>Ga0255095_1000204_pt1 | contig 33786 bp, 23 predicted proteins | sample Colum_Law_RepC_8_2_FD_188435 | JGI IMG/M metagenome (GOLD analysis project Ga0255095, IMG submission 188435) | Freshwater microbial communities from Columbia River, Oregon, United States - Colum_Law_RepC_8d | ecosystem: Environmental > Aquatic > Freshwater > River | place: USA: Oregon...
GTTATGTGCTGACCGCGTCGCATGTTGTCGAGGGTGGTCGGCGTCGGTTTCGTCGTAACGGCGGGGGTGATCCAACGGTGATCATTCTGATGCCGGACGGGTCTCAGTATCGTGCTGAAATTCTTGGCAGAAACGCCGATGCTGATGCAGCGCTGCTGCGAATTACTGAACCACCGCGGGGTGACAGCGGATTTCCACATGTGAAAATGGGGCGTACTTCGCAGACTTCTCCGGGGCAGTGGTGTTTTGCGCTCGGCCATCCCGGGGGATATCGCAAGGACCGTGAGGCACCTTTGCGTGTCGGGCGGGTGCTGTCTGTGGGCAGTCGCACAGTTGTCTCGGACTGTGCCATTCTGCTGGGAGATTCGGGTGGCCCGCTGTTTGATCTGGAAGGTCAGGTGATTGGCATTCACAGCATGATCACCAGCCTGATCATTGAAAACCGACACGTGGCAATTGATGTGTTTACCAGTGACTGGGATCGGTTGCTGGCGGGTGAGCGGTGGGGTGAGCTGCGGGCTGCGGACAACAACCTCGCGGCCACGGACTTTTTTGGTGTGGAGCTGAAGTGGCAGGATTTTGTACCGACAGTGTTGGAAGTTCGAGTGGCGGCACCGGCCGAGAAAGCCGGGATGCGTCGCGGTGATGTGCTGCTGGGGGTTGGTGACGGTCGGATTGCAGACCGGCTTGACCTTGGCACGACGCTCGCTCTGCTGGAGTCGAATCAGGCCGTCAGGGTACGAGTGCTGCGTGACGGTGTGGAGACTGAGTTGTCACTGACGACCGGGGTGAAGCCTGAGACGGCTGAACGCGACGGTGGCCGCAGGGAAGCCGCTGAGGCGGAGGAGGACGACGAGCAGCGACAGCAGGAAATCATGGAGCAGCTCAGCGATAACCGACGCATTGGTCCCAATGAAAAGCGGGATTCCCGAGTGCTGAAACTGTATGAATCCCTGGCGCTGGAGCATCGTGAGGGGGTTGTGGCGATTCGTGACAACGGGCCCTTGCTGTGCCTGGGCACGGTGATGACCGAGGACGGCTATATTCTGACGAAGGCATCTGAGCTGAGCAACGCGCTGCGTCCGGAAATTGTCTTTCCGAAGGGTGGGCGGGCTCCTGTGCGTGAGCTGGCCCGGGATTATTCCTTTGATCTTGCGCTGCTGAAGGCTGACGGTGTGTCACTGCAGCCGGCACAGTTCCGCGAATCTCCGGCGACGGTCGGCGAGCTGGCACTGATTCAGGATCCGCGTGGTCGTCCGTCAATTCCGACAGTGATCAGCGTACGTGCCCACGAAATGGAGAACTCCCGCCGTGCCTTCCTGGGAATCAAGCCGTCGACCGCTGAAAATGGTGTCCGCATTTCTGAAATCATCCCTGGTGGAGCAGCGGAGCGGAACGGGCTGAAGGCGGACGATCTGATTCTTTCTGTGGGAGGTCGGGACGTACAGACAGCGGAACAGCTCATAGTGAGGGTGCGTGACTTTCAGCCCGGCGATCGGGTTGGCGTGCAGTTCATGCGGGGTGAGAAGATTCAGTCCATGGAAATCGTGCTGACGCCTCGATTTACCAACGAGAACCCGCTGCTGCCGCTGTACGACAGTCTGGAGACGCGGGGGCAGTTTGCCAGTGTGCATGCCGGTGGATTTCCCCGAGTGCTGCAGATCGATGCCGATGTGTATCCTTCCAAGGTGGGAGGCCCGTTGCTGGATCTGCAGGGGCAGGCACTGGGTCTGGTGATTGCCCGTGCCGATCGTTACCCGACCTATGCGATTCCTGCGGACAGCATTCTGGAAGTCTATCGTCGCCTGCGTGCTGAGGCCGATGCTGCCGCTCAGAATGTTCCTGCTGCCAAACCCTGACACGGTACTGACGGAAAGATTGCCTCGGGCATGACAGATCTGATCCTGCAGAATCCACTGACGCCTCACGACTACTGGATGAAAAAGGCTCTGGATCAGGCATTGATTGCCTTTGATCAGGGTGAAGTACCGGTGGGTGCGGTGATTGTGCACCGGGATCGTGTGATTGCTGAGGCGTACAATCAGCGTGAGATGCTGCAGGATCCGACGGCACATGCCGAGGTAATCGCAATGACTCAGGCGGCCGAAGTGCTGCAGTCGTGGCGTCTGCTGGACTGTACGCTGTATGTGACTCTGGAGCCCTGTCCGATGTGTGCGGGAGCGATCGTGCAGGCCCGTATACCGATTGTTGTTTATGGCACAGCGGATCCGAAGGCGGGTGCCTGCCACAGCCTGTTCAGCATCACCGGTGATCTGCGACTGAATCATCAGGCGGCTGTGCTGGGTGGCGTGATGCAGGAAGACTGTCGGGCAATTCTGCAGGAATTTTTTCGGCAGCAGCGTGCACTGGGAAAAAAGTAGCGCAGGAATCTGCCGCTGCAGGCCGGCCCTCGGGCAGGAATTGAGCGCAGATTCCGGCAGATTCTGCGAATGCGGGTGTGCTGCGGCAGAATCTGCCGGTGCATGGTGTTGCGGCGGTACCGGGTGGTGGCTGGGGAGCGTGTCGTTCGCTGAATTGCAACCAAAACTTTAACAGGTATTGACCCAATTTCCGGGTTGCACTAAATCTCGCCCCGTCCGTTGCGGATCTGTCGGCAGAAATCGCCAGTCTGAAGCGGAACCTGTCCTGTTCTGCAGATCGGGTTCAGCGGGATTCTCTCACCCCGTCCTCCTGTTCTGCCTGCCTCAGCAGGGCGTACTGCCCTGGCCTTTTTTTCAGTTTCCTGAACTTCCGGTTTTCGCACTGCGTGTCCATGGCGGGATGTGTGTGCGTTCAACCAGTGTTCTCTCTTCTGCCGCGGTATTGTTCTGATCTGCCGCGATAGCGACTCTCAACTTCAGGGAAGAAGCACATGCTGTCCAGAAGAATCTCCCTTAGTGCCGCGATCGGCATCCTGCTGTGCAGCCTGCACAGTGCTCCGGCTGCAGCTCAGTTGTTTGGCAACCCGTGTGCCTGCGGACCTGCTCAGAACGCGTGGGCGGTTCAGCCTGCCGCTGCCTGCTACCAGACGGTGCCGGTGACCACCTATGTGCAGGAGAAGCAGACCGTAGAGGTCCCGACGTGGGAGACGGTTTACGAGAATCGTGAGGTGACGACACTGCGTCCGGAAACCGTGGCACGCACGGTTGAAGTTCCGACTGTGTCGTACCAGAACGTGGTGGAATACCAGACCGTCAATCGCGACATGGGGCGATGGATCACTCGCTATCATCCCGTCGCAAAATGCTCGCCCTGCCAGATTGATCCGCGTCCGGGCGTTGTGGGCTGGCTGAATCGTACGGGCTATTCAATGCGTACAGCTTTTATGCCCAGCTACACGACGTCTCGTGAGTATATGCCGAATGTGATGGCGTTCAGCGTCCCGGTGACTCGCCAGGTGGCGGTTCGCGGAACGCAGCGGATGACGGTCCAGGAAACTCGCCTCGTGCGGGATGTTCGCAACGAACGTGTCCCCGTGCAGAAGCTGGTGTATAAGCCGCAGCAGCGGACGGTCATGCGTCCGGAAACAACGTGGAGAACCGTGCCGATCGGAACGGCAGTGGCCATGACACCGTGGGGTGGTGTGCAGACTGTGTACGGTGCTCCTGTGCAGTCTCGCACTGCCGCCAGCCCGACTCCGGATCCGGCCTTCAATCGTTCCGCTGCCGGCGGTGACTCAGCAGATCCGGCTGATGGTGATCAGCAGTTCCGTCGCAGTGGCAATGAAGACGAGAGTATTCAGCGATCATCCTTCCGTCGTTCTTCCGAGGAAGAGGCTGACCCGAATTTCAGTCTTCCGCAGACTCGCCGCGAACAGCCTTCGCGAGTTCGTGAGAACGGCCTCACTGAGGCTCGTTCAACTTCCGGTGAATCACGTGTTGCCGGCAGTTCCGGTGGTTGGCGTGCCAGCCGTCGCGGCCCCGACAGTGCTTTGACTGCCAGTGCGGCCCCCGTGCTCTATATCTCTGACTCGGATGACAGGCCGTGAATGCTGCAGGCAGTCTGATTTGAACAACGAGCCGGCACCCTGTCGGCTCGGTACGAAGCCCTTCCCCCTTTTCTCCCCTCTCTCTTCTCCTCTCTGTGTTCTGCTGATGCGTCCCCTCGCGGCACCGGTATCATGCCGGTGCCCATTTTCTTGCGCTCCCTGCGCTGTTGAACGATTCTCAGCTGAACCACCCGGCTGCGTTTTTCCCCCGGCTTGCTCGATCCCTCTCCCGCGGCTGCGTAAGATGCGACCTGTGCGATGCGGCCGACGCTGCATCTGGCTGATTCTGGCTGGCGGAGGGTGGTGCGATGGCGGTGCCGCAGATTGTTCCCGGAAAAACACGAATTGGCTGGATTGGCACCGGTGTGATGGGTGCCAGCATGTGTGGCCATCTGATTTCGGCCGGCTATTCGGCAACTGTGTACTCCAGAACTCGCCAGAAGTCCGAACCCCTGCTGGCCCGCGGTGCTCAGTGGGCAGAAACTCCGGAAGCACTGGCAAAACAGTCGGATGTGGTGTTTTCGATTGTGGGCTACCCGGCGGATGTGCGGGAAGTGCTGCTGGGGTCGCAGGGGGCACTGCGTGGAGCGGCTCCGGGAACCGTACTGGTCGACATGACCACCAGTCAGCCATCACTGGCTGTGGAAATCCATGAAGCGGCCACGGCTCAGGGCGTGTATTCCGTGGATGCTCCGGTGTCCGGTGGTGACCTGGGTGCGCGAAATGCCACGCTGTCCATCATGCTGGGCGGAGATCAGGACGTGACCGAAGCCCTGCAGCCGCTGTGGGAAGCGATGGGCAAAACGATTGTGTATCAGGGCCCGGCAGGCAGTGGTCAGCACACCAAAATGGTGAATCAGACTTTGATTGCATCGAACATGATTGGTGTTTGCGAGGCGCTGCTGTATGGCTATCGAGCGGGTCTGGATCTGCCGACGGTGCTGAAATCGGTGGCCAGCGGTGCTGCCGGCAGCTGGTCGCTCTCGAATCTGGGACCCCGCATCATCGCCGACAACTTTGATCCGGGATTTTACGTTGAGCACATCATCAAGGACATTGGAATTGTCCTTGATGAGTCGAGGCGGATGGGGCTGTTTATGCCGGGGCTGGCACTGGCTGAGCAGTTGTATCGGGCCGTGCAGGCTCAGGGCCACGGCCGCGCAGGGACGCAGTCGCTGATCCTTGCACTGGGACAGATGGCGGGGCTTGACTGGCGTCAGCGACATGGTGCCGGGGGCGTGGTCAACTGATTTTGGCCGGGTTGCTGCTGCGGATCACCCCCGCCGGATTTGAACTCCCGCGCCAGCCCGCTATTCTTCGTGCCATGTGAAATGACGGCCGGATGGTGGTCGTTGCGGACCGGAAAAGGATGAATGAATCATGAAGCGACGCGGTGAAATGTTTTCCGGGCTCTCCGTAGCCCTTGTGACTCCGTTCTCCAGTGATGGTTCGCTCAACGAATCCATGCTGAAGTCACTGATTGATTTTCATGTTGAGTCCGGAACAGACTGTGTTGTGCCGGTGGGGACCACAGGTGAAAGCCCGACGCTGACGCATGACGAGCATGAGCGTGTGATTTCTCTGACCTGCGAACACGCGGCCGGGCGAATTCGCGTGATGGCTGGTACGGGATCCAACAGCACCGCCGAAGCCATTCGCCTGACGCGGTCTGCCAAGCAGGCCGGCGCTGATGGTGCACTGATGGTCGCACCTTATTACAACAAGCCCACTCAGGATGGTTTCTTCCAGCATTTTCGCGCTGTTGCCGAGCATGTGGATCTGCCAATCGTGCTCTACAACATCCCCGGGCGGACCGCGAAGAATATGGAGCCTGAGACCATCTGTCGGATTGCTGACACCTGTCCCAGTGTCGTGGCAATCAAGGAATCCACAGGTTCGATGGATCAGGCATCGCAGATTCTGTCGGCATCTGAGCTGACCGTGCTGTCCGGGGATGACAGCCTGACGTTGCCATTGCTGTCGATTGGGGCGACCGGAGTGGTCTCGGTGGCCGGCAACATCGTGCCGCGTGATGTCAAGGCGATGCTGACGGCTTTTGCCTGCGGTGATACCGCCACTGCGATGCAGTGGCATCATCGTCTGTTTCCGCTGTGCCGGGATATGCTGGGCCTGTCCACGAACCCGATCCCGGTGAAGGCCGCGATGCGACTGCTGGGGCGAGAGTGTGGTGAAGTTCGTCTTCCGCTGACCGCCCTGTCGGATGCTCAGGTATCAGCCCTGAGAACAACGCTGGCCCGCTATGGTTTGCTGTAAAGCAACACCGGACAGCGTGCATTGACTAAGGCAGAAAACCGCGTTCTCGGAGTTCCTGAATATTGTCAGGTGCGCTTGAGATGATGCGTTCAGTGGCGTAGCGGAAAACGGCAAATCCGGCCATGTCGGCAGGGGCTGACAGGACCGCGATCTGGTCTTCATCTTCGCTGTCCAGTTGCCTGTTGAGCTTTGCGACCGCTTCTTCGATCGTGTCTGTCACGATGGATTCGGGACCAGCCTGATTGGTCAGCCGCAGGTTGGAGAACGCCGCGGTGCGGGACATCAGGAATTCGATGAAGCCCGCATCCTCGTGCTCTTCAAAGAAATTCCGCAGCTCCGGATGCATGTTTTCCGGCGTGATAATGCGTGCGCGGCTGATGGTGATCGAACCCCGGCGGATTCGAACCAGCTTTTCGGTTTCGGATGACGTCACCAGAAAGTAGTGCAGGTCGGAATCACCAAAGGTGAACAGACCTGTCTGTACCGGGCGTTCGATACGCACCCTGGACCACGCTTCGCGGAGCCTGCGAAATTGTTCGAAGCCTTCAAACATGTGAGTGGTCAGTGTCCTTTGGGGGGATTCTTCAGGCGTTCGGCCTTCTGTTCATCGGACAGCTCGTCCCATTCCTCGAGGCACGGTGGGCAGCAGAAACCGACTTTCTGCCCGTTCCATTCCCTGACCAGCTCGGCGGTCAGGTCTGCAGCATTGATGTCGCCGCCCATGATGGGGCATTTGGCATTCACAACCTGCAGAGCAGCCGTGGCCGCTGCGGCAGCGGGAGCGGCTACAGATGCGGGGTCAGCGGATTCGCCGCAGCCATAGGCAGGCAGCAGCAGGCAGGTCAGCAGCAAAACGCGTCGCACGATGGAAGCTCCGGAAAAAATGGGGGGGATGATCTGACACGCGGAACAAAAGCGAATCAACTGTGCTGCAGTGTATGCAGGCGATCGGAGTTTGACACCCATTCTCCCTGATCCGACGCGCAATTCCTCCGCACAGAACCGGGAAAACCCCTGAATCGGGTGGATTTCAGAACGGGATGCATCGATTCTGCGGGGGTGTTTTTCTATTCTCTGAGGTGGCGTTGGGCGGGCGACGATCGGGTCAACGGGCGGTTCAGGCAGGACGGCAGCAACATGGGTGAGATTCTGACAGGGCAGGGTATTGCAGCCCTGCTGACTCTGACATCGCTGGAACTGGTACTGGGGATCGACAATGTGATCTTCATCGCCATCCTGTGTGGTCGGTTGCCCGAGCGGGATCGTGACAGGGCGCGGCGGCTGGGACTGGGGCTGGCTGTGGTTTCCCGAATTCTGCTGGTCCTGGCCATCGGCTGGGTGATGGGCCTGAAGGAACCTTTGTTCAGGCTGATCGGGCGGGAGGTGACCGGGAAGGATCTGATTCTGATCCTGGGCGGCATATTTCTGATCTTCAAGGCGACCAAGGAGATCCACCATCGCGTGCAGGCCGCGCGAGTGGATTCTGCGGCTGCGAAGAAGGTTGTCAGCCTGACAGCGGTGTTGTTTCAGATTCTGCTGATTGATGTGGTATTTTCGATTGATTCCGTGATTACAGCGGTGGGGATGACCGAGGATCTGCCGAATCCGATTCCGGTGATGATCACTGCGATTCTGCTGTCGGTGGGTGGGATGCTGATGTTTTCCAGGGCGATTGTGCTGTTCATTGAGCGGAATCCCACCTTCAAGGTTTTAGCGCTGGCGTTTCTGATGCTGATTGGCGTGTTGCTGGTGGGTGATGGATTCGGGCATCATATTCCGAAGGGCTATGTGTATTTTGCCATGGCATTTTCGTTTGCCGTCGAGCTGCTGCAGATGTGGATGCTGCGTGAACCGGAACGCCCTGCCGGCACTGGTCAGTACTGAAACGGTGCGGGCTGGTGGTGTGGTCGGGGGCAGCGGTTACCGCGAAGCAGAGTGCGGGGAATATTGATGAGTGGCGATGCGGAAGTCTTTCTGAGCGAATACTCCGGGCATGGGGTGCGATTTCTGTTCCCCGGCTACTGGGAAGTTCGCGAGGAGCGGGATGGGGATGACGTGATTCTGACGGCAGCAGCAGATGATTCGTGCTTCTGGCTGTTGCGGGTGATTGCTGATCGTCCCAGTCCCGAGCAGGTCCTGCAGGACTGTCTGCAGGCGCTGCAGGAGGAGTATGAGGACCTTGAGCAGCAGCAGGAACCACTGCTGGTGGCCGGTCGGCGGGCGTTGGGGTGTGAAGTGACGTTTTCGTGCCTTGAGCTGCTGAACGCTGCAGGTTTCTGCAGTGTCCGATCCGGCGCAGCGACTTTGCTGATCTGGTGGCAGTGTACGGATCACGAGCTGGCGGATGTGCGTCCTGTCTTCCAGAAGATGACTCAGTCGGTAGCGTGGACAGCCGACAGCGGTGCAGGCACTCCCGATTGAGTGCTGGTTTCAGGCAGGGATTTGGAGTGCAGAGTTTCATGAGGTCTCCGACGACACTTCCGACATCGGCTGAGTTTGAGAAGCTGGCTGGTCAGGCGCGGTTTGTGCCCGTGTACCGTCAGTTGACATCGGACACGCTGACGCCGGTGACGGCGTGGCAGCGAATCGCCGAAGGGTCGTGGGGGTTTCTGTTTGAAAGTGTGGTGGGTGGCGAGCGTGTGGGGCGTTACAGCTTCGCGGGCAGCAATCCGTTCATGACACTGACGGCGTCCGGCCGGTCTGTCGTCATTCAGACTCGTGACGGAGAGCGGCAGGAGATTCACGATGTGGATCCGCTGCAGGAACTGGAGCGTCGGCTGCATGGCTGTCGTTCGGTCCCGTTGCCTGGTCTGCCGGGATTTCTGGGTGGGGCAGTGGGTTATGCGGCCTATGACGTGGTGCGTTACAGTGAACATCTGCCGAATGTGCCCCCGGATGATCGCGGTATTCCGGATCTGACCTTTGCGTTCTACGACTCGATGGTGCTGTTCGATCACATCCGCAAAGTGGTGCTGGTGGTGGCTCTGGCCGATACGACTCAGGGTGATTCGGAAGAGTCGCGAACGCGGGCGGAAGAGCGACTGGATGTGCTTTGTCGACAACTGGCCTTTACCGGTGAAGACGTGCAACTGGCGGATGTGGATCTGACAGTGGAGCCGGTTCTGGAAACCTCCTCAAATTTCACTCGTGACCAGTTCTGTGCAGCAGTTGAGAAGTGTCGCGAGTACATCCGGGCGGGTGATGTGTTCCAGGTGGTGATCAGTCAGCGACTGGAGTGCAGTTCGCCTGCCACGCCACTGGATGTCTATCGTTCCCTGCGGATGGTCAATCCCAGTCCGTTCATGTTTCTGCTGCAGACTCCGGACGTTGATCTGGTGGGCAGTTCCCCTGAGATTATGGTGCGTGTTGAGGATCGGGAGACGACAATTCGCCCGCTGGCGGGGACTCGCCCCCGCGGCAGGACTCCGCAGGAAGACCGTGAGCTGGAGCGTGAGCTGCTGGCGGACCCGAAGGAACGAGCCGAACATGTCATGCTGATTGATCTGGCGCGGAACGACGTGGGTCGGGTTGTGGAATTCGGTTCGGTAACGCTGGCGGATGTGATGGTGGTGGAGCGTTACAGTCATGTGATGCACATCACCAGCAACGTCTCAGGTCGCCTGCAGGAGGGGCTGACGGCTGTAGCCGCATTGCGAGCCGGGCTGCCGGCCGGCACGGTCTCGGGCGCGCCCAAGGTACGGGCGATGGAGATTATTGACGAGGTGGAACCGCAGAAGCGGGGTCCTTATGGCGGCGCCGTCGGCTACTTTGACTTCACCGGCGATATGGATACCTGTATCGCGCTGCGAACGCTGGTGATGAAGAACGGGCGGATCCACATTCAGGCGGGCGCGGGAATCGTTGCGGACAGCGTGGCAGAAAGCGAATATCAGGAAACCATGAATAAGGCTCGTGCCATGCTGAAGGCCATCCACATCGCAGAAACTCAACTGCTGCCCGGGCATGCCGGCGACTCAGGCTCCTGAGTTGCATTTCAGCGAACGACAAAAGCCGGGGAGACTGTCCCCGGCTTCCGGCGTTTGAACAGCGATTGTCACTGCATCCTGTGCGGGCTCAGTTGTCGTATTCCACAGTGATCAGTCCATCCTTCGAGCAGATGCGGACGTCGTATTCACCGAAGCACAGGCTGACTCTGGTGCGGCAGCGGGAGATTTCCAGACTGCGGAGAGGCTGCGGCGGCACAAGGATCTGCACGTATGCCACGCGTTCTTCGGTGTCGTGGGAGCACATATTCGGGTCACGCACGGCAATGACGGCCGGGATGGCATTGGGGGCCGCATCGCACAGATTGCGGACTCGCACACAGGTTGCCAGCGGAACACGAGTGTCCACGAATTCACCGATCTGGTGTCGGCAGACACAGACAGGGGCTGGTGCAGGCTGCGGAACGTACACAGTGCGGAGGGAGGGGGTGGGGGGCAGAACGGGCACAGCAGGCACGTAGACTGGTGCAAATCCGGGCTGCACCGAGCCGGAGCCAAAGTGCAGGCTCAGGCCGAGTCGCACGTTATCGCGGGAAGAGCGGGGAGCGGGCGCCGGCTGTGGCCGGTACTGAGCACTGCGAGCCCGGTCTCGGGAGGTGCCGTTGATGAACTCGTCGTGGCTGTCGCGGAAGTTGCGGGAAGCTTCGGTGACTCGCATGTCGCGACCGCGAGAGAGGCGAACCTGCTGTTCGTGTTCCTGAGCGTGCTTCCAGTCATCCCGGGAGCCTGAGAAGTGGGCCTGACGGTCGAGATTCTGCTGCGCGGTGTGGTGGCGATCGAAGCGTTCGCTGGACGAGCGTGTGTTGCGGCCGCGGTCATCGGTCAGTGCATGCACGACTCGCAGGATTTCCACCAGGTCGTCACCGCTGGCAGCTTCGCAGGTGCCGCAGACAACCATGATCACAATTGCGGGAACAAACAGCAGGGATTTCATTGCCGCATCCTTTGGACGAGAACTTTTGGGGGGGAGGCCGGTGACCGCGACATTTGCGGTGTTTGGTCCTGAATAGGTGCAGCAAGTGTGCCAGAGTCTTTTCGATTGAACGTAAGACCATGTGAATAATTACCTTACGAAAACCATTCAGATTTGACACACCCATAAGAAGACATCATTGTGATGGCGCTATTCGCGACACCGCTGGTGCTGAGAAGTCAAACCGATACGAGTTCATGTTTTTTTCGAATGTGTGTCTGGGTGCAGGGAATTGTTCTGGAAATGTTCTGTGCGGGGGCGTAGGGTTCGGATGTGTTGATTGTGGATGGGAGGCCGCAGCATGTTGTCTGTGTCAGCAAAACGAATTACGTGGCTTTCGGCGCTGGTGCTGTTTGCAGTATCGGTAGCTGAGTGCGGCATGTGCTGTTGTGTGCAGGCCCGGTTGCGGCTGTTGCCGCAGGGTGCTGTCGCTGGCGCCAGTTGTTGTTCGGTCGACGGTGCCCGGACGAATGAAGAACCCGCTCACGGTGCGTGCCAGTGTTGCTGGTCTCTGCCGCAGGGCAATCGAGCTGAAGTTCGGCTGGCGACCGGGGCTTTGCCCTCGTGGTCCGTGTCAGCCGCCTTTGTCACGGTCGCAGTGTCCCCTTGTGCGGCGGGTACTGTTGGCGTGATTGAGAACGCTTTGCGGTGGTCCGGCAATCGGCGGCAGTCGGTGTTGTGTGTCTGGAGGAATTAACTGAGCAGTATCGGTGGAAGGCAGGACGGTATTTCTGTTTGCATCCGAGATTGTTTATTCAGGAGATTTCTCATGAAGAAGTTCGTTGTTCTGGTGGCGTTGGTACTGGTGGCTCCGATTGGCTTTGCGGCAGCGGGATTTTCAGCAGCACCCGTGGCTGCCTGCAGCTGCTGTGCGGATTGTGTGTGCCCGCAGTGTGCCTGTGAAGTTGCGGGCTGCGACTGCACCGGACCGGATGGCTGCTCGTGTGGCGACATCTGCTGTGAGGCAGGTTGCTGTGAAACGGGTTGCTGTGAACTCTGATTGACAGCGCCGATGGATTTGGGGCCTGTCAGCCTCGTGGCTGGCAGGCCTGTTCTGTTGGTCTGCCGGCCTGGTTGGGAACCCTGAAAAACCGGTGGCTGCGATTTCCTGCCGTCGGCTGCGGATGATATGCTGCGGGTTCAGTCATCGATTCAGTCATTTCCGTGGGCGATTTGCGGCATGATTTTTCTGCTCGACAATTACGATTCCTTCACATTCAATCTGGTACAGCGGATTGGTGAGATTGATTCCGGAATCCGGATGCGTGTGGAGCGGAACGATCAGGTAACGCTGCAGCAGATTGAAGACATGCGGCCATCGCGGATCATCGTATCCCCGGGTCCCTGCAGTCCGACGGAGGCTGGTTTATCGTGTGACGTGATCCGGCATTTCGGGCCGCGGCTGCCTGTACTTGGTGTGTGTCTGGGTCATCAGTGTCTGGCGGAGGTGTATGGCGCGAAGGTGGTCAGGGCCGGGCGTCTGATGCATGGTAAGACGTCGCAGATTTCGCATTCGGGACAGGGCATTTTTGCGGGACTTCCGGACCCTTTCCAGGCGACTCGGTATCACAGCCTGATTGTGCCTCGTGAAACGGTACCGGACTGTCTGCAGGTGACGGCGTGGGTGGAGGATCCTGGTCAGCAGTTTGAGGTGATGGGTTTACAGCACCGTGATTACCCGGTGTTTGGGGTGCAGTTTCATCCGGAAAGTTTTCTGACGGAGAAGGGTTACGACCTGCTGCGGAATTTCCTTGCGATCTGATGCCATGAAAATGGGCGTTCCGCACCCGCTAGTTGCAAAAACGTTCATTTCAACTCAAAAAACGCGAAGATTCTCTTTTTTACAATTTCTGGCACTCTGATTGCAGTTTCCGCAAAAACGCGGGGATGGCCCCTCTGTTGACTTCGCAGTCAGTCGCTGGAAAGACCTTGTGGACAGATATCGTCAGGTGTTGATTGTTGAAAGTGACGCTGGTGTGGTGCAGCGTTTGAGTGCCTTGCTGTCGTATTTGCCGGCTCGCATAGCGGTCTCGGGGACTCGAGCGGACGCTGTTGAAGCGGGGCTCAGCCACAGTTTTGACCTCTGTTTCATTGCTCACGGTCTGGTGGACGGAAATGGTCTTTCACTGCTGAGGGAGGCGTTATGGGGACGCGGTGCAGTGGTCGGTGTGCTGATGTCGCGACACGCGGATCTGCGAGTGGTGCAGCAGGCGATCGATTTCGGTTACAGTGGCGTGATACAGGATCCTCCGGATCTGCAGCAGCTGCGTCCACTGCTGCGGCGGGTTTTCGGGGGGCTGGCCGACAGCCCAGGTTCCGAACATCCGGAGATCGTTCGGTGTATCGCAGCGAAAACTGATCCAGCTGGTGAGCTGCCGGATCTGCGGACGATTGCGGGTCTGACGCTGACTCAGATTCGTTCGGCCCTGTCGAATTTTGACCTGATGCGGATTATCCGCGCTGTGGACTACCCGTTTGCGGGCAAGGAGCGGCTGGAGTATTTCGACAGGGACACGCTGGAGCGAGTTGTGTGTCTGGTGCGTCGCTGGAGTCAGCAGAGGCTGGGATTGCAGGACGGCCGGCAGGTTCAGGCGCGGCCTGAGCTGTTTGAAGAGCTGCGTCGTCCGGCCTGAGATTTCCCCGGCTGCGACCTCGGGTCGTTCGGGTTTTGTCCGAGCAGTGCCTGATGCTCGGTCATAGGCACGCCCACGCTGTGCAGCGAGGCCTGTCGCTCGGTATGCTGCCGTTGACGGCTCACCGATTTTTCCGCCTGTTTCGCGGTTCAGACGCCATGACCTCGCGTGGCCACCGGCCGGTCTCCGTTGATCCGGCCGGATTTTCGGCGGCACTGACAGCAGTGCGACAGCAGAACTTTTCGCATAATCAGAGATTTGATCCGGAAATCCGGGTTGAAACGAGTGCGAACATCGTTGAGAGGTTAAGACGGTTCAACCACTGACCTGCCCTCGGAGAATTCCATGACGCTGCTCAGAATTGACCTGCAGGACCTGGCATTGAAGTACCGGGGTTACCTGTGGGCACTTGCCAGTGCCAGTCTGGGTGCTGGTTTTCGCAACCAGCTGGACCCGGCCGACGTGGTGCAGGCCACGCTGTTGCGGGCTGCCCAGTCGCTGGCTGACAGCCCGGTGAGTGATGAGCAATCTCTGCTGGCATGGCTGCGGCAGGTGCTGAAGAATGTTCTGGTGGACGAGTATCGCAGACTGCATCGTGATCGTCGCGATATTCGCCGTGAGCAGCAGTTACTGGAATCCGGGGTGGATGCATCGGCCGCGGGTCTGCAGGCGTGTCTGGCCGCTGATCAGACATCCCCCAGTCTGGCGGCGGTTCGCAATGAACGATTACTGTTGCTGGCTGATGCACTGGTGCAGCTGCCGACTGAGCAGCGCGAGGTTGTAGTGCAGCGTTATCTGGAGGGACGCAGTGTTGCCTCCATAGCGGATTCTCTGGGGCGGACAGTCCCTGCGGTCGCAGCTCTGCTCAGACGCGGTCTTGAGCAGCTGCGATCACTGCTGCCTGAATTTGGCGGGCAGTTCTGAATTCAAGTCTCATGGCGAAAACGGAGGTTATCATGTCAGCCGAAGATTCCACGGTGAATGTATCCGAGCTTGATCAACTTCTGGCAGAGCTGCTTGAGCGTATCGACAATGGCGAGAAGCTGGATCCGGATGCTCTGGTGGGTCAGTATCCACAGCATGCAACCGGCCTGCGAGCATTCTTCATCGGAAACGCTCAGCTTGACCAGATGCGGCAGACCGGCAGCACAGGCTCGCGTGTTCCGCAGAAGCATCCTCTGGGGGAGTATGCTTCCGGTGACGAGATACAGGGTCGCTATCGTCTGCTGCAGTTGATTGGCGAAGGAGGTATGGGGGCCGTCTGGCTGGCCCAGCAAACGACTCCGGTCAAACGCCGAGTGGCGATCAAGCTGATTCGAGCGGGTATGGATTCAAAACTTGTGCTGGCGCGATTTGACGCGGAGCGTCAGGCACTGGCGATGATGGATCACCCCAACATCGCTCGAGTGTATGACGGGGGCATGACCGAGCGGGGACGGCCATTTTTTGTGATGGAATATCTGCGTGGAACGCCGCTGACCGATTACTGCGATCAGGCGAGGCTGTCGATCCGCGATCGCATGGATCTGTTCCTGCAGGTGTGTCGTGCCGTTCAGCATGCTCACGCAAGAGGAATTGTGCATCGGGATCTGAAACCCTCGAATATCCTCGTGTGTCGGTACGACGGACGCCCTGTCATAAAGGTGATCGACTTCGGGCTCGCCAAGGCACTGAATCAGGAACTGACGGATCTGACGCTGCATACGGCGCATGGTGTGATGGTCGGCACCCCGATCTACATGTCTCCCGAACAGGCTGAGCTGAACAATCTGGACGTCGACACTCGCACCGACGTGTATTCACTGGGGGTCGTGCTGTATGAGTTGTTGACCGGGACCACGCCTCTGGATCGGGAGCGATTGCGTCGCGCGGCCATGCAGGAGGTCCTGCGACTGATTCGGGAGGAAGACCCGATTCCTCCCAGCACTCGTCTCAGCAGCAGTGACCGTCTGCCGCTGATTGCTGCTCAGCGCAATGTGGATCCGTCAGCACTGCGGCATTGCGTGACTGGCGATCTGGACTGGATTGTGATGAAGGCGATTGAGAAGGAGCGTGCTCGCAGATATGAAACTGTCACTGTGCTGGCGGAGGACATTCAGCGTTTCCTGACGGATGATGTCGTGCAGGCCCGTCCCCCCGGCCTCGTTTACAGAATCAGCCGCTTTGCACGTCGCCAGCGCACAGGGCTGCTGGTGGCAGCGACACTGGCGGTGGCCGTGCTGGGGACCAGTGTCGGACTGGGCTGGGGCTGGAAAAAATCAAGTCAGGCCAGCACTCAGATCCAGCAGTCGATCAGCGAGGTGCAGCAGGAGCGGGGCGAAAAACAGCGCGCTCAGGATGCAGCACAGCAGCAGCGTCAGGTGGCCGATCAGTTGCTTGCCGAGGGGATTTTGCGGAGTATCGGGCTGAGTGGTTTTGAGGATTCCGCGGGCGGAGACGTTTCCGAAGCAGAGTCTGCGGCGCTGCGGGCGTGGGCAGCGCTGCCGGACGACGAACAGCGGATTCGGGTGCTGGAGACTGGCCTGTCTGACGCCACCACTGCCCGACAACTGGCCACCCGCTCCATCAGCGTGCTGCGTGCCTGTGTGGGTTTCAGCACAGCACGCCGGGCAAAGGTACTGCAGTTACTGGCCGAAAAACAACGATTCGGGGATTGTGCGGCTGAGATACGCGGAGCGTGCTGCCTGCTGACCGCAGCCCTCGGTGGGACCGATCTGTCGGCCTCTGCAGATGTCTCTTCCCTGAAACTGCCGACCCATGAATTTGAAAAGAACGTCTGGAGAATACTTCCGGCGGTATCCGAAGCCGAACGCAATCGACTGCTGAGATTTCTGCTGACACCGCGCACTGAAGGTCAATCGGCCGCGACGCATATGCGGAATGGCGAACTTGAGATCCTGCTGGATGACGCCATCAGACCTTCCGCGGAAATGGTCTGGCAGCACATTCTGAAGGATCTGCAGGAGTCTGCAGCGAGGCTGATGCCGGACAGCCTTCCCGGCCCTGTCCCAAACTCGGAACTCATCAAACCGGTCGTGAAAACTCTGCCGGACAGCGCCGTCCCGCAGGCTGTCGAACAGCTCCTGAACCTGATTGAAAGTCGTCCGTCGGGCGTACCGCGAGACAACGTCTGGATGCTTTTCGATCATGGCAACGACCTGCTGCTGATCGGTCGACTGTCCGGCAGACACGTTGCTGTAACCGCACAACGGCTGATGAGAGAGCTTGCCAGCGATACTGACAGCGACAGAATTTCTGTTTGCCGACGCTACCTCGAGATCCTGCTGCCAAAACTGTCCGCCGAGGATAACACGGCAATTTGCAGGCAACTGATTATGATCGTACCGCAGGCAATTGACTGGAGTCCTGGACACCGCTGGAAACTTGCCGGCTTGCTGGGATTCAGCGTTCGTCAGCTGCCCCCGGCAGCACTTGAAGCCACCGCAGCGTACGCAATGGCCATGGCAGAAATGAACGGGCAGGCGGCTGTGCTGGAAATGCTGGGCCCCGCACTCGCCATCGTAGCCCCCCTGCTGACGCAGGATCAGGTGACGCAGCTGTGGGGCAGCATCATGCAGGCGATGAGCACTCTGGAGGCCGGCGAACAGTCTGACTGGTGGCAGGTGGTCATGAGCCATCCAATGGCCATGCTTGCAGGCAGGCTGGACACAGCCCGGGCTGCCACAGCAGCCGCCGACCTGCTGGCGCTGTCACATCACACACAGCGGCCAATCGCGACAATGCCGGCCGTCATGACCGCTCTGAATGTGCTGGTTGAGCATCTGAATCCAACTCAGCTGGCCCCACTCAAATTCGAATTGACGATGCTCCTGCGACCTGAAGTCCGGGAACAGGATCCCGAACTGCGGCAGGTGGCACTCCAGTATGGTCCGTACATTGCATCCCTTCTGGAGCGAACCTGGCGTCAGGCTGATCCCGCGGATGACGGTAACTTCCTGCACCTGCTGCAGTCCGTCAATTATCGCGACGAGAACTTCGATAGTGTCGCCGAGATACTGGCTCCGACACTTGATCTGGTACTTTCCAGAACCGACAAGGCGCTGATCCCGGTCACTTTCGACCATCTGATGACCGCGTTCAGGCAGGTCAACTGGACTGAGGGGCACTCGTTCAACACCGCTGTTGCCGGATCCCGGTTGCTGCAATTCACCGTGCGACACCTCGCTGCGGCAGATCGACCAAAGGCGTGGTCGGCACTGCTGGATTTCTTCGCCACGCCCGGCGATCCACGCGAAATGCTGCAGCTCCGCGAGAACACATTTTCACTGCTTATTGCGCCGGCCCTGCGGGAGTTGGCGTTGCAGATTCCCGCAGAACAGTGCGAAGCCCATCTGAAGCAGCTCACCAGCATCCTGCATATCGAAATACCGGACACCACCCTGAGTAACCCCCAGCACTTCAGCGTGGCAATGTTTGCTGGTGTCTCTGAGGCACTTGCCTCGCAGCTGCCCGCCGAAGATGCTCGCGGATTCATCAACTGGCTGAATCAGCAGTCCACCGGCGTGGCAGAGAATATCCGCAGCCTCGCACTGCAGGCCGTCATTCCCCGCCTCGACAACCACGAGGTGGTCACGGTCTGGGACGAACTGTTCGCACAGATCGCGGTCCCCGGATCACCGGAGATTGGCGCAATCCCGTTCCGCGACCTCGCCCATAATCTGACTCCGGATCAGGTGCAGCAACGCTGGCAATCCGCACTGCAGGCACTGCAGACAACCAACGACCCCATTCTGACCGGACGACTTTCGGGAATCATAGTGGCGCTGATTCCCCATGTTCCGGACGAGCTGAAGTCGGCCGCCGTTGACCCCCTCGGCCATGCACTGCAGGTCGCCAGTCAAGCACTGCAGCGATCGGAAACACACTTTCCAGGCCTCGGGGCCTATGATGACCGGGCAATACTGGCTGTGATGGTACTGTCCAGACAACTGCACACAGCAGATCGCAGACGCCTTGCCGAGTTCGGACTGCGACTGATGCTGGAATTTGAGGCTCCTTTCCATCACCAAAGGTCACACCGGTTCAACCTCGTCGACGTTTCCGATGACCCGCGGCAGATTGTCGACTTTCTGTGCCATCCGAAAGCATCCAACGATACGATTGCCCAGCTTCTGCCCAGACTGGAAGAGCTGGTGCTGCGAGACGGTCGCAGTCTGAATCCCGTGGAAGTCAATTCGTCCGGGTTTTCCGAACAGTATTGCATCGATCCTGACCGGACGAAGATTGAAACGGTCGACGTGTGGTTGGCCAGAAATCAGAACGTCTCTGGTGATGCTGATGAGTTTGCCCACCCGATGGTACAGCAAACTCAACCCAGACGTCGTTTCATGACGATCCATGACGCCGCGGAGTGGCTGGAGCAGAACTGGCCGGATTTTGATCCTGATCAGATCGCGGCCAAAAGCACAGCGAAAGAGCGGTCCGCGACAACACCAACGACTGCAGCGCCGGGCTCAGAATTGTGAATTCCCCGACGTATGGAAGCCGGGAATACCGGCATCCGGGCTCGTTGCCTGGCGCTGTGACTGCTTCGCCTGAGCGGCTCGTCGCAGAAATTTTCGAGTCACTGCCAGTATGATCCGTTCACCCAGACGAGGAAACACGTCGCGGAACAGAAACATCGGACGCAGTGCCGGGAAGTTCAGAATGCGTTCAGGCGGAGCGTTCCGGATGGCTGATTCGACAGCCCTTGCGACACTGGTGGCAGTAGTTCCACCCAGCAGAACGGGCGTCCTGCGGCCGGTGGCTTTGACAATCTCGTCGTAGATGCCGCCGTCCGTGGCAAAGCCCGGGCAGATGGCCGTCGCAAGAATTCCATGCTCTGTCAGTTCGCCGCGCAGCGACTGCGTGAAGGCAATCAGTCCGGCCTTGGTGGCACCATACACGGCCCCGTAGGCCGGACCATGCTTGCCGGCCGTTGACGCCATGTTGATGATTCGTCCGAACCGTCGCGACTTCATGCCGGGGACGACGAGGCGAGTCAGGAGGATTGCCCCGGTGAGATTGGTGGCAATCGTCTGCTCAATTTCCGCCTCTGTCAGCGAATCAAATTCCGAGAAACACTCGATGCCCGCATTGTTGATCAGCACATCAATCCGGCTGAACTGCGCGAGTGCTGCTGCCACCAGCCGCTGCAAATCGGCGGGAACCGCGACATCGGTGGGCACGGCCAGAACGGAACAACCGGCCGCCTGCAGTTCGGCGGCTGCAGCCTGCAGGCGTTCCGGCGAACGTGCAGCCAGAATGAGCCGGGGTTTCTGCGGCGCCAATTGCCGACAGATCGCCAGCCCCAGCCCGGCAGATGCTCCGGTCACCAGAATTGTCAGTGGTTCTGAACCCGTCGCCGCTGTGTTCATCTCAACATCCCTGCCTGATACCCACGCTGCCTGATCGAGCAGCCATTGAATGGGCCGGGATTGTAGCAACCGCTGCCGGTGCTTGCGATCGCCCACAGTGCCCGTGCAGCTTTGCCGCCACGGACAACCACGCAGCCCGGGCATTCCTGCCTCGCCCAACCCTTAAACAACACTGTGTGTTTCAACCTCTGACCATCCGCCTCACACTCCCAACCGACTTTTGTCCGGGGCGTCATCTTCGCCCGATCGCCGCTCATCACGCTCCGCATGTCTCCCTGTCAGATCCCTGATGGCTGTGAACTTTGACACGCAGCGATATCCAGGGTAGCTTTTTTGCAGGAGGAAGTGCTGTTCCGTCGGCTGAATTTCCACGTCAAAGTCTCTGGGCAAGTACAACCATGAACGAACTACCTGACGATACAAACCAGAAGATTCAGAAGTTGAGTGCAGAGGGCGACGAGCTGGCAGCTTCAGGCCGCTTCGAGGACGCACTCAAGGCGTATTGGGCTGCCTGGGATTTATTGCCTGAGCCGCAAACTGACTGGGAAGCAGCAACGTGGCTGCTGGCTGCAATTGGTGACGCCAACTTTCTCGGCGGAGACTACAACGCAGGCCGCGAAAATCTGTCCATGGCCATGCATTGTCCCGGCGCACCAGGCAACCCCTTCCTGCATCTGCGGCTTGGACAATGCCAACTTGAACTTGGAAACCAGGATCGGGCTGCTGACGAATTGGCACGGGCTTACATGGCAGAAGGCCACGAGTTATTCAGGAATGAGGATCCGAAGTATCTGGCGTTTTTGAAATCCCGGCTCGATCCGCCACCTGGCGGTTGGGCGGACGAACGAAAGAAGCCGTGGTGGAAACTGTGGTAACACCCTGAGCATGGACGGGCGTGCCACTCAGGCAGTGCTCAGCGCTGCGGGGGTTTCATGATTGTGCCTTGCCAGCGAGTGAGGCTGCAGTCACCAACTCAAACTGCGACTTCTGCGGAATTCGGTATTTCCTGATGCCGTCACGCTTTCACTCTGGCATTCCTCACATTTCCGCCGCAGAATGCCTGCATGTCTCCATGCGTGCAGAAAATCATTGTGCTCACCGGCAGCGATTCCCCGCGGATCCAGGCTGGCTGGCACGATCTGCGCAGTCGGCTGCTGCATGTACCGAATCTGGAAATCGTCGGGGTTTTCTCGGCATCCGACACAATTCCCGCGCATTTGCAGGCTGATCTGGTGGTGGTACTGGGTGGTGACGGCAGCATTCTGCGCGGCAGTCGGCAACTGGGCCTCCGAAAGACTCCGCTGCTGGGCGTCAATCTGGGAAAGCTTGGGTTTCTTGCGGATCTCAGCCCCGACGAATTCCTGACGGGGTTGCCACTGCTGCAACGCGGTGAATACTCAATCGCTGCCCATCTGATGTTCAATTGTCGCTGCCGCGCGGTTGATGGCAGCGAACAAACCTTCACAGGGCTCAACGAACTGCTGATCACCTCGGGCGGGACGCTCCGCATGCTGGATATCAGTCTGCGGATCGACAGTGAATACGTCACCACATTCAGCTGTGACGGTCTGCTCATCAGTACTCCAGTCGGTTCCACGGCTCACAATCTGTCGGCAGGCGGTCCGATCCTGCGCCAGGATCTGGACGTATTCGCAATTACTCCGATCTGCCCGCATACTCTCAGCGTGCGCCCCCTGGTGGATGCCGCGACGCGGACGTACCAGGTCTCCGTCAATAATGCTCCGGATGGTGCCATTGCTGTGATTGACGGACAGATCACGGTGCCGATGCGGGGCAGCGATCAGATCACGATGAGCCGTTCAGAGCAGACGCTGCTGCTGGCGCGTCTGCCTGATCACAGCTACTACAGTACTCTGCATCGCAAACTGGGCTGGCAGGGCCAGTTGGAGTATCGCCGCTGACGGTCCTGGCGCAGCACCTCATGAAACAGGATCAACGCGAAATCCTGTGCGCAGCTGCCGATTGCATGACCGCAGGTGTTGACAAAGAGTGGTCCACGCAGAACCGCGACGACCCCGAAAAAAGGGGGGGGCCGGCGTCAGGGGGTTTCTGCCTTTGACAGGGTGTTGGTGTGGCGTCTTTTGGGAGGGCGAAGCCACCGCTGAGCCGGACAGTTCAGCAGGCTGCTGAACGCCGCGGCTCGGCAGGAGCCTCGCCCTCCCAAGGGGGGACTTTGGGATGACTGAACACTGTCGCCGCGGCTCGGCGGGAGCCTCGCCCTCCCAAGGGGGGACTTTGCGATCACTGAACACTGTCGCCGCGGCTCGGCAGGAGCCTCGCCCTCCCAAGGGGGGGACTTTGCGATCACTGAACACTGTCGTCCGGCTCGGCGGGAGCCTCGCCCTCCCAGGGGGGACTTTGGGATGACTGAACTCTGTCGTCCGGCTCGGCAGGAGCCTCGCCCTCCCAGGGTTTACCGGCTCGGCACGCGCACTTCATTTTACGTTGAGCCATGAAACAGTCATTTTCCGATGCAGAAGTGACTGAAGATATGATCCAGCACATCGTCTGTGTAGACTTCTCCCAGTACTGTCTGCAGGGCACGCAGCGCCTGCCGCAGCTCCAGTGAGACCAGTTCATCGCCGGCGGCAGTGGCGGCAGCCATCCCTGCCTGCTGCAGTGATTCCAGTGCCGTCTTCAGACTGTCCCGGCAACGCACGGCTGACGAACCCAGCAGTTCTGAACGAGCTGCTCCGTGATTTCCCAGCAGTTCGTCCATTCGCTGCTGCAGTTGATCCAGCCCGGCCCCTGTCCGGCAACTGATGTGCAGCGCGGCAGCGGTGCTGCTGGCGAGGTCTGATCGAGTCACCACAACCAGCACAGCGGCCACGGCCCCGGACAGCGAGGCAAACAGTTGTTGTTCCAGCAGTCGCTGCGCGGGGGACAGATCGGCGGCTCGACACCACACGACCAGATCGGCAGCCTGCAGTTGTTCCAGCCGCTGCTGCTGCGATTGCTGGCTGATGCTGTCAGCACCTGCTTCACAGCCTGCCGTATCAATGAGCTCAAGCGACATTCCTCCCAGCGTCAGTACTGCACTGACGAAGTCGCGAGTGGTTCCGGCCTGATCTGACACGATCGCGCGATTTTCCTGCAGCAGTCGATTGAACAGCGTACTTTTTCCGGCGTTTGGCAGCCCGGCCAGCACGACTCGACGACGGCGACCGGCTGGCAGGCGACTGCCGGCATCCGCCAGCAGCGCGGAGATCAGTGCGATGGCTGCAGTGGTGCGTCGTTCAATCTCTTCCCGACTGACAAACTCGATGTCCTCGTCGACAAAATCGAGCCCGGCTTCCAGATCGCCGATCAGGGCAATCAGGTCCGTACGCAGTTGCCTCAGACGCCCCGTCAAGCCGCCTCCCAGTTGCCCCAGTGCCCGCAGCAGCTCATCATGGTCCGCGGCCTGGATCACCTCATGCACAGCTTCCGCCTGCAGCAGATCCATCCGACCGGCAAGAAACGCACGCATTGTGAATTCGCCGCGGAGTGCCAGCCTTGCTCCGGCGGTACACAAATCCTGCAGTACGCATTCCAGGATTGGCTCGCAGCCGATCAGATGCAGTTCCGCCAGCAGTTGTCCTGTGTAACTGCGGCCAGCGGGCCAGTACAGCAGGTCGCAGGGCACTGGTACGGAAAAGGCGGACAACCGCAGGGCTCCCGGCCAGCGGCGCGCGATCCGGCTGGCCTGCCAGTCCGCGGCGGTAAAGACGGACGCCACAATCGTGGGAGTCTGCGGGCCACTGATTCTTACAATCGCCCGCTGGGACGTCCCCGGCGGCGAAGCGATGGCCACAATTGTGTCTGCCGGGTCCGGACGCATCGAAAACCTGTTACAGAAACTGCCATTTCCTGATTTTCATCGAATTCGCACGCATTCTAGCAACGATTCCGCGGCCAGCCATCCGCAGTCTCATCGGCTTTTCCGGCGATACCTGGTCCGACACGCCCCGACGGTCTATGATCCTCCGAAACCACCTGAACACAGAATTCTGCAACCAGAAAATCGGATTGATTTGATGTCGATGCTGGAGACCAGCGGTCTGACGATGTCCTATGGGTCCCGCCGCGGGATTCAGGATGTTTCACTGCAGATTGAATCGGGCGAGATTTTCGGATTTCTGGGACCAAACGGTGCCGGGAAATCAACGACCATTCGCATTCTGATGGGGCTGCTGAGAGCTTCTGCCGGACATGCTCACATCTTCGGGCTGGACTGCTGGGAAAAGGGTTCGGTGATTCGCCGGGACACAGGATATGTTGCCGGTGACGTTCGACTGTATCCGTGGCTGACGCTGAATCGCGGATTGAAGATCCTGTCGCAGATTCACGGTCGATCGCTGCAGTCAGAGGGCCGGCAGCTGGCAGCCCGATTTCGGCTGGAGCCTGACCTGCAGGTGCGGCAGATGTCGCGGGGTAATCGCCAGAAGGTAGCGCTGGTGCTGGCACTGGCCATTCGCCCGCAGCTGCTGATTCTGGATGAACCGACCAGCGGACTGGATCCACTGATGCAGGACACACTGATGGTCTGCCTGCGAGAACTGGCTGCGGAGGGTCGCACGATCTTATTTTCCAGTCATACGCTGAGCGAGGTTGAGTCACTGTGTGATCGAATCGCGATGATCCGTGCCGGACGGATTGTGGAATATGATTCGCTGATTTCGCTGAAGGCGAAGGCTCCACGACGCATTCAGATTCAGTTGTCACCCGGTCAGATGGCTCCTGCCGACTGGCCGGCAAGCGTGCGTGTGCTGTGGCAACCACAGCATACGACCGGCCAGCAGGCGACCCAGCAGGATCTGCTCAGTCTTCCTCCCGGGCAGTTGTCGCAGACATGTCTGCTGGAGTTGAGGGGCAGCAGCGGTGAGTTTCTGAGCTGGGCCGCAGGTCAGAGGTTTGCGGACGTGTCGATCGGAGCCCCGTCTCTCGACATCCTGTTTCGCAGTTGTTATGCGGGCGACGATGAGCCCCGGTCAGGAGCAGTGACATGAGGGGATTGCTGTCAAAGATTGTGGCGGAGGTCCTGTGGCCGGTGCTGTGGTTCTGTCTCGGGCTGTTTGTGATTATGGGACTGCTGACGGCACTGCTGCCGAAGGTGCTGGGGAACATCCACGAGGTGTTTGACAACATGCCCATGGTGAAACCGCTGATCACAGCGCTGCTGGGAGTCGACCCGGGCAATCAGATTTCTTCCCAGCTGTCCCAGGCCTTCCTGTGGACTCACCCCACTCTGCTGACTCTGCTGTGGGCTCATGAGCTGATGTACTGTTCGCGTATGCCGGCGGGGGAGATTGATCGGGGCACGGCCGACTTTCTGCTGTGCCAGCCGGTGACTCGCCTGCAGATTTTTCTGGCGGAATCGATTGGCTGGCTGGTCAGCGGTGCGGTGATCCTCGGCTGTGGTTGTGCGGGGCACCTGATCGCTTCGGCGTTCGTGCATCCCGAGATGCGGCTGCCATTGCGCAGTGCCCTGCTTGTGCTGGGGAATCTGGCGGCTGTCTATCTGGCCGTGGGTGGGATGGCATTTCTGCTGTCGGCCTGCAGTGATCGGCGGGGCAGGGCGGTGGGAATTGTGTTTGCCGTCCTGCTGCTGTCGTTCCTGCTGAACTTCCTGGCGCAGTTTCAGGAGTGGGCCAAATCAATTTCGTGGCTGTCGATCATGGAGTATTACCGGCCGGCGATTGTGATTCAGAGCGGTCAGTTTCCGTGGTCGGACGTGCTCAACCTGCTGGGACTGGCAGCGATCACGTGGACGATTGCTCTGCTGGTCTTTCACCGTCGCAGTATCTGCACGGTGTAGCCGGTGGAAGGCAATCGCGGGGACTCAGAGACGGCGTACGTCCACACCCTGCTCTGCGAACGCCTTGAAGTCCTGCATGTACTGCAGGCTTTGTCTGGGGAAGGCACTTTTCATGACCAGTCCGATGAACCTCATGAACAGCCCGGAGAAGCGAAATTCCACGTGGCTTTCCCAGCGTGTCTGCGAGGCGGAGACCGAGCTGAAGCGATTGTGGACGACATTGAAGACGCCGGTGGCTTCATAAGTGCCGTCAAATTCCTCGGGCAGATTGCGTTTGGTAATCGTCTCGATCATTTCGATGCGGCGTTTGCCCATCTGGAAGACCAGTCGACTGCAAGCTCCGGGCTGCCCGGCCGTTCCGCTGATCAGTTGCATGCTCTGCAATCCGCGCTGCCAGCACGGCAGATTGGCGGGATTATCGAACAGCTCAACCATCCTGTCGCGTGGCAGATCGATGAGGATACTGACCGTGTATTTCATCTGACGTCTTTCCGGGGTTTGCTTTGTGGGCAGGCGTAGTGTGCAGATTTAGCAGTGTGCCCAGCGGTTTGCCAGCCACAGTCGTCGCAGCAGAATGGCGAGAACCTCAGAGCGTGGGAGCTTGACGCGCAGGAAATGTGGCTGATTTTCCGGGGGATTCGCTGACTCGTGCTGCTTCTGATTGGCGGGTTTTGCGTTTGCCACCGCCAGGGACGAGACATTCGGTCGAATTTTTCTCAGTCCGTTTCCTGAAAAAACACCGATGTTTTGCCATTTTCCCGGAACAAATCATGTACGGCGACAAGTCTGAAGGGAAGCGGTACGCGCCGAACGCGGTTTTTTGACCTAGACTTCCTGCACGGGGAAACTGCGCCCGCAGTGCGCTCGCGGTGACACTCGTTCGAAATATCCAGTACCGGCCTGTTCTGAACATTCTGACTCTCACTTCCTTCCGGCAGTCACAGGTTGACCCATGAGATCCTACTGTGCATTGTTCCGCACCCTGATACCCATTCTGCTGGCCTTCAGTTCCGCCTGCGCTGCTGCTCAGACCCCGAATGAAACTCCTGCGAACACCCCCTCGGCCTCCCAGCTGGTTCCTGCCGATCCACCGGCTCAGCCCCCCGGGACTCTGGAGCGTCTGATCTATGTTCCGTTCCGTGAACTGCAGAAAGTGTTCAACAACCCGGACGCTTCTGTTGTGCTCCCATATTCCGAATACCTGCAACTGCTGAAGCAGGCCATGCAGTCAGTGCCTCAGACCACAGCCAACGAAGACGCGGTTATCACTTCATCGAACTGGTCGGCAGTGGTGGAAAAGGACATTGTTCGCATCACGGCGGAGCTGCAGGTGACCGTTCTGAAGCAGGAAGGCTGGGCGGCTCTGCCGGTGGCATTCGGAGCAGCTGCGATCGGTCGGGTGGAGCCGGCTGACGGTTCGGTCCTGCTGAAGGGTGTGGCCGAAGGCCAGTACTCGCTGCTGCTGCAGGGTGCGGGTAAAAAGACAGTGAAGCTGGAACTGCTGGCTGCCGTCCAGACATCTCCGGAAAACCGTGCGTTCTCATTGCAGTGCCCGCCTACGGGAATTGCAGAATTGACCGTGTCCATTCCGGAACCTGACCAGTCCGTCACGATTGCTCCGCTGCAGGTACTGTTGCCGGCGGAACCGGTTGCGGGGCGGACTGTGGTGAAGGCCAGTGTGGGTGCTGCGACCGGTTTCGATGTGCGCTGGTCACCTCGAGCCGGTTCCAAACCGGTGATGGATCTGCTGGCCAGTGCCACAGCACAGACTCAGGCGCGGATCGAACCTGGCCTGCTGCAGGTCCGCACTCAGCTCAACTATGAAATCCTGCGTGGTGAGCTGCGTGAGCTGACGATTGCTGCCCCGCGGGATGCGCGAATCATCGATGTCACGGCAGCAGCCGGTCGTATTCGGGCATGGACGGTCGATCAGACGAACCCGTCGCAGCAGTTGATCCGTGTCGAGCTGCTGGCTCCGGCGACAGAACGTTTTCAGGTCGAAGTGCAGACGGAACGAACGATCGAGGGTGATCAGGCGACGCTGATCGGTCGACTGGACGACGGCAGTCTGCAGGGGGTGCATGCGGAGGGTGTGGTGCGTGAATCCGGCGTACTGACTTTGACGACCGATCCGGCCCTGACCGCGATCGTGACAGCCCAGTCCGGTCTGCGTCAGACGGCAGCGGAAGGTGCGGGAGGAACACAGGAGGGTGGAGCAAACTCGTGGGAGTACAGTGGTTCGCGGGGTCGACTGACGGTGCAGATTCGCCCGGTGGAGCCGCGTCTCATCGCGGTGCACACGCTGAATTACACCTTTCGCGACAGCGAGCTGCGAGTGAGGTCGGTGATTCGTTATGAAATCGAGCGTGCAGGTATCTTTCAACTGGCGTTGCAGATTCCGGAAGGACTGCTGGTGGACAGCGTGTCGGCCGATGGCATGTCCGAGTACAGTCTGGATCGTGGCACAGGGCGAATTGTGTTATCACTGACCCAGAAACGAATGGGTTCCATCGAGGTGACAGTTCAGGGTCACCTGCCGTTTGCTGCGGGTACAGAAAATGCGGAACTGGCTTTGCCGATTCCAGCGCCTGAAGGTGTGGAACGCGAAACCGGAACTCTGACGATTGATGCTCCTGAGTTTCTGGACGTGCTGACTGTGGATGAGAAGACGACGGGCCTGTTTCCGGCTCGCGATGCTGTGGTGGAGCCGCAGGCGCGGATGCGTTCGATCGGTGTCTGGAGTTTCACTCGTCGGCCGCTGGCGCTGTCTGTGCGAACGGCTCCGCGACCATCACAGGTGGCCGGGTTTGTGGCGACGACGGTGCGAGTGGAACCGGAGATTGTACGGCAGTCTGCCGTGGCAACGTTTGATATCCGGAATGCGGGGATTGATACACTGCGGATTGCAGTTCCCGAGACGATTGCTGCGGACGTACGCTTTCAGGCGCTCAGTGGCGGTCATGTGATCCGCCAGCGGGATCGGGCGACAGCAGCGGAAAATGGCTGGGTGACATGGACGCTGGTATTGCAGGAAGAAGCCACTGGTGAGGTGCAGATCGGCATCGACTGGGACCTGCCAATTCCGGCGGCTCCGGTTCAGCCTGCAGCGGCTCCGGCAGCTCCGGCACAGGCAGCTCCCGTTGGAGGTAATGCCGCTGAGGCGAACGGGGGGGCTGCCAGTGAGCAGACAATTACGATCGAGCCGGCCCGAATTCTGCCTCCGTTTGCCGACGATCAGGCAGGGCGTCGCAGGGTGATTCTGACGCAGGCTCGCGGGGAAATGCGACTGCTGCGACACGAGTCACTTTCGATCACTGCCGACAGTCAGGGCGACACAACGGAGCCGATTGACGTACGCGAACTGGAGAAGCTGGACGCGGACGGTTATCTGGCCTATCGATATTTTGCTCAACCGGCATCCGCCGTGGTGAAGATTCGCAAACATCAGTTGCACGAAGTGGCAGCGACAGTGGTTTCGCGGGGTGCGGTGGAAGTTGTGACTGAGACACAGCAACTGGCCGCGTGGCGGGTGCGGCTGCGGATCACGACCAGTGAGCGACAGCGGCTGCGGATTGATCTGCCGGCGGGCAGCGAGTTGCAGGCGCCGCTGCTGAATGGTCAGCGGACCACCGTCGAAAAGGCCACCGATGTGACGACAGCCGAGAACATGACAGCGTATTATGTGAATGTCAGTCGGTCCGGGACATCGGACGAGTCCTTTCTGCTGACTCTGCAGTATCGCTGTCCGATTGCAGCCGACAACACCAAATTACCGTACGACGGCCAGGGGTCTCGACAACTGCTGCGACTGCCGCAGGTTGGTGACGGTGGTGGTGCGACTGTGGTGCAGCAGGTGCGACTGGCCGTGTGGGCTCCGGATGACATTTCATTCCTCGGGGCACCCGCCCTGTGGACTCGCGATCGCACTGCCAGTGCGTCGTTCAGCGACCTGCTGAAAAATCCGTCGGATACGGCAGCCGCTGCGGCCCTGAATGACTGGATTGGTGATTCTGCGGGCAGCGAATTTGCCACGCAGGGCAGCGTCACAGTCTTCCGCTCGACGGGATCTGAGCTGGTGGTGGAGCTGTTATGGTGGAAACGCTGGTTCCTGCTGGGTCTGATCAGCGGAACTCTGGCGGTGGTCGGACTGCTGCTGCGACGAACCAGTTGGGAGAATCGGATTTCGATGGTACTGCTGGCAGCATTTGCCGCAGTGGTGCTGTCGCTGCGACGTGATTCCGGAGTCTCTGATGCGGTGCTGCTGGCGGTCCCGGGAGTTGGTCTGGTGGCGACGTTGTGGCTGCTGGGGCTGTTGCTGGGGCGACGTCCTGTGGCAGCCGGTCTGGCTGCTGCGGCCGTGACAGTTGAACTTTCGATTCCGCCGGCAGATACGACGGCTGTGGCTGGCGACAGCGTGGCAGGGAACTCAGAGAATTCCCTGAGCAAGCCTGTTGCAGGCAGCGACGAAGGGGGTGCAGCATGAAACTCGCACACGGATTAACGGCCGCACTGCTGGTGCTGCTGCTGGCATTTCCCGCGACCGTGCTGCGGGGTCAGCAGACAGCCCCGAATGCTGGTTCGCCGCTGCGGGAACGGTTTGTTCCGGCGGATGAGCTGGAGACGATTTTTGCCAGGGACGGTCGGGGTGTGATGCTGAAGCGGCAGCAGTTTCAGGAACTGCTGCAGAAGGCTCGACTGTCGGGCGAGCCGGCCGGTCCGCTGCCGCTGGTAGTGGAGCAGGCCGAACTCACAATCACTCCGCTGGTCCAGCAGGCGACTGTGAAACTGCGACTGCAGGTGCGGCAGTTTGCCACGGCCTGGCAGACGCTGCGGATCCCGGTGGGCAATCTGTCAGTGGAGCGTGCGGAGCTGGCGGGGCAGGCGGCCCTGATTGCCAGGGATCCGGCCGAACCGGCGACGCTGATCCTGGCACATGAAGAGCCTGGCAGCTTCGTAGTGGAGTTGACCATGTCGACGCCGCTGGCACAGTCCGGCAGTGACCTTGCGGCAGCCTTTCAACTGCCGGGCACTGCCGCTGCGCAACTGACAGTCAACTGTCCGGCAGGTCGGCAACTGGTGGTGAATGATCGCCAGCTGGAGCGACCGGCGGCGATTGATCAGCCCACGGAATACCGGGTGCCGGTGGGCAATGCGACTGACGTACAACTGCGCTGGGTGACTCAGCAGCGTGAAACCGAAGTGCAGCGGCTGGTATTTGTGAAGACCAGTGCAGCGCTGGAATATCGACCTCAGTCCCTGCACTGGACCGGCGAATCACTGCTGAGTGTCTTCGGGGGCACGATCAGCAGACTGACCGCGGTTGTGCCACCGGGCTTTGAGGTGGTAAGTGTGGAATCCGCCGGACTGGAATCGTGGACTCTTGAGGACGACAGTGAACGCGAGGGAGGTACGCAGGTCGTCCTGACGTGGCGTCAACCGGTGCAGGGAGATCGTATCATCCGGCTGAACGGCGTGGTGGTCTTCAATCAGGACGCAGCAATTGCAGCCAGCGGAGTGGGATCCGCATCAGCGGGTGAGCGACTGGATGCCGTGCCCACAGTCACTTTCCGCGATGTGGCATCGCATTCCGGCCGGCTGATGATTCGGCATGAGGCGGGTTTGCGATTGTCTGCCCGGGTTGCCGGGGGGATTCGCGCGATTTCTGCTGAGGACGCTGGAATTTCCAGTGAAGCCATTCTGTTTGAATTCTGGCAGCAGCAGTATGGGCTGCAGATCGGGGTGCGTCCGCGGGATCGCGAGGTATTGGCTGAAGTCAGCGCTGAGCTGTCGTTTGCGGACGAGCAGGCTGTGCTGCGGCACTCGCACCTGATCGAGGTTCTGAATCTGCCGTTGTTTGAAGTGCCATTGCAGTTGCCGGCTGACTGGCAGTTGACGGCGGTGCGTTCCGGAGAAACGGAACTGCGCTGGACACCGGGAAACACACCGGGAGCGATTGTTGTGCATCCGCCTCAGCCGATACAGCCGGGAGCGTTGTGGGAACTGCGGGTGGAGCTGACGAGGACGCTGGCTGATCCGGATGTGGAGCAGCGATTGCAGTTGCCCAACGTAGTGGCGCCGGGAGTGAGTGTGATTGGCGGCAACTGGCGCCTGAAGGCGGATGAAGATCTGGTCATTTCGCCGCTGCAGCTTTCCGGACTGACTGCGATCAGCGGTACCGGGAATGACCAGGTGTTTCGCAGCGAGAGTGCCGGTGTCGCCGGTGAACTGGCGATTCAGCGCAGGTCGGCGCAAATGGCCAGTCGTTCGGTGCTGCGCACGTGGGCTGATGCTCGACAGCAGACAGTGGACGCTGAATTGTCGGTGGATGTGCTGGCGGGGACGATTCGCAGTCTGAATCTGCTGGTGGCCGAGTCGTTGGGGGAAGCCCTGCGTTTTGAGGTAACGTCCGTGGGAGTCGTTCCGGGTATGGCAATTCAGCGACTGACCGGCCCGGTACGGATTGTGGAACAGTCCGCGGGCGCTGTGGCTGATGGTCTGCGCAGCTTTCAGTTGCGGCTGGATCGACGGTTTGCCGGTTCATTGACACTGCGTGCCAGAGTTTCGCAGCCGCGCACGGACAATTCTCCGCTCGGGGCTCCGCGAATTCGGCTGGCCAGTGCCGTGCGGCAGCACGGGGTGCTGGTGTTTGAGGCGCTGCCTGAGCAGTCACTGCAGGCGCTGCTGACAGCGGAGATTCCGGGGCTGTCAGCGGAAGACGCTGCAGTAGTCAGTGCTCCGCCGGCCGACAGTAACCGACGCACGGCTCTGGTATATCGTTTTGTACAGCCGGATTATGTCTTTCAGGTGCAGGAAACGACGTTTGCGACGAGCGTGGTGCCCAGTGCCGTGTGCGAGTCCATGGACAACGTGTGTGTGCTGAGAGATACGGGAACCGTGCAGCGGCGCTGCATCATGCAACTGCAGACCAGTGGTGTGCAGACGCTGCGATTTCGGTTGCCGTCAGAGCATGCGTATCTGTGGTCGACGGTGCTGGACGGAGAACCGGTGGAAGTACGTCGCGAGGGCGAGGACTACCTTGTGGCCCTGCCGGCGGGTGACCAGTTGGAGCATGAACTTGAGGTGCTGTTCGAGAGCGCCTTTGACAGTGACGAATTCCGCCTGCAGACGCAGTTGCCACTGCAACTGCTGATGGATGCAGGGACTCAGCGTGCAGCGGTCATTGATGTGCTGCAGCAGCAGTGGGCGGTGCATTACCCGGAAGATTCTCTGATCCTGGGTGTTGAGGGGCCGTATCGTGCCGAGGAGCGTCTGGATCGATCCGGCTGGCTGTCGACTCTGGGACAACTGCGAATGCCGAACTGGGGTGACATGAGCGGTCGGCTGGGTGTGGCGGGGTTATATTTCCTGCTGTTGTTCGTGGGCACGGTCCTGTGTCTGCGCCGGCGGTGGAAATCGCTGGCGGGAACGGTGGCGGTGCTGTTGCTGATTTCGCTGCTGACATTACCCACCAGCAGACTGCAGACCACGGGGGCTCGAGTGATGAATTTGGCGGCGGGAGACGGTGGCTGGAGCGACGCCACCGATGCTGAGGCCGTATCGGATTTTGCAGCTCCCCGGACGAATGCTCAGACGGACGCACCGATGGCCAATGAGTTGGTACCGGGCGACATGTCCGGAATGATGGGTGGCATGGGTGGCATGGGCAGCCTCGGCAGCGCACCTGGCGTGGCTGGCATGAACCCCGGCAATGGTATGAGC
>Ga0255095_1000207_pt1 | contig 33493 bp, 21 predicted proteins | sample Colum_Law_RepC_8_2_FD_188435 | JGI IMG/M metagenome (GOLD analysis project Ga0255095, IMG submission 188435) | Freshwater microbial communities from Columbia River, Oregon, United States - Colum_Law_RepC_8d | ecosystem: Environmental > Aquatic > Freshwater > River | place: USA: Oregon...
GGACTCGGCTGTGGGTTCTGCGGGAGTGTGTGCGGTGCTGTTTGCGGCGGCAGCCGCGGCGGCTGCTTTCTCTGCCGCCTTTTGCTTCATGAGTTCAAGGGGTGAGAGTTTGGTTTGTGGTGCGGCAGGTGCGGCGGGTTGGGTATTCGCGGGTGTGTGTTCGGCGGGGGACTGTGCGGTGTTGCTGGTTGCAGCGACGAGGGCTTTGTCAGTCGCCTTTTGCTGTGTTGGGGCCGAAGCAGAGGGTTGTGGCGGTGTGGTTGTGCGCGGGTGTGATATTACGACGGGGCCTGGTTCTGGTTTTGTGCCGGCATTGGTGGAAGTTGCTGCAGCGGTGATGGGCGGCAACTCGCGAAGATTTTCATAGATTTTTGCCAGCAGATCTGCGAAGTCGCCTTCGAAGGTGATGGCTTTCAGATCGCTCTTTGCCAATTTGGCCATGGACCAGAAGTAGTCGCGGTGTTCGATGGGGGTCAGTTGCTGCATCATGAGCAGTTTGCGGGCATTCTTTTCACTGCGGCTCTCGCTGCCTGCGACGATTTGATCGAAGGCCTGCACCAGTCGGCGAGCGGACTGCCGGAGATGCTCGCTGATCTCCGGGAGGCTGCGATCGCAGGCTGTTGAGATGCGAATATCGGCGGTGAGTGTCATGCGGTCGCAGAGCCATGGCGACTGGGGCTCGAAGGATTCGAGCGGTACATTTTTCCAGAGCAACCGTGGCAGGAACTGCTGTACGGCGAGGCCGAAGAAGCCGGACGCTGCGACGAAGGCGAGGCAGAACCAGAGCACTTGTTCGAGTAATCCGCCCAGTGAGAAGCTGGCGTGGAAGAGAATAAAGGGGATGCACAGTGTTCCGAGCCAGAGGTGTCCTTTGAGCCAGAAGCTGGCGCTGCCGATGCGTCGGTGTCGCAGTGGTCGCCGGGCTCCGAGCAGCCCGGCGAAGAACATCATAAGAGTTCCGATGATGCCGAAGAGCAGTCCGGGCACACTGCCACCTGACAGGCCATTTGGCGAGGCTGCGTGACAGATGAACCATGCGGTGGCACCGATGGTGAGTGTCAGGCCGGAAAGCAGGGCCCAGCGGGAATGAGTGCGATCGAGCAGCACGCCGGGCCTTTCAGAGTTTCTGGAAGAAGTTCAGGCCTTCGACGCGCATGGCTGCCTCGTGCGGGCAGGCATAGACGCAGGAAGGTTTTCCGGAGGGGGTGGATTTGCATTGGTCGCAGACGACGGCACGTTCCTGCACAGAGCGGAGTACGTAACCCGGGCCCAGCAGGCTGGCCAGATCGGCATCGGGTTCGTGTGCGGAATCGAGCAGGTCCATCTGAATTGATCCGTAGGGGCACTGATCGGCGCACTTGCTGCAGCCGATGCAGTGATCGGCGATGCGGATCTCGCCACCGTTTCCGCGGTTGATGGCGCCGACGGGGCAACCGATCATGCAGACGGGATCAAGGCATTGTCGGCAGCTGACGGGAATCAGGTATCGGCTTTCGAAGCGTGGTCCGTCGAGGTACAGTCGAGTGCGACCATCATCGTGGGCTGCGACGCAGGCTTTGACGCATTCCTGGCAGCGGGTACAGCGATCGAGGTCGATGACCATGAGTGACTGGCCCCATGCGAGTCCGAGGGACTCAAATTCGGGCGACTGACTGGCGAGGTTTTCTGTGCTGGCGAGTACGGCCGTCTGCTGATCACGGTCCTGGCGCTGGCGAATGGTTTCATCGACGTGCTGGCGAAATGCGGGCGAGCGTTCCATCAGGCCTTTGAGTGTTTCCGCACTGATGCGGACGGCCTCGACACGCTGGGGGATGAGGTTGGCCTGTGTGGCAGTTTTCTGTCCGGAGGATGGGTGTGTGAAGGCGAGGCAGGTTGCGGAGCGTTCTTCGCCGCGGAGGAGTGCGATTTCGCCGATCAGTTCCCCGCGACTGGCGTAGGAAAGTGTGCGGCGCTGCTGCAGTGCCGTGGTGCGTGCTTTGAGCCCTTTGGGGCAGAGGCTGTCGAGCAGAATGCGATGAAAGATGCGTGCTTCAAGTTCCCACCAGTCGGCTGTTTTCTCCTGAAAATCGGCGAAGACGGCGGCGTACTGATTGAGACCGGAGCGTTCGAGGAGTTCTTCTGTGGTGGCAGCAATTTTTGTGTGAAGGTCAGCGGTCCGGATCCATTGGTTCAGCAGTTTTCTGAGAATTGCGGCGAGTGCTGGATCGCTGGCGGGCTGTGCCGGGAGGGCAGCGAGCAGGGGTTGGAGGAGTTGACAGATTTGCGGGGAGAGCTGGCTGTTGCTGGCGAGTGACTGCAGTTCCTGCAGGAGTGCGGAGGGACTGCGAATTTCATCCGGTCCAGGCAGGCAGCCGAGTCCTCGGGAGACCTTGACGACGCCATTTCGCACGACGTAGCAGAAGTCGTTGGCAGTGTCGTGTTCATCGAAGATGATGTCCCCGGCGCCGAATTCCACGAGATCCAGTCGGCTGGAAAGCCATTTGTAGTCTGCGTCGCTGAGGGAGCGGAAGAGTGGCAGGCTGCGGACCTGCGTTTCCATGACTCGCGTCCGGTAGATCTCGTCCATCCGACGTCGGTATTCGGCATTTCCGCGGAGTGCATCGAGGGCATTGCGGACCATCTCGATCATGTACACGGGTTCTGCGGGTGTGCCTTCTGTGGCGATGACGGTGGCTGAGCGTGGTGCGAGGTTCATGCAGCTCATCTCGCCGAACAGGTCCCCTTCGAACATTGGTGCGCTGAGGGTTCCGACGCTGAGGTCCTGTGGGCCATCGTTGGGGATGTAATCCGGCAGTCGGCTGTTGCTGGCCGGGGCGGAACCGAACCGCGGCAGCAGGCTGAGCAGTCGTTTGAGGAGTCCGCGGCGATTTCCGGGTGGTGCGACGAGCAGGCGAGCCTGAGCGACGATCCGGGGGGTGCTGTTTGCAGGGCGTGCGGCGACAGCGGTTTCGAGGGTTTGAATTTCTTCATCGAGGCGGGCGGCGCGGAGGGTTCGCAAGGGGGCTTCGGCGGCGTCGCGGCGCTGCAGTCGTTCGAGTTCGTCAGCGGTGGTTTCTGTGGTGACTCCGGTGGCGAGGGAATCGCGGATGGCTTTGGCTTCGGCATCGATGGAGCGACGCAGGGCTTTAAGCACGTTGAGGGCATCGGGCTGGGTGAGGATCTGGAACGCGGTGCGGCCGGGGTCACCCTGGTGGCAGAGGACTCGTCCACGGTGGACGCGTCTGAGGATCATGGCGCCGGGGAAATTTTCGGGACCGGGTTTCATGCCGTTGAAGGGCGGGACGGAGCGAAACTCCTGCAGCTCGTAGACTCCGAGCAGATCATCCTGAGGGGCGGGTTCATCCGCCACTTCGCGAATGTCAATCGGGATATTGACAACGACCATGCCGCGGGCCTGTGGCTGGAGGCGAACTTGTGTCAGCAGGGCGGAGTGCCAGCGTGCCTGCAGACAGTTGGATTTGGGGATCCGGCTGGGCGGCACGGTTCCCGGGAATTTCGGAAATTCCGGCTGTGAGGTTACCACTGGAAACGGCAGGTGGCAAGCAGATCGCGGAAAGTGGCATTGAGATGATCGATTTCGCGGTTTGGTGAGGTGGGCGGTGGCGGCTTTGCAAACGGCGAGAGTTTTGAGCATCATACGGCGCAGTCGGCGGCTGGCCGTCGTGGGGGACGACATTGATTTGGGCGGGATACTGATTATGACGGATGTGACGCGTCGTTTGTTCATGCATGCCGCAAGTGTGGCGGCTGCGGCAGTGTCTTCGGGGGCATCAGCCGGGACGCGGGTGGCGGGCCCTGTGCGGGTGATCGCGTCGGGCAACGGTGCCAGTGCCACGCAGAAGGCGTGGGAATTGCTGCAGGAGGGTTTGGATCCTGTGGACGCGGTGGTGGGTGGTGTGGCGCTGGTGGAGGACGATCCGCTGGACAACAGTGTGGGTTATGGTGGTCTGCCGAATGAGCGTGGTGTGGTGGAGTTGGATGCGGCAGTGATGCATGGGCCGACGCATCGAGCGGGTGGAGTGGCGTCATTGCAGGGGATTCGTCATCCGGCTCAGGTGGCGCTGAAGGTGCTGCAGCGGACCGATCATGTCCTGCTGGTGGGAGCAGGAGCGATGGAGTTTGCGAGGGCGCACGGATTTCAGGAGGAGAATCTGCTGACTGAGCATTCGCGAAAAATCTGGCTGCGGTGGAAGGAGACAATGAGTGAGCGGGACGACTGGCTGCCGGATCCAGCAGACGCGGAAGCGCCAGTGGCGGACTTCTTTCGGAGGAATTCGGTGCTGGTCGAGGATACGGGGCGACTGCGTTTTCGCCGTCCGACGGGAACAATTCACTGTGCGGCCCTGGGTGCTGGGGGCAGTATGTCGTGCACGACGACGACCAGCGGACTGGCGTTCAAGATCCCTGGCCGGGTTGGTGATTCGCCGATCATTGGTGCCGGGCTGTATGTGGACAACGAGGTTGGTTCGTGCGGCAGTACAGGACGTGGCGAAGCGAACCTGCAGAATCTGTCTTCGTTTGCTGCAGTGGAGCTGATGCGGAGCGGTGCAAGTCCGGAGGAGGCGGGTATGGAGGTGCTGCGTCGGATCGCGAAGACGACCGAGCAGCGATTGCGGCGTGCTGACGGAAAGCCGGATTTTGACATTTCATTTTATGTGATGTCGAAGGATGGACGCTACGCCGGGACCAGCATGTACAAGGGTTCGAAGTTTGCGGTGACGGATGAGCGGGGAACGCGGCTGGAGGACTGTCAGGGGCTGTACTGATTTCGGGGTGTTCGGGGTGTTTGATCAGTTTTGAACTGGCGACTGTGTCAGGCTTGCCGAGTGCTGTTCTGATCGCGATACTCCGCTGTCAGACCGGTTGGCTGGTTTTCTGGTGGTACCTTGCTGATAGGGGTTTTGCAGATGATGGGCATGAAACTGTCGGGGAGACTGAGGTCCGCAGCGGGTGTGCTGGGGCGGGTTCTGGGTGTGTGTGCAGCGGCGGTGGCAGTTTCTGCGGGGCTGTCTGCTGAAGAGGTGACTGAGAAATTTCTGTCAGAGGGCGTGACGGCTCGTGTGGGTGGTTATCGTCCGCAGCGAGCGGCGATGGATCAGGAAGCTTCAATTGTGACGAAGACGCCTGACGGCCTGAAGGCCCCGAAGTTCGGCTATATTACTCTGGGTGACCGGAAGTTTGCGTTCATAGCTGATGAGCCGGAGGGCGAAGAGGGGCGTTTGTTCATTGACGCCAATGCCGACGGTGATCTGACGAATGATCCGGCCGTAGAGTGGAAGAGTGAAGAGCGTGGAGGTTTGAAGCAGTATACTGGCCGTGGTAAGGTGCAGTTGACTGCCGATCGTACAGGTGCTTTGGGGTTGTATCGTTTCGACCCGAAGGATCCGCGTCGTGCGCAGCTCGCAACGACTCTGATGTTCTACACCGACTTTGGTTCTGAGTATTCCTTTGAACTGGACGGTCGTCCGTTTTCGACGTTTGTTTCGGGAGCACTGGCTGACGGTGCGACGCTGCCGATTGATCGCGACGGGAATGGGCGTGTCAGTCGTCGTTTCGAGAGTGCTCAGATCGGGACTGCTTTCAATTTCACGGGAACGACCTACAAGTTTGCTCTTGCGGATGGTCGTCTGACACTGGAGAAGTCAGCGGAGCCGATTGAGCAGCAGCCATTGCCGCCGAATCTGGCGGTTGGTCAGAAAGCTCTGTCGTTTTCTGCAAAGACGATGAAGGGTGAAGAGATACAGTTTCCTGAAGCCTACAAGGGCAAGGTGGTGATGCTGGATTTCTGGGCAACGTGGTGTGGTCCGTGCATCGGTGAGATTCCGCATATGAAGGAAGCTTACTCAGCGTGGCATGAAAAGGGGTTTGAGATTCTGGGCGTGAGTTTTGACCAGGAGAACATGTCGGAGAAGGTGACCAGTTTCCTTGAGTCTCAGGAGATCACGTGGAACCAGATTTACGAAGGCAAGGGCTGGGAGACGACTCTGGGTGGCATGCATGACGTGAGTGCGATACCTTTTGTATTGCTGGTGGATGGTGACACGGGAGAGATTCTGGCAGATGCGGCTGCGTTGCGTGGCCCGGGTTTGTCGGAGTTTATTGGGAAAATACTGGAAGCTCGTAAGGCCGGCGAGAAAACGGAGTGACATGTTCCCGGTGACGGAGGACGGCGGGCGTGTCCGGTGTGAACCACCGGGCACGCCTGCGGCCATTTTCCCGTGTGAGTGGGCTTGCAGTTGAGATCGCCGGATGCTGTAATGCGTGTGGCGGAAGCCGCGAGGGGTTCATCAGTCGGATGGCTGAGAGCTTCAGTAAAGTGAGAAGTCCTGGGGCCTGCGGGAGCGGGACTTCGGAAAAGTGATGAAGCCCGCGTCGGATGACGCGGGTTTCTGTGTTTGTGGTGCTGAGAATCAGCGGAGTGTGGCATGGCGGTGCTGCTGGATGTGGCGGGGCTGTGCAAGTCCTATGGGACATTGAAGGCTGTGGACGGGGTCAGCTTTCAGGTTGGGCAGGGGGAGGCGTTTGGCTTGCTGGGGCCGAACGGAGCGGGCAAGTCCACGACGATGATGATGATTGCCGGGTTACTGGATCCGGACGCTGGTGAGGTCCGACTGTGCGGTCGTGTGCTGACACGTCGTGAGCGTGAGTCTCGTCTGACGCTGGGTGTGGTTCCGCAGGATCTGGCGATTTACCCGGACCTGACGGCGCGTGAGAATCTGCATTTTTTCGGGCGGCTGTATCAGCTTGGTGGGCAGCGATTGCAGGATCGGGTGGAGTGTGCGCTGAGGCAGACGGGATTGGATGGCCGTGCAGACGATTATGCGGGTCATTTTTCCGGCGGGATGAAGCGGCGTCTGAATTTTGCGGCGGCGATACTGCACGAGCCTCGTCTGCTGATTCTTGACGAGCCGACGGTTGGCGTGGATCCGCAGAGTCGTGCGCATCTGCTGGATTGTGTGCGGCAGTTGCAGCAATCTGGTACGGCGATCATTTATGCCAGTCACTACATGGAGGAGGTGCAGCAGTTGTGTTCGCGGGCCGCGATCGTGGACCGTGGTCGAATGCTGGTGTGTGATTTGATCGCGAGGCTGTTGCAGCAGATACCACTGGAGGTGGAGTTGCGGCTGGATCTGAGTTCCCTTCCGGCGACTTTTGTTCCGGGTGCGGGTGTATTGGTGGAGCGGGATGGGGGCGATTGTGTCCTGCGTCTTGTGAGCGACTCGGGTGGCGAGGCGAATGTCGCCGCAGAGGTGACTCGGGTACTGCAACAACTGGTGTCTGCGGGGGCGGGGCTGCGTTCGATTCGGACGCATGATCCCAGTCTGGAGCGATTATTTCTGAAGCTGACGGGCAGCCGTCTGCGGGATTGAAGCTGCGGTGTGCCGGTGCTGGGCTGTTTGGCTGTTGTAAGCGGTGGCAGGCCGACTGCACTTTCGTTCGGAGGAAGACACGCGGAGTGCGCTGGACGTCTGGATTGCAGTGCGTGGCATCGCGATCTGGTGGCGGTCACTGATTTGCGACGTTACGTGTGCCAAGGATCAGCGGGTGAATTGCAGAGCCGGGGGCGGTCGGGGAATAAACAACCTTCTGGCGTTTTCCCACAGAGGCAGCCAGGTTTTGTGCACGACCTGCTGTCCACTGAGACAGGTCGTCAAAGCTCAACTGATGATCCTGCCACAATGCGGCGACGGCTTTGTCGGCTTCCGGCGTCTGGCTGTGGCCCAGAAGTGCTTCACGCACAGCCGTCATCAGGGACGAGTTTCCAGTTTCGCCGGGTTCCACCTGCCATCCGGCTGACTCCACGGCCTCGGTCTGATCCGTGAAGATCACGTGTCGGCCGTGTGGTCCGCGACACTCACTGAACGCCGCCTTGGCCTCGTTGCGTGCTCGCTGCGAGTGACTGGCGTCGACAATCCAGAGCACATCGCAATCTGACTGATTGACTGGATCGCACAGGTTTTTCCAGCGAATTCCCTCGCGACCCAGTTGGCGCAGATCCCTGGGATCCACTTCCGGCGGCAGAAAGAAGAACTCTTCGAGGGCATTCAGGCGGATACTGCTGCCGCGGGCCACTGTGCGCGAGACGCCCTGCCCCGAGACGACGATGATGATCAGGTCATCCGGAGAAGCCCGTTTCTGTCGTTCGCTGAGGAAGGCATTCAGGTTCAGCCTGACTGTTTCCGTGGAGACAGCTTTGTCTGCGAGAACGCGGGCTTCTGTCATCGCGTTTTCCCGTCTGCCGGCCAGCAACTGCAGGTCTTTACGGAAGGCCGTGACGCTCTGGACAGAGAACTGCAGCGGCTGAACTTTCTGATAGGCATCAACCGCCAGTGCCAGCAGAAAGACTCGGGCCTGCGGATCGTCGGGCTTTGCTGCGGCCAGCACACTGACGTTTGCTTTGCTTTGATCGCTGCTGGCCAGATCGTTTCCAATTTCCCGGGCGGTGACGGAAAACTGATTGGCGGCTTCGAGCGTCTGGCTGGACCAGGTGATTGTGAGGATCCCGTTCGCAAGCACACGATTCTGTTCGGTCAGTTGGCGTCCATTCTGTGCCGCCGCGAGTTCAAAGGCGGCGGCATCCTGGGGCTGTGCGAACCGAATTTCGGCAACGATGGGGATCGGAAGGGGGGCCTGTGCCGCAAGACCGTCGGGCGGAGTCAGGATGCGAATCTCGGGGAGAGCAAGAACTCGATTCCTGAGTTCAATCTGCAGATCACCGATGACCGGGCGGTTGAGGGCTGCGAGTGCCTCAGGGACGCTGCCGGTTTGCAGCACCTGCCGGATCACCTCCGGTTTTTCATACTCCTTCTGCAGATGCTCAGCGGGTTCATAGCGCGGCGGCAGTGCCACACCGCGGTTAATCTGCCAGCCGAACAGTCGATCACCGGAAACGATCGATGCATCGAACCAGCCCTCCGGGGTAAACAGCACCCACTCGCCTGATTTGTCAGCGACAAGTGTGAGCAGTGGTTCCCAGCCAGGATTCAGCCGACGAGCACCTGCTTCCTGATTGTTCGGGTCAAATCCGGTGCGGGTCAGCCAGAGATCGAGTGTGGCCCATGCGGGGTGAGTGCTGAATAATCGGGCTGTTTCTGTGGGATCCAGCACGAGTCGATCGGGCTGCAGAGCGGTCCTGACGGCGGCTATGGTGTCGCCGTTCCGCAGGCCACGAGCGTAGAGAATACCGGCCGGATTCAGTTCCGAAACCTGTACAGTACCGTCCGGCTGAAGTGCAACGCGACCTCCAAAAATCGAACGCTGTGTGTCCTGATCAAGCCCCTCAAGGCTCCAGATCCTGACGGTTTGATCTGCAGCAGCAGAGGCCAGAAATCGCTGATCAGTGGACACTGAAAGATCACGAATTGTTCCCGCGTGATCGCGAAAATAGCGAACCAACTGCAGCGGCTGCTGATCGGTGGCGGGGATGCGATACAGAAAGATTCCGTCAATCAGTGTGGTGCCGATGGCAACTGCCAGCGGGCGTTCGTTGGTGCCTCGGAGAAATACAAAGGCGCCGGAAAAGGTTCCCTGATCGATGATGCTGAGTTGTATCGGAGGTGGTGCTGCCGGGCTGCCTGTCGGGGGTACAAGCCGAATGGTCTGGGTGCGACCGTCATCCGAAACAGGCTCTGCCGTGACTGACCAGCCGGGTGCAAACGTGTCGGGACCATTAACAGCCTGCGTCGGCGAGCCCGGCAGTGACTGGGGCAGTTGCTCCAGTTCTCCGCTGCCCGGTTCAAGTTGCCACATGTGTGACTGCGCGTCGGTCAGGTGCAGTTGATACCCGGCTGGTTCGGCTGACTTGTCATTCACGAAGCGTGCGGTTTGAAATGAGCGTCCGCGACCGGCAACAGACAACGGGGGGGCAGTCAATGGACGTTCAGTCGCTTTTCCAGTTGCATCGCGCAGGTTCCACAGCAGGGCCGTCTCAGCCATGTCGTTACAGGCCAGCAGGTGCGAAGAATCGGGACTGAAGCTGAGTGATTCACAGCAGGCCTGGCCGGTAAACCGGACAATGTCCCGCAGTTGCAGTGAGGGCAGGTCGAGCAGTGTGATGAAGGATGTCACCTGCTGATCGTTGTCCGTTTCCAGCCCATCTCCGGCGATTGCGAGCAGTGTGGCGTCCGGAGCGAGTGTTGCGGTGGTAATCGAGGGTTCACGCAGTTGTCCATTCAGCAGTTCAGAGATCAGCAGTTGCCGCGGAGGGTCAGCGGATGCAATGGTGTGCAGCAGCACAGTTCCGTCGATGGAGGCAGAGAGACAGAGGGTCTGGCGTTCGTGGTTGGCGGTCACCAGACTGCAGGCCGGGAGCGGAACGGGTGTCGTCGCGCTGGTGATTTCTCCGGTTTGCAGGTCGCAGGCGGTCAACAGGCCGAAATCCCGGTTGTCCGGAGCCACGGCGACGAACAGGACTTTGGCATCATCGATGACGGCAATGGGATTCCAGAGGGAGTCGGCATCGGGCTGTGGGGCCCCCGGACGCACGACACGCTGCTGCCAGCCGTCATCGAGCAGTCGCCACGCGGTGATTCCGGAGGAAAGGTCACCGGCGACAACGGTCCGTCCGCTGGGCGAAAGTGCCACACTGACCACCTCTGCGGGTGCTGAAAAGTGGGCGAGGACGGCCTGAGTGCCGGTGTCCACGAGCACCAGATCGCCCCCTGCATTACGCAGCGAGCTGCCTCCGAACAGAACTCTGGATCCATCTGCAGAGGCCCTGGCGTCGTTGATTTCTCCGAGAGCTCCGCGGGCGAATTCCCAGCGGATGACACTGCCGGGGACAATTGTGTTGTTGGCCACGTCGTAGAACTGCAGCCGTTTGTTTTCACCAGCAGAGAAGAAACGGCGGTTTGAACCGGCAAATCCCAGAGCACGGGTTCGGCCGACAGGGCCACGGAAATCCACGACCAGTTTCGGAGCTTCTTCAGACTGGGCCGCGACTGAACCGCAGGTCAAACTGCTGACAAGTGTCAGCAGGATGTTCAGCAGAAAGCAAGCTTTCCGAACAGTGCGGTTTTCAGAGCCCATGACTGTGTGCTCCTGATACATCACTGCCAGCCGGGAAAAGCTATTTCTGTTCGATGCGATACAGCGCGGACGCGGTGCGCAGGTACAGAGCTTTTCCGGCGACTGCAGGTGATGCCATGAATCCGGCATCCAGCCGATTTTCGGCGATCTTTTCAAACTGATCGCCGGTTTTCAGGACAGTACAGATGCCATCCTGATTAAAGAAGTATAGGCGTTCTTCTGCGGACAGAGGAGAGGCGGAGTAGTCTCCGGGCAGGCGATCGAACCATTTTTCATCACCGGTGGCAGCGTCGAGACAGCGTGCGATGCCTTTGTCGCTGACAAAGTACAGTCGTCCTTCGCGGGCGATCATCGAGGGCTTCTGGGGAATCTGCTTATCTGATGTCCATGTGATGTGCGATGCGGTGACATCCCCGGTTCCATCGAATTTTACCGCCAGCAGTCGAGACTGCATGTAGCTGGTCGCCACATACACACGATCTCCGCTGATGACCGGCCTGGGCACAGTGGAAAATCCGAGCTGGCCGTAGCTGGCCTTCCAGATTTCCCGACCGTCGCGTGCGTCGTATCCGTAGACCCAGTTTGCGGCCGGAGAAATCAACAGGGGGCGATCGGCGGTCTGCACGAGGAGCGGTGTGCAATAGGCTTTCTGCAATTCCGGCGTGGGATCCATCTGTCCGGACCGCATTGTCTGCCAGGCCACTTCTCCGCTGGCCAGTTTCAGTGCCGCGATCGATTGAGTGTTCGTGCCGTCGAGATGCACGATAGCGAGGTCATTCCAGACGACGGGAGAACTTCCAGGACCATTCTGATGTTCCAGCCTGAGGCTGTCATTTCGCCAGAGAACACTGCCGTCTTCCCGATTGACGCAGGCCGTACCGTATGTGCCGAAGTGGCAGATCACCTGATTGCCTGCGATGACGGGCGTGGGTGAAGCATAGCTGTTCAGTGCATGTTTGGGTTCGGGCACGGGGATGGTGAACAGCGTGACCGCGTGTTCAATCTTTCCGGAATCGCGGTTGACGCAGATGGCCTGCAACTGCAGCGAGCCGGCCAGTTGGAGACTTTGAGGATTCCTGATGGCTGCCAGTCGTTTCTGCGTCTCTTCTTCCGTCAGTTTTTCCGCGATGGCGGCGGTGACCCAGATCTGACTTCCAGAGATGACTGGCGAGGAGTGTCCTTCACCGGGCAGCGCTGTTTTCCAGACAACATTTTCTGTTTCGCTCCATGTCAGTGGCAGACCCTGTACTTCCGTCCGTCCCTGTCCATCGGGACCGCGGAACTGGGGCCACTCGTCATCTGCAGGCACGAGACCTGCGGAGAGGCCGGTGACGAGAAGCGTGAGTAGTGACGTGAGGATGCGATGGAGCAGAGTCATGGCGGGTCCCTGGCTGGGGGCGTAAGGCGGGGCTGTGGAGTTGACCTCGTGGATTCTGAGTTCCTGGCCGCAAAAAGTAAAGCTGGCTCAGCCCGGACTGCGAAGCAGGCACTGCCACGCGCCGTCGGCCGGCTGCCCTGGCAGGTGCTCACTCTGCTGTACCAACTGCAGTTGCGGCAGGGCGGACATGACGGCCTGCACAACTCCGAGGTTTTCAGAAGGCTCGATACTGCAGGTACTGTACACTACGCGACCACCGGGACGCAGCCGCTGAATGGCCTCGAAGAGCAATCGTGTCTGCAGGACGATCAATTCCTGCTGGCCTTGTTCGCTGAAGCGCCAGCGAGCTTCGGGGCGCCGAGCCAGCACTCCTGTGTTGGTGCAGGGGGCATCGACAAGGACGGCATCAAAGGGTCCCGGAGGCAGGTCACTGCCGTCGCGCGAGATCAACCGTGTGTGGACGGACTGAAGTTTGAGTCGTCGCGCGTTGTCACGCACTCGATTCAGGCGTCGATCTGAGACGTCGCAGGCAATAATGACCGCTTTGTCCCCGGACAATTCTGCCAGATGAGCAGACTTGCCGCCTGGAGCCGCACAAAGATCGAGGATCTGTTCGCCGGGCTGTGGTGCAAGCAGCAGGCCAGCATGCATTGCCGATTCGTCCTGGACGCTCCAGCAACCCTCTGCCCACCCGGGCAACTGATCAATTCTCTGGCTGCGTGGCAGCAGCAGGCTTTGCGGAATGTGGCCCGGCTGCACTTCACAACCGGCTTTTGTCAGTTGTTCGGCTATGGATTCCGTGGTTGCGGCAAGCTGATTGACGCGAATGGCGACAGTGGGTGGTTCGCAGCAGTAGAAGCCGGTTCGCAGGAGCGTGGCTTCATCCATCCGCGAGACCCAGCGTGCGGCGAGAACGGAAGGAAGCGAGAAGACATCGCCAAACCATGTGACTCGATCGGTGACCGGGTCGGGAAAGATATCTTCGTTCAGGGGCAGCCAGCCACCGCCGTTCACGGCCAGTGTTGAGCGCGAGGGACCGGCAGGTGCTGCAGCGTCCGCTGAAACTTCCGTCAGCCGGCAGATGCTGCGAAGAATTCCATTCACAAAGCCGGTCCAGCGTTCCCGGCCCAGCAGGCGACAGAGTTCCACGGTGGCTGCTACGGCGGCGTGCTGCGGTGTTCTGGCGAACAGCAACTGGCAGGCGCCCATTCTGAGGATCTGCCAGAGCTCGGGTTCAGTCTGGGACCGCGGTCTGGCAACTCGACTTTCAAGGATGCGGTCGAGGGTTCGGCGACGACGGATCACGCCCGATGAGATATCGACAGCGAGTGCACGCTCCGCTGGGGAGAGATGGTGTCTGGAGTCAAAGTCTGCGAAGATTTCCTGCAGAAAGGCTTCGTCACGTTCGGATTGCTGCAGGGCAGCCCATGCCAGAACTCGGCCGTTGGCATAGGGTTCCACAGCCTGTACAGCCGTCATGGTTGGCACCGGGCGACGTCTGCCCGCTGGTCCGCGTCCGGCCGGTGACGGAAACTTTTTCATCAGTGATGTTTCCCGCACAGAGCCGTCAGGTCAGCAAAAAACCGAGGATACGTTTTTGCCGTGCAGCCCGGGTCCAGGATGCGGATCCCAGGAACCCTCAGGCCCAAAAGTGAAAAACTCATAGCCATCCGATGGTCATCGTAGGTTCGAATCTCACAGGGGGTTGGCGTGCCGGGCTGAATGGTGAGTCCATCCGAGTGTTCTGTGGCCTGAATCCCGGCACGCTGCAGTTCGGTTACGACTGCAGCAATGCGATCTGTTTCCTTGTGTCGCATGTGAGCCACATTGCGAATGGTGGTCGGGCTGTCTGCGAACACAGCGACGGCCGCGAGGGTCTGGGCCGTGTCACTGATTGCGTTCATGTCGATATCAATCCCGCGCAGAGTCCTGCCGATGACGGTGACACAGTCCGCCTGCCAGTCCACATGGCAACCCATCTGCTGCAGAGCACTGACGAACTGCACGTCCCCCTGCATTGACCGCTGATGCAGTCCGGTGACTGTCACCTGGCCTTGGGTAATTGCAGCAGCAGCGAAGAAATAGCTGGCCGCCGAGGCGTCCGGTTCGATAGCGTAAGTTCGAGACTGATAACGGCCGGGGTGGATGCGAAAATGGCTGAGATCAGCGGGAGCATCGATGCGACCTCCGAAATCCCGGATCATCTGCAGAGTCATCCGGACGTAGGGTTGCGACACCAGTTCGCCGGTGACCTTGACGGTCACTGGCTGGCCGCAGGCTGGTCCGCACATCAGCAGGCTGGAAAGGAACTGACTGCTGATGCTGCCTTCAATCTGAGTTTCGCCACCACGGACCGCTCCGCCACTGCCATGGATCAGCAGGGGGGGGCAATCACTTCCGGGAGTTTCGAAGTCCAGAGTTGCTCCCAGCGGGCGCAGTGCCCGAACGAGATCACCGATTGGTCGCTGCCGCATGCGTGCCGAACCATCCAGCCGATACCGTCCTGTGCCGAGCGTGCAGAGTCCTGCCAGAAAACGGATGCTGGTACCACTGTTTTCCAGCCAGAGATCGGCGGAGGAGGCGGGGATGTTTCCGCCAAGTCCCTGCACGAGGCAGGTGCAGGCGTCCTGGTCCTGTTGCACATCGAAGCCCAGGCGGCGGAGGCTTTCGACCATGACCTGCGTGTCCTGGCTGTCCAGTACCCCTGTGAGCCTGACCGGGCCATCTGCAAGAGCCGCCAGCACGAAGGCTCTGTTGGTAATACTTTTGGAACCCGGGGGTCGAATTGTCCCCCGGACTGGATGCTTCACCGGCAGAATTTCCTGAACATCCATTGAATCAACTGCCGCAGAAAAACAAGCGGCGGGCCCGCAAAACTGAGACCCGCCGCAATAACAGCATGACGATCCGCAGAGTCAGACTTCCTTCGAGGCGATCCAACTCATCATTTTTCGCAGCTGCTTGCCGACTTTTTCGATCTGGTGAGATCGTTCGCGGCGACGAGTCGCCTGGAAGGAAGCCTGTCCAGCACGATTTTCCAGCAGCCAGTCGCGGGCGAATTGTCCCGCCTGGATTTCGGCGAGAATCTTTTTCATTTCGGCCTTGGTCTGTTCTGTCACGATACGCGGTCCGCGGGTGTAGTCGCCGTACTCGGCGGTGTTCGACACGCTGTATCGCATATAGTTCAGGCCGCCCTGGTAGAACAGGTCGACGATCAGTTTCAGTTCATGCATACACTCGAAGTAGGCCATTTCCGGCTGGTAGCCGGCTTCAACCAGCACTTCGAAGGCGGCCTTGACCAGTGCACTGACACCACCACAGAGCACGACCTGTTCACCGAACAGGTCGGTTTCAGTTTCCTCTGCGAAGGTGGTTTCGATCACGCCACCGCGAGTTCCGCCGATGCCTTTTGCGTAGGCGAGAGCCAGTTGGCGTGAGGTTTCGGAGGCATTGTCGCTGAGCGCGATCAGGGTGGGAACGCCACCGCCCTTTTCATACTCGCTGCGGACGAGGTGACCCGGGCCTTTGGGGGCAACCAGAGCACAGTCGACGCCCTGAGGTGGCTGCACCTGTCCGAAGTGGACGTTGAAGCCGTGTGAGCACATCAGCAGATTGCCGGGCTTCAGGTTGGGGCGAATGTCGTTGCGGTACACATCGCCCTGCAGTTCGTCCGGCAGCAGGATGTTGACGAGGTCACCCTGAGCGGCGGCTTCGGCCGCGGAAACGGGCTTGAAGCCATGGCTGATGGCGAGATCGTAGTTGGGACCACCGGGACGCTGTCCGACCACGACGGTGCAGCCACTGTCGCGCAGATTCTGTGCCTGAGCATGCCCCTGGCTGCCGTAGCCGATGATGGAAATGGTCTTGCCCTTCAGGTGGCTGAGATCCGCGTCGTCGTCGTAATAAACCTTGACCGCCATGCGTCACGATCCTGTATGAAATGTGGTTGAAAAGTCAGAGCCGGAACAATACCGGAGAGTGCCGGAGTTGTCCTGTCTGGTGGTGAAAAATGCGGGGATTTCGAGTTTTCGCGAAAGACACCGTCGGTAGAATCGGCTTTTTCCCTCAGGTGACGCGTCCTGAACCGTTCCACCACCCTCGCAGTTACTCGCGAGTGATGGTTTCATCCAGATTCAGCAGCAGGTTGGCGGTCATGGTCATGGCGGCATGGTCGGCAGCAGCAATCTCCGGCAGGCGCGGCGACAGTCCGATGGCCAACAGCTTATCAGCCTCGCCGGCCGTGGCTGCAAAATGCTGCTGATGCTGAAAATGGGTCCGCTGCAGCACTTCCAGTTCAGCGGGTTCCGGACTGCGTCCGGTGCACAGGCGGAAGCCCCACGCCAGTCTGGAGTTGAGCTCTCCGGGTTGCTGCAACATTCGCGAGGCCAGATTTCTGGCCGCTTCAACGTACTGTTCATCATTCATGAGCACCAGCGCCTGCAGTGGCGTGTTGGTGCGAGCGCGGCGAGCGACGCAGGTTTCGCGGGACGGTGCATCGAAGGCCATCAGCGATGGTGGCGGTGCCGTGCGTTTCCAGAATGTGTACAAGCTGCGACGGTAGAGCGCATCGCCGGCATCACGTTTGTAGTACTGGGTCGTGCTGCCAACAAAAGCCACGGCTTCCCAGATGCCATCGGGCTGGTAAGGCCGGACACTTCTTCCACCCAGGTTTTCACGCAGCAGTCCGCCCAGCAGCAGGGCAGAGTCCCGTACGACTTCGGCGTCAAGGCGGTAGCGGGCACCGCGGGACAACAGTTCATTAGCCGGGTCCGCCAGCAGCAGTTCCGGTGTCACGCGGGAGGTTTGGCGGTAAGCGGAAGACAGCATGATCTGCTTCAGCAGACGTCTTATGTCCCAGCCCGATTCGACGAAGTCCACGGCGAGCCAGTCCAGCAGCTCCGGGTTGGAGGGCCACTGTCCCTGCGAACCGAAGTCTTCAGCCGTTTTGACGAGCCCTGTGCCGAAGATCTGCTGCCAGAAGCGATTGACAGCGACCCGCGCTGTCAGCGGATGAGCAGGGTCGGTCAGCCAGCGTGCCAGCCCGAGTCGGTTGCGGGGGGCATCAGCGGGGAGTGCGGGGAAGATGGCCGGTACTCCGGGTTCCACCTTTTCGCCTTTCAGCGTGTACTCGCCGCGACGCAGCACGAAGGTGTCACGGGGTTTGGGCAGATCCTGCATGATCATGGATACAGGAATGGAAGCGTCGAGTTCATTCCGCTGCTTTGTCAGCTCATCGACCCGTTTCTGCAGTGGTTCCAGGTCCTGACGCGACGGGCCATAGACACTGGTCAGGAAGTAGCGACGGATCTGCTGCTGTTGTTCTGGCGAACGTTTGTCGGATTCGATTTTGATGGCGTCGCGGACCGGTTGGGGAACTGACGATTTTTCGAGGCTGCGATCGAAAGCTTCCCAGGCGGCGAGGGAGTTGAATTCGCGAGTTGCCTGGGGAGTCTGTGTGACGCTGCCAGCGTGGTCCCACCAGACTTCTCCGCCGAATTGCGTGAAGGCCCAGCCATTGATTTCGGAACCTGCGGGCAACCCGACGTGGGTTGCGTCCACTTCGAGGCGGACCCATTTTCCGGTTTCCGGGAGCGGTCCCATGGAGCGATGTCCGGGGGTATCTCCTGAACCGAATGGGATAGCGTCTGCTCCCCAGAATGCACGGTGTTCCCAGGCGCCGTCGTTGAACTGCAGCATAACGGTTTTGGGAGGATTTTTGGGATCCAGCCAGACCCACGCAAAGAGGCGGTCTGCGGCACCAATTTTCAGGGTGGGATTGGCTCCGGTGAAGAAATGCTGACTGAGTGCATCAGCGCGGCGACGGGTGGATTTTGTGCCGGATTGCACGGGGTGATCGGGGCCTGTGACGAATTCCCACGGCGTATCGCCCTGCAGCTGGGCCCCTGGCGGGGCGTCGTCTTCGATCCAGACGTAGTCGCCACGCTCCGGAACCACAGGTTCTGATGCCGTCCCCGGGTCACTGTAGGGGAAAGCAGCGATGCGGGTATCCATGTCTGTACGAATCGAGGCGATGTCGGAATCGAACTGGGCCAGTCTGGCGGTTTCTTCGGCCGTTGGAGCTTTCAGGATCGGAGGTGGCGCGAGGGCGTTGCCGTCCATTGCAGCATCTGCCGAGGCGTTGAAGAACGCGTATAGCTGGTAGAACTCTTTCTGAGTGACCGGGTCGAATTTGTGATCGTGGCAGACGGCGCAGCCGAGCGTCATTCCCATAAAGACGGTCGACATTGTTTCGGTGCGGTCCACAGCGTAGCGTACGAGGACCTCTTCATCGATGGAGCCACCCTCACTGGTGGTCACGTTGCAGCGATTGAAGCCGGTCGCGATTTTCTGATCCAGTGTGGCGTCGGGCAACAGGTCTCCCGCCAGCTGTTCGATGGTGAACGTATTGAAGGGCTTGTTCTGGTTGAAGGCAGCGATAACCCAGTCGCGGTATTTCCACAGTGAACGTTCGTTGTCGAGGTGCAATCCGTGTGTGTCGCCGTAGCGCGCCAGGTCCAGCCAGTAGCGAGCCATGTGCTCACCGTAGCGGGGTGACTGCTGCAGTCGATCGATCAGTTTTGCGAAGGCTTCCGGACTGTTGTCGGCCAGAAAGTCATCAATTTCGGCGGGCGTGGGAGGCAGGCCTGTGAGGTCAAACGTGGCCCGGCGGATCAGCGTAACGCGGTCGGCTTCCTGCGCTGGGGCAAGTCCGGCGGCTTCCAGTCTGGAGAAAATGAAGTTGTCAATCGGGTTGGCAACACGGTTCGCATGTTTGACCGTGGGCACGGGCGAGCGTTCAGGGCGGATAAAGGACCAGTGCCCGCGGTATTCTGCCCCCTGACGAATCCAGGCCGTCAGGAGTTCAACCTGAGCGGGGGTGGCAGATTTGCCTGTGGCAGGAGGGGGCATGACGACATCGGGGTCGCTGGAAACGACTCGGCTGAGAATGGTACTGGCCGACGGGTCCAACGGCACGATCGCGGCGTGTCCGGATTCCAGTACGGTGCGGGCACCTTCCGCGGTGTCCAGACGAAGCCCGGCCTGTCGCTTGTTGTTATCGGGACCGTGGCAGCTGAAACACAGATCTGACAGGATCGGACGGATCTGACGGTTAAAGTCGATCTGATCCTGAGCGGAAAGTGATGCGGTGGCGACAGCAATGCCAAATGCGACAATTTGGGTGAAAGTCAGTTTGCTGGCAGACATGGCGGGGTTTCGAGGCAGGAAGTCAGCGGGAAGCTGTGGGACGATCGCGAACGCTGCTTCATCGTGGGGAATTCGTCGGGGAAGTCAAGCCTGATCTGAATCTGGCGAATGCAGTTCATGGGGATGCGGGGCGGAGGGAGCGGGGATTCGAGCAAAATGAGGAATTTGAGAGGTGAAAAGTGGGCGGTGCCGGGGTACTGGTGTGTTTTTGTGCGGTCCTGCCAAGGAATCGTGAGGACCTTGTTTACGTTGTGTGTTGGAATCTGCAGAATCTGCAGATTCGGAATGGCACGTGAAGTGCTATGCTAGAAGATGCCGGCGGTTTAACCCGGTTTTTCACATTGCCTGCCTGTCTTTTGTGCGGTGTTGCACATTAGCTGGGCAAGGTATTGTGGATTGGGTTGATCGAGGAGCAGTGATTTTCGTGTCTGTGTGAGGCACATCCTCGAAATGTCGGTGGGGATGGCTTTGGCGACAAGAAGCCTGGCAGTGACGGGAGTTTTTGGCTGAGTGAGGCCAGGGATGACCGCAGAGCTTGTCGTGTACAGAAATTCATCGGGAGGAGTTAAAGACCATGGCGAAGAAATCGAAGCTTGAGTACATCTGGCTGGACGGGACTCGACCTACGCAGGTGCTGCGTTCGAAGACGAAGATTGTGAAGGATTTTGGGGGCACACTGGAAGAGTGTCCGGTGTGGTGTTTTGATGGGAGCTCAACCAATCAGGCTCCGGGTGGTTCTTCCGACTGTCTGCTGCAGCCGGTAGCGATTTTTGTTGATCCGGGTCGTCTTGATGCGTTTTTGGTGATGTGTGAAGTTCTGAATCCGGACGGTTCGGTGCACGAGTCGAACGGACGTGCGACGATTGATGACGACGGGGACTTCTGGTTTGGGTTCGAGCAGGAGTACTTCCTGTGGGATCGTGACACGAATCTGCCGCTGGGATTCCCGATTGGTGGTTATCCTTCTCCGCAGGGCCCGTACTACTGTTCGGTGGGTGCGAAGAACGCGTTTGGCCGCGAGATCATTGAGGAGCATCTGGATCTGTGTCTGCAGGCCGGTCTGAATGTGGAAGGCATTAATGCCGAAGTGGCCACGGGTCAGTGGGAGTTCCAGGTATTCGCCAAGGGTGCGAAGCGTGCTGGCGACGAGGTCTGGGTGGCCCGTTACCTGCTGGAGCGTACGGCCGAGAAGTACAACGTTTCGATCAACTGGCATTGCAAGCCACTGGGCGACACCGACTGGAACGGCTCGGGCATGCACGCCAACTTCTCGAACGAAGTGCTGCGGACGTGTGGCAGTCGCGAGACCTATGAAAAGATCTGTTCAGCGTTTCAGCCGCGAATCAAGGAACATATTGCTGTTTACGGTGCTGACAACCACATGCGTCTGACGGGCAAGCACGAGACTCAGTCGATCGACAAGTTCAGCTTTGGCGTATCGGACCGTGGTGCATCAATCCGCATTCCGGTGGCGACAGTGACCAACGGCTGGAAGGGCTGGCTGGAAGATCGTCGTCCGGCTTCGAACGCGGATCCATACAAGGTGGCTGCAGAGATCATTCGCACCGTGAAGTCCGTGAAGGTCTGATCGGTTGTATTGTGAGCCAGTCGCTCCGAAGGGACGGCAGCGCCGTTGAGCGGCAGCGGCTGGAACTGGGAGTCACTGCTGACCGCGGGAGCAATCCTGCGGTCATCCTCCCGGGCTGTTCAGTCTCACGGCTGAACAGCCTTTTTTTTGTGTTCTGCGGAATGCTGGACAGGTAACAACGAACTTCACGCAGGGCGATCCTGCTGCTGGTCGGCCCGATTGCGGGTCTGATTCTGCCGCTGCTGTCGCGTGTGCCGACGGGTTTGTCAGCGGGCAGCCATTCTTCGGGTCAGCCAGTTTTCGGCAGCAGTGGTCCATGAGCTGACCTGAGAACCTGCGACAGGTCGCAGGCCGTACCCGTGTCCGCCGGTTTCAAAAACGTGCAGTTCTGCGGGGACATTGAGTTGTCGCAGTCGGGCATAGAACATCACGGAGCTCAATGAGGAGGCGCGATCGTCGTGTGTGTGCACGAGGAAGGTCGGTGGGCAGGAGGCATCGACGGTGAGTTCGGGCAGCAGGCCGGCGGATTTTTCATCCCACAGATTCCAGGGGTAGATGAGCAGACCAAAGTCCGGCAGAGGGGATTGCTGATCGACGGTATCGCTCGCGGGATAACTTCGGTGTTGTCCGGCGCACAGCAGTCTGGCAGCGGCCTGACCACCGGCCGAGAATCCTGCAACGCCGATTCGGTTGGGGTTCAGTTGCCATTCGGACGCCCGCGAGCGTATGAGTGAGATGGCACGTTGAGCATCCTGGAGAGGTTTTTTCCATGGTTCCTGAACATCCCGATCGACAACTCGATAGCGCAGCACGAACGCTGTGATGCCGTGTTGATTGAGCCAGGCGGCGATTTCGGAGCCTTCCTTGTCGGTGACGACGCGACGAAATGCGCCGCCCGGAAGAATCAGCACTGCCATACCATTGGGCTGTGAGGCCGGATGGATGGTGATTGCGGGTCGGGTAATATCAGTGATGCGTGTAACGCGCGGTGTTTCGGTTTCCCGAAATGGCAGCGTGCGACCCTCATCCATTGTGGACTCGCCGGGGGCATGCTGCGGCCACAGCGGCAGCAGTTCGTCGTTGGCGTGCAGCGACTGGGCACTCAGAGCCAGAGTCAGGAGGAGCGAGGTCAGACGAAGCTTTGGAGTGAGCTTGTGCATGTGGGGAGCTTTCGGGGCAGGCGGTGTCAGGTCCACTACTGATGCGGTCCGGCATTCACAGCAGTCGCTGCTGCTGCGATCGGTTCGGAGTGAGTTTCCGGGGCGAACCGGGTGACGACGGTGCGAGCTTTTTTGCCCTGTTCCTGCAGATAGCGAACCATAGGTTCGGTATGACCGTGAGTCACCAGAATCTGTTCGGCTTCCGTCTGTTCGATGGCGTTCAGCAGTCCGGGCCAGTCCGCGTGATCTGACAGGGGAAATCCGCGGTCCACGGATTGCCAGCGTCGGGTGGCACGAGTCAGCATCCAGCCTGATGCCATGGCGGTGGAGGCTGTGGCGAAACGATTCATCCACGAAGACTCGGCTGCACCCGGTGGGCAGATCAGCAGGACTCCGCCCCACTTTTTGCGGGCTGGTGCCTGACTTACGAGAAATGTTGGTGGCAGTGGCACACCACTGGCTCGATACTCGCCATTCAGTTCTTCCACACTGGAGTGGCAGAAGATGGGGCCGATGTCCGGATTGACTCCTGCGATCAGCCGCTGAGCTTTTCCGAGTGAGTAGGCGAAGATGACGGCGGGAATATCGGCATCGCGGCAGTGAATCCACCATTGATTGATATCAGCGAAGACGGACTGCTGAGCGGGCCAGCGGTAGATCGGCAGGCCAAATGTTGATTCCGTGATAAAGGTGTGACAGCGTACGGTTTCGAATGGAGCGCATGTCGGGTCGGGCTCCGTTTTGTAGTCGCCACTGACAACCCAGATCTCGCCCCGATATTCCACTCTGACCTGAGCAGACCCGAGCACGTGTCCGGCGGGATGCAGCGAAACCTGCACACCGTTCATTTGCCGGGTTTCGCCATACCGGAGTGTTTCGATGACGGCGGAGGGTCCGAGTCTTGATCTGAGAATCCGTCGACCCTCGTGGCTGCCGAGGTATGCAGCCGAGCCTGGTCGAGCATGGTCGGCGTGGGCGTGAGTGATGACAGCTTTTTCAACCCTCGCCCACGGGTCGATGTAGAAACCACCTCGGCGACAGAACAGACCTGACGGGGTTTCCTCGATCAGCGGATCAGCGGACATGAAGAACCCGTGGGGAGCAGTGAATCGATGCTGTGATGATTGATGCTGGTCAGAGTGGGGTCAGACCTTGGGCTTGAACTGGTCCTTTTTCCGCTGCATTTCCTGAGCCTGTCGACGACGCTCTTCTTCTTCCGGAGCAAAAACAGGACGACGCGGGTTGTCTCCGTTGGCACCACCCATCTGCGGTATCGCCAGTTGACCCTCACGCCATTCCCAGCCAAGTGGCTCACTGAGTTCAATTTTGGCCAGGAACGCCCACGGCGTATCGGGATGCTCTTCGATGATTCGGTTGAGATACAGCAGGGCTTTGTCGTGCATTTTGCGGACATTGGCACCGCCTTCGATTTTTTCGGACGGCTGGAGCAGCCACTGATTGCTGCCTTCCTTTTCAAAACGCTTCGGGCTGGACTTCATTTCGGCAAGCAGCGAGTTATAGCCGTAAGCACGCACGCGCATCGCCAGCACGCGACCCATGGCGAGGTCGTATTGCGCACGCCAGCGGTCGGTGTCCAGCTTTTCCCGGTGTTTCTCGCCCACTTCCAGCGCTTCGTGGACCCGTTGCAGGAAGTAATCGAGCACTGCCAGGGGCTTCTGGGCTTCCGTGATCTGTTCGCGCAGGATATTGTCGTTGTTGGCCTGGAACGCACGCTGCGGAATCGGCACTGGCTCGTTGACCGCCAATTGTGCCGCGGCAATCAGTGCCTGCTTGGCCAGATTGCTTTGCAACTGTTTACGGTATTCAAGACCCGGGCGATAGTCCGGGGCGTACTGCCGCATGATCTGCGGGTCCCATTTTCGCACCGTGGTATCATCTGCCACGAAGAAGATTCCACCGGTCTCGGCACAGAGACGGGACAGAGTGTAGGGGCCGTAGCCCGAGGACATGCGTTCGAGTTGCTGGGCATTGGCTGTCCAGAACGGCAGTTGCAGACCTTCAGCCAGAGGAGTCTCCGGACCCTGATCGGCATCCGGCAGGTCATCTTCGAACTCCGTGCCGTCCGGAGCCGTCCATTTCACGTGCACGTAGCCTTTCTGGCGACCGAACGGGGAAGAATTCCCTATGCAGTAGACTCGCACGCCTTCGCGGCTGAGTTTGCGGACAGTGTCTTCAAGGATCGCGTAACTGTCGCCACCAAAGTCGTCGCCACGTTCGTCTGTGACGATAATGAACATCATGTTGGCGCGCATGCGGCGACGAACGGGAGCATACTGCTTAAGAGCCATGTTCAGTGCGGTGAAGACGTTTTCCACTCCGGAGACGTCACTTTTAATGGTCTTCACGGCCTTGATCAACTCATCAATGTCACTGGAGGGTTCCTCCATCAGGATATGCACATCCTGGCCGTAGCCGACAATGCCGGTGCGGAGCGCTTCTTTGGTGTCGATGTCATCCATCAGGCCCAGTTGTCGGTAGACGTTTTCGAATCGTGCCAGAATCTCTTCGCGACGGTGTTCCAGAGAGATCGATTCATCGAAGAGCCAAACCGGCAGGGTTTTCCGCTGTCGCAGCGATGCGGCAATTTCCAGAGTCATGCGATCCACGGCACCTTCCGTGCCACCGGGATGCTCCGTTGTCCCAGTCAGATCGATGTTCTCAATGGTTTCCGCTTCGCTGGGCATCGTGAGGGCCTCGAAGGTCTCAATCTTCGGGTTTACGATGGCACTTTCGATGCGGCGGATTTCTTCCCGGTGATTATCGAGCCCCTTACTTTGGGCGATTGCCGCGGAGGCCCCCTGGATGTTGAGATTGCTCATGCTGCCCAACTGTTCTGTGGGCTCGCTGTCAATGACGTACTCTTCGGCCTGCACTTCCTCCTGCTCGATACTGGATGTGATATTCAGTTCCGGAAGCAGGATTTCGGGCAGGGTTACAGTCAACAACAGCAGACAGATGCAGGCATGCAGCAGCAGGCTGATACCCCATGCCGGCACAGCATCGTAAAGTGCCCAGACCAGGGACTGGTCGTCACCATCCTCGGATGCCATACCGCTTGCAGCGACGGCATTGCCTGGGTTGGAGGTTCCTGGAATTTTGGCGGGGATCGTGCTCACAACTCGGCTCCGATCTGCAAAGCAGGGGACCGTACGACATTTGTGGTATCCATCGTGGATGCCTCAGTCATAAGATTTTTCGACATTTCTTGCGATAATGCTACATACCTGAGTGGTTCAGAGCAATCTTTTGAGCAGGCTCACGGATGGGAATCTGCAGGAATTCAACAGACCGACTACCACCTTCACGAGTCCAGCGGTGGATTTTGTTCGAGGGAAACTGCGTCAAAGCCAGTTTTTTTTGATTTTCGTGGGTGTCATTGGGCATGCGAAGGATGGGTAGGCGACGGGGCCTGTACGTTTGTTTAGATTCGTTTCTTCAAAGTTGTTGCGTGCGTTCGCGTGGATGCTGGCACTCGTATTCGGCTTTCCGGAGCAGCGTTTGGGATTTTGCGATTGCGTCGAGCAGGGTTCTGACGCGGGCACGGATGGTACCGAGGTATTCCTCTTCGACGCGATCCGCCACGGGGTCATTCCAATGCTGGCGTGTTTCCAGCCACGTGTGTTCAAGTCGGGCCAGAGCGTCATCCAGTCTGGCTCCGGGACTTGTCATATCCAGTCGTTTCATGCGCGAGGCTCCTGAGTGAGTGCGACGAGGTCCTCCGGGATCATCTGGAGTGTGCCCTGTCTGTCGACGCAGGCGAGTGTGGAGTCAGCTTCTGCGAGCAGTTCGTCTCCGCGGAACAGTTGGTATGAGTGGTCCAGTCGAACAGTCGTGGTGCGAGCGATGCGTGTGTGGAGAGTGAGCAGGTCATCGTATCTGGCGGGTCTGCGATAGCGTACCTGGACTTTCGTGACCACCAGGAACAGTCCCAGTTCTTCCATGCGTCGATAGCTTCCGCCCTGGGTTCTGAAGAGTTCCGTGCGACCGATTTCGAAGTATTTGAGGTAGTTGGCGTGGTGCAGGAATCCCATGGCATCGGTTTCACTGTAGCGGACTCGGATTTCGATCTGATGGTCAGTGATCATTTGCTGTTGTTTCCCCTGTGTTTCCGTTGCGGAGCAGTCGGATGACGACTGGAAGGCAGCCGAGTGCCAGAAAAGCGGTCAGAGTCTGCCATGTCAGGACTCCATCGGTCCCCTGCGATTCCAGAGTTTTGAGGGATGGCAGACTGGCTCCTGCAGCCACAAAGACTGCAGTTCCTGGCAGCATTCCCAATTGGCTGGCCCACCAGAAGGTGCGGAGCCGGATAGGCGAGAGCGCGAGGAGTATATTCACGAGGAAAAAGGGGATTGTTGGAACCAGTCTGAGCAGCAGGACCACAGCGGCGCCGTTGCGTTCTGTGGCGCGCAGTAGTTTCTGGTGCTGACGTCCGTAGCGGGCGAGCAAGGCATCCTGCAGCAGGGTGCGGCTGATGAGGAACGCACAGGCAGCCCCCAGCGTGGAAGCGAAACTGATCACTACGAAAGCTGGCCAGAATCCGAACAGCCAGCCTGCAGCCATGGTCATCAAAGCAGCGGCCGGGATACTGGCCGCGGTGACTACCGTGTATGCTGCGAACAGTATCAGGAGAGCAATTGCCGTGTGGGTTCGACACCATGTGCGAACCGTGTCGTCATGTGCGGCCAGCATCTGCAGACTGAAGTGCTGCGGCAGCAGCCACCAACCGGCCAGCCAAAGCAGCGCGACAACCGTGAGCAGCAGTAGTCGAGTTCTGATTCTGGTGGCTGCAGCCATGAATACGGGGCTTTCGGCAACGGCCGTTTATCTGTGACGAATCAGGAAACTGGTGGCAGTGACTGTAAATACGCAATTGCCTGTGGGGTATCGGCAAACGGTTTCATCACAAAATCGGTTTTTGTGTTTTCAAGCAGCATCAGTGTTCGCAGCATTTCCTGCATTGTGCCAGAGAGTGAGCACAGGACAGTCTCACCACCGCACTGTCGAACCTTGCGAGCCAGACGGATGAGGATACCGACGAATGTGGACCCGAAATACTCCAGTCTTGAGAAGTCAACCAGCAGGTGGCGGGCTCCCGGCTGGCTGAGCAGTCGGTAGGCTTCATTGTATGCATTGCGCACGTCAGAATCGCGGAATTCCATAAAAGGCCCATTGACGGTCAGCAGCAGCGTATCGGAGGCAATTTCAAATTCAAACAATTGTCTGTTCTGAGACATTCCGGAGATCCAGTGGCTTAAGGGGCAATTGGCTGACGGCGTGGGAGGGGCAGTCTAGTGATTTCGGCATGAGAATTTCCAGAGACATCAGGGGACGGATTTTTCGCTGGATTCGATGACCCTGATACTTTGCCACGCTCCGGCCCTGTAACGCAGCATCATCAGCAGACCTGCGATGATGATATTGGCGGACGCCGCCAGCCAGAGCCAGCGGAGTTGTCGGTCGAAGTGTTCGGTGGCGAGCCATGCTGGCAGCACCATAACAAGCCAGCTGCAGGCAAAGGTGAGCAGCATCGGGAAGACGGTGTCTCCGGCTCCTCGCAGCGCTGACGAGAAAACGACGGCGAGTGCGTCGAACACGGAGTAAACAGCGACGAACTGCAGCAGCACTTCCGCCTGTGCCGCCAGCGGTGCGATACTGGCTCCGGCATCTGATGAAAAAAAGAAGAACGGTTGCAGGGCGGCTTGTGGAAAGAGCACCAGCAGCAGGCCTGTTCCGCCAGTCCAGAGAATTCCCAGTCCCGCGGCCTGCCACGTGGTACGGCGAGCCAGAGCGATCTGTCCGGCCCCCATATGATGTCCGACAAGGGTCTGGATCGCCGTGCCAAACCCGAGCAGCGGCACGAAGATGAGTCCATTAATGCTGAATGCGATGTTGGTGGCGGCCAGTGCAGTGCTGCTGATGCGTCCCACCAGCAGCAGAAATGCGGCGAAGCCCGAGTTATCGACGAAGAAGTGGAGACCATTTGGCAGCCCGAATCTCAGATAGCGATACAGCAGCTCGCGGTCCAGCCGACACTCGGCTCTGAATGGCAGTTTTCGTGAGATGGCATCCTGTCGCAGCAGAACCAGATAACAGACCAGTTCGGTGCAGCGGGCGCTCACCGTGGCGATGGCTGCACCGCGGATTCCAAGCTCGGGAAATGGCCCGATTCCGTAGACCAGCAGGTAGTCAACGGCGAAGTTCCAGATCACCGCCTGCATGCTGACCAGCATGACAACACCCGTTCTTCGCTGGCCACTGAACCAGCAGCTGCAGGCTATGGCGACAAGTGCGACTGGACTACCGGCACACAGGGTATTGAAGTACTGTGCTTCAAATTCCGCGACTGCCGGGGCGTGTCCGGTCATTGCCAGAAGTGGCCGGGTCAGCGGCAGCAGAGCCAGCAGCAGCAGGCCCGTTGCCATGGCCAGCCAGCAGGACTGCCAGAAGGCCGACAGCATCCGCTCGGGTTTCCCGGCGCCTTCATACTGCGAGATGAAGGTATTGGCATAAAGGACCACTCCCATGGGTATGCAGACGACAGACCAGTACAGCATGGAGGCGGGAGTCACGGCAGCCAACGCGTCTTCCGAACAGCCCGCCAGCATCACCCGGTCCGTCGCATTCATCAGCGACTGAGTTCCGGAGCTGAGCATGAGCGGCAGCGCCACTCGGACAAGTTCGCGAAGTGTGCCTGAAGGAAGCTGGTCTGCTTCGGTTGATGCCGAACTCATGGTTGTCCGATGTCGCCCGGGTGGGCCATTCTGCGGGATGTCCTGGATTGGATCGACTGCCATAGCCTGCCGCGCGCGAATCGCGATGGAGCCTGGAGCGTCAGGCGGTAGCATTGCAGGTTCGGGGAATTTAAGCCAATCCAACCGAGCCGAGCGGGCCCGGGACAAATTGTCTGCTCAACTTTGATGCGGGGGCTGTTCCGGACTGCGCGACGGGTGATCGAGGCGAGGCTGTTGAAAACAAGGGCCTGAAGCGAAGTCGACAGAACTATCCCGTGAAGGGTACTCCCACCAGCACTTGCAGGCTCAGGGCTTGTGTTTGCAGCGTTGCGGAATACGAACTCCAGGCAGCATCTTACCTCAAAGGACCGTTCGGTCAGTGACATTCGGCAGCAATTCCTGCCAACTGAGCAGAAAGCAGTGCTGAATTTCATTCCCGCTGATGTGGTGCGCTGGTGAGGTGTTGTTTCAGTTCCAGCAGCTGTCGCATTCTGCGTGCTGCCGCACGGCCCAGAGGAACTTCGACACGGCGGTTCCCCAGAGTCAGCACACCCCCTCGTGAGCACGAGTTGACCTCCACAATCCGGTCAATGTTGATCAGAAAGGACCGATCGATGGGCTGAAACATGGTGGCCGGAAGCGACTGGATCCACTCCCGCAACTGACGTCTGACAATGCACACTCGGCCGGAATCGAGCGTGATGCGAGAATGATGATTCTGGGCCTCAATCACAAGAATATCCCGGACCTGAGTGAAGAACCCGGAGTTTCCGAGCGGAATCAGGGCCAGATCATCCTCCTGCAGCTGCCCGGAGGGCCGGAGGGGCAATAAGCTTCGCTGCCGAACGCGAGTAATGGCTTCTGAAAGCCTTGCAGCAGAAACCGGTTTCAGCAGATAGTCGACTGCGTTCAGCTCAAATGCTCGCACCGCGTACTGATCAAACCCGGTTACGAAAATGATATGTGGAGGCGATTCGAGGGAGGCTGGAATTGTGAAGCCACTTTCCGGACCCAGTTGAATGTCCAGCAGCAGCACGTTTGGCTGCAACCGCCGGATGCCTTCAATTGCCGATGCTACGGAACCACATTCCCCCACCACCTCAACGTCAGGAAACTGCATCAGCTGGTTTCTGAGCAGGGCACAGGAGGGAACTTCATCGTCAACGATCAGACAACGCAGATTCTGCATATCACGCTTCCGGTAACGTCAAGGCAGACAACGCTGCATGCAGTCATGAAGCCGTGGCAGTGGTCAGGATGGGAAGCTCAAGTTGTGCTGTCACGACAGACTCGGCTGCAAAAAACGTGAACTTTGCAGATTTTTCGTACAAAAGGTCAAGTCTCTGGCGAATATTCGCATGCCCGATTCTCAGTCCATCCGGAACATTTCCGATTGTTCCCGGTTTGATGGAGTTTTCAACGGTAATCAATAACCGGTTATGTTGAAGTTCGGCTACGACGCGAATTTCGGCCAGTGGCAGGTCCAGGGGACAGTATTTAATGGCGTTTTCCACCAGTGGCTGAACCAGCATCTCCGGCAGCAGGCACCGGGCCGCTTCGGCAGAGACGCGGGTGGAGTGTCTGACTCGGTCACCAAATCGTACAGCCGCCAGCTCCAGCAGGTTTTCCGCCAGTTGGATTTCTGCTGAGACGTTCCAGAACTGTCCGGTCGATGGCCGCAGCCGGCTCTGCAGGATGGCGGACAGATTCTCGATAAAGCGAGGAATCTTCTGTGGCGACTCAGTTGAAAGCCAGGAAATCGCAGCGAGGCTGTTCATCAGCATATGAGGATTCAACTGTAGCCGCAGTGCCAGCAGTTTCGCATCGGCCTCCCCCGCCTGTGCCAATGCAGTGTTCAGTTGCAACTGAGCAATAGCCTGCCGTCGCTGCAGCAGCACGACAAACAGACTGCAGAAAATCACCGGCATTGCCATGAACCGCAATGAACTTGGCGTCAGCCCTATGGGAATCCAGCCCAGCAACTGAAGCATCAGCAGCACCGCAGGGGTGTGACAAAGGATCTGTGTCAAAAACAGCACCAGATCCTCGCGATGCCCGTAACGTCGCCAGCGACTGCTGGTGATCCAGAGTGCTGCCAGGACCACGATGGTCTGCTGCCAGCTAAGCATGCGATTGATCGACCTGAACGGAAGCACGAAATGTAGGGTACAAAACAGCATTGCAAAAGTCATTGCGAGGAAGAAAACTGTTCTGTCGCCCTTCGTCAGGTTTGAAGAACCTGTGTAAGTTGCGGAGAACCCCAGTATACAAACGGCTGCCAGAATTGCCGTGAGGCTGCTGCCCTCGCGGATCCACCACGCCGAAAGCGAAACCCCTGGCAGAGAAATCACATTATCAAACAATAAACCATAGGACAGTACACAGCAGCATGACATCGCCAGCAGCGCGAAAGACCAGTCACGGAAATGCAGTCCCAGCATCAGCACAATCACAACGACAACGACAGAGCCGCCGATTTGGGAGTAGCTCAGAAATCGTCGCTGCTGGTCGACTCTCCGCCAGTCCTCCTCCGCTGCAATCACCAGTGGGATCGTCAATGAACCGAGGGACTGGATGCGACACAGCACCGTGACCGGCCGCTCCCGTTCAATATCCAGCAGCAATGACGGATAACTCAGCGGGGCGAACCCCCGCCCCGCCTGCAGGCCGTTGGGCACTGTCCGGGAAACCACACCCCCACGCACCTCAAACCAATCCACGCGGTCGAGGCGGGTTGACGGGATTTCAACAACGGCCCGGACGCTCCGGTTGCTGCTCAGATCGATCCGCCCCCAGACGACTGAATCCGAAAATCCGAACGACAGCACCGAATCGGACGGGATGGAAGTTTGCTCCGGACCTGCACTCTCCAGCACCTCTTCAACTGTCAGGGTGCCGGCTGGATCTTCAAGGAATTCCCTGCGATCGACTGTCAAATGGGAGGATGGTCGGGTGCCTGGGGCAATAAGATGACTGCAGCCAGACAGCATGAGCATCAGCGAAGACAGAGCTATCAGTTGATGGAACCCGCGCAATTGCCCGGCTGCCAGTGGGAAAAATCTGCTGGACATAGTCTGCTGAACCGGTGAATCCTGAGCCTGAATCGATGATAACCAGAGTTTGACCCGAAAAACTCACTTTTGCAATTCGTGGCTGACAGACATTTACGATCCCTCAGAAAAGCTGACTCAGGGCATCCGAGAACAATTCATCAAGCACCTCAAGATCGTCAGATTTCTGTGCCACCGGATCACGAGCCTCAATCGCCTCGATCCCGAGGGCAGCCTGCCGAATGATCACTGCAGATTCCTGAATATCCCCGGAATCGCCCAAAGCTGCGGTCCGAACGGCCGGAGGAATATGGGAGAGTGGTACCGCCTCGTGGGTCGGCGGAAACAGCGTCTCCGGTTCACCAGGAACAACTGCAAGGCCGACTGTCGGCTTGTCTGTAGTCATAAACCGGACAATCTCCCGCTGGGAGACAGTTCTGCGGTCCCCCGGCAGCAGCGTACCGGACATGATGCTGTCGCCCGCCGTGGCGGGGTCCAGATCGCCGTAGCCCAGAATGTGGCCCAGCTCATGACGCATCACGGTGCCCAGATCGACGGCTCCGGTCGGCACCGGTCCACTGCCAACGTGCCAGCCAAAGCCCAGCGCGTCGTCATCCAACTGGATCAATCGCGTGCCGGCAAGTCCAAAGGCCCCCTCGGAGTTCAGGTCGCTGATCTGCACCGTGGCGTTCTGCAGAGCGAGGATCTGGCCCGGGGTCAGCCCCGTGGTGATCCAGTCGGCGATCGCTTCCCTGCGAGTCAGTTCGACCACGTCTGCAGTCAGCAAGTGCCCTGCCCTGCTGACGGATGACAGGCGGGCTGTGGAGGTTTCTTCCAGACCATGTTCGTCAAAGGTCAGTCCGTCCAGTCGCTGCGGTGCCGTGGTGGGCAGGCCGACAACACTGGTGGCCAGATCCATGCCGCAGACCAGCCAGTAGCCGCTGTAGCCGGCAGGAGTCCGGAAGACCAGATCGAGCACTCCGTCACTAACGAGGATATCGGGGATCGTGATTGTGGAGAACACGTTCTTCGCCAGAGTTCCGGACTGACCGAAGAACGCGCCACCCTCAGCCTCAACCCGAGTCGAAGTTTCCATCGTCGGATGACCGACATACAGTCGCACACTGTAGGTTCCACTCTGAATCGAGTAGCGGAACCGGGTCTGTGCGGTGCCCTTACCGGTCACACCGTCACGGTAAAGATTGATTGTCGATACCGAGTATCCGGTGGATTGCGTCGCCTGGCTGGCCAGAGCGGACGCGGCAAATCCGAAGCTGTTCACCGTGAACAGTTTATTACTGGCCACATGCGTGAAGTTGGTGGTCGTGTAG
>Ga0255095_1000211_pt1 | contig 33101 bp, 47 predicted proteins | sample Colum_Law_RepC_8_2_FD_188435 | JGI IMG/M metagenome (GOLD analysis project Ga0255095, IMG submission 188435) | Freshwater microbial communities from Columbia River, Oregon, United States - Colum_Law_RepC_8d | ecosystem: Environmental > Aquatic > Freshwater > River | place: USA: Oregon...
ACCAGAGATGCAGCCGTTACCACCACCGCCGATTGATCCAGCAATGATGGTATCTGCGATGGAAGAACAGATCATGGCTCTCTATCGTGATGACGATCAATTTAACTACCGCATCCAAATTGCGTCTGACAGCATGGTAGCTATTGACCAAGCACAAGACCAAGCTGAAGGTGCGCAACTTATGTCTACGTGTGGTGAGTTTTTTAATCAGATGAAAGCTCTGATTGAGCAATACCCACCTTTGCTAGAGTTCTCGATACAGTTGTTCCAGAACGTAATCAAACGATTTAAGGGAGGAAAGGAGCTTGATGGCATCTTTACTAAAGCTCTTAAACAAGTCGGTGAAATCTCTGCGGCTCGCGAAGAGGCAGCTAAACAACCGCCTCCTCCGGATCCTAAGACGCTCGAAATACAGGGCCGAATGCAAATTGCGCAAATTGAGGCACAAGCTCGTTTGCAAGCTACGCAAATGGAAATGACTGATGCGCATGATAAAAATCTGATCAGTTACCAAGAAGCGCAGATGAAAATGCAACGTGAGCAGTTAGAGTCTCAGTTAAAGATTCAAGCACAGCAATTTAACGAGTATGTGAAGCAACAAGAGCTTGTACTTGCGCAACAAGAAGTGCAGGTAAAAGGAAACGCTGTTCAAGTAGACATGCTTAAAGTACAGGCAATGTCTGCAAGCGATGCTAATAAACAAGCTATACAGCAAGAAACTAATCGCATGGCTCAAATACTCGACATTCAAAAACTTGAATTGGAAAGTATGCGAGTGCGTTTAGCCGAGTCTGAAAAGCTTATGGAAGAGCGTAGACTGTCAGGTGAGCAAGAACTTGAGCGATTACGAATGGCAATGCAAACGATCCAGACAGCGCCAAAAACGGAATCGCAACCAGTTGTGATAAATAACATTATTCCGAAAGCATCAAGGCGAGTTGGTAAAGTTACGATGGATGAATTAGGTAACCCATCTATTGAACTTAATAACATTGATGACGAGGCATAGTTGTGGCTGACAACGTTGAGGTATCCAACAGTCCTACCAGTGTAAACCCTGATATCCCTGTTCGTACCATCGACAAAGGTGGCGAACAGGTACAGGTAGTCGCGGTAGACTACGGCGGTGCTGGCGCAGAGGATCTTACCGTTCCAGACTTTGCCACAGAAAACACTCTGCAAAGCATTAACGCTGCAATCGCTGGCGGCTTGTATTTCAACATCACAACTAACTCGGACATTCTTGGCGTCAGTGTCGGAGGCCGACGAAACAATGAGATTGAGTTAAGTTTCTTTGACTCGTTTGATAATAATCTTATCACCAACACTACTGCCGCTGGTGGTTCTGCAACCATATCAGGTGGCCATGCTCGATACCGCACGGGTGCTAACGTAAACGGTGCAGCAAGAGGCGAGACAGTTTACAAATGTAACTACCGTCCCGCACACGAAGAGTATGCGTTTTTTACAGCAGCATTTACGACTGGCGTTGCAAACTCCTTCCAGCGCATTGGTATATACGACACAAATAACGGTGCGTTCATTGGTTATGAAGGTGCCTCATTTGGCGTAACCCTTCGTTCTGCAACCGTTGATACCAGAATCGCAAGAGCAAGCTGGAATGGCGATCCTCTTGATGGTTCTGTTGGCTCAATCTTTACTCGCGCTGGTACACCAGAAGCTATTAACCTTACCTACTCAAATCTCTATCGTATACGTTTTGCTTGGCTTGGGTCTGCGTCATTTCTTTTTGAAGTTTTTAGTCCTGATGGGAAGTGGGTAACATTTCACACCATTCGCATACCTAACAGTCAGCTTGCACCTTCAATGGAAACACCTAATCTTCCAATGAAGATTGAGTGCGTAAAAAGTGCAGATGGCGTAACAGACCTTTCAATATACACAGCATGTTGGGCGGCTGGTACTACATCAGATTACAATCCAATTACTGAAACTCTGACGGATTACAGTCTAGCTAATCTTACTCGTGCTATTATTGCCGGACGTTCAAGCACTGGTGGTGGAACGTACTACAACGTAAAGGTTAATCCGTCTGGTTCGCTCATTACTGCTATTGGCGATATCACAGGCATTGTCGGCCAAAACACGATGGCAAACAGCTTGCCAGTAGCTATAGCAAGCAACCAAACTGCTGTGCCAATCTCTGATAATGGCGGGTCTATTACCGTTGACGGGACCGTTGCAGCTACTCAGTCTGGCACTTGGAATATTACTAATATTACTGGCACTGTTTCATTGCCTACTGGTGCTGCGACAGAATCAACTTTGTCTACCTTAAACGGCAAGGTGACCGCGTGTAATACCGGCGCTGTTACTATTTCCACAGCATTACCAGCAGGTACTAACAACATCGGCGATGTAGACGTTCTTACACTTCCAGACGTTGCTATTAAAACATACTCTTCAAGTGCAATAACAAGCGTAGTTTCTGCGGCTGTAAGCACTAGTATCTTAGCCAGTAACGCCAATCGTCGCATGGCAATTATGGTTAATGACACCGACAAGAACGCCTATGTAAAGCTTGGCGCAACGGCAAGCACGACCAGCTTTTCGTATAAGCTTACACCTGGCCAAACGTTAGAGCTTCCTGTGCCAGTGTATACTGGTGCCATTGATGCTATCTGGGATACCTCGCCTACGGGAAGCATGAGAGTAACGGAGATAAGCTAATGCCTGTCTTTGGTGGTGATACTCCCGTTGGCGCTGGAATGATTTGGTATACCAATACTGCTCCTGCCAATTGGCTTATATGCGATGGTAGTAGTCTCAATAGATCCGACTATCCCAAACTGTTTGATGTAATAGGCACGGCTTATGGAGCGCCAAGTGGAACTACTTTTAGTCTCCCAGACCTTCGCCAGCGATTCCCCATGGGTAAGGCTGCTAGTGGCACTGGAAATACACTTGCTGGAACAGGTGGCTCTGTAGACCATACTCATAGCGTACCAGCTCACTATCACGGGATGGGGACGGGAGCTGATCTTGCCGTTACTAATTCTCCTGCTGGCTACAGTGCATGGGGAGGATCTCTCACAACCACAGCTCCAAAAGGAGATACTTCGGCTGGTTCGTACACCGCACCAACTATTTCAGGTCGTATTGGTCTTGTTACAGGTGGCGTGGACGGCAACGCTGCCATGACTTCGGGAACGCAAAACCCACCTTACCTGGTAGTAAACTACATAATAAAAGCAGCATGAGCCTTTTACTCCTGCTAAACCCAAAGCAGTATGGCGGTGTAGTAGAAACTACAGACACGAGTGACATCCTTGACGTTTACCGAAAGCGCCGTAAAAAGCGGGAGGATGAACTACTAGAAGAAGAGATTGCCGCTCAGTTGCTCAAGGCACGGCAGGCCGATGTTGCAATACCAGCCACCGTAGACGTTATAAAGCTAGGTGCAATTCTTCGCGGAAAGATGTATGAAAACATAAAGCCAGACGAGGTACAGGGTTTAGAGCGCACCAAGCGTATTAAGCTGCTGTTGTTAGCCCTGGTGATGGATGACTGATGAGCAAATATAAACTGTTTCAATACTGTCCAGTTCAACAAAAAGTAGTCCCAATTGAAGAAGTTCAGAAAGAACGTTTTTGCAGGGACTTATTCATACAAGACGAGATGCCTCCCACGAGAAATCCGTTAAATCCTAAAGAAATATATACCAGCAAATCTAAGCTTCGCGCTGCTTATCGGGCCGCTGGAGCTGTTGAGGTTGGGGATGCTTACGACCGTGGGTATGTTCCTGAGAAGGAATCGCAACGGTCAGAGAAGCAACTTGTCGACAAAATGATGCGTAATTTACGGGAAAGATATGGCCGATAATAACTCAGAGATTGAAAGCACCGAAATTCAAGCAGAACGTTCAGCACCAGAGCGTTTGAGTATTCGTGATACCTTGCAACAACAACTTGAAAAAACAGAAGATTCCCAAGACCAAACTGAATCCCAGACAGAAGCAAGTGAGGAAAACGAGCAGGTTGAAAAGTCTGTCAAAGAAGTCATTGAGACACAGGAAAAACCAACTTTCTTGCCACCCGCAGATATGCGGAAAGAAGAAAAGGAGGCATTTCTCAATCCAACGCCAGACAATGCTCATATCTTACAATCCTACCTGAACCGTAGAGCATACGAAACCCGCGCCGATTACAGCCGAAAAATGGCTGAGGTTGAAGAGCTTCGGAAAAATACATCATCGGTATATGACACAATCAAACAGTATGAGCAGTCCTATGCCAAACAAGGTATTAGTCTGGGAGATATAGCTAAACGGTCCATTGCCTGGGACCAGGCTATGCAATCAAATCCATTGGAAACTGCTCGCGAATGGCTTGAATCCTATGGCTTGTCGTTAGAAGACTTTGCACGTACCAGTGAACCTCAACAAGTTTCACAAGATTACCTTACTAGGGCAGATGCCGAAAGAATAGCAGAGGAACGGATGCAAACGCTCATGCAGCAGCAAGAGCAAAAAGCCGTTGAGTATTATAACCAAAGGGTCGTAGAATCTTTCATGAATAGTAAACCCGTATTTCGGGACCCAGAAACAGCTTCGCAAATCGAAACTGATATGGCTCCGGTAGTGCAGGCACTAACAGGAACTGGCCGCTATAGCTCCCCAGAAGAAATCCTGGAAACTGCTTACAACTACGTTATTAACGGGAACCCTGCTTACTCCAGTCTGATTTCTAAAATGACTGCTAAGCCGGCGATACAAGAACAGAAGGCGGCGGTTCAAAAGGCCAAGGCCGCATCGAAATCCATATCTGGCTCCGCTGGTTCAGGGACTCCCAGGGTACAAACAAAAGACATACGGGATAATCTGCGACGGCGGCTCCAAGGCGGAGACTAGCCATTAGGTTATCCCGAAACTTATAAGGGATAACTAAAATGGCAAATTTAGAGGAAGCAGTAGTAGCGACCCTCTTTGATCAATCTGATGCAATCGCAGATGAGGTACTTCACCATAATCCGCTTTTGGCTTCGCTTGATGAGCAGGGTCTTATTCGTAAATTCTCCGGTGGATATGAGCTTCGTAAGCCGATCATGTACAATGATGCGGCTGTTGGTGGTTTCTACTCCGGTTTCTCATCTTTCAACCTTGATGCAATCGATGACGCTACTGCGTTCCGATTCGCTATCAAGCAGGTGTATGAGCCTGTAGCAATTTCTGGACGTGACCGACGCGCTAACCGTGACGAGGCCATGCTTCTTGACCTTGCTGAGATGAAGATGAAGGCAGCAATCGCTCGTCTTAAGAATACCGTTTCTACCTCGCTTCGCGGCGACGGAACAGGAAGCGGAGGACTTGAGTTTGATGGTATTAAGAAGGCAGTTTCGACTTCACCTTCCTCTGGTACCTATGGAACGATTGACCGTACTTCAAACACTTTTGCACGTAACCTTGCAGTAAACGTCACACTTTCTGCTTCAAACGTACAAGAGCAAATCACGGATGCAATCAGCCAGATCACTCGTGGTGATGAGCAGCCTGACCTTGGACTTATGGATCGTACTGCTTGGAAGTACCTTCATAGTTCTTTGACAGCAATTCAGCGTATTCAGCTTCCTGCAAAGAAGGCTGTAGCTGGATTCCGTGTTCTTCAGTATGACGGATGTGATTTCGTATTCGATGGTGGATACGGATCCTCTGTACTTGAGACAAACAGCTGCCGACTTCTCAACACCAAGTATTGGTCGTTTGATGTAGTTCGTGGCGCAGATTTCAAGCCGCTTGCTCCAGAGATGGCACGTCCTGTTGACCAGGATGCGTTCTTCACTGTGATCATTGTAGAGGGTAACCTCTGCTGTGCTGCTCCTGCGCTTCAGGCTGTTATTTACGCTTAATTAGGGAGGTAACAGAATATGTCAGGTTCAGGATCTTTTGGAGTTAATTATAAAAAAATATTCGATGCGACTACTGTACCTTCATTGCCAGCTAAACTTGGCGATGTAGGACACTCGCCAGAGGGTACTTTTATTTTCTGTAAAGCGGGAGAAGCTCTTACTCAATACGATTTCGTATCGATTAAGGACGACTTTTCTGTTCTTCAGATGGACAACACCGAGGCAGCTACAAAAGTTCGTTCTTTTGGTGCAGCTCAGGTAGCGGCAAGCACTAACGAGTACCTCTGGGTATGGGTTGGTGGAGTTGCTGGCGGTGGAAGCGGTAAGGGTATCAAAGGTCGTCTTATTAACTACACAGCTAAGAGTTCGGTATACACGACTGCAACTGGCGGCGTTTGTGATGACGCTTCTGGTGGATCGTTTGTACTGCTTCCTGGTGTGATTGGACTTACAACTGTTGGCGCTACAGCAGCCGCAGCCGAGCTTCAGTCTACTAGAACATTGTCGATCGACTAATCAAAAGCGGCTGGCTTGTATAGCAGCCGCAATTTAAGGAGATTATATGTCACTTCTTACAGATTTGATTGGGTTGGGATTGCCACCAGAGCAAGCAAATGTGTTGTCAACTTTTAGCATTACGTCGGCTCCTGCACTTTCATCGAGTGGAAGTTTGACTGCTACTGGCACGACAATTGCAGATGCTCTTGCTCTTACGTCTTTTATCAACCTTGTAGGCACCACTGCTGCTTCAACAGGAGTTAAACTTCCTGACGTGCAGATCGGTGGAATCGTGGTTGTACAAAATAATGGCGCAAATGCTCTCAACGTATTTCCGCAATCATCATTGGGAACACTTAACGGTGGGACTGCTGGTGCTGCGGTAACGTGTGCTGCTGCGGCTGGTAACATTTGTATCAAACGCTCATCGACAGATTGGCTTGTATACGTTGTTGCTAAGGAATCATAACAAATGGGGAGGCTTGTATAGCTCCCCACATTTTATTGGTGATTTATGCCACCAAAAAGCGTTTCATTATCTTCCATTGTGAGAACAACTGAAGATAAAGACTTGTTAAAGTATGACGATGTAAACCTAGCTAAAATTGCTAAGTTCATCGGGCAAGATTCTTTAGATCAGGTTTTAGAAGGTTATAAATCAAAACAATCATTTACGATTTCTGATGTATTAAAACGGTTAGGTATAAACCCTAGAGAAATAGACGTTGATACATCAGCAGTTTTAGGAAAGGAATAAGTAACCATGCCAGATTTTACACCCTCTAATCCTACAGCTCTCTTCTCTGCTCGCAGGCTTGCGGCTGTTACCCCATCAGATTCAACAGACCTTACAGGCGTTAGAGCTTTGTGGGTCGGTGGAACAGGGAATCTCGTACTAAAAGGCGTTGATGATTCGTCGTCTGTTACTCTTGTTATTCCTAATGCTGGCGTACTGATTCCAGTATTTGTTGCAAGAGTTATGGCGGCAACAACGGCAACATCCATTGTTGCGCTATATTAGTTTAGGATTACTAATGCTTGTTGGAATTGGCGGTGTAGCCTTAACATCGGCGGTTAGAGGTGGAGCGGCACAGTTTGACCCTAAGACGGTTACCGGCCTTGTGGCGTGGTATAAGTCTGACGCTGGTGTTCTTGATGCGTCCGACAATGTAATTACGGTCGATAATACCAAGATTAAAACTTGGCAGGACCAGAGCGGTAACGGCAAGCATTTGGTACAAGCAACTGTTGGCAATCAACCTGCATGGAGAAACGCAGCTAACGGAATCAATGGAGTCCCTGCTGTATTTTTTACAGGTTCAGCAACTAACTACTTAGTTAGTTCTACTTTCGGCCTAAGCAGTTATACCGTTTTCTTTGTGCAAAAACTTTCTACTGATAGCATATTTTACGAACATGGAAATGCTGCTACGGGAGATGGGCAATTTTCATATACAAGTCAAAATCCTTCCATGTATGTAAGAAAGGGAGCATTGGTAAACGGCAAAGATTCTAGCATTGGATGGGGTAGCGGCAACGTGCTCCTACAATGGAATGGTCGATACGCTGGAACAAGTGTCACGCATACAATGCGTAAGAATGGGATAGATCAGACATTGACAGTACGAAATGCCGGCGACCCTGGCACTGCTACAACCACTGCCGCTTTAACTCTTGGCGCTCGTGCCAGCGCCGCAGCTCCCGCTACTGGATTTATTGCCGAAGCATTGTTTTATAACGCTGCATTATCGGCTGGCGATATTACCAATATAGAAGCATACCTCAAGAAGAAGTGGGGCACTCCTTAATGGCTATGTCTACATTACAGCAATTCAGTATATATTCTCCTGTAAAGGCCAAACTTTTATAAGGAGAATTATGGCACAAATTGACTGGAACAGTTTAATGAACGGTCAGGCACAACAGAAAAAACGTTACTCTGGTGCCAATGTAAAGTTTTTCAATGCTTACAATGAAAACAGAGAAAAGTCGTTGAAAGAAGGTCGACCAATTTTTGACGAGATACCTTCAATATCAATTCAATGGCCTGGTGGTGATGAGACTGTTCGCCGAATTGAACCCCAGGATATCCAGGAATATCCAGAACAATATAAAGCGTTTTCTATTGGTAACGAGCCTATTGAAAGCGGAACCCCACTTGTGGAGTGGCCACCAATCAACGGTTCTGCGGTGCGCGAGCTTCAATACATTGGATTCAAAACAGTTGAGCAGTTAGCAGAAGCAAATGACAGCTTGCGGTCAAAACTTGGTCCACTCTTTAAGTTTGTAAAGATGGCCAAAGATTGGTTGGATGCTGCACATTCATCACAGAATGATGTTGTTGGGCTTCGACAGCTATTAGAGCGTGAACAGAAGCGTACTGCCAAACTTGAGCACCAGCTCGAAATACTCATGCAGAGGGTTGAAGCCAATGAAGGCACAGACTTGCGTGGTGTTAGAAAGGAGGTGATCCGAGAATCTGAGGTCGAAGATGAGATCGCGGATGAGCCTGTTGAGGATGCGCCAAAGCGAAGAGGTAGACCAAGAAAAGTATGAGTTTAGCGACGATTGTTCAGAATGTAGCAAATGAGTGTGGCTATACCGTTGAGTCAAATGTAGTCACATCCACAGAGACTACAACTAAACAGTTGTTAGCTATTACACAGCGTATCAACAGAGACATTTTCGAGGCTTATCCTTGGCCTAAATGTTATGCGTCTGGAAGTATTACTCTAGTCGGAGGGCAAGCGACGTATGCCTTGCCTTCCGCCTTTTCTTGGTATCAATACGAAACGTTCTGGAATAGCTCAACGCGTTGGCGAATCCTTGGGCCAATGAGCGAGCAGGAATATGGTGAAATCAGAGGGTTTGGACTCAATACGACGGTGTATCAGAGGATGCAGATCCGTGGCATTACCAATACTGAACTTCTTATTAGTCCGACTCCTGGAGCTAATAATAATGGTAACGTTATTGTTTTTGAGTATATCGCTGATCGAAGTGTTAAGCCAAAAACTTGGACTACTGCAACAGCCTTTACTGCAAACTCCTACTGTTTCTACAATGGAAACTATTACGTTACCACTGCCGGTGGAACAACAGGAGCGACTCCGCCTACTCATACCTCCGGTTCAGTTTCAGATGGTGGCGTAACCTGGGATTATTATAACGGTTCTTACAGTACGTTTCTTGCCGACACTGACGTTAGCGTTTTCAACGAAAAATTAGTGGAACAGGGCGTTTTGGAACGATTTGCCGAAATTCATGGATTAACTGGCGTTAAACCACGCTTTGATATGCAGTTACATGAAGAGTACAGCAGAGATAATCCTGGTAAAATAATTTATGCTGGCGGGCATACTCGTGCAGAGTTGTTTGCACGTAGTGGTACCGCTGTATTTGGGACGTGGATCTAATGGCTATTGCAGGACCAACAACACAAACAGACCCAGAACTTACATATCGCGATCCTCAAGCGTACATAGCTTACTTGCGGACGCAAAGGATTCCTCCGCAGCAAATTTATCAAATGGTGACGGATCGTTTTGGTGTGCCAAAAACTCCAGAACAACAGGCTAAGGATCGCGCTTCTGCTGCTCAACAAGCTGGACTAGCACAAACTGGTGGAGCAATTGCCGGTACTTTAGGCACTGGATATTTGCTTTCTCAAATGGGAGGTGGCTCAGCTCTTGCTACACCTACTTTACTTGGAGCTACGAAGGTTGGAGCAGGCGCTACTGGAGCCGCAACAGCAGGAACGGGAGCTGCCGCTGCACCAACAACAGCAGGAGCTTCTACTCTTGGCTCTGTAGGTAGCGTTGCTGGGCCAGTCGCCGCAATAGTAGCCGGGCTTTCCGAAACCTGGGAAAGCGGCATGAAAGATATTATTCGTGGCAGAGGAACCCGTGAAGATTATACAAATATGGGCGTAAATGCCATTACTGGCGTTGGCCCCAATCTTGCCCTTCGATGGCTTGGCAAGCGTTCCATTGGCAAAATGATGACCACTGGCAAATCAGACGCTCAATTACAACGTGATGACTTCCGTGGCCTGCTTAAAGAAACAGGCGTTGCCAATAAGAACTATGAAGTTAGTCTAGCCGATGGTTCAAAATTTAACATCGGGCTTGATGGCAAAACTCGCTACACAAACGTCGGCGAGAATATTGATGGAAAGACTACACGACAAGCATGGGATGTTGATTTTAGCAATCCATTAGCCAAGTTTGCTACCGATCAAATTGATCCGATGATTCGTAGCATTTATGCAGAAGCACCAACAGGAGTAAAGCCTGAGCAGTATACAGGCATGCTGGTGAACGCGGTTACATCGAATGCCAAGTCACAGCAGGATGTGCAAAACAACATCCAGGCCATGCTTGGTAAGTCTACGTTTGCTCAAAAGGCTGGCCTTGGCGTTCAGGGACCAACAGCGCCAGTACAGCGACCGGCAAAGGGTGAAGTTGTGCGAGTATCTCCAGGCATGTACATGAATGATAAAGGCCGCGTCGGCCCAGCTAAGAGTGTTCGAGAATCACTACGTGCAAATTACAATGCAGGAAAAGGAAAGTAATATGGCTAAAGGCGCGTTGACAAAAAGTCCTAAAACTGGCGGCAAAGTATACGCTGGTGGTTCACCAAATTTTGATGAAAGAACAGGACGACGAACAGGGTTACCATCTGGCTCTGAGCGATTGAGTCCTGGAGTATATCGAGCGCCTGACGGCGGATTGGTGACTGGAGCCGGTCGCGCCATTCCTCGACCACAAACAACAAGTCGTCCAGCTTTAGCAAATGCAGCAATGCAAGGTGTAGCTCCTGGATTATCGGCAGCACTTGGCTCTCAAAAACAACCACAAACTGCTCAGCCAATGATGCAGGCACCTCAAAATCAAATATATCAATTGCCGCAAGGTCAGCGTTTTTCTGAAAATATGGCGCAACAAATTGCACAATATGCTGCCCAAAACCCACCATCGCAACCTGTTGACATGCAAAAGCCATGGATGAATGCTGCGATGCCTACCATGCCTTCGGTTCCTCAGCGACCATCTTTTTTCGATTTGGCAAGGATGAATGCACAGCAGCAACAACAGACTATGCAGCCAACACAGCCACAGCAACCAATGGAAATGCCTTCTAATGGTCAACTAACACCTGAACAGATAGCACAATTAATGGGACGGTATACCGCTTAATGGCTTTTGAAGGTTTCACAATGTCACCGCCTTATGGCGGGTTGGATCTGGTAAGTCCAGTTGATAACATGGACCCAGCTTACGCCTTGGAACTTGTTAACGTGTTCCCTGGAGCCGGCGCGCCAACTGTCCGATTAGGATATGCAGAGTTTGCAGATACTTTGTCGAGTTCTGCCATTAAATTTATGGCACCGCTTAATTTAGCGGACGGCACAACACAATTAATTGTTGGTACATCTTCCAAGCTATATTCGATTAGCTCTTCCGGCATATCTACAGACATTACGGGAGCGGCCACGATCTCAACTGGTGATTGGCAATCCGTTATTTATTCTAATAAGCTTTATCTTTGTAACGGAGCGGATGCACCGTTAGTTTATACAGGCACAGGTACGGTAAGCACTACCACGTTTACTGGTCCTTCATCGATGACCAGTTTAATAAACGTCACAGCTCATAAAGAACGGCTTTATTTCGTTGAGGCTGGAACTGCAAAGGTTTGGTATGGCGGTCTGCAAGTAACTGGCACTGGTGGTACACCAGCTCTGACTTCGTTTGATTTCCAATATGTTTTTAATCGCGGTGGTTTTCTTGTAGGTATCGGAAGTTTTAGTCAAAGCACTAACGTTGCCTCGCAGGATTACTTTTATGCGTGTAGCTCAGAAGGCGAAGTTGTTTTCTATAGTGGTAACTACGCTGGAGACCCTACAACTTGGGGATTAGTAGGTCGATACTACATTGGTAAGCCGCTCGGTTATCGGGCATTTGTTCGATACAACAATGATGTGTGGGCATTAACTGCTCAAGGAATTGTGCCATTATCTGGGTTAATTCAATCTGATCCAGAAGCAGCTCTCAATCTGGTAAGTGCTAAAATTAACCCTCTGATAACAGAGTATGCAACCACCACACCTTTTGATCATGAGTGGACTGGGTTTTTTTGGCCGCAAGGACGTAGGGTTTACATCTCTGTTCCTGTATCGGGTTCAGGCTGTAAGTTTTTAGTTTACAGTATCGACACGAAAGGTTGGACACTTTTTCAGCTGTTTGATGATAACCATAGTCTATCTAGTTGTGTGTTCAATAATCTGCCCTACTACGGATCTTCGATGGGCATTGTATGGAAAGGCGAAACAGGTCAGGCCGATGCGACCACAACTACTTCCAGCCAAAGTATTATGTTCAGCGGCAGAACAGCTTTTAGCTTCTATAACTCGCGTGGAAACTACAAAGCCTTTAAGGATATTCGACCGTTAATGCGGACGAAACGCGGCATTACCTTGTCGCTTGGATTAGATGTCGATTTCAAACGAGCGCAGACAGTCGCAAGCGTAGTAACTCCATCAGGCACTTTTACGCCGTGGGGTAGCACTGGAGGGAGTCCGACGTACACACCATGGGGCAGTCCTTGGTCTGCCGACTTAGAATATGTGTTTGATAGGTTTGCGGCAAAAGGGCAGGGCCATTGTGCTGCCGTTCGATTTGGTGGGTCTATAAAAAACTCAACTTTGCAAATACTAGGCTTTGAAATACGATTCGACATGGGTGGACAGGTATAATTATGGCTAAAAAAACCTCAAGCAAAGGCGCACTTTCAAAGGATCCAGGCACAAAGAATGCTGCTCCTTTTGATGCTGCTCGCACACAACGACGCGTGGATTATTTAAAGCGTGTACGTCCTAACGATCCTGAAATCAGAAAACTACAAGGACAGATTAAAAAATTTGGTGCTGCAACAACTGAAACTCCTGCACCTACACCCTCACCGACTCAAGGTGAACGAGTAGCGGAAACGTCCGGTAATGTATTTGAAAAAATGGCTGGGTACGCACAACAATTTGACCCACGAACATTTCAAACACAATATGAGCCAATTTATTCAGCCGAAATGGATCGAGCTAGGCAAAATATCCTTGGTCAGTTTGAACGACGAAATGCTGAAGAATTTGAGCGTCAAAATATAGATACACAGCGACAGATTGCAGAGCGTGGACTTGATCCAAATAGCCCTGCGGCTCAAGCACTTATGAAGCAAAATACACAGCGTCAAGACCTTGCACGGCAAGAAGCTTTGAGTGCGGCTGAAAGCGCAGCACAGGGCGTACAACAGCAAATATATGGTCAAGCTACCGGAACAGCGTTGTTACCAGGTCAAGTGGCTGGGCAGTACATGGATCCATACACTCTTCAACAGCAACAACAGTTTGCTGGACAACAACAACAGACTCAATTTGAGCAACAAAAAGCACTTGCTGCACAACAACAAAAATATGCTCTTGAGCAAATTGCCAAGACCCCACGAGGCGGCGGCGGTGGCGGACAGCAACCAGATTATTATGCTCAATACGCGCTTGGTTCTTTAGGACAGGGATACGCGCAACAGCAACCACAAGTTAATCCGTGGGCTGCTGGCGCGCAAGGATTCTTGCAAGGTGTCGGGATGAGGGTAGGGCAGAAAATAGGATAAAAAATGGCTGGCGAAGATTTATACGGTGCTCTAAGTGGATTGCAATATAACCCTATGGAAACGCCGTGGGGCACAGCTGCCGGCGCATTAGCTACTAGCGCCCCAAATCTGATTAATCCTTACGGCAGCACTGGTCAAGCATTAGGTATTGCATTAGGTAGTACCCTTTTGACCTCTCTCCTTGGTTATCAGGCTCGCCAAGAAGCGGCTGAGCAATCTCTGCAAGCAGCGCGGCTTGGCACCTCTTTACTAGGCGCAACGACTCCACAGGAACGTCTGAGCATTATAGAGAGCGCACCAGACGCTATGATGCAAAACAAACTTTTGGGTGTTAATACTCAGTTACTTGCTCAAGAACGATTAGTAAATGCTTTGCGACAACAGAAGCAAGCAGAAGCACCATTTGAGGTTGACATTAAACGAGCGCAAGAACTTGGGGTATCTCTTCCAGCTCTTGCCGAAATGGACAAACAAAGGAGCGCAAGACGAGCTACTATTTTAGCTCAAACTGCTCCATCAGTTGGAACAGCAATGCCAAGCGGAGCAACTGATATATTAAGTAAACCTGAAACTTATGAATATTTGACAAAGCCAGAGCGAGAGGCGTTAAAATTCAAACAAGAAGCAGAAGTTAAAAAACAAGAACAAGTTGATGCGCTTCGCAAAGAATTTTCTGCCTTACCAGAAGTAAAAAATTACTCATTGATTGATACTGCGGCAAAGGTGGTTACCCAAGCTGTTAAAGACCCAAGTTCAGTTGCTACTCAAGAGTTAGTACGAAGAGCTGTGCAACTCATTGAACCTGGAATGGCTGTTCGTGAAGGCGAGCAAGCCGCTATCATGGCGAGTCAAAGTATTCCCGACCAACTAAAGGGTGAACTTTCAAGAGCGTTTGCTGGCGAAGGTGGATTGTCTGAACCAACACGTCAAGGCATTCTTCGTATTGCTGAAAGAGCATACAGCACACAAGCAGACCGTTACAAAGTAACAAAAGATTACTATGAAGGGTTAGCTAAAGAACGAAATTTGCCAAGCAAAGCAATTTCGTATCTTGGAGATGCGCCAACTTGGGAAAGCATTACAAGCAAAGATACAACAACATCCAAGCAGGACTTACTCAACAACATCCTACAAGAAATGAAAGGAACAACTGATCCTGCTAAAATTGCGGAACTTAAACAACGTGCGGCTGATATTTATAAGGCTCCGTAATGGCAACAGAACAGGAGTTGTTTCAACAAATTCAGTCTTACTCAATACCGTCTACCGCGATAGACGAATCGCCAGCTATTCAAGCTCAATTAGCAAACGTACAAGCTGCTAAACAAGCAACACAAGAAGCGCAAGCAAAGGTTAACAGATACGATCAACTTGCTGCGGCTTTAAGTGGTGTTTCTCAAGGATTAAGTTTCAGCTTTGCAGATGAAGCAGCCGCTAAATTACGAAGTTTGACTGGAGGGCAATCCTACGAGCAAGAGTTAGCTGATGAAGCTAGAATGCGAGAACAAGTAATTGCCAATGCGCCAAAAACTGCCTTAGGTACTGAGGTTATAAGTAGTTTAGCTCCCGCCTTGTTGGGTGCTGGCGTTACCGCACCAGGATTAGCATCACGTCTATTATTAGGTGCAACGGGCAAGACTGCCCCAACAGTCGCTCAATTGGCTGGCATTGGCGCGGTACAGGGTGGATTAGTTGGAGCTGGCAAAGCAGCGCCAGAAGAGAGAGTTGCCGGCGGTGTTTTAGGTGCTGGTTTTGGTGCTGGTGCCGGTGCAGTGCTGGGCAAGGTTGGTCAATCTTTGTCTGAATATTTGACTCAACCGTTCTACACAGCGACATTACAAGGCGAGCGCGGTGCTATTGGATTGGGTGGCAAAGCTCAATACACACCTGAAGAATTTCAACTAGCTAAAATTCTTTCGCAGACTCAACCAGGAACGGTCAAAGATGCAGAAATAGCTTTAATGAGAGCTGGGGAACTTGGGAAGCCTGTCTTTATTCCGGAAGCTGTTCAATCCCCAAGTTTGTTTCAAGAAGCTAAATTTATTGCAAACTATCCAGCTAGTGTAGAGATTGCAAAAACCGCTATTGAGCAAAGGGCACTAGAAGCAACCAACCGTATCACACAAAGTCTGGATGTTATTAATCCTCAACGGAATGTCACAGCCGGTGCTAACAAACTTGTACAGGGTGCCAAAACATTACTTGATGATTTAGGAATAGCTCGTAAAGAAGCAACACGCGGCTTGTATGAAGCTGCTTTTGAAAAAACACCAGAACTCGTAGATCCAAATAGTGTTAGGTTGATTGCTGAAAACCCTCGCATTCAAGAAGCAATTAAAGCTGTTCGTAAAGAGTTACCAGAATTAGTGCAATTACCCGATACAAGCATTGAGGTGCTGCATCAGGCGCAACAATATTTAAGTGGTAAGGCTCAAGCCGTTAAAAACAAATTTACGGCTGGTAAAATTAAAGACGCTCGCTCTGAGTTAATGAAAGCAATCAAATCAGAATCTTCTGAGTACGAGCAAGCAACAAACATTTTTGCTCAAATGTCTAAAGGTTTAACAGCGAAGGAGCAAAGCAAAATTGGATTTCTTGCTAATGTAAGTCCTGACAAGCCCGGGACCATCGGAAAAGTTTTTGCATTGGACGCTGATACAATCGCAAGCTTGCGTGATGATTTTAGTGCTGCTGGGAAGCTTGAGGAGTGGGAATCTGGTGTACGGTCGTATTTGCAACGTGCTGTAGAAATTGCACCGGATGAGCGTAATCCTATAAACAAAATTATTGGTTCTCCCGCTCTCAAAGACAAATTAAAAGCCGCTCTTGGCGATAAGTATGATGCTGTTATTGAGCCATTGACCGTAGAACAAACAATTCTTAAAGGGCAAAGAGAGTATTTTGCTGGTTCTCCGACGGCACCTTTACTGCAACGGGAACAAGCTGTAGCCGAAAGTTTGTCCGCTATACAAAAAGCAATGAAGTTTGCAAAAGACCCTATTAATGAGGGTGGCAAAATGTTGCAAAAGGCTTTAGGCGGCGGTCGTAATCCAGAGTTTTATGAAAACTACGCGAAGTTGTTATTTTCGGCACCTGAACAGGGACTAGAAACAATCGGGCGAGTTAGTAAATTGGCTGAAGGCTTACGTGCTGCCAGAGCGACTGGCGAGAAAGCGGGTGCTGTGATTGGCACTACAGCTGGAAGAGAGCCGGCCACAGCTTTCAAGGCAATCGAAGAAGCCAAAAAAAGTAACAAGCCTAAATTACTTGGCGTTACTGGTGCTGCTACCGCTATTGGCACTACTCCGGAAATTGATGACTTATTCAATCAAATTAATAGCTATGAAGTCAGTAGTAAAAAAGAAGTTAAGTCATCGGGCTCAGAAACACCGACTAAATTTTCCAAGCAAAACATCAGCGCATTGATTGCAGAGCAGCCACCAATCATTCAAGCGATCATTAAAACGGAATCCTCTGGCAAGCCAAAAGCTGTTAGCAGTAAAGGTGCGCAAGGATTGATGCAGCTTATGCCTGCAACAGCAAAGGATCTTGGAATTGATCCAACAGATCCTGTGCAAAACATAGAGGGTGGCACACGTTACTTTGATCAGATGAAGAAGCAGTTTGGCGATATTAAACTTGCACTTGCTGCTTACAATTGGGGTCCAGGCAACTTGAGCAAAGCAAAAGCAAAGGTTGAATCAAAAGGCCAAAAAGCTACGTGGGAAAACATCTTAAAATATACGACTGTCCCACAAGAAACAGAAGATTACGTCAATAAAGTTACAAGTTTAGTGTAGAGGATATATGGGTTGGAGCGGCGGAACGTACACAAAGGGTAACAGCGCAACAGGCGGTTGGACTGGGGACGCATCTTTAGGCATTGGTATTGAGGCAGGACGTCACGATACGCAAGACAATGACTTTGCGAGTGGCATTAACAACTGTCTTGCGAAAGATGGTCAAAATGCCATGACTGGCAACCTTAACCTTGGAAGCACTAATCGCGTTGTTAACGTTGCTTCTGCAACGGCACGAACAGATGCGCCAACAGTAGCTCAAGTGCAAGACGGATCATTTATTTGGTTAAGCACGACCAGCGGAAGTGCTAATGCTCAAACAGCGAACGCGACACCGGCAATTACTGCATATACCGCTGGGCAAAAGTTTAGGTTCAAAGCTGGATTTACAAATACAGGCGCTACCACGTTGCAAATCAACGGTATAGCTGGTCCTAAAAACATCTTTGATATCGCGACCAACGCTGCTTTGCGTTCCGACCAAATTTTGGTCAATTACATTTATGAAGTAATTTATGATGGCACTCAGTTTGTTCTGTTGGAGCCTAATCGCAATTGGATTTCTTACACACCAACAATAACTCAAGGCTCAGCAGTTGCTAAAACTGTAGGATATGCAAAATACCGCATTGATGGAAATACCTGTCATGTACAAGTGAGCGTAACTTTAACAGCTGCCGGCGGCGCTGGTAGTGTGATCCAAGTTAGCTTGCCAATTAGCTCTAGTTCAGCTGTTTATAGGAATGTAGGTAGTGCTTCTATTTATCGCGCTGCCGTTACCACCTACTTAATATCTGCCGCATTTTTTGACGCCGTTGCCTCTTCATATGTTGTTTTTGCTACGACAACTAGCACGACAAACTTTGTCGGTGGTTCGCCAAGCTTTGCTCTCGCCAACAATGACGCAATAACTTTTAATATCAGCTACGAGATATAATATGAACTGGCAAGATTTTGTTTCTGTCCTCGATGTTGCTCCAGAGCCTTCTGATTCCGTTTTGCTTTCCCGTATCAGAGAATGGCGAAACGCAGAATTAGCTGTTACTGATTACACCCAGTTGCCGGATGCGCCTGGGACTGGCGATAACAAATGGTCTTGGGCTTTATATAGGCAAGAGTTGCGAGACATGTTGAACCAAGGCACCCCAGTAAAAGAGATTGTATTTCCTGTTCGACCAGCATGAAACAATTAAGGCTAGTCAGAGTTACAGAGCACAACGGCGCTACGTTTGGTGTGCTTTGTATTGAAGACGCGCCTGAGTTTGTAACATTAGAAGATGCGTGGCGAGACAATGAAACCAACATTAGTTGTATTCCGCAAGGTAGATACAAAGTAATCCGACACAAAAGTCCACGGTTCGGTATTGTGTACAAGGTGTGCGATGTTCCAAATCGAGAACACATCCTGATTCACGCTGGCAATACCCATAAGGATACACATGGATGTATCTTACTTGGGATGCAATACGGTAAAGTCGACAAAGAATCTGCTGTCCTTGCAAGCCGCTCTGCTTTTTTGCAGTTCATGGAAAAAATGGGAGACACTCCAGAAGCAACATTGATTATCATTGATGCTTACGGCGGAGGTCGTGTCCATTGACAGAGCAAGATTTTACACAATTTAAAACATGGCTGGATTTAGTCGTTAAAGCAATCATTGGCATTGTCATATCCATTGTTGGTATGGATTACCGAGCGGTGAAAAATAGTTTGCGAGAACTAGAAGAAAGCAAATACCGCGTAAGTATGGAAGTACAAATTATTCAAGCCGAGCTAAATCACATAAAAAATCAAATGGATCGAATCGATAAAAAACTGGACAAGGTTTTAGAGAGATGAACCTACAAAGCGTAGTGCGATTGACGTTACTATTATGGTTCGTTTTAGCACTTACGCTTGAAGCAAAAGCACAAGGCGCTAGCTATCTTAGCCTGTGTAGTCCTACTACGGATTGTCATGCTGTTAAACGCACCTGGCGCGGTCAACCGACGATTATAACTGGTTGGTTAGAGCAAACGTTTGGTGCTGAATGTAAATGCGCTGATGAGCTTTTACGAAGCCGTAAGCAGAAAGTAATCAGAGTGCATCTCATGAATTCGGTTTGCATGCGAAACAAGCGATGCGGGCAGTATGAGTTATTGCATGGGGAAACGATTCACTCAGCCAATAACAAGATCCATAGGCAGAATCGTCAATTTATGCGTCGTTATGATCGTGTAGTACGTCGGTTTAAAAACAGATTAACAAGAGCGACTGGCAATGTGCAGTGTTACGTGTCGCCGTGTCTTGAGTGTGATTTAGATGGAAAAGCTCGAAGAATACTTGCCACTCGTGTATCTGCTGCTTTGCCTGATTGTAACATTGTGGATAATCCTTTGCGATCCGCCTGTTTGCCAGAATATATCTGTGAGAAGCATGGAACTAATCCTACACTATCTGCGCCATGTATAGTGGATCTCGATGGTATCGATGGTTCCTACATTAACGTTGACAAGTACGCTCTGCGTTATCGACACTGTGATATATCCTACTATTGGGAACCGTGGATGAATTGCATACGCGGGTCGTTTATTGATCCTCGCAAGCGAGATTGTAAATACGATAGTAGTTTGTATGACTATACCAAAGGAGTCTTATGCCATTCTTTCTTGGGTCAATCCTTCGACACCTGCTCACATTAGCCGCTGGTGGTTTGTTAGGACTTGGAGTTGCTGAAGATGACGCGCACAATCTTGTAAAAGCCGCTGAACCTGTCGTAGGTGGCGTAGTTCTTTACGGTGTTTCGCAAGCTTGGTCTTTAGTGGATAGCAAAAAGAAGCGTTAAACGTCGGTCGTTAGGCGGTAACGTTTAGTTCGGAGAGAGCTTTCCTGTAGTGCTGGGGTTGCGCTATCAGCATTAGTGTTTTCTTCGATGTATTTGACGATGATGTTAAATCGGTTTTGTTGACGTATCTGATCTAACTGTAACTTGAACTGTTCTTTAGCTTGTTTGCGCATTGCCTCTGCCATGCTTTCATCATCATGGTACAATTCGCGCATTAAATAACTTAGGTTAAACGGGCGCGGATATTTATCAAACAAAAACCAACGAAGTCGAGCGAATTCTCCGATTGTTTTGCGATACATCACGTTTTTGCGATCCATTTGATCTAAGTGAAACGTCTTCTTAACTGACGGCTGCGGTAACTTTTCAAGATAATCAAAAAAGAAACAGTAGTCCTTTAAGGCTCTTTCAATCACAGCAAGCCACAAAGTTCGTTCTGGAATATATAGAGAACTTTGTTCTTCATCGATGTTTGCGATTCTATCTTTTGACATCTTTTACCAACGCAATCCAATCTTCCAAGTACATCGTGACAAGCCATGGTTTATGATTTCTCCGGTGCATCACTGTCGGTGTTTTATCATGGCAGTCGCGCAATGCTTGATCCATTGCATTATCAACGTTTAGTTTTTCTACACGCTTGCATTCGATGTGAAACTGATCTAGCTCAGTGCATACAACGTCCGAGTCACCTGCCATACCGCAGAATTGTTGAGTGCGCCTAGCTTGAAAGCCATGTTCTTTGAGTTTGTTGGCTAATTCTCTTTCGCCAGCCGAACCTTTTTGCTTACTGTTTGTCATGCTTTTTGTATGAGATTGTGAAATTGAGTAAGCAGTGCTGGCAATTTTGGGGTACTTTCGCCAAAACGTTTGATTACTTTTTTGCAAAACTCTTCTGGACTATCACAGCAAATAAGTTCCGCATCTTTTCCCGCGGCCATTGTAACTAAAAACTTTCGGCGACGATAATACTTTTCTGCTAACTCTAGTTTGATTCCTTCTACAATCTCTTGTTTGGAGTGATTGTTAATTCTTCGAATCCCGTCCAGAATTTTGCGAAGTGCTACTGGATTATCAAATTCAAATTTAAGGTTAATGGGATGGTATTCGACAAACACACCGTTAACATAGAAATCAATTACCTTACTATGCCCGACTCCTACCTGAAATGTTTGTCCATTTTTCAGTTCAAAACCACGCACATATCGTTCAAGCAACATCCCGCAGGCATATTCTGATTTCGAAGCAAAGGTAATCGGTGTATCTGGTATGTGTGGGAGGCGATGTATAAAGTCCCGCGATGGTTCCATGCTTTGATCGTAAGCCACCATCGTATTTTAGCCTATTAGTAATAAGTTTCGTTTGTGTTAGCTACGGACCAGCGGTTACAATCTTCAGCTCGCCAGACGGTATCAATGGTTTTGTATTTTTTACTGGCTGCGTCTGGTTGGTTTCCAATAAAGAAAGCATCTTTAAAAAGGATACGGTTGGTAGGCATACAACAGAGCCGTCCATCATCGAGCATAATGATGTGCCCACATTTATTTTGGTCGACCTGAAGCAAGAAGCCAGACTCACAATCAGAATCAGGTAGCCAATCAACTGTACAGTAATAGGTACCTTGTACAACCGATTTATCTTTAAGCACCACATCACATTGATAGTCTCGTAAAAGGTCTAAAACGCTTACTACAGGCTTGTAACTGTAGCAGTCCCATAGCTGCAAGTCGTCTAAACTTGTTGTCTCTACGGTAGGCGTATCGTGCAACAACCAGTGTAACGGAATATGCCGGAAGTGAGCACCGGATCTAAGCAATACATGAAAGTGTAGGGCCCTGCCTTTGTACGACTGAATCGCGAAAGCATACCCTTCTTCGAAGCCTTGTGCTGTTTCGTCTTGAGTGAGGAAACGAGAGGGTATCAAGCATTTGAATGGGGGTATGTTTGCGTTCATTTACCAAGCCTTACATGACCAGTATCGAGCTTTTGTTTTCGGGCCAGGGTTTTCACAGTTGTGCCTAGCTCTAAAACTCTTTCGTCGTGCTGGTTCGTTTTTGCGTATTTTCATTTCTGGATCGCCAAATCGTACTTTGACTACGTTACCATTCTCGTTTTTAACGTAGACAGCAGACTTCTTAGACTCGCCAGGTGTGCGGAAAGGTTTGTTAAGACGTATGTTGCGCTCAAGGCTTTTGCGAATGTTCGATTCACCAGCCATTACTTTTTACCTTTTTTCTTCTCAGCACCTTTTATCTTACCTTTGTTTACGGACGCGTAGAAAACTTCATCGCCTTTGTCCTTGCCGTAAAACTTTTCCATCGACTCGCGAATCTTGAGACCTTTCTTTGTGAGTGGCATTGCTCATTTCCTCTATAAGCATAGTCTCAAATAGTTTAGCATCGCGAGCTACCTTATCGTAGCTGGTTTTTTGGGCAGTTTGGTGTGACGCTTGTAACTCACGCCAAAATTGTTCAGCAAAAAGCTGTTTAACTGTTTTCTGAACTGTCATGACGCTCCACGTAAAGACCTTGTCCGCTTAGCGTTCGAACCTCTACCGCATCACAGTGTAAAACTTTTTCAATTAAGATTTTAGCCATTTCCTGCAACTCAACTTCGTAGTTGTCAGAGATGAGAGCGCGAATGTCTGGTCTCGGTTCGTAACTAAACCTGTAATCATCGTTTTGCCTGATGTGCAACGTAACTTCCCATTTGCCATCGCATATATGATGGAGCGAATACATTTTCATAGTTAAAAGCTGTAAATATCAGTGTTTAGTGCCGACTGCGGGACTCGCCAGTAAGGATTGAGAATTTTGTTGCCGTCTTTATCCTTGTCTATCCAAAACCTTTCTTGCTTAGCGTCTTTTCCTAAGATCCAGCCAACCAGCTTTAGGTTGGGAAACATTCCTACAACTAAGAAATAACGCCGGTCGTCTTTATCGCGAGGACGGACTACTAACGGGCCATGAGATCGTATACAGCTTCGAACTTCTAAGCTAACTCCGACGTCTGGAAGGGACCGATCAGTGCTTGCCACGTTACAGTACAGGCCGAAGACCTTAGCTACATAAGCTTCTGCCACCGCACCGTGAATATGGTGCGTCCATTCGTCACTGGTGATGTCGCCATTATTGTTCTTTGCGTTACGAGCAATAGCCCTAAATTGACGCTGTAGACCAGCAATAGCGGCGTTAAAAGCTTCCGATGAGTCAAGGGTAGGTAATCCGTCCATAAACCTCCTATGCGCAATTAAAACGGCAAATCATCATCGTCGTATACTTCATGCTTTGCCGCTGGTCCTGCTTTGTTTTGACCGCTTGACAGTCCTTCTAACTCGTTAAGTTCTCGGTCTGCCCGACGACTATCGCGCCATCCAGCTACTTCCTGGAGCAAATTAGCCAAAGCAACTAGATCGTCTGGATACCAATATTTGCTTTCTTTATATTCGTTGGTGGTTTTGTCCTTATATGTTTTGCGGATAGTGTAGCTATACCCACGCTCACCTTGCCACGCTGCTATGTCGATTCCTTTGTTGCGCCATGATTGTGCTGGTCTTGCCATATGCCTCCTAAAATGATTGCGTTACCTATCGCAACCTAGTACACTCTAAGACATGACACAAGACAAAAACGAATCAATTATTACAGCGACACCGGAAAAATATGTTCCGATAAAGGTTGTGTGCCAACACTTTGACATATCGGAAACGACGGTGCGCAAGCTGATAAAGAAGGGCTTGCCTCAAATTAAGGTGGGAATTGAATATCGCTTTAAGATATCAGAAGTGGAGCGCTGGTTGATTGAACAACAGAAATAAAAAAACCACTCGATACCTTGGCGGGAACTGAGTGGCTTTTTCAATGTATAAGAGTTTCCTCTCATGAAGAATAATATCAAAAAAAACCGCATTGGGATAGTGGACTTTGCGCTAGTTGACGCAGGGCTATCGCATCATGAAGCGCTTATTTATGCGTATGTGAAACGTTTCCAACGTAACAAGCGACCATGCTTTGCAAGCATCACTCACATAGCGGCGGAGTTAAGAATGTCAGCGCCGACAGTCAAACGACATATCAGACGACTTTTACACCTGCAATTTTTGACAGAAACAGTACGTGGGAGAGGTCGGTTTTTGACTACAAATGGGATCAAAATGATCCCAATCAAGAATAGGGATCAAAATGATCGGAATAGGGATCAAATTGATCACGATAGGGATCAAAATGATCCCGGTGATAGGGATCAAAATGATCCACTACCATTAAAAGTATTACCATTAAAAGATACCAATAAAAGTACCATGAATGATTCTAATATTGATTTTCAGAAGTTGAACACGTTTGCCGAGCGTTCTGGACTACGCCGTAGGTTCGGTGATGCCTCTAAAAGCCACCAGGATGAAGCCAGTGACACGAAGTAGGGCTAGGGTATGTCTCAGGGTGGGTAGAAAGCTATCGTTCAATAGCGTTCATCCTAGAGGCTTTAATGAAATGTTGTGATATTGGGTCAGAGTGTGTACATTGACAGGGCATGAGTTGTTGTCATGTCTCCATTCGGCCCTGCTCGGTACGTCCATGCCAAGCAGGGTTTTTTATTGGTACTGAGGCGGCAGGGCTCGAACCTGCGACACGGTGATTAACAGTCACCTGCTCTGCCAACTGAGCTACGCCTCATTCTGATTATTCTTCTCCGCTCTCGCCAAAAAGATCCGTCAGGTAATCTCTAAACCAAAACAGACCATCCCGTTGTCCCTGTTCAAACTCGCCTTTCGGTTCTCCAATGAGTTTATCAACTCTATCAATAAACTCATCAGCGTAAATTCTCAGCTGTCTCGCTCCGGCAACGAACGCAATCTGGTAATCGATTGCTTTTTGCGACCGATTAACACGAGGCGTAAATTCTTCCGCAAAATCGTGAGCGTCTTTTTCAATTTGTCCTTTAATGTCCATGATTTATGTACCATTTAATAGCTTTTTCTAATGCACCCTTAGTTGAGTCAGAATTCTGTTTTGCAAGTTTTTGAAACTCTACAAACAGGTCAATACGCACATATGCTGTATAGCGTTTATAGCCTTCAGGTGGTGCGTCGTATCTTTCTCTATTCGGTAGTTTTTTCATCTTCTTTCACTGCGTATCGCGTTAACCGCTCTAATCTAAATTTGGTTTTAAAGCGATTTTCAGAAATTTCTGTTGCACCGTTCTGCAATAAGTAATCCTTTATCGCCTCTCGTTTTAATGGGTCTACCTCGCCTACGTCATAGGTTGTTGGTGTCAGTTTCCCAACTTTTTCAACCTCTACACTTTGCTCAGTAACTTTTTCACCGTTTACGATCTCTCCAGGGATGCGACTCGTGCGCGGCTGAGGCTTTGCGCTCTTTACAGCTGCGTTGCCATCATCGTCTTCAGGAGCTATGCCACAGGCTGCCATGAGACTGTAGCGCCGCGCATAGGTAAGTGCCGACCCGAACCCTTGGGCATCTTGTTTTGTCGCTGGTACGTGAAGTTTACCGCACGATAGGGACTCTCCAGATTCGTGAATAAAGACCGTCTCAACTATAGCGCCATTGTCGCACATGTGCACCGTTTGAATCAGTGCGATGCCGTTATCGTTTAACGCGTCAACCACAGCTTCTACGCATGCTGATAAATCCGCATACTTTGAGCGAAAGTGAGGATTGGTGCTCGACTTTAACGCAGGTCCAAACGCCTTTTGAGCTTTTACAAAAGCAGAATAAATCGTTTTCATTATAGACCCCCAAAATAAAACACAGCCTCGTCAATTTGTTCTGCCAAACACTCTGGCGCTACTTGAGTTTCTGCCGCAATCTGATTCCATCCTTGCTCTGGCTCAAGAATCAATCTTTCGCCATCTCGCGTGGCTCTAACCCAGAATTCGACATCGTTATGTCGCATGAGGAGTTTCCATTCCTTTAGTGTCACTATGTCCATTTTTGTCTCCATTTTGGTTTTAACTTCAATTTTGCAAAATATTTTTAAACCTAAAAACGTTTTGCTTTCCTATTCATACTACTTCTACACCTATGAGTACATACTACTTCTTAGACTTCGGCGCAGGTGTCAGCACCACATCGTGCGCACTGTCCACCTGGTCAACGATGTAACTCACCTGGTGGAACAGACTGCGAGAGCATCCATAACGCAACGTTTCGCACGTCAGCGTATGAAATGACCTTTCAACGCCTGTTAATATTAATCCCAGCGTGACAGGTACGCCGATGATCGTCGCTGTTGTCAAAAACCAACTAATTGCTTTGCTCATTGTCTTTTGCCTCCTTTGCACTTGCGATTAATCCCTTACTTAATGTTTCCCATACACTCAATTTTTGAGTCTCAACCTCACGCTGTTGCCAATACGCCGTATTGCCGTTTGGTCGTGTAGTCTTAGCTTGCGCGACGGTGCCTATGACACCATCGTGGTAAGCTTTAATTCCCGCTGGCGTTCCGTAAATCAGCACACCATCTGACAACACGCCACAACCCGATAACAAACAACACAAAATACCTACGCTTAGAACACGCATAAAACCCTCCAATTAACGTCGTACTGCTTCCCAGCTAGTCGGAATTGACTAGCCTAAAGAACGCCACGTATGACGTTCTGAGGCTACTCATTTACCCAATACCCATGGCTGATCAGGTGCGCCGTTACTGTCATTCGGAACGACTTGAATCGTTCGTTGTTTATAGAATGGATCCATAAAGCCAGTAGCGGCGCGATATGGATCAAATTGTTGACGCTCTGTTTCTACGACCGTGTACCCGTTACGGTACGCACCGTCAGCGATGCCGTAATAGTTTGGTGGTGCAGGTACGTTGGGTACAACAGGCACAACCTGGTTAGGGACTAAGCCGGGTATGTCATCAACTGACCAGCTTTGAGCAAACGCGGTAATTGGGGTCAGTAGGGCTAACGTAAAAAGTAGAGGTTTCATAGTTAAAAGCTCCAAAAAGCAACCAGGATGAGGTACCAAGCTGCGAAGTTAGCGGCTGCGCATAAGAGTTGTAGGCATACTGTCATAGTCTTATCTCCATTCGTTAATCAGTCTAATCACTGACTATGATTACATAGTAATGGATAAGATGAACCCGCGCAAGAAAAGATTCAAAAAGATTATAAAGAATTATTTGTAAAGATTACTGACACTTAAAACGTATTCACAAGAAAAGTGAAAAAAAGTGAAGTTTCTGTTGAATAAAACCTATGACTCATCGTCGTACAGAACTATACAGTACAACTCATGCAACCCGCGACTAACCACGCTTTACCCAAGCACCAACACGCCTACCTAACTATGCAAACTTTGCATACTACGCAAAATATGCGTACCATGGTGATGATCTAGTGGTTACTTTCAACAAGTTATACTCCCTTATTGCTACAATTCTGGAGACACCACAGAAGCTATGACAATTAAAAGAGCTACAGCACTACGCGAAAAATATTGGGTGGGGAATTATCGACACGCAATGCCGTATCCTAAGTGCAATGTGTATCTGCGCGTCAGACAACACCTGCAAGCAAGTCAGACATACGCAGCTAAGCTAATAGGTATAACGCCTACACAATGGCGCTACAGAGAACGTAGCAAGCGTATGTATCACGTAGCGGAACTGCTATGTCTGCATGAGTTGAGTGGACTAGCTCCGCGTGAGTTTCTTAATTTGTTGAGTGAGTGCGCATAGTTATCTGGTATGGTCCTACCTTACGAGAACCAGAAAACTAATAAACTAAAAGCTAAGTACCTAATCCGATTAGAAAAGTATCGGGTAGAATTCCCTAATAGAGCTACGTTTTCGTTTTCAGTTTCAAATCGGAAACGCAAGGGTACCGGTTACATGTATATACCCTCTCCCCCAAAAATTTCCCGTCTATCATAAATCAAACACCATTATGGATGATGAAACGAAAGAGCTAGAAGTTTTACCACCTGTTTTGAAGGAGCGACCTCATAGTGTGAGTCATGTTCGTGACGAGGATTTAGCGTCTCAGGTGCGTGATTTAGGTAGGCTTGGGTTGTCGAAGGGCAATGCTTCGGTTGCTGCGCGCATATCGCCGTATGTTTTGGATAAGTATTATTTGGAGGATTATTTGGAGGGTGTAGCGTCGATGCAGAGAGGTTTAGCGAGTGTTGCGATAGCTGAGGCTATGAATGGGAATACTCCGATATTGTTGCATTTGTTAAAGACTAAGTTGGGATGGAGTGAGCAGCAGGTTATTGAGCATGTTGGAGAGATACGTGCTGTGGTTAGTAGTAAGCCGATGAGTAAGGATGAATTTGTACAAAAGTATCTGTCGAAGGATGAGGATACGTAGTATGTAGACATAGGCCAATGGTTCGTTAGTGGTGAGCGTTTTTGCTGTTTCCTGCTCCGGTACATGATTTGTGGTTAGGTCGAAGATTAACAGCGTCAGACTGCCAACATTGGTCTGTTTTATCTGCAAGAAGTGCGAGCACCGTGGGATTGGTGTGACTGAGAAGCCTTACATACAGTGCTTGCGGTGCAAGGCGTGGAACAGTTGTAGGTACAGTCGGATTACTTATAAGGAGTACGACTGGTACTGGAATAGGGAGCATGGAGAAGAATGGAAGAAGTAAAAACACCTGAGCAGATGGCAGAGGAGTATGCAGAGTTTGGGTTGCAAGGCGTACCAGATTCAATTCGCAAGCAGCAGCTTATGACAAAAGATAGGATGGCATTTCTCGCTGGCTACCAAGCCGCAATGAACTCCCCAGAAAAGCCGGATAGTTGCGAGCATATTCTCGACATGGAGAAGATGGTTGATGTGAACCCTTCTAGCGGTTGGATCAGCGTTAAGGATCGGCTACCGCCACCAGAAACAGAAGTTTTATGGTGGAATAAAACAGCGCACCAAGCAGGAGTTTCTAGTTGGGAATACAAGTCACATTGCAACGACACCATGATTTATTGGGGAGACGCTGGCAATGTTTCAATAAAAAACTTTACCCACTGGATGCCGCTGCCTAAGCCACCGGAGGAATAATGGGCATTGAACACCGCATGAAAGATGAGACAGAACAGGCCCGCCGGTGTCCCTGGTGTAATCACATCAGTACCGTTAGCGTTGTGGATGGTAAAGATTTCTACTTTTACTGCCAAAATCCTACATGTAGTGTGGAGCGGATTTATGGGGATAATGCGGTAATGACAGGTGGGTATGATCCAGCAGACCGAGAGATACTGTAAGTGTCCTGAGTGTGGGGCCGTGGCGGTAGTCGATAACGAAATTGAGCCAGGTGAGTTTGAGATTTGTTTAGAGTGCGAGGAAGAGATTGACCCACGGACTAACCCGGCTATTTGGGAGGAGTTTTGGGCTTACTGCCAAAAGCTGAAAAATGGATGATTATCTTGCGGATAGACGGATTGATGAAAACATCGTTTGGGCTCCGCAGTCCGGTCCTCAGGAGACATTAGTACATTGTCCCATCACTCTTATAGGCTACGGCGGTGCCCGTGGTGGCGGTAAGACTGATGGCGTATTGGGTAAGTTTGCTATCGTTCAAGAGCAGCTAGGCCAAGACTTTAACGCTATCTTCTTTCGTAAAGAGCTACCGCAAGCAGACGACCTTATTGAACGAGCGAAACAGATTTACCTACCTTTAAAAGCGCACTGGCAGGACCAAAAAAAGCAGTTTACGTTTTTAGGTGGTGGCAGATTACGGTTTCGTCCGTTGGCAGATGATGGAGACGCTGAGAAGTATCAGGGTCAAAACCTGAGTCATTGCGCGATAGAAGAGGCGGGTAACTACGGTGATCCATCGCCCATTTGGAAGATGTTTGGTGCATTACGCGGCAAGGGAGGCGGACAGGTAATTCTTACCTTTAACCCAGGCGGCATTGGGCATAGTTGGCTTAAAGAACTGTTTATTAGACCTGCGCCGAAAGGCATGAAGTTATTGCGTAAAGACCTGCCGAACGGTGCTGGCTTTGATTACATTTATATACCGTCCAGAGTACACGATAACCAAATACTGTTAGCAAAAGACCCAGAGTATATAAATCGACTACACATGGTTGGTAGTCCAGAGTTAGTTAGAGCGTGGCTAGAGGGAGACTTTGAGATCCATGAAGGCAGTTACTTTCCTGAGTTCAGTAGCAAGCATATCGTTAGTCCTTTTAACGTGCCTAAACATTGGCCTAGGTATCTTGGTTACGATTGGGGTTTTCGTAGTCCTTTTGCCGCTGTATGGGGTGCTGTTAGTTCTGGCAGGGATGACTCCGGCAATGAAGTCCAATATCCCAAAGGAAGCATCGTTATTTATCGAGAATTGTGGGGCAAAGGAGTCGATAACGTTGAGCAGGCAAATCGAATTGCTTCTCTCTCCGTCGGAGAAAATCCATTAGGCTATGCTGACCCGTCTATCTTTAAGCACGATGGTGGGCCAAGCATTAACGACCAACTTACCCAGGTTTTTGGAAAGTACAAACATCCACCGTTTCGAGCGGCTGACAATGATCGTTTGTCGGGTTGGTCTCAGATAAGACAAAGGTTGGTTAATAAACCACCATTGCTGTATATTTTTGCTACGTGTCCGTATCTCATTCAGACCCTTCCCGCTTTGGCCATAGACAAACGGAAGCCGGAGGATGCCGACAGCGCCGGTGATGACCATTGCATGGATGCGTTGCGCTACATGTGCAAAGCAAGATTGATAGAGAGCAGTTGGGAACAACCAGCTGAAGTCTTCAATAAAGGTGTTATTAAGTTACAAGCGTATATAGCGCAGATGCGCCAACAAGCCAGTAGGCCAAAAATATGAGTGATGAATCAGTAATCAAACGCTTCTCCGGTGCTTATTGGAAGAGTCAGATTAACCTCGCCTTAGAGCGCCGAAAGACGTTTATTACTGCGGCTGAAGAGTCTATCCGTGTTTATAACGCTCAGAAAGACATTGGTATTATGCGCGATACTGAGCGCCGTTTGAATGTGTGGTGGTACTGTGTAAACACTCTTCTACCAGCTTATTACTCTTCAACACCTAAAGCTGAAGTGACACTACGAAAACGCTCTGGTGGTACTTTGCACGAGGCATCCGCTGTTATTTTAGAGCGAAACATCCAATATCAGATGGACATGGAATTTAACTTTGACCAGGTTGGATACACCGCTGCTTTGCAATTTTTGCTTACTGGCCAAGCGGTTCTTTGGGCACGGTATGCTTTTGAATCAGAAGTCCAAAAGCAAGAAATGGTATTGTTTCAGAATCCAGACGGTACTTTGGTTGATTCTGACAATGAAACCTACGAGGGACCGACTGATATTCTTGTTGCTGGTCCTGGTAATACTCTGATCGTCCCGATGGATGTAGAGGTTAAAGAGGATGAGCGAGCAATCCTAGAGACAGTTCAGTATAACGATTACATTTGCTCTGATGCTCGTAACGAGTCAGAGGTAGAGTGGCGTGGTCGTAGAGCTTACCTTACCCGTGAACAAGCCGTTAATTTGTTTGGTGAGGACGTAGGTAACAAACTCAAGTTTGATAGTTTCCCAGAGGCGATAAAGAAAGACTTTAATCGTGACAGAGAGAAGTACGAAGGTAAGGCAGAGGTCTACGAGATTTGGTGCTATGAATCTGGTCAGGTTTACTGGATTCAAATGACTGGCGAGAAATCGCTACTCATGGAATCAGAGCCACCGATTGAGTTTGAGAAGTTCTACCCTTGTGTTGTTATTGCTCAAAGCCAAGACCCGGATTCTGTAATTCCAGTCTCAGACTACTCTCACGTTAAAGACCAGATCCTTGAAATCGAGAGAATGACCACTCGAATTCATGCGGTTACTCAGGCCATTAGAACCAATGCAACGTACGATTCTGCTATTGGTAGTCAGATTGAACAGCTGATGATTGGTGACTTAAAGATGGTCCCAACCATTAACTGGCCGTCGTATAAAGCTCGTGGTGGATTGCAGAACAGCATTGAGTTCATGCCCATTGCGCCATTCGTAGAAGCACTTGGAACACTACAGGCCGCTCGTCAAACAGCTTTAACCCAACTTTATGAAACACTCAAAGTATCCGATCTACTACGTGGTACCAGTGCCGAGTATAAGACAGCAACCGCAAACAGATTGGAAAATGCGTGGTCTTCGCTCGGTCTTATTGTTCGTCAGAACATGTTTACTAAGTTCATTTCTGACGGTATCGGAAATCTTGGTGTCATCGTTACTACGATGTTTGAAAAGAATAAGATCATGAATGTGGCTGATGCTCCACAGGTATTGCTACCTTTGGTGCCAGCAACACCGCCACCACCGCCACTAGACCCAAACATTCCACCAGAGATGCAGCCGTTACCACCACCGCCGATTGATCCAGCAATGATGGTATCTGCGATGGAAGAACAGATCATGGCTCTCTATCGTGATGACGATCAGTTTAACTACCGCATCCAAATTGCGTCTGACA
>Ga0255095_1000213_pt1 | contig 32981 bp, 17 predicted proteins | sample Colum_Law_RepC_8_2_FD_188435 | JGI IMG/M metagenome (GOLD analysis project Ga0255095, IMG submission 188435) | Freshwater microbial communities from Columbia River, Oregon, United States - Colum_Law_RepC_8d | ecosystem: Environmental > Aquatic > Freshwater > River | place: USA: Oregon...
CTGCTCAGTTGATTGATGGCAAACAGATCGCCGAACACTGCCGCCTGCAGGTCCAGCAGCAGGCGGCCGCCATGCTGCAGCAGACCGGCGTCTCGCCGCACCTCGCCGCGATTCTCTGCGGTGACGACCCGGCCAGTCAGGTCTACGTTCGTAACAAGGAAAAGGCCTGTGCCAAAGCCGGGCTTCGCAGCACCCTGCACCGCCTGCCGGCAGACGTCACTCAGCAGCAGTTGCAGCAGTTGATTGCAGCACTCAACAGCAACCCGGACGTCCACGGGATCCTCGTCCAGTTGCCGCTGCCCCGACACCTGGACACGGTCGCCATCCTCGACGCTGTCACGCCGCTCAAGGATGTTGATGCCTTCCATCCGGAAAACGTTGGTTTGATGCTGCAGGGACGCCCGCGTTTCCTGCCCTGCACACCCGCGGGTGTCATGCGACTGTTGTCCGCCAGTGGCATTCCCACGGCCGGGCGACATGCCGTAGTGATCGGTCGCAGTGATATTGTTGGTAAACCCATGGCGGCGCTGCTGCTGCAGAAAGGGGCCGATGCTACTGTCACGGTCTGTCACAGTCGCACGCCCGATATCGCTGCACTGTGCCGCCAGGCCGACATTGTCATCGCGGCCGTCGGGATACCCAATTTTGTCCGCGGCGACTGGCTGAAACCGGACGCCGTCGTGATTGACGTGGGTATTAATCGACTGGGTGACAAACTGGTGGGTGATGTCGACTTCGATGCGGCTGTCGGGCATGTCGCCGCCATCACGCCGGTTCCTGGTGGCGTTGGTCCGATGACCATCGCCATGCTCCTCGAAAATACTCTGACGGCTGCTCGACTGCAGACCACTCGCCCATGAAGATTCAGCAGTTTCTTGAACATTACGGCGTCCGCATCAACCCGTTCAGCCAGGAAGATGCTCAGTCCGATCACATCTTCCAGCGTCACTGTTCTCAGGCCCTGTACCATCCGGCCTGGGACAAGGTGCTGGGCGACTGTCGCAATCCCAGCACGGCAATCGTCTTTGGTGAAAAGGGTTCGGGCAAGACCGCCATCCGTCTGCAGTTGATGAAGGCGATAGCCGAGCACAATCAGCATTCGACGAATGAGCGCGTGTTTGTGATCAGCTATGACGATCTGAATCCGTTTCTGGACGCCTTTCAGGACCGGCTGCGGGGGCGTCGTCGCAATCCTGACAATGCGCTGAAGGAGTGGCGTCTGTGGGACCACATGGATGCCCTGCTGACGCTCAGCACACGTCGGATCTGTCGTGCGCTGCTGGATAACAGCGGCGCGGATCCCGGCATATCGCCCGAACAGTTGCGAGCATTACCGCGGCAGCAGAAACGTGATCTGCTGCTGCTGGCGGCGTTTTATGACCAGAGTTCGGATCAGTCCCACACCACTCGCTGGCGGCTGCTGAAACGCCAGTGTGGCTATTCCGCTCCATTTGCCGGTTGGCGCTGGCTGGCGGGACTGGTGGGTACTGCGGTCCTGCTGGGTGTCACGCTGCGCGACGTCTTCAGTACTCCGTCGCTGGCCTTTCCGCGACTGCTGCAGTGGTGGTTTCCGCTGCTGCTGTTTGGTATCTGGCTGCCGTGGCTGAAACGCACGCTGTCGTTGTGGCGACGCGCGTGGCAGGTGGCCCGTCAGGTGCGTATTCTGGACCACAGCAGTGCCTCGCTGCGGCAGATTCTGGCCGGCTTTCCGGCGACTGAGATTGACGATCAGCCGATTCCTTCCCGCGATCGCAGTGATGACCGCTATGAGCTGCTGTCGAAACTGCAGCGGCTGCTGACACCGCTGGGCTATTCCAGCATTGTGGTGCTGGTGGATCGTGTGGACGAACCACACCTGATCAACGGTTCGGCCGAGCGGATGCGGGACTTTCTGTGGTCGATGTTTGACAACAAATTCCTGAAGCATCCCGGGATTGGCTTCAAGATGCTGCTGCCGCGGGACGTCGTGTTCTTCTTAAGCCGTGAAGAGAAGGAATTCTACGAACGATCACGGCTGGACAAACAGAACCTGATCAAATCCCTCGAGTGGACGGGGGAGAGTTTGTTTGACATGGCCACCAGTCGCATCCGAGCCTGTCGCAGCGAATCTCATCAACCGCAGGCCGCAGTGGAACTGACAATTCGTGACTTCTTTGCCGACGAAGTCTCGCGAGATGACCTGATCGGGCGGTTTGCGAAACTGCGAGTCCCCAGACACCTGTTTCGCTTCCTCTACCGACTCCTGACCGAACACTGCAACCGATTTACGGAAGATCAGCCCAGCTGGAAGATCAGTCGCACGACACTGGAAACCGCCGCGGACGCATACGCTCGCGAACAGGAAGCCTTCGAACGCGGTCTCGGAACGGGGTGATCAGTGGTCAGTGGTCAGTGGTCAGTGGTCAGTGGTCAGTGGTCAGTGGTCAGTGGTCAGTGGTCACGTCACCTTCAGAGCATCCGAGTGAATGACTTCACTGGCTTCCTGGCTTCCCGGCTCACTGGCTTCCTGGCTTCCTGGCTCACTGGCTCACTGGCAACTGGCAACTGAAAACTGGCAACCGAAAACCGAAAACCGAAAACCGAAGACTGAAAACTCCCCTTTAGCTTGACCCCATATCGGTTCACGATCAGACTCCCGAACTCGTACCAACTTGAACCCAGTGCATACAGCAGAGGCTGAAGACGATGAGCGGACCGATTGTCAGAACGGGTACGACCCCGGAATTCTGGAAGAACTACGATCGTATTTTCGGTGAACCCAAACCGGCAGCCACCAAAAAGGCGGCCAAAAAGGCAACCAAAAAAGCGGCCACCGCCGCTGCTCCGGCTAAGAAAACTGCCAAAAAGGCCTCGAAGAAAGCCGCCAAAAAGGCCGCAAAAAAGACTTCCGGTGGCCAAAGCTGAACAGCATCCGTGAGTGTCGTCACTGACATGGCCCGGCTCCCGGTTGCTGGCAGCAGCCGGGGGGGTATTGCTGTCTGGCTGCTCTTCACGGCCGTCTCGTTCCTGGTCGCGCCGCTGCCGGCGGTCAATGAACCGCACTACCTGTGCAAAGCCCGCTCGCTCGCCGATTCCACATGGTGCCAGCGCGATTTTTTTCTGCAGTCGGCCAACGCGCACTACTGCTTCCTGCAACTCGCCGGCCTCGCGACGCAGTTCGCCCCGCTCTGGCTGATTGCATTACTGGGACGCATCGGTTCCTGCGGATTACTGGCCTGCGGCTGGACTCGCACGGCGTCCGCTCTCAGCCTGCACGGCTCCGGGAACTACGCCGCCGCAGTGTTGTTCGCGGCCTGCAGTCTGGCCGGCAGTTTATCGGGTGAATGGGTGCTGGGGGGCTTCGAATCCAAGGTTCCGGCGTGGGGCCTCGCAATGCTGGCGGCTGCAGGGTGGCTGAGGGCCGCCAACCTGAATCCCGCCCCGCCACGGATTCTGCTGACTGCCGGACTGTGCAGCGGTCTGGGCAGCACGCTGCATCCGGTCGTTGGTGGCTGGTTGGCGGTTTGTCTCTGTGTCGCGCAACTGTGTGCCGTTCCCGGCGGACTGCGGCACAGACTGCGGGGACTGCTGTTGTTCGCCATCCCGGCCCTGCTGGCGGCGTTGCCAGGGCTGCTCCCTGCCATCACGTTTCTGCGGGGATCAGGCAGCGGCAGTCAGGACCTGTCCCGAGCCGGGTTCATTCAGGTGTTCTGGCGACTGCGACATCACCTCGATCCCACCGAACTGTCGGCTCAGCAGTGGCTGTATGCCCTGATCCTGCTGACGATCATCGTGCTCAGTTTTCTCCGCCTGCAGGCATCGCAGCGGGGGGCTGCCCGCCAATTGCTGGCTCTGCTGGCCGGGGCACTGCTGATCGCTGTGGGTGGAATTGTCATCGGCTGGCACAACGTCCCTGTCGAGCAACTGACGGACTGGCGCTGGCGGGCAGCTTTGCTGCGATTTTATCCGTTCCGCACGTTCGATGCCCTGTTGCCCGTGTGTTCTGCACTGCTGGCGGTGCTGGCCCTGCATCAGCATCCGCTGCAGTCCCGCTGGACGGGAACGGGCAGCCTTGTTGGTCTGACGGTGGTTGTCCTGCTGGCGACGTGGGCTGTGCGTCCTGCAGCTCCGCCAGGATATTCGGTGGCTCAGTACGCGGAGTGGCAGCAGGCCTGTCAGTGGCTGCGGCAGCATACGGAACCGGAGTCTCTGATTCTGACGCCGCGGGAATCCTTTGGATTCAAGTGGTTTGCGGAGCGTGCGGAGTACGTGTGTTACAAGGACTGTCCGCAGGATGCTGCGGGGATTCTGGAGTGGGATCGACGGTTGTGGCTGCTGCACGAATGGACTCTGCAAAGTTCGCAGGACGGCCTGTATGATGCCCGAGACCTGGAATTGCTGCGACAGCGGACAGGCTGCGATTACATTCTGACCCGGATCCTGGGACCATTTGCGGATCAGCCCGTCTGGCAGGGACGCGAATGGAGCATTTATCGGGTGCCGCGGCGTGGTACGGGAGCAGATCCATGAGCAGAGAGTGGGGCAGTCGGCCGGTATCCGAGTGGCTGGAATCCGCTGATGCGACCAGCGTGCGCAGCCTGCGGGAATTTCTGTGTGCTCAGGGCACACTGGATTTTCCTGCGAGTACCGGTGGCCTGTATGCGGCGGCGGCTGGCACAGGTGCTGACTTTGAAGTGTCCGGCTATCGTTCGGTCTGGGTGCGCGACAATATGCAGATCGCGTGGGCGCTGTATCGCGCGGACCATCAGGCCACGGCTGCGGTCCGCTGTGTGCTGACGATTGCCGAGTTTTATCGTCGTCATCAGCGGCGTTTTGTCGAGATTATTGCCGGCACCGCTGATGCTCAGGACCCCATGAATCGCCCGCACATTCGATTCAACGGCAGCGATTTGACGGAGCTGCCGGAAAAATGGGCCCATGCTCAGAATGACGCCCTCGGGTATTTTCTGTGGCTGACAGGTCGGCTGGCGATTGACGGTCATCTGCCACCGTCACACATGCCGTGGGACGTGCTGGGACTGTTGCTGCAGTACTGGCAGCGGATTGAAGTGTGGCAGGACGAAGACAGTGGTCACTGGGAGGAAGTCCGCAAGGTCGCAGCCTCCAGCATCGGCTGTGCCCTCGCGGGACTCGACACACTGGCGACGCTGCTGCAGACGAACAGACAGATGCTGCAGGCAGCGGAAGCTGGCGGAGTTTCCATGTCAGTGCTGCAGCTGCTGCAGCGGGAATGTCGAGCAGCGCTGCTGGGGATTCTGCCAGCCGAGTGCATTCAGTCGGATCCCGCGAAGCAACGTCGCTTCGATGCGGCTCTGCTCTTTCTGATCTGGCCACTGGACATTGTGGGTGAGCGGGCTTTGGAGGATCGCATCATCGACGATGTCAGGACTCAGCTGCTGGGTCCGCACGGCATTCGGCGATATCCGGGGGATTCGTACTGGTGCGCGGATTATCGTCAACTGCTGTCTGCTGATGAGCGGACCGTGGACTTCAGTGACAATCTGGATGCACGAGACCGTCTGCTGCGTCCCGGCCTCGAAGCTCAGTGGTGTATTTTTGATCCGATTCTGTCGTGCATTTTTGGACGGCGTTATCAGCGCGGTGGCAATGCCGCGGATCTCCAGCAGCAGTTGTGGCATGCCAATCGATCATTGCAGCAGCTGACAACCGCCGACTGTCGATTTCCGCCGTATCGTTGTCCGGAATCGTGGTTCTGTGAACGGGGCGAGTGGATTCCCAACGACATTACTCCGCTGCTGTGGACGCAGGCGAATCTGCTGCAGGCGCTGCAGTTGCTGGAAGAAAACCTTGGCAAATGATTGCCGACGAAGTTGGGTGATTTGAACCACAAGTGAAGCTCCCGCTGAGCCGAACCCTTTGGTAGGGCGAAGCTCCCGCTGAGCCGAACCCTTGGTAGGGCGAAGCTCCCGCTGAGCCGAACCTTTTGGGAGGGCGAAGCTCCTGCTGAGCCGAACCCTTTGGTAGGGCGAAGCTCCCGCTGAGCCGAACCCTTTGGTAGGGCGAAGCTCCCGCTGAGCCGAACCTTTTGGTAGGGCGAAGCTCCTGCTGAGCCGAACCTTTTGGGAGGGCGAAGCTCCTGCTGAGCCGAACCCTTTGTCAGCCCGCTCGCTCCCGCGGCTCGGCGGGAGCCTCGCCTTCCCGAGGCGGGTAGGCCGTGCGGCTCGGCGGGAGCCTCGCCTTCCCGAGGCGGGTGGGCCGTGCGGCTCGGCGGGAGCCTCGCCTTCCCGAGGCGGGTGGGCCGTGCGGCTCGGCGGGAGCCTCGCCTTCCCGAGGCGGGTGGGCCGTGCGGCTCGGCGGGAGCCTCGCCCTCCCGAGGCGGGTAGGCCGTGCGGCTCGGCGGGAATTACGGGGTCGCGGTGTCGGGCGCCGCGACCGAGTTCAGCCGAAAAACTTCCAGCGCCAATTGATCTTCGCCATCCAGCAGCTCTGCCGTGCTGACGGCAGGGCCGGCAACCAACGGTCGCACCACCAGTTCATATCGACGCGATTCTCCAGGCTGCAGCGAACGCACTGACACGAACACCTGCCGCGGTTCAACGCCGTCCTCCAACTGCTTGTGCTTCAGCGTCGCATCCAGTGTGACTCGCAGTCGCAAGGCAGCCGAGGCCGCCGTTCCTTCGTTCGAAACATTGAAAAAGTAACGAGACTCAACGCCGACGGTCCCCAACTGATCCGCTTCGTCCATCACCATCCGCACGTCTGCGATCCCCGCCGCCGGTGACAGCGGACGCTCACGCACTTCCGGTACCCCACCAGCTCCCAGCACCTCAACCGGTGCGGCCACAGCCAGCACCGCTGACACCTCCGTGTCCGATTCAAACAGCAGATCACGGAATGATCCCCGCGGAAACGTCACGTCCAGTGCCGGTATCGCCGTAAACTCCAGCACCCGCTCCTCGCCAGGCCGAAATCCATCCAGCAGCCACGTCAGCGTTGCATCACGAAACGCCGGCTCCGGAAATGCCTGACGCACTCGAGTCCCGGCGGGCAGAGTCTCCCGGACCAACAACCCATTGATCGTCTGACGACCGGCATTCGTCAGGCGAATCCGCATCTCCACCACATCCCCCTCCACCTCCTCAGGCACCAGTTTCTCCACCTGCAGTTCCTGCTCGGATATCCCAGCGCCCGGGATCACTCGCACCGATTGTTCCAGCCGCCGCACGTCCAACGCTGATGACTCCGCCAGCTCTTCACGAAAAACGCCCGAATCAGGCCGGTTGCCATAACCACCACCAGTCATCGCCTGCCGCCACGCACCGCGCACAATCCGCTCAACCGCACGCTCCACAAAATCCCCGTCCGGAAATGTCTCCACCAGCTCGCCAAACACCGAATACTGACCCTCGTCATCACGACTGTCCAGACGACGGAATCGCACGTCCAGAACCGGTCGACGATTGGCCGGACGAGATGCCGGGAAGTCGGTAAAGTCGCCGGGCAGAGGCCACAGCGGCGGACGCCGACGCTCACGGTCGTCCCCGTCCACCACATCCCACGCCGGATCAAACAACCGATACCCACTGCTCCAACTGCTCAGCAACATCAGCGACTCATCGCGATCACGACGCGAAATACTGGCCAGCACCGGGGGCACCGGATTCAATTCCCGCTCCTGCTGCAGGTCCGACACCACGTCCAGCACTCCGCCCGATGCCAGCGGCACACTGATGTCTCGCTGAAACTCGGCCGCATCCAGCGATAATCCGCCACTGATCAAGGCCAGCACCAACGCTAACCCGGCGGCGCCCGCGGACGTCGCAATCACCCACGTCAGGTTGGTCAGCACAAACTGCAGAAATATCTCAAACACACTGCCAACAACGAAGCAGCCTCGCCCCACCAACTGCATCAGACTGGTCAGCCAGCGACCTTCGAACAGCTCAATCAATGGCAGACTGTCGCCATACAACGTGGCCAGAAAAATGGCACACAGCAGACAGCCACACACAAACAAAATAAACGACGTCATGGCATTGCATCCCTGTGCCGCACACCGGACTCCTTATGCTTCCGGTCCGCCGAGGACGCCCCCGCAGTCCCCTCAGACTGCAGAATCTTACCAATTCCCCCGAGCTGTGGGAATTCTGAATTGCCGAATCCCAACCAGTCAATCGACTCAGCGAACGCCCGCCAGCTCCATCACGCCACCACGCGACTCAATCGACACACCTCCACCAGGTGCCAGCCGACGCTGAAACTGCTCGCGAATCTGCTCCATCCGCCGCCGATTCACTCCCAAATCCGAATGACCCACCCGCGACGCAGAGCGAAAATGCACCAGACCTGATCGCCGGTCATGATAAAATTCCACATCGTCGCAGAAGCGAAACAGCAAACTGCGAAACTCCACCCGCAGATAATCACCCGTCTGCTCAACAATCATCGTCCGCGGCTGCTCGCGCACAATCTCGGCCAGCAGACTGATCGCACCATCGTCGCCCACCTCCGTCTGCAACGGCTCAATCCAGTGCTCCTGATTCTCCGCCTGTGTCGACACACAGTTGGGACTGCCCGGACAGGCAGCCAACCGACCTCCCCGAACCCCCAGATTCCCGGGAGCCGGCGCCGCAAGGCTCATCACCAGCAGGCCCCCACAGCCCGCCAGAACACTGCCAAGGATGACAATTGCGACGGTAAGCACCGGACGTTTTCCTCGCTGCGTTGAACCCATGGACATGTCCCCCAACACAAACCACTCCACACGCCGCAGACCGCAGTTGCTGCTGACACATTAACAGCGAGATCTTTTTGTGTGCACAAAAGATCAGGTATCTGTGCGCGGAAACACGCCCGGATTTTGCGTCCTGAGCCAACAACGGACACCGCCACAAGGCAACAAAGCACACCCGTCGTGGAGCAGAACACAGAATAAAGAGCACACCGCCGGCGTTTTCCGGTTAGTGCACCCTCCCCCTTGTCCTGCCCTGCGAGCTCACGGGATGCCCGGACTGTTGGCTGCTGACAAGCACTCCCGCCCGCTCAGTTCTGCTCAGGATTTTGCCAGCTGTCGCAGAACCGTGTGCAGGATCCCGCCATTGCGGTAGTACACGACTTCCACCGGAGTATCGATGCGGCAGGTCGTCACAAAATGCACGACTTCCCCGTCCGCCTTCCGCGCCATCACCTCGACCGCCTGACGCGGTACCAGTCGGTCGTCCAGACTGATGTCGAAAATCTCAGTCCCATCCAGACCCAGCGATTCACGACTTTCACCCTCACGGAACTGCAGCGGCAGGACTCCCATTCCCACCAGATTCGAACGATGGATTCGCTCAAAACTGGTCGCAATCACCGCTCGCACACCCAGCAGATACGTCCCCTTGGCCGCCCAGTCTCGGCTGGATCCCGTCCCGTATTCAGCACCGGCCAGTACCACCAGCGGAGTCCCGTGGTCACGATACTTCATGGCCGCTTCGTAAATCGACGTCTGCTCGCCACTGGGATAATGCACAGTCACGCCACCTTCCGTGCCCGGAACCATCAGATTCCTGAGACGAATGTTGGCAAACGTGCCGCGCGTCATCACGCGGTCATTGCCACGACGCGCTCCGTACTGATTGAAGTCTTCCGGCTTCACACCCTGAGCCTGCAGGTAGCGACCGGCAGGACTGTTGGCCTTGATCGAACCGGCCGGGCTGATGTGGTCAGTCGTGGTCGAATCGCCGACACTTACCAGACACCGCGCACCTTCAATGCCCTGAATCGGAGCAGGCTCGGTCGGCATGTCCACAAAGAACGGAGGCTCCTGGACGTACGTACTGTTGGCGTCCCATTGATACAGGTCACCCTCGCTGCCCGAAATCTTCTGCCACTCCGGCGGACCGGCACTGGCCTGCCCATACTGCTCAATGAACATCTCAGGACCCATGGATGAGGCCACTGCGTCGGCAACCGCCTGCTGAGTCGGCCAGATGTCCTTCAGATAAACGTCCTGACCCTGCGGATCCTGGCCCAGCGGCTGAGTACTGAGGTCGATGTCCACCGTACCCGCAATCGCATAGGCCACCACCAGCGGCGGACTGGCCAGATAGTTGGCCTTCACCAGCGGATTCACGCGACCTTCAAAGTTGCGATTGCCCGACAGCACAGCCGCCGCCACCAGATCACCACCGGTCACAGCCTTCGCTACCGGCTCGGGCAGCGGTCCGCTGTTGCCAATACACGTCGTACAGCCATAACCCACCGTCTGGAAACCCAGTGCATCCAGAGCCGTATCAAGGCCGGCTTTGCGGAGATACTCGGTGACGACGCGGCTTCCCGGAGCCAGACTGGATTTGACCCACGGAGCCCGCTTGAGCCCGCGAGCCACTGCGTTTTTCGCCAGCAGCCCCGCACCAATCATCACGCTGGGATTGCTGGTGTTGGTGCAGCTGGTAATGGCGGCTATCACCACCGCTCCGTCCGAGATCTGCGCTGGCTGCTCTGATCCCTCCACTGCGACCGTCGGTGAGGCTCCGGTGCGACCAAAGCCGGGCAACGCCTTTTTCCACTCGGGCAGCATGTTCTTCAGCAGAATGCGGTCCTGGGGCCGACGAGGACCAGCCATGGATGGCACCACGTCCGCCAGATCCAGTTGCAGAGTACTGGTGAAGCGCGGCTCAGGCGAATTCGCCGTACGGAACAGACCCTGCTCCTTGTAGTAACGCTCGACCAGGTCCACCAGTTGCTTCGGTCGACCCGTACGCTCCAGATATCGCAGCGTCTCGGCGTCCACCGGGAAGAAACCAATCGTGGCACCGTATTCAGGAGCCATGTTGGCCAGAGTCGCCCGGTCAGCCAGACTGAGCCCATCGAGGCCGGGGCCGTAGAATTCAACAAACTTGCCCACCACCTTGTGAGCACGCAGCATCTGCGTCACCGTGAGCACGAGGTCGGTGGCGGTGGAACCTTCCGGCAACTGACCGGTCAGACGGAACCCAACAACTTCCGGAGTCAGCATGTAGATGGGCTGCCCCAGCATCACTGCCTCGGCTTCAATCCCGCCTACACCCCAGCCCACCACACCCAGACCATTGATCATGGTGGTGTGACTGTCAGTGCCCACCAGACTGTCAGGATAAGCCACACCATTGGTGGTCATCACTACGTCCGCCAGATACTCAAGATTGACCTGATGCACAATGCCCGTCGCCGGCGGAATCACGCGGAAGTTGTTGAAGGCCTTCTGGCCCCAGCGGAGGAACTGGTAACGCTCAATGTTACGCTCGAATTCAATTTCCAGATTGCGCTGCAAAGCAAACCGGCTGGCGAATTCGTCGACCTGCACACTATGGTCAATCACCAGATCACAGGGGACCAGCGGATTGATCTTTTTCGGGTCACCCCCCATGCGAACCATGGCACTGCGCAGAGCTGCGAGGTCAACGATCGCCGGAACTCCCGTAAAGTCCTGCAGAACAACTCGCCCAGGCTTGAATGGCACTTCGATTTCAGCCGGCTTTGCCGCATTCCAGTTGGCCAGATTGTTGACGTCGTCCGCCGTGACCACAAAGTTGTCCACATTGCGGAGACAGGCTTCCAGCAGTACGCGGATGGAATAGGGCAGAGTTTCAATGTCGCCGATACCGTCTTCCACCAGTTTTCGCAGCCGGAAGTACCGGACACTGCCGGCAGATGTGTTCAGAGTGGCTTCCGCACCAAAGGCATTTCCGGTAGTCATATCAGGCTCAGCACTGTCTGCAGAAAAATGGTGGAAAGGGACGTACGACGAACGGCTGCGGGCGCGCGAAGCGAGCGCAGCCTGGGTGGGCAGTGTAATCGGACCGAATACGGATTTCGAATCAGCCCGGCGACTTCTGCGAGGGATTTCGGAAACGGCGAAGGGTCGACAGCAGAGCCATTGCACGCAGAAATTGCCGGCGAGATCAACAGATCGAGCGATTGCAACAAAAATCGCCGCGGAATGGCCGTTTGGGGTGAAAATGAGCTAAAATGCAGTTTATTTCGCCAAAAATTCGCACGACTGAAACCGCACATGACGCAACCGCTGGCAACTTCCGGTCGCTGCCGATCACGGAATCCCCAGCAGCGGCCGAATAATCAGCCACGCACCCGCTGTCAGCAACGGAACACCCACAAGGTTCAGCAGCAAACCCCGCCGCGCCATTTCGGTGGAGGGAATCCGGCCGGTGCCAAACACAATCGCATTCGGCGGTGTTCCCACCGGCAGCATGAAACCAGCACTGGCCGCCAGTGTGGCCGGTATGAACAGCATCCGCGGATCCAGACCCAGTGGTTCAGCCAATGCCAGCAGCGATGGCAACACCGCCGTCACAGTGGCCACATTGCTGGTCAGCTCTGTCAGCAGCACCAGAATCAGACAGATCGTCCCCACCGCCAGCCATGCCGGCTGCCCCTGCAACGGACCCTCCAGCGATTTGGCCAGCCACTGAGCCAGTTGCGTCTTTTCAAAGGCTGACGCCAGAGCAAACCCGCCACCAAACAGCAGAATCATATCCCACGGCAATCGCACGGCTGTCGGCCAGTCCATCAGCGGAATTGCTCGCCCCTGCGGATTGCGACAACCCGATGGCAGCAGAAACAACAGCACTGTCATCAGAATCGCCACGGTTGCATCCGAAATCGCCCCGCGACCCCGCAAGGCAGCCTGCAGCGTTTCATCACCCGTCACCCAGCCGCAGACTGCCGCAAAATACGACTGCCAGCCACTGAAAATGTGCACCCGACCAATCACCAGCGGTTCGCGAAATACCCACAACAGGGCCGTCAGTCCAAACACCAGCAGCATCAGCCATTCGGCCTGCGCCAATGGACCCAGTTGCTGCCGCCGCGCACGCAGCTCCCAGCGAATCTGAGCATCTGCCGGAGTCGTCCTCGGTAAGCCCCGCAGCAGACTGGCCACGACCACCACCAGATAACAGAGTGCCAGGGGACCACAGACCAGCAGCCAGTCAGAAAAGTACACATCCGGAGCACCGGGCAACTGCTCACGATAAATTCCCACCGCCACACTGTTGGTCGGACTGCCCACCGGAGTCGCCATGCCGCCCAGCGTCGACGAATAGGCCAGACACAGCAGCAGCGGCACCGCCAGCGGAGATTTCCGACGCGGACCGCCCGCCGTCACCGGCTCTTCAAGGACCTGCAGCATCGCCAGGGCAATCGGCAGCATCAGCATCGTGGTCGCCGTATTGCTGATCCACATCGACAGCAGAAAAGTCGCCAGCGAAAACCCAATCACCAGACGCCGCGGACTGGCACCGACAAAACTGACCACCGTCAGCGCCATCCGACGATGCAATTGCCAGCGCTCGATCCCCAGCGCAATCACCATGCCGCCGATGTACAGAAACAAACTGTCCTCCGCATAGGTCTTTGCAGTCTCCTTCGCACTCTGAATGCCCAGCAGCGGAAACAACGCCAGCGGCAGCAGACTGGCGGCCGCCAGCGGAATCGCCTGCGTCATCCACAACCCGGCCATCAACACCGCCACCGCAATCAGACGATGCGCAGATGCCGTCATGCCGGTCGGAGTCGGCAGGAACAACACACCGCACGCCACCACCACAATGGCCACTGTCAGCCTCGGAGATACCGACGTGCTGTCCGTCTCGCCACGCGGTGATGAAGACTGCTGATCCATTCCCGGAACCTTCGTGCTGGTGATCAAGCGGAATCCTGCGTTGTGAAAACACAACACCTAAGCCTGTAACATGCTAATCGGTCTGAACACCGGTTCCTCTGTTTTGTTTACCCGAGCAAACGCTGTCACCGAATTCAGGACTGTCAGGGCCGAAATTCGGGGAGTCAATGCGGGGAATTCTCTTAATCTATCGTTGTGACCAATGGTTTACATCGGGATTCCCGTTGTTTTGTCGTTGGATTCGGCAGAGGAATTGCTGCCGTATCAGCAGGCTCCGTGGTGTTACAGACACCGCTTCTCATTCAACAGACCGGCGAAGTCTGTTCAGTCCCCCGATTTCTGCCTGCAGACTCCCATGATGCACAACAACAGTTTTATGACCCGGCTGTTTCAACAGTTGTTTCCAGCCACAGAGCGCAGGCTCAGTCGTCAGCGTTCCATGGTCATTGAAAAGCTGGAACAGCGGCAACTGCTGGTGGGTGACATCAACGGTCAGATCTGGGTCGATACCATTGTCAATGGTCGCAATGACGCGGGCGAGCGCAGTTTGCCGGGCTGGCCCGTGTTTATCGACTCCAGCGGAGACGGCCTGCTGACGCCGGGTGAACCCGTCACCGCCACAGACGCCAATGGCAAATACCTGTTCACCGGGCTCACGGCCGGCAACGTGCGAGTTGCCACGATCGTGCAACCCGGCTTCAGTATGCTCACCGGCCGTCAAAGGCTGGTCACGGTCGCCGTGCGGGACCGTCGCTCGGTGTCGGCGGATTTTCCAGTGGTGACTGCCCCGGTTGTCACGGGTCGCGTGACCGGCACCATTTTCAGCGATCTGAACGAGAACGGGATCAAGGACCCTGGTGAGGGTGGAATCTCGGGCTGGACAGTCTTCGCGGACTACAACAGCGATGGCTTTCTGACGACCGGGGAACCGACCGCTGTGGCGAATGCGGACGGCGATTACATTCTGGGATCGGTCTCGGCTGGGACATGGCCCATCTATCAGATGCCTGTCGGGGGCTTTCGCACAACTGCCGCAGGTTCTTTGTTTCCCCTGCAGAATGCTCCGAACTTCAAAACAGTCACTGTCGTTGCCGCCACCACCGCCACAGCATCATTCGGGAACTGGATTCCGCTCGTGGGGACCATCAGTGGCACAGTCTGGAACGATGCCAACGGGGATGGCTTGAAGGGAACCGGCGAGACGGCTCTGGCGGGCCGTCCGGTGTTCATCGATCTGAATCGCGACGGCGTTCAGGCGGCCACCGAACCGGTTCGTACCACCGATGCCAACGGGGCCTACACGTTCACGGACATTCGCACGGGGGCCTACCGTGTGACCGAGTTGCTGCCGGCAGGATTCATTCCCTCGGAAGGCCGGCCGGCCGCCGTGGAATCACTCGTGGTGCGAGCTGGCACCAGTGTCGTCGACTTCTTCAACCTGCAGCCTGTGGCTGGCAGCCTTTCCGGAACACTCTGGAATGACCTGAATGGTGACGGCGTTTTTGGAACCGGCGAATCGCCGCTGGCAGGCTGGACTGTCTACATCGATCTGAATTCCGATGGCAGCCTGACGGCCGGTGAACCAGTGTCGGTGACAGCAGGCTCTGGTACCTACGCTTTTCTCAGTCAGCCCTATGGCACAAAGACCGTGCGAATTATTCCGCAGCCGAACTGGGCAGTGACCAGTCCGGTTGCTGGCGCAGCCTCGTTCCTGCTGCTGAATGGTCAGACCCGGACAGCTGTCAACTTCGGGCTCCGCGAACTGCTGGGGGATATCCGCGGAGTTGTGGTGGATGATGTCAATGGCAACGGTGTGCAGGATGCCGGCGAACTGCCGCTGCCCGGCCACACGGTTTTTGCCGATCTGAACAACGATGGCCTGCTGACCGTCGAAGAGCCAGTCGCACTGACGGCGTCTGACGGTTCGTGGCTGATTTCGCGTCTGCCCTCCGGAACTCGATCCATCGTCCATCAGTTGCCGGCTGACCGGATTCCGGCCATCGGTGCACCGGTCGTGCGCAGTACTGCCGTGGGCATTGGTACGACCTCGACAGTGGATTTCTTCACGCTGATTCCGACTGTGGGTTCCGTCGCCGGCAGCGTGTTCAGTGACGTGGCCTCGGACGGTCTCTTCAATGCCGGTGATGTTCCGCTGGCAGGCTGGCAGGTGTTCGCGGATCTGAATGCAAACACCGTGTTCGACGCCGGCGAGCCGAATGCCCTGTCGGCTGCCGACGGCAGTTACCTGCTGACCGACCTCGCTTATGGTCCGGTGACCATTCGTCAGACGATGCTGCCGGGATTTACCGCCACCACATTCCCCTCGGGTGCAGCGATCCTGCTGCTGAACGGCGAAAATCGCACTGGTATCAGTTTTGGACGACACGACCTGCAGCAGTATGCAATCAACGGAAATGTCTTCAGCGATGTGAATCACAATGGTATCCGGGATGCCGGTGAACGTGGTCTGAGCGGTGTCACCATCTATCTGGATCTGAATAACAACAGCGCAGTGGATCCGGGTGAACCTGTCACAACGTCAATTGCTGATTACTACTTCACGCCGACTGTCGATGAAACCGGGGACTACTCCTTCACCCATCTGGGCCACGGAACCTACACCATTCGGGAAGTTGTTCCTGTCACGATGGATGCCACACCCGCTGCGGCTCAGGTACGCACCCTCACCCTGCCCTCCGTGGTTCCGCCTGTCGCCAATTTCGCCAACGTGTTCCGGGCCAATGAAATTCACGGCGTGGTGTTTCATGATACTGATGCTGACGGAACTCCCGATCCCGGCGAGCTGCGGCGGTCCGGCGTCGCCGTTTACCTTGATCTCGACCGCGATGACGTCTGTGACATTGATGAGCCCGAAGCACTGACCGGTGAGGATGGCAGCTACAGCTTCACGGGTTTGGTTCCCGGCGCGTGGGTGGTGCGTGAAAAAATCCGGCAGGCGGGGCCATGGACGACAGGTCAGCCCGCTGGCGGAATCCTGTATCCTGCGGGAAACAGCAATCCGGTTGCCGGCAATGTGACTCCCACGGCCATCAATATCAGTCTGGCCGCGGGTGAAACGTCCCTGCATAACGTCAGCCTGACTCTGCCGGCCGCCGGCAGTCTGTCCACCATGGTGGACGTGTTCCTGCTGTTCGACGATACAGGCAGCTTCACCGCCAATAGTCCGATCGTCCGAGCCGCGTTCCCGGATATCATCGCCCGCCTGCAGACCGCACTGCCGGGCGTTGATCTCGGCTTCGGTGTGGGACGATTTGAAGAGTACGGCAGTTTCGCCGGTGAGTTCCCGGAAGGCCGACCCTTCATTCTGAATCAGCCCATCGTCGAATCCACTCGCACTGGCTTTGCCACTGCCATTCAGGCTGCACTCGATCGGATGGCTCCGGGATACGGTGGCGATGGCCCTGAGACCGACATCGAAGCGCTGTACCAGCTGGTGACGGGGCTGGGGTTTGACGGCAACAACGACGGTTCACGCCTCGGCAGTGGTCCGGCGGGCCCTGTGGCGACGCAGCTGTTCCCAGGCGCATCCGGTGACGTGCCTCCGTTTGCCTCGTTTGTCCCCGATGCTGCTGCGGGGGTACTGACCGCGGCAGGTACGATCGGCGGAGCGGGCTTCCGCGCCGGTGCGCTGCCCGTGATCCTGACAGCCACGGATATCGGAGTCGCGTATCAGCCGCAGGGCGAAACCGTCATCACCGGAGTTGACGGAACCACACTGCCCGTCTCTGCACTGACTCAGACGTCCCGCAACACCACTCCATTCAGCAGCGGAGCCGGGCTGCAGGAAACCATCACAGGCCTGAATGCGCTGGGCGCCCTCGTGATCGGACTGGGCACCAATGATCCTGCCACTATCGATCCGCGACAGATGCTGGAATCCCTCGCGCGACTGACCGGTGCCGTCAACCGATCCACTCAGGCGATTCCCAATGGCACGCTGGCCCCCATCAATCCCGGCGAACCGCTGTATTTTCAAATCCAGACCGGGTTTGCCGCCACCGTGGCTGACGGAGTGACGCAGGCGATTCAGAACGCTGTCACCAGCGTGGCCATGGATATCACAGTCCGAGCGTCGGATCCGCGAGTGCAACTGGTGAACACGACGGGCGTGCTGGCAGGTATTGCCGCCGGCCAGACAGCAACCTTTGACATCCAGTTCATCGGCGATGGACGACCGGCACGCTTCGATCTGCAGTTCATCCGCTCGGGCACCAATGTGGTGCTGGGCTCAATACCCGTCGTGCTCAGCACTCCCATCCCCGGTGATGGTTACCAGTTCGAGGATCTGCTGGATGGCGACATTCATCGGTCTTCGCATTTCGGACACTATTTTGCCAATGCAGCCCCGCTGTTCACCGGTGGAGCCGATCAGGTGGTGCTGGAAGATGCCGGGGCTGTGGTCATACCCGCATGGGCCACCGGAATTTCACCGGGAACCGCCGACGAGTCGGCTCAGCAACTGCAGTTCCTCGTGCAGAATGATCAGCCGGGGTTGTTCTCAATGCAGCCCCGCATCACAGCCGACGGCACCCTGTCGTTTACTCCCGCTGCCAACGCCTCCGGATCCGCCGTGGTCACAGTGCAACTGCAGGACAATGGCGGTACTGGTCCGGGGGGCGTCGATATCAGCGCTTCCGTGACTTTCCGGATTACTGTGCAGCCGATCAATGACACGCCGAATGCGGCTGCAGACCAGTGGCAGATATCGGAGAATGACAGTCTGAGTGTCGGCCCGGCCGGAGTGCTGGCCAATGACACGGATGTTGAAGCCGGTCCACTGACCGCGGTCCTGCTCACCGGCCCGCAGCATGGTACCTTCTCGCTGAATTCCGATGGCTCGTTCACGTGGTCGCCACCTGCCGGATGGTACGGTACCGACAGTATCAGCTATATCGCCAGCGACGGGATTGAACTGTCTGCACCCGCCACGGTCAGCCTCACCGTCAATCACCTCAATCAACTGCCCGCAGCCACAGATGATCAGTTCAGTCTGCTGGAGGAGAGTGTCCTGACCATCGATCTCCCGGGAGTGCTGCTCAATGACAGTGATGCGGATGGTGACCCGCTCACCGTTCAGCTGCTGACCGCAACCAGTCACGGCAACCTTGTGCTGAACACCGACGGCTCGTTCGTCTACACTCCCGCAGCCAACTTCTTCGGCACTGATTCCTTCACCTACAGGGTCAACGATGGTTTTGGAAACTCACTGCCGGCCAAGGTGCTGCTGACAGTGACCGGAATCAACGACGCTCCGGTGGCCACAGCCGATCGCTGGAGCATCAATGAGGATCAGGTGCTGAATGCGGTGCCCGGCATTCTGCAGAATGACATCGATCCGGATGGAGATGTTCTGACCGCGGCACTGGTGACCGGCGTGCTGCACGGGACTTTGCTGCTGAATTCCGACGGCACTTTCCAGTACACTCCGAATCTGAATTATTTCGGAGAAGACAGTTTCACGTATGCTGTCAGCGACAGCCTTGCGGAAGCGGTCACGACCACAGTGACGCTGACCATTCTGCCCGTCAATGATGCTCCGGTTGTCCAGCCTGACAGCTACACACTGGCTGAAGATTCGTCGCTTACCATTCTGCTGCCCGGAGTCCTTGGAAATGACACGGATCCGGAGGGCAGTCCGCTGACGGCGGTACGGTTGACCCTGCCGGCCCGCGGCACTCTGGTATTCAATGCCAATGGAGCCTTCACGTACACACCAGTCGCCAATTTCTTCGGCACCGACAGTTTCACCTATACTGCCAGTGACGGCCTGCTGCAGTCCGTCGCGACAACCGTGACGTTTACCGTCACCCCCGTCAATGATGCTCCCACCGTCGGAAACGATACCGCCGGCACAGCATGGAACACGGCAGTCACCGTGGCAGCACCGGGTGTTCTCGCCAATGACCGGGATGTGGACGGTGATCCTCTGACTGCGATTCTGCTGACCAGCCCGGCCCACGGAACTGTGGTGCTGAATGCCAATGGCTCCTTCACATATGCCCCGGCCTTCAACTACAGCGGCGCTGACAGCTTCAGCTATGCGGCCTCAGACGGCGTGCTGAATTCCATTGCCGCCACAGTCAGCATCACCGTGGCACCGCCGCTGCTGGTGCCGAAGTTCTTCGTGGTGGACGGAACTGCCGCATCCAGTTTCCAGTATGCTGCCGATGGAACTCCCATCACCAGTACTCCACTCAACACCCGCAACACGCGATCCCGCGGAGTCGCCACAAACACCACGGGAACTCTGTTCTGGGTCATTGACTCTGCCGGCGACGTTTTCGTCTATTCACGTGACGGTGTTCTGCAGGGATCATGGACACCGCAGAAAGTGGGCAAGCCGGAAGGTATCGCTGTGTGGGGCAATGATCTGTGGCTGGCGGACCCGACCACCGATCGGATCTACAAATTTACGGGTGGGGCAGCCGCGCGGGCCGGTCGCATCAATGTGACCTCCAGCTTCGCCCTGAATACCGCCAATCTGAATGTCACGGATATGGTTACGGACGGGGTGCACATCTGGACTGTCGATGACACGCTGGCAACGGACCGCGTCTTCCGGTACTCGATGGCGGGTCTGCTGGAGGGCAGTTGGAGCCTGACTGTAACTGCCGCGACCCCCACCGGTATTGCTCTGGATCCCAACAATGTGAACCATCTGTGGATCGTGGACTCGGGCACGGATCGCGTCTATCAGTATGACGCCGGTACGGCGCGCACCACCGGCAGCCAGGCTCCCAGTCAGTCCTTTGCTCTGCCGGCCGGCAACCTGAATGCCACGGGGATCGTGGACCCGTTCACGGTTCCGACGACAGCGTGGCAGCCCGTCTCGGTGCCAGCCGCTGCGAACAATGGTTTCATGGGCCCTGTGCGGCGACAGCCGGCCACCACATCGGCTTCCGCCGCCGCAGCCTTCCACGCAGTCCCGTTGCCATCGGAACGACCACAGTTCGGACCACCAACCCCTGCTGGAACTCGCACCGCCGCAGCAGTCTTTGCAGGCAGTCGAGCAACCAGTCGACCCACAGTGCAGCCCATCCAACCGGCCATCAGCCCCACATCAGCCGATCTGTTCTTCGGTTCATCACTGCTGACGGATTCATTGCTGCAGGACCTGCTGACAGGTGTTTGACGCCTCGACATCACGAAAAGACATGAAGCCGTCGCACCGGCACTCCTGACGCCGAGGACAAAAACCGTAGCCTGGGCTTTAGCCTTTGTCGTTACCCATAAAACTGGTTGTCTGCGATGCCTTTCCGCCGCTGCATCCCCGGGAATTCAGACTTTTCGGCCTGCAAAGTGAAACCGCTCCAATCCGTCAATGGTGATCGGCGAATGCATTGGCTGTGAATTCAGGAACAGATTTGGGACCTCTGACCCGAGTCCATCGGGCGATCCCGAGGCTACGTGGTGTCTGGCCGTTGGCCCATTGGGGGTCGGTTCCGCGGCAAACTCTTTTGAACCATGACCCCTGCAAAAGGGGTCATGACAATGGCTGCGCCGGGGCTACCGAAAAACGGCGTTTCAGGCCTGACTCGCAAACGCGGGCAAGCCGAACCAACAAAACGAGGCCCTGAGGCCCGCACCAGGCCTGAAGGGCCGATCTCAGCAAAGCCAGGTGCGTAAGCACCTGGTTCGGACGCCCCCAAACACCCCCCCCAGGCCTGAAGGGCCGGTTTCAGCAGAGCCAGGTGCGTGAGCCCCCGGAAACCCCGTGCACGACCGCGAAAACCATACACGCCTTGAAATCGGCCCTTCAGGCCTGAAAACGAATTTGTGGGGTGCCCCAGACCGAGGGCGGAGCCCTCGGTGAAGGGCTCGAATCATCGCCCCAAACCGCCCCACCGGAATCAAGGGGGGGCAGGCTGGGATTCCGCATGCACCCCCGGAGCCGCTGAAAACAGCTCCTCCGAATCCTCCGGGGCAACGGTCTCGCAGAACAGCGTCAGTGGCGGGGCGGAGACATTCCTTGGGCGCTCAGGCTGGTTTTCGGCGACGACAGGGACATACCGTCGAACGAGTCCGCCGATCATTCCGACTGCCCCGAAAAACAGGCCCGCCAGAATCGCTCCACCAGCGTCGTTCAGAAATGTGAAAGCCAGCAGTGTGAGTGCAGCGGACCCCCACATCAGTCGGCTTCTCACCGGGCCGGCTGCGGCTGCCAGACGCAGCAGCCTTTCCGCGGGCGTGCGATCCGGGTGGCTGGCTGTATCTGACGGTCGCACAGCATCCACAGGCCCTGTTCGCAGCACGGCGGTCAGTCGCGCGAGGTCGGGGTTTGCGGTGCCACTGCGAGCCGCTGACAGGGCCGCCGCCAGCTCGGGGTCCGCCTGCATCGCAGCCACCAGACCGTCAAGCTGACGAATCTCGCCAGCCAGACGCTCCAGTTCCGCCGCATTGTCTCGCTGCTCGTGCAGCGCGGTCTGCCAGCGAAGATAGCCGGGGCTGAGCGCTACCACGGCATAACCCCCAGCGGCTGTAAACAGAGCCAGCCAGAATGCCACCGATGCCAGAAACGAAGCGACCCCCGGACGAACCGCGGCGGGTTCGTCGGAGGTCTGCTGTTCGCTCTGATCGGGATTCTGCAGCATCGGACTTTTCCGGGCCGATGCTGACCTGGATCAGCGGATCGTGCCCCCGTAAACGGCGGTGTCACCCAGCATCTCTTCAATTCGCAGCAACTGGTTGTACTTGGCAATGCGGTCAGTGCGGCTGGCCGAACCAGTCTTGATCTGGCCGGTTCGCAGAGCCACAGCCAGATCGGCAATCGTCGTGTCTTCCGTCTCACCCGACCGATGGCTCATCACCGCCGTGTAGCCGTTCTGATAGGCCAACTGCACAGCCTGAATGGTTTCAGTGAGAGTACCGATCTGGTTGACTTTGACGAGGATGCTGTTGGCAACACCCTTGTTGATGCCTTCCGCCAGTCGCCGTGCATTGGTGACAAACAGGTCATCACCAACCAGCTGCACACGCTTGCCAACCTTATCGGTCAACTGCTTCCACCCATCCCAGTCATCTTCGGAACAGCCGTCTTCAATTGAACAGATCGGGTACTTGTTGACCCAGCTTTCCAGCAGCCCGACCATGCCGGCGCTGTCCAGTTTCCCGCCGTCGACCGTGTACACGCCGGTCTTCGCATCGAAGAACTCGGTCGCTGCACAGTCCATGGCAATCCTGATCTGCTCGCCGGGACGGTAACCAGCCTTTTCGATGGCCTGCATGATGACCTCAAGACCCTCTTCATTGGTCTTCAGGTCCGGAGCAAATCCGCCTTCGTCGCCGACAGCCGTGCTGAGCCCCTTACCGGCGAGGACCTTCTTCAGGTGATGGAAAATCTCCACACCCGCTCGCAGCGCCTCGCTGAACGTGTGAAAGCCCAGCGGCATGACCATGAATTCCTGGATGTCCAGGCCGTTGTTGGCATGCGCACCACCGTTGATGATGTTCATCATCGGGGCCGGCAGGCGATTGGCACCCACACCACCGACGTAGCGGTACAGCGGCAGTCCGCTGAAGGCCGCCGCCGCATGAGCCGTGGCCAGAGAACAGGCCAGAATCGCATTGGCACCCAGACGTGACTTGTTGGCAGTGCCATCGGCAGCCAGCATTTCAGCGTCAACAGTGGCCTGATCCAGAGCATCCAGGTCCATCAGGACTCCGGCCAGCTCTTCATTCACGTTTTCCACAGCCTGCAGCACGCCCTTGCCAAGGTAACGGCTTTTGTTGTCGGTATCACGCAGCTCGCACGCTTCATGAGCACCCGTGCTGGCGCCCGATGGAACAGCGGCCCGGCCCAGCGTGCCGTCTTCCAGCTCAATTTCCACTTCCACGGTCGGATTGCCGCGGCTGTCGAGAATTTCCCTTGCATGGACTGAGGAAATCAGTGAGGACATCAGAACAATGCTCCCGGAGTATGCGCAGATTGCGTCACAGTGAAAAAAACAAATCGGTCAACCTGCCGAATGATATCAGGAGGCTGACCGACCGTCAGTCACAGCGGGCTGTTCCCTGCCATTCTCGGGAAAACTCAGCCGAAATCCGGTGCATCGGCGAACAGATCATCCAGCACCGCTCGCGATGCCACCGTGCCGGGCAGACTGGCCGGCAGCGTCGTCAGCAGCGTGGGATTCGCATAGCCACCGGTGATTCTGGAAATCTTCGTGCCGGCGACTTCCTTCTTGCCTCCAGCAACGTCGTAAACCTTTCTGTCCCAGAGGAATACATCGTCATTGGGACGCACGAAATACCAGACTCCAGTGCCGGATTTGACCCATTTCGCGTCAATCCCCTGCCACTTGTCCAGCTTGCTCTCATACGTGTTCAGCTGCAGCGATGTTTTGGCCGCAAAACGTTTCTCTGCGTCAGTCAGTTCCGTTTCGGCTTCCGCCAGCCGGGCCGGATTCTCATGGAAACGATCGTCCAGGCGCCCCACCACAGTCCCGGTTGCCGATTTCGTACCATCCCAGCGAGTCAGGGTGCCGTCCGGAGTAATAAAGTACCACTTTCCGTTACCCCTGAACCATTTCTCCTGCAGTCCGCCCCAGTTGGTATTACTGGCTGCCGCCTGCGTCAGATTCAGCTCGCGATCCAGTTTCGCCGCCGTCGCCTTCAGCAGGTCGTCGCTGGTCGCCCCACTGCCTGCCGCCTTTGCCTGTGTCAGCAGTTCCGGACGCAGATGATACGAGTCGTCCAGAATGGCGATACGAGCCCCATTCGCGCCGGCTTTGTTATCCCACTGACACAGCGATCCGTCCGGAGTAATGAAGTACCACTTGCCAGCTCGGTCCTTCAACCATTTCTCACCCTTTTTGCCGAAGTTCTCCGAGTATACTCCGTTGCTGGTGAACCCATACGTCTGATCAAGCTGGTACGCCAGCTCGGCACTGCGCGGCAATGGCTGCGAAGCCGCGTTGTTTGCCGTCCACGCACCGGCCAGTGATGTGCCGACGGTAATCACCGTGCCATCCGTCAGGGCCGGAAATCCAGCCGGAAACGCCTTTGCCGGATCAGTGCTTTCAAACTGCAAACGTCCGTACCCGCGCATGTTCACGGTGATGGTGCCGATCTCGACTGGCTCACCACCCGGCACTCGCACCTTCACCACAAGCTGCTGATTCGGCGTACCGCCCCACACTTCAACCTTGAACTCTCGTTGCTCGATGCTGCTGCCGGCCGGAGTCATTGTCTCATGCAGAATGACTCCCTGCAGTGGACCGGCTCCGTACAGTGGGATCTTTGTCTGAGCCCCGTCGCTGAGATCATCCGAAAACGGTACGGTGGCAGAGCCCCACGTGCCCGACACGACCGTACCCACCGCGATCTGACTGCCTGCACTGATGGCCGGAAACTGGGCCGGAAAAGCGGAAAATCCCGGTCGCGTCGGCTCTGCATATCGCAGCCAGCCGATGCCCACGGCGTTTGCCTGCAACTGACCCACAGTGACACCGTCGATGACAACGGATGGCGAACTGCCAGGCTGCAGATTGTAAACTTTCAGCTCAAACCTGCGCTTGCTGACAGTGCCTTCCTGCTCAGCTTCGTATTCCGATTCCAGGGCCTGCCCGCCGCTGCCCACCGCGTTGACCGACACGCTGGACTCGAATCGATCATCCTCGTTTTCAACAGCCAGTTGTCCTTTCATTTCAGGTGATCCGGTGGAAGCGGCCGGAGTCAGTTTGATGGTCTGGCCCGCAGTCAGTGGCAGGGGCAGACCGGCAGGAAACGGCGCCTCGCCGGTCTCATTCGCCTGGTTGGTGAACTCAAACTGAGCCAGCCCGGTTCCAGGTACAGTAATCCGCCCCAGCAGTGTCGTTCCGACATAGGCGTCATAGCCACCGGGGGCTGCGTTGTAGATGTCGAATTCCAGCGAGTGTTTTCCATCGCTGAGCTTGTACTCCGCCTTGCTGAAGGCATTACCAGTGCCCTGCAGAATCGACTCAAGGGCAATGTCGGCACTGAGCAACTGGCGGGCTTCCAGTGACTCGGCCGAAATCACAGTTCGAAGATTGGCTGTGGCAACTCCGCGCCTGACACTGGACCGACGGCGCTGGCACTGTGGGAGAAAACGGAACGCAAACATGGCAGGTTGTCCTTTCAAGGGGTGACTGCGCCGAAGTTCAGACAGCACCGGAACTCGGTCATCACAGCCCGAACTTCGCATTTTTGTGAACTGTGCGACGAACTTACGCGGAGTCAAACAGGCTGCCGAACCACCGTTTCCGGTGGCCGGTCACCCGGTAAGTGCCCCGGAAAGCACCGGGAAACCGGCTGATTGAGGGGTCTGAGAGCCCCGAGGGCGTCGTTTCCACAACGCAAAAAGCTGCGGCATTCGACGGATTTTCGCCCACGGAATTCCCTGTTGATTTTTGACAACGGTTCGTCAGGCTCGATAGATCGCGACCCCGGATCAACATCCACCCCGGAATTCTCACCAGCAGCACTGCCAATCTTCCAGCCGGGGCTGATTTTGAATTTCTGACGCTGCACTCTCTAATACGAAAACAGGCTGTGAACGGGTCCGGGATTCGAGATTTTCGAATCAACATTTTTCAGAAGGCTGTTTTCCCCATGGTGGCTCCCATTCGTGTTGCGGTGACTGGTGCCGCAGGTCAGATCGGCTACGCATCCATTTTCCGAATTGCGTCGGGCGAAGTGTTTGGCCCGAACCAGCCGGTGATCCTGCATCTGGTGGAAGTTCCGCCGGTTCTGAAGGCTCTGGATGGCGTGCACATGGAGCTGGACGACTGTGCATTCCCGACTCTTGCGGGAGTTGTGAAAGCTGACAGTGATCACCTGGAAGACGGCTTCCGCGACTGCAACTGGGTGCTGTGCGTCGGCAGTATTCCGCGCAAGGCGGGCATGGAACGTGGCGACCTGATCCGCGTGAACGGTCCGATCTTCACCAGCACCGGTCGCGCGATCGCTGCCGCTGCTGCTCCGGATGTCCGAGTCGTTGTCGTGGGCAATCCCTGCAACACCAACTGTCTGATTGCGATGAAGAATGCCCCGGGAGTACCCTCGAATCGCTTCTATGCGATGACGATGCTGGACCAGAACCGTGCGGCCTCGCAGTTGGCACAGAAGGCCGGCGTTCCGGTGGGTGCGGTTTCGAATGTGGGCATCTGGGGCAACCATTCCGCCACCCAGTACCCCGACTTCTACCATGCGAAAATCAACGGCCGTCCGGCAGCCGAAGTGATTACCGATCATGCGTGGCTGCAGGGTGACTTCATTTCCACGGTGCAGAAGCGTGGTGCTGCCGTGATTGCAGCGCGCGGGGCCTCCAGCGCTGCCTCCGCCGCCAACGCTCTGCTGGATACCGTCAAGGGCATCATCCGACCGACTCCGGCTGGCAGCTGCTTCAGCGCGGCTGTCTGCAGCGACGGCAGCTATGGCATCGAAGCCGGCCTGATCACCGGGTTCCCGCTGGTCAGCGACGGCCAGCAGGTTTCCATCGTGCAGGGTCAGACCCACAACGAATTTGCTCAGTCAAAAATTGACATCACGCTCAATGAACTGCGTGAAGAGCGTGAGTGTGTGAAGGACCTGCTGGGCTGATTGTTCGCGGTCACTTCAAGGGAATCCTGATCCAACGCCGGCAACACCCCGGCGTTGTTCAGGATCGACGTGAAATCCTGTGCGCCACTGTGTGCGGCCCGCCTTGAGCCTCACCCCCTTGGGAGGGCGAAGCTCCCGCTGAGCCGAACATCTTTGGGAGGGCGAAGCTCCCGCTGAGCCTCGCCCTCCCAGGGGGTGGTGCCGTTCGTGGCTAAAAGACTGCCTCACACCGCACACGGCACACAACGTTGAGCCCTTTTTTATTGCCCGCTGACGGCCGGTTCGCTTGCATCCGTCGCCAAAACTCTGTGTGATGGTACCCCTGTCGCTCCCGCGACAGTGCCCGCCTGCTGCTGTCACGCTGCACAGCTCGGGCAGTCTGACCGTTCCCGCCAGGAGTCCACCTGATGACCAGCCTGAATCGACGTCGCTTCCTGTCCACTGCTTCCGCCGCTTCGCTCGCCCTGGCTGCACCCGCCATCGGCCGCGCGGGGATCTCCGCCAATGACAAAATCGGGGTCGCCGTCGTCGGCGTCAACGGTCGTGGTGGCGAACACATCAGCGAGTTTCTGCGGGATGACCGCACGGAAATCCGAGTCATCGTGGATGTTGATGAAGCAGTGGCCAATCGCCGCTGCGACGACATCGAGAAAAAGCAGGGCCTGCGTCCCAAACCCGTCTCCGATATGCGGCAGGCTTTCGAAGACGACGCCGTCGATATCATCAGCACCGCCACTCCCAATCACTGGCATGCGCTGACCGGCATCTGGGCCATGCAGGCCGGCAAGGACGCATACATCGAAAAACCAGTGTGTCACAATGTTCTCGAAGGCACGGCCCTTATCGCTGCCTCACGCAAGTACGGTCGCATGTGCCAGGTCGGGACTCAGTGCCGTTCCAGCAAAGCCATTATTGAAGCCGTCGCATTCATGCGGTCCGGTGGCATCGGCGAAGTCAAACTGGCCCGCGGGCTGTGCTACAAACGCCGCAAAAGCATCGGAGCCAAAGGAGACTATGCAATTCCCGCCACTGTCAATTTCGACATGTGGAGCGGACCAGCATCCCTCACCGACCCCAGATGCACTCGACCCAACTTCCACTATGACTGGCACTGGCAGCGACACTACGGAAACGGTGACCTCGGCAATCAGGGCCCGCATCAGACCGATATCGCCCGCTGGGGACTGGGTATCGATACTCACCCGTCACGCATCCTCTGCTACGGCGGGCGTCTGGGCTATCAGGCCGAACGCAGGGATGACAAGTATGTCGACGCAGGTGATACCGCCAACACCGAAGTCTCCATCTATGACTACGGTGATCGCTCCATCGTCTTTGAAACCCGCGGACTGTCCGTCGATGACAGTGACGACACCGAACTGAACACTCTGTTCCAGAGCAAAAGCGGGAACAAGGTCGGAGTCGTATTCTATGGCACGGAAGGCTATGTCGTGCAGGATTCGTACAGCCACTGCTGGGTGTACGACCGAGACATGAAGGTTGTGAAGGAATTCAAGGGTGGTGGCGAGCACTTCAGGAACTTTGTCAGTGCCTGTCAGTCCCGCAAAGTTGAAGACCTGGCTGCCGATGTCCGCGAAGGACATCTGTCGGCGGCCATCAGCCATCTCGGCAATATCTCGTTCTATGCCGGCGAATCCAACCGGCTGGCTGTCACCGACATCTCGGCAGCACTCAGGGACTTCAGGTCGCTCGACGACAACGAAGCCACGCTGCAGAGAACCATTCAGCATCTGAAGAAGAATGGTGTCAATACCGACGCCGACTTCCTGTCACTCGGTGCACTGCTGGAATTTAATCCCGAGCAGGAGCAGTTCACCAACAACCCGTCAGCCAATGCATGGCTCACCCGCGAATACCGGGCGCCATACATCTGTCCAACGGCCGACAAAGTCTGACTCCGGCAGCGCGCACAGGCGACTCGGGAAAACCGAAGTTCTCCCGAGTCGCTGCATGCATGGATTCAGGCAGTTGGCCGCGTGTGCGACTGCTCAGTTGCCGGTCGATTCCAGCGTCTGAGTATCGGCAGCCTGCTTGCGGCTGGCTTCCACCTGATTCGTCAGGCGGAATTCCGGACCAGCCGGGAAATACTGCACGTCGTCGGTCAGATAATCCGGAGACGGCAGCGTCTGGCCACCAATGGTCGTCTGACATCCGGTCAGAACCGCTGTCGACGCCAGCAGAGCAGTAAGGGTCAGCAGCTGTCCGGCACGGAAAGAGAGTGTCTTCACGAGAGATCGCCTTTTCATCAGTGTCGGCTGAAAGCCCCGCTGCGTTACGTATGACTCCGAACGCTCTGAGGGCAGTAGTCTGCTTCTGTTTTCGTCCGTCACGGTCCGCAGAATTCTCAGAATCATCCCAATCGTTTCAGCTTTCACCTTCTTAAGACTCGCAGCGACGATGCTTCGGCGGAAAATGCCGTTCGCACCCGGGCTGCACCAGACTCCAGACTCTTCCGAGCAGAACTCATGAAAATCGCCGGTATTCAGACAGATGTTGTGTTTCGGGACACCGCCGCCAATCTGGCGGCACTGGAAACCGCCGTGCTCAGCGAGGTACGGCAGGGCACAGATCTGACGATCTTCCCCGAATGTTTTGCCTCGGGCTATTGCTTTGATTCGCTGGAAGATGCTCTGCAGTTCGGCGAATCGATCCCGGGACCAGCCACCGATCGCGTCGCAGCACTCTGCCGACAACTGCAGACTCACGTCGTTTTCGGACTCCTCGAACGCGACGGCAATCAGCTGTACAACGCGGCCGTGCTGATTGGTCCCGCCGGCCTGATCGGTTCGTACCGTAAAGTGCATCTGCCATGGCTGGGAGTTGACCGCTTCACCACCGCAGGCGACAGGCCGTTCGAAGTGTTTGAAGCGGCCGGCGTTCGCATTGGCATGCTGATCTGCTACGACGGTGGCTTCCCGGAGGCTTCACGAGTGCTGGCACTGAAAGGTGCTGATCTGATCCTGCTGCCCACCAACTGGCCTCCCGGAGGCACCTACATGGCGGACTATGCGATCAATTCTCGCGCCATGGAAAACGGCGTGTACTTCGCTGCCGTGAATCGCGTCGGCACCGAGAACGGTTTCAACTTCATTGGCAAAAGCCGCATCTGTCATCCCACCGGAGCCACCCTGTCTACGCTGGATCAGCCCACACCCGGGATTGTGCGAGCAGAGATCGACGTGCAGATTGCCCGCACAAAGCGGGTGGTGCGAGTTCCCGGGAAACACGTAATTGATCGGATGGCTGACCGTCGACCGGCTTTGTACGGACCGGTCGTGGAACCCCACCAACTGCAGCGTCCGGGCCGCGACGAACCCCTGTAGAATCTGCCATGCAGGCACATTCACGAACGACTGGCTCCGGCAGGCCGGGACCACCACCGGCCACTCACAGGTCGTAACTGACCACTCCGTGCTTCTGCGATCGACTGATCCGCTCTGTGGCATGCAGTCCGGCCAGAACAAATTCCACACAGGACGCCCGCATCGCGGCGTTCTCTGAGGCATTCACTTCAAAGGCCCGGTCCCACACCGGAGGAACTCGTTTCAGCAGCGATTCATAGTGCGCACTGGGCAGCAGGTCGCCCACCTCAATGCGCACCCCCTTCGAAAAGATCTTCGAAATCTCGTCCAGACCGTGCTGCTCCACATATTCCTCAAACACCGCCTTGACCGCCTCACTGATCACCGCATCCAGTACCTGCTTCTCACTCATCTGATGACTGCTCATCAGATCAATCTCCAGCTTGCCCAGCGATGAAGCATACAAATGCCCAAGATCGCTGATTCGCGGGACTGCCGGCACTTCCCCCAGCAGCGCCCCCCGGCGACGCGCACTGGCAATCATCGTCTGGTAGTTGGCGATGCTGAAACGAGCACTGACGCCGGACTGCTGGTCGATGTAACGACTGCGGCGAGCACGCCGGCTGATTTCCTCGATGATCTGCTTCATGAACCACGGCACGGCTACCGGGAATTGACCGTCCAGCGGGATATCGCACTCCTGTTCCATGATCCGAATACCACCATCCCGATCTTCGGGATAGTGAGTCTGGATCAGGCTGCCAATGCGGTCCTTCAACTGCGGAATCACCTTGCCACTGCGGTTATAGGTCGCAGGATTCGCGGAAAACAGAATCATCACATCCAGATCGAACTGAATGGGGTAGCCGCGAATCTGCACATCACGTTCTTCCAGAATGTTGAACAGCCCCACCTGCACCAGCTCGTCCAGCTCCGGCAGCTCGTTCATCGCAAACAGGCCCCGGTGCATCCGCGGGATCAGACCAAAATGCAAAGCTTCCTCGGCCGACATGCTGGCACCCGCTGCCAGTGCCGCCGGATCAATTTCACCGATGATGTCAGCGAACCTCGTTCCCGGGGCCAGACGCTCAGCATAACGCTGTTCCCGCGGCCACCACGCGATCGGAATGTCAGTCTCCGGCCGCTCAGCCACACAGGCCTTCCCCTGCTTTGTGATCGGGTGCCACGGATCTTCATGAACGGCACAGCCCGGCAGGTCAAGGTACGGAATCACCGGGTCCAGAAATCGCGGCAGCAGTCGCATCAGACGACTTTTTCCCTGACCCTTTTCACCCAGAAACAGAATGTCATGGCCCGCCAGCAGCGCCAGACTGATCTCGGGAATCACAGTGTGCTCGTAACCCACCATTCCCGGAAACAGCTCGGCCCCGCACGCCAGCTGCTGCAGAAAATTCTCACGGATCTCCTGCTTCACCGAACGGGATTTCCAGCCACTGGCCCGAAGTTCAGCCAGAGTCGCAGGCAGAGCACTGTCAGACATTTCACAATCTTTCTGAACGTTGATCGGCAGGAACATCACGGTCGCAGGCCACAGCCTTCACAGGCCCGGCCATCCCACTGCCCCCCAGGCCGGCGGATGCACTCGGATTATTGATGATCCGGCAGCCGCGAACAGGGGGCCGATTTCAAAACCGTGTCAGATTCGCCAGAATTCCCGGGCAACCGACAGAACCGCCGCAAAGGAGCACCCGCAAAATGTCTCAGATTGTCTTCGTTTACGGCTCACTCAAACGCGGCTGGGCTCTGCACCACCTGCTGCAGTCCTCGCACTTCCTCGGAACCGCCATGACGCAGCCCCTGTATCGCCTGTTTGACCTCGGCCACTACCCGGGACTGGTGGACTGGCCGTCCGGCCTGTCCATCAGCGGGGAATTGTATCAGGTTGATGCCGATTGCCTTGCAGGTCTGGATGACGCAGAAGGCGTTTCCGAGGGCTATTACGCGCGGCGTGAAATTCAGTTGCTGCACCCCGCACCAGCAGCACACGCGTGGTTCTGGCTGGGGCCCGTTGCAGGATGCCCGGACTGCGGCGACCACTGGCCCCGCAACAGTTCCCCCGACACTGCGTGTTCCACCACAAACGAACACGAAAACTGAGCCCCGGGCAGTCCTGACGCCGCGGGACAAAAACCGTAGCCTGGGCTTTAGCCCGGGCAACTCGCCCTCCCACGATCAACAGCAACAGTCTCAATTCCCATCATCAAACGCCGAAGCATCGCATATGGCGTACGAAGCCAGCGAACCCACCGCGCACTCGAATGCCGCTGTCGAGCAAAAGCACGCTGGCTGCGACACGGCAGAGTCAGGGCGCTGCCAGCACCGGAACTACAGCCACAGATAACGCTGCAGGAATTCCACAACATCCCCGAAACACCAGTACGCAAGTGACGTCTTACCGCAGTAAATGCGGACCGTCACCTCTGTACCGA
>Ga0255095_1000214_pt1 | contig 32716 bp, 25 predicted proteins | sample Colum_Law_RepC_8_2_FD_188435 | JGI IMG/M metagenome (GOLD analysis project Ga0255095, IMG submission 188435) | Freshwater microbial communities from Columbia River, Oregon, United States - Colum_Law_RepC_8d | ecosystem: Environmental > Aquatic > Freshwater > River | place: USA: Oregon...
CATCCGTCGGAACGGGGTGTGTGAGCTGCTATGGAACTTGGACAGCTGCTTATCAGTGAAGGTCTGGCGACTCGCGAGCAGATCACTGCGGCTCGTGAGGCCCATGCCGGTTCGCGCATTGATCAGGCGCTGATTCGGATGGGAGTGGTGACGGAAGACAGGCTGCTGCAGACGCTTTCCGGCGAGTTTGGAATTCCGTATGTGGACCTGAAGAACGTGCAGGTTGACACTGACCTGCTGGCGAAATTTCCGACGTCGTCCATTTACCGCCATTCGTTGCTGCCGTTGTATCGCCAGAACGGTCATGTGGTCGTGGCCACTTCGGATCCCTTGAATCTGGAGGGTCTGGACGAACTCAGTACCGTCAGTGGTTTTCGATTGTCCCCTGTTCTGACTCGCAGTGGCGAGCTGGGCAGTCGGATCCACGAGTTGCTGGGTGTAGGTGGTGACACGATCAATGAGCTGGTGCGTCGCAAGGCGGACGAGGGCATTGAGCTTCTGGAGGAGATCAACGAGGACTTTGGCGAGCTGGCCGAAGGGGCTCAGGCGCCATCCGTGATCAAGCTGGTGAATGAGCTGCTGATGGAGGCGGTGAAGCTGCAGACCAGCGACGTGCACATTGAGCCGCAGGAGAGTGGCATGCGTGTGCGTTTCCGTCTTGACGGGATGCTGCGGATCCAGCCGACGCCTCCTGAAATTGCGCAGTTCTACAATGCGATTGTGACGCGACTGAAGATCATGTCGCATCTGAACATTGCCGAGAAGCGGCTGCCGCAGGACGGGCGTATCAAGCTGCGAGTTTCGGGGCGTGAGGTGGACGTTCGCGTGTCGATCATTCCGATGCTGCATGGGGAAGGCGTGGTGATGCGTCTTCTGGACAAGGCGCGGATGACGTTTGACCTGCGCAATGTGGGTATGCCGCCGACGGTGATGAAGATCTTTCGTCAGCTGATTGATCTGCCTCACGGGATCATTCTGGTGACGGGTCCGACTGGCAGCGGTAAGTCGACGACACTGTACAGTGCCTTGAATGAGATCAAGGATCCGACGGTGAAGATCATCACGGTTGAGGATCCCGTTGAGTATCAGATGGACGGGATCAGTCAGATTCAGGTACACAGCAGGATTGGGCTGACGTTTGCGGCTGGTTTGCGAAGTATTCTGCGTCATGACCCGGACGTGGTGCTGATCGGAGAAATTCGAGACGGCGAGACGGCTCAGGCGGCCATTCAGGCATCTCTGACGGGTCACCTTGTCTTCAGTACTCTGCACACCAACGACGCGCCCAGCGCGTTTACTCGACTGGTGGACATGGGTGTTGAGCCGTATCTGGTGGCCAGTACGGTGGAGGGGATTCTGGCTCAGCGACTGGTGCGCAGGCTGTGTCAGCACTGCCGGGTGCCGGTGCCGATTTCGAAAGCTGATCTGCCGGCCGATTTTCCTCGCGATCTGTGTGACGTTGTGTACGAGCCGAAGGGGTGTCGTGAGTGTCGTGACACGGGATTTGCGGGTCGAATTGGTGTGTTTGAGCTGTTGCGGACGGATCCGATGGTGCAGCGGATGTGTGTGGAGCAGCGAAGCAGCACGGAGATCCGCGATTATGCACTGAAGGCGGGCATGACAACGCTGCGGAGCAGTGGCTGGGAGCAGGTGGCGGCGGGCGTGACCAGCATTGACGAGGTCGTCCGGTTGACTCGTGGTGACATCGTAGGCTGATTTGTGAGCAGATTTTTCGGGTGACAGTGGCAGCATGCCGGATTTCAGGTATCAGGCAAGAGAGCTTTCCGGGAAGCAGGTATCCGGAGTTCTGACGGCGACCAGTGAAAAGGACGCCCTGTCGATTCTGGCGGCGCGCAGTCTGTTCCCGATGAGTGTATCTTTGACTGAGCAGTCGAAGCAGCAGGCGTCTGCGGGTTCAAGGCGTGTACCGACTCGGTATCTGACCGTTTTTTACAATCAGCTGTCTGACCTGTTGAAATCCGGTGTGCCGTTGCTGAGATCGCTGCAGCTGCTGGAGGATCAGACGTCGAACCCTGTGCTGCGGTCGGTGGTTCAGGATATTCGCGAGCAGGTCGCTGATGGGACTCGGCTGAACGATGCGATGCGGCGGCATCCGAAGACTTTCAACTTCCTGTCGATCAGCATGGTGAAGGCTGGTGAGGAGGGGGGATTTCTGGAAGAGGTGTTGAGCCGGATTGCGGTGTTTAATGAGCATCAGGAGGAGTTGCGGGGTCGAGTGACTGGTGCGATGGTGTATCCGATGTTTTTGATGACGGTGGGGCTGGCGATTGTCACGGTGATGATGATCTGGTTCGTGCCGGAATTTGCTTCGATGTTTGATCGGATGCAGGATCAGGGGACATTGCCATGGGCGACGACGACGCTGCTTTCGATCAGTGATCTGATTCAGCAGCGGGGTTTGTTGTTGCTGGCGGGGCTGGGTGGTGTGGTGTTCGGCATCGTTTACTACATACGGACTCCTGAGGGTTCGCGCAATCTGGACCGACTGAAGCTGCGGCTGCCTGGTCTGGGGGGGATTCTGCAGAGTCTGGCGGTGGCGCGATTCTGTCGTATGCTGGGGACGCTGTTGAAGAACGGGGTTCCGATTCTGCAGTCGCTGAGAATTGCCAAGGATGCCAGTGGCAATGTGATTCTGGCTGAGGCGATTGGAAATGCTGCGGACAACGTCAGCAGTGGACAGTCGCTGGCGGTGCCTTTGCGGGCCAGTGGCCAGTTTTCCCGTGATTTGATCGAGATGATTGCTGTTGGCGAGGAAGCGAATAATCTGGAGAATGTGCTGATCAACGTGGCGGATAACATGGAGAAGCGGACCAGCCGTCGGATTGACATGGTGGTGCGTCTGCTGGAACCGATGCTGCTGCTGGTGATGGCAACTGTGGTAACCTTTGTGATCGCGGCTCTGCTGCTGCCGGTACTGAACATGTCATCCAACAGGTGAAGTGAAAAAGTCGTCCAGGAAATTGCTGTCTGTTGCGAATTGTTCTGTGTTGCTGAAGTCTGGTTTCTGTGTCTGTTGAAACGGTGGAAGTGTGCAATCATGAGAAGACTGAATTGTGAAAAGCGGGATTGTGGTCTGAACCGACGGTCTCGTCGTGCCGGTTTTACTCTGCTGGAACTGCTGATCGTGCTGGCGATCATCGTGGTGATCGCTGCCATGGTGGTACCCAACCTGATTGGCAGTCAGCAGAAGGCCAACGAGGATGTGACTCTGGCGACGATCAAGAGCATCGAGAAGAATCCTGTTGGTACGTGGGCGGCTGACCATGATGGTTCGTATCTGAAGGCCAGTGGTCAGGAGGCGTGGCAGCAGATGATGAATCCTCAGGCGTACAAGGGACGCAAGCTGCGTCCGTACATCGAAGAGCCGCCGCTGGATGCGTGGGGGCGTCCTTTGCAGTATGAGTGGAACGGAGACGGACACAGCAAGAAGCAGAATGCTCTGAAGCCGGCCATCTGGTCCATGGGTTCGAATGGTCAGGATGAGGGCGGAGAAGGCGACGATATCCCCAGTTGGAAGACGCTGGCAGCCACTGAATGACGTGGTGCGTTGCGTGGCGGTTGTCAATGCTGCGGGTGCTGGGGTTGTCTGGTGTGTCGGCTGAAATGGCCGATCCAGGCAGTCTGCAGCACCCGTGAGTGCTGATTCGGTGTGGTTTGAAGGTTGAATTCTGTGTGGCAGAGCGAGTCATGATTCGGTGTCATCAGCGACGGCAGACAGGCGTTTCAGCAGCGGGTTTTTCGCTGCTGGAGTTGCTGCTTGCGCTGGCGGTACTGGTGGCTGTGTCGGCGATTGCTGTGCCGCCGCTGATGGACCGACTGCAGTCCGGTCGTGTGCAGGACGCGGCGGAGTCGGTTCGTGAGGTTCTGGGGAATGCTCGGCGTTACGCGATCGATGGTGGTGTGGACTATCATTTTCGCTTTGAGCTGAACGGACCGGCGTTTGTGGCTATCCCGGCTGAGCCGGACCCGACGCTTGCGAACAGCTATTCGGGCGATGAGAACGACATGCGTGTGGTGCTTGAGGCTGGCGAGCTGGACGAGAACCTGTATCTGCGTCCGGCGAACGATGCGGACGCTGGTGGGGAATCACTGGAGCCATTGGCGTTCAATGATCTGCCGAATGCGGGAGAGCTGGCGGGGAAGACGTGGTCGAAGCCGATTCTGTTTCGATTTGACGGGACGGCAGAGGATCGAGTGATTCGGGTGGTGGACGAGGTGGGGCGTACGGCGGAAATCACGGTTCGTGGTCTGACAGGCGCGATTCGGGTCTCGCAGGTCTTTGAGCTGGAGGACGAGTGATGAGGCTTGTCCGCGGCAGCAGTGAGTTTCGCGGTATTAGCGCTCAGTTGGGGCGGCGTGGGTTGTCGCTGCTGGAGGTATTGATCTCGGTGGCGGTCTTCATGGGGGCGATGACCGCCATCATGTTCGCTCTGAATGTCGGTCAGCGGGCCGAGGTGTCAGCCCGACTGCAGTCAGAGGCTGTGTTGCGATGTGAATCCGTGATGGGTGAGATTGTAGCGGGTGTGTCTGAAGCGGTGTCATCGGATGATAATCCGTTTCTGGATGATGAAACGGGGACGTGGTACTGGTCAGCAGATGTGACAGCGGGCGGTGCCAGTGGGTTGTTGCAGGTGACTGTGGTTGTGGAACATCGTCCGGAGATGACCGGGGAACCGAATGCGGCCTTCAGTCTGGTGCGTTATATGCGTGATCCGCAGTTGTTTCTGGATGCGGCGATAGAAGGGGGTAGCCAGTGATGTCTCTGCCCTGCTCTGTCCCGGCTGTCCGGCGTACCGGCTTTACTCTGTTTGAGCTGCTGATTGCGGTTGGGCTGACGTCGCTGCTGATGGCGGCACTGTATTCAGCGATGAGCACGTATTTTGAGTTGCAACTGGACAGCCACGAAGAGATTGCTCGCCAGCAGGTGGCTCGTGCTGTTCTGCGGCAGATGACGAGGGATATTCAGTCGGTGGTATTTGCAAAGCAGGAGGTCCTGCCTGAAGACGAAGAGGGTTCGACAGGTGGCAGTGGATCTTCCGGGTCCGGCACTTCGGGGCTGAGTGGAGGTGGTACCAGCGGGTTATCGGGCAGTGGGACATCGGGATTGAGTTCCGGCACGACGGGGTCTGGTGCGGGTACAGCGACGTCTGGTGGCAGCAGTGCGTCGTCCGGCGGTATGTCGACATCCGGGGAGCTTGACGGCAATGCTTATGGCGAATCGATGATTGATCCGGAGACTGTTTCGACGACGTATACCAGCGGGCTGGTTGGGACAGCGACGGATCTGCAGTTGTTTGTCAGTCGTCCGGATCCGAATCTCGCGTATGTCTCATCGCAGGAATTATCGACGCTGGACCAGCGGACCGGGGACCTGGTGATTATTCGATATCTGATGGCGGACAAGCAGGGATCGGGTCTGGGTTCGGAGATTGCAGACCGGGAGGCACCAGGTCGGGACGAGGGGCCTGTCGGGCTGGCTCGTATGGCAGGCGATCTGTACGGGCTCAGCACGGCGGTGGAGAATTCCGAGGACAGTCCGCAGTTGGCGGCGGCGAAGTTGCTGGCGCGGGAAGTTTCGGGGGTGCAGTTTCGTTATTTTGACGGGATTGCGTGGCAGGAGGAGTGGGACAGTACGGCGTTGAATTCATTGCCGAAGGCGATTGAGATTGTGCTGACGGTACGTGATGAGGCGGAAGCGTCGAATGCTTCATTTCTGGACGAGCCGGACCCCTATGCTCTGCCTGCCACGACTCATCGTGTTGTTGTGCCTTTGCCGGTGGCGGAACCCATTATTGCGGAGCAGGTACTGTGAGACGTGCATCTGCAAACCGTGTGTCCGGTCAGCGTCGTGGTTTCGTGCTGCTGGTGGTGACTGTGGTGGTGATCCTGCTGTCACTGGCGGCGTACAGTTATCTGGGCGAAATGGATACGGAGAATCGTGCGGCATCGATGTTTGGCCGTGATGTGGAAGCGCGGATGGCGGCGGAGTCCGGAGTGGAGTATGTGGCCGCGCAGATTGCACTGCGGCAGACGGATGCGACACTGGATCTGTATGACGATTCGTCAATGTTCAGTCGTCAGCCGATGGGTGGGGGTGGCGAGGCTCGGGGGCAGGTGCGATTTTCCGTGCTGAGTCCGGGCATGGTGGGGTCGTTGGATTCGCTGCCGCGAGCGGGGCTGACCACGGAGACGGCGAAGTTCAACGTCAATCGGCTGCTTGAGCTGGAAAACGATGTGGACGATACGACGGATCCGTATACGGCTGTGAGTTTCATTCCGAATATGTCTGAGGACATCTGCAATGCGATTCTGGACTGGATCGATTCGGATGAGGAAGCGCGGGCTGGTGGGGCTGAGTCATCGACGTATGAGGCGCTGGCTGTGCCGTACTCTGCCAGGAATGCTCCGATGCAGTCGATTGACGAACTGCTGCAGGTGCAGGGTGTGACGCCGCAGCTGTTTTACGGTGAGGATGCCAACCGCAATGGGCGGATGGATCCGAACGAGGACGACGGGGCGGAAAGTCCTCCGACTGACGACCAGGACGGGACGCTGGATTTTGGACTGCGGGATTATCTGACGGTTTCCAGTCGGGAACGCAATGTTCAGACGACCGGGGAAAAGAAGATCAATGTGAACAACGGGATTGTGGCTGAGATGTTTGACTTTCTTGAGGAATCGTTTGATACGGAGACAGCCACATTTTTGACCGGATATCGACTGACTGGTGATCAACTGGCGGACTCGCAGGCGCAGGGCAAGCTGACGATTGAGCAGCAGCAGCTGGTGGACTGGATTGCGAAGAATCTGGCGAATGGCGAGCTGGGCAAGGTGACTCGCGGTGGCATGGATCTGTCGAATCCTCCGCAGGCATCCTTTCGTTCGATTTACGACCTGATTGATGCCCAGGTGGCTGTGACCGTGAACGGAGCCGATCAGACTCTGAACAGCCCGTGGACATCGACGGATCCGGCCGGGTTAATGGAGCAGATGCTGGTGCTTGAGGAGAAGCTGACGTGGCTGAATGACGAGTTCATTGATGGTCGAATCAATGTGAACATTGCACCGCGGGAGGTGTTGCTGGCGATTCCGGATATGACGGAGGCGATAGCGGATGCGATTCTTGGTGCGCGGCCTCCTGCGGGCGAGGACTCTGCTCAGGCGGCTCAGGTGATGTCGATGCGGCGGTCACCGGTGTGGCTGCTGACGGAGGGTCTGGTGGATGTGCCGACGTTCAAGCGTCTGGGTCCGTGGCTGACAACAACGGGAGATGTGTATTCGTTTCAGGTCCTCGGGCATTTTGATCAGGGTGGCCCGACGACTCGACTGGAAGCGATGGTGGACGGGACAAAAAAACCGCCGCGGATTACGTTTCAGCGGGATTTAACGGGGCTGGGGCGAGGATTTTCGCCGGACTTGCTGGATGGAAAAGTGGATCAGTGAAGTCAGGTGTGGGGCTGACAGGTCGAAATGAGTGTGTGGTGACGAGGGGCGGCGTGATCGCCAGATTCAGTGTAATCGATGCAGAATGAATCTGTGCTTTCATGGAGCAGTCGGATTTTTCTGATGTGCGGTACTGGTGGCTGGTAGTTGGTGTTGAATTGAGTGGTGTTTAAGTTCTGAGTGCATTTTGGCAGAGTGACGACCATGGCCGAGATCGTGATAGAGTGGGATCGTGAGCGTCTGCTGGTCGTGCGGGGCCGGGGCGTCGGTCAGCGAGTGGAGCTGAGTCTGGCGGAGGAATTGCCGCGCAGTGAGAACTCCGGGGATACCCTGGACATTGTGCAGCATCTGAGGCAGTTGTTTCCGGGTGGTGGTGAGAAGCGGCGTCTGCCGGCGACGGTCGTGTTTCCTCGACAGCAGGTCACTGTGCATCGAGTGCAGCTGCCGCCGGTCGCGGATGCTGACGTACCGGACTTGCTGCGGCTGCAGGCGGCATTGAAGCTGACGGTGCCGGTGGAAACGGTCTCGATGGATTTTACTCCGCTGCCGCTGCAACCCGGCGCAGCGACTCGGGACGTCCTGCTGGTGACTGTGCCCAACGATCAATTGACTTTGGTGCGTCGCACGCTGGGTGACGCGGGTCTGGATCTGGCTGAGGCTCGCGTGAGTGGCTACTGCGTGGCTCAGTTGCTGGAATCGGCCGGTCTGTTGCGTGATGGGGCGGACGGGCGTGGTGTGGACGTTGTGGCGGTGATGCGTCGTGATTTTCTTGAGCTGACATTTCTGCGGGGAAGGACCGTCCTGTTTTCTCACAGCGGGGCTTCGTGGACCGCTGAAGATGCCATTGAGAGGACACTGCGGGCCGAGCTTTCTCGGGCGAGGATGTCGGCTGCGGATGTTGTGGGTGATCAGAAGATCGACCGCATTGTGCTCATGGGTGCTCCGGAAATCACAGCGACGGTCACGGATCAGTTGTCGGCTCGATTTGACGGTGCGGTGATTGAGCGGGTGGATCCTGCGGTGCTTGTGAACGCTGTTGGAGCAGGACTGGCTGTGGAGATGGTGGCTGCTGCCGGTGCGCTGCTGTCCGGTCAGGGCAGTAGTGTGCAGGCGATTGACTTTGCAAATCCCCGGAAGACTCCGCCGAAGCGTGATCTTCGTCGGGTGAAGGTTCTGGGGGGTGCACTGGCGGCCGTTGTGGTGTTTGCGGGTGTGTGGACCTACCGGCAGGGGAGGATTGCGGAGCTGACTGGTAAAAAGGGACGTCTGGACGCTGAGAATACTGAAATTCGGGAGTTGGTGGAGGCCGGTGGCAAGGATCTGGAGTGGGCTGAGAAGATTGGTCGCTGGGTGGATCGGGATCTGGAGTGGCTGGACGAAGTGGATCGATTGCGGAAGTTGATGCCCGGCACGGATCGGATGTTTGTGGACAATTTTTCGTTTACGACGGTGCAGCAGGGTGGTGTGGGTTTGATGACATTTGACGCGTGGGCAAAGACGGAGGCGGAAATCAATGACCTGAGCCGCCGACTGGCCGAGGCAGGATATCGGGTGAAGCCCTATGAAACGGATGTCCGTCCGGCTGCTGTGTCGCAGGAGTATCAGATCAAGGTGAAGATGGAGCTGGTGCTGCCGGAGGGGCGTGAAGCGGGTATTGGTGCGGAGAGTGCATCCTGAAGCAGTTGGATGTGCTGGTGTCCGGGGTGTTCTGAATTACTGGGTTAAGCGGGAAAGTCTGGGGCGATGGACGATCAGAAACGCACAAAGTTGCTGGCAGCCGGGCTGGGTGCAGTCGTGGCAGTCTATTTTGGTCGCTCGATTGTGACCAACTGGGTCATGGGGCCGATTCGGGACCTGGAACGGAAGGTTGCCACTGCGGAATCGCAGGCGGAGAAGCTGGCGGATCAGGAGATTCAGCTGAATGTGGCGCAGCGGAATCTGAAGGACTGGAAAGCGATCAGTCTGCCGGGTGATCTGGACAGTGCTCAGCGACTGTATCGTGAGTGGATTTTCGATCTGGCACGGCAGTGTGGTTTTTCGGGATCGGGTTTCGAGGTGGTTCCCGGCGCGCGATCTGCTCAGAAGGAGTACAGTACGGTCGCGGTGGAGATCAAGAAGGCGGAAGTGGATCTGCAGGGGCTGGCTCGATTTCTGTATCTGTTTGATCAGTCGGCACTTCTGCACAGAATCACCGGGATGAAGGTGGACAGCCCGGGGGCTCAGGGAAACCCGCGTCTGGCAGTGACTTTGACCGTTGAGGGGATGAGTGTCACGGGCACGGAGAATCGTGCTGAGTTGCTGCCGCGTACGCGTTTGGCAGGTGGGATTGACGATAAGGTGCAGTTGCTGAAGGCGCTGCCGAACGAAATGTTTCCCGTGCAGCCTGAGGGTTTTGAACCGTTTCTGGTGCGATTGGATCGTGAACTGTTGCAGGTGGTGGAGGTCAGTGACGCGGGCTGGAAGGTTGTGCGTGGGTATGCTGGTACAAAATCTGCGGTGCATGCCGATGAGGCGACTGTGGAGTTGTTTCCTGTGCTGTGGGATCGTCGTGAGAAACGGCTGGAGGATTATCAGGCATTGGTGTCGTCATCGCCATTTGTGCTGCCGGCGGCACCGAAGACGTGGAGTCCGAAGCTGGCTGGAGTTTCAGACAGGACGATTCGTCCGGGTGAACCGGTCAGTCTGACGGCGAAGCTGGACAATGCAGATCCTGAACTGGGTACGGCGTCCTTTGCTCTTGAGGATGCCGCGGAGGGGATGTCCATTGATGCTTCTACTGGCCAGTTCACGTGGACTCCGGTCGAGTCCCTCGAGCCCGGAAAATACTCGGCGGTCGTGGCAGCGGTGCAGTCGGGCAAGCCGGATCAGAAGATCAGTTCGAAGCTGACGATTACGATTCAGGAGCAGAATGTGGCTCCGAAGATCACAGTGCAACCGGCTGCCACGGTGGTGTTGGGGCGCGAATTTTCGCTGCAGGCGACGGCAACGGATGATGGTCCGGCTGAGTCCCTGAAGTACAGTCTTGGTGGTGGTGCTCCTGAGGGCCTGGGGATTGACGCGCGGACGGGGTTATTGAAATGGATGCCGGCCCGCTCGTTTACTCCGGGTAAATACGACATTACGGTCAATGTGACGGATGGTGGTCGTGATGCGAAGTCTGCTTCAGCGAAGATTGCTCTGGATGTTCAGGACGACTATGCGGCCATGACGACGCTGACCGGAACGGTTTCGCGGGATGGCACCTGGTTTGCGTGGCTGCGTAATCGCGGGACGGGAGTGACGCTGAAGCTCAAAGTCGGTGAAACTGTGCGTATTTCGGAGATTGCAGCGGAGATCACTGAGATTACAGCACGACATGTACGGCTGAAGGATCAGGCGGGAATCTGGAAGCTGGTACTGGGCGGTGCGCTGCGTGAGCGAGTGCTGGAAGCTCCGGCGGAGCCCGTGACGCCGGTCACCGAAACTCCGCAGGCTGCTGTGGCTCCTGCGGAAACTTCCGGTGCACCGGAACCTCCTGCGCCTGCTCCCGGTGTTGTACCGGAATCGCCAACTCCAGCAGAGCCACCTGCTGCCCCGGAGCCGACGGCTCCTGCTCCTGCCGCCCCGGCAGAGCCTGCTGCTCCGGCGAATCCTGCGGCAGCCTGAGCACTACGGTGGGTATGGTGGCAGGGATCAGTTTGTGGTGAGGGGCTGAGTGGCTGGAATCAGCAGAGGCTGATCGTCGGGATCTTCGCCATCTGCTGCAGCGGGAGTGTTTTTCATGCGATGTGCCAGCACCTGATCCCGGTAGTCCCGCAGGGGCACGATCAGTGCCTGATTGATGTAACGACGACGATTCTGAAAGTCGTGGCTGCTGACGCCGGCTGTATTCGCCAGTTCCTGCATCTGATCGAGGGCCAGATTGCTGATGCGGACGGATTGATCAACATCATTCTGAACTCGCGTTGCTGATTTTGGTTCCCATGCGGTCCGTGCTTCCCAGCGTTCAATCAGCTTCTGCAGCAAGGCGTTCAACTGGTCAAATCGCTCGGCGGGCTCACTGATCAGCTCGGGCTGTCGCACCAGTTGGTCGAGTGCCGAGATGACGGGTCTGACAGAAGCATCTGAGGGGTTGGCGAAGAACACGATATGCAGGCGATGCTGCAGTTCTTCTGTGGGGGCCGGATGGCGGAGCAGTTCGTGCAGGCGTACGATTTCGTAGTGCGAGAAGTGTCCCATGAGGGGATCGCCGGAACGGGCAAAGCTGATCAGTCGACGCACCAGTCCGAGGGCGTTCTGTTCGTTGCGGGCGGCCGCCATCAGGGCATTTCCGAGCGACTGAAAGTACTCCTGCCGCTGCTGATCAAGCGGGTGTGAGATGCGGATGATGCGTCCATTTTCGACTTTTTCGAGGGGTGGTCGCGGGTGCTGCTGCATTTCCATGCGGAGCGATCGGCGGTAGGTCCATGGCTGGTCGGGCATCCCGGCGAGGATTTCGATCTGTTGTGCGAGCGAGGACAGACGTCGTTTGGCCTCATGATGGGCTTCTGTTACGGGCAGAGCCGAAGCCAGTTGTTTCTGCCACGGTGCGAAGGCTTCGCGCAGCTCGCGGGCCTTGTCGGCATTGCGTGAGGCTTCGAGGGGCCAGTTCAGGGCGATTTGCGCGGAGGCCACGGAAAGACAGGCTGGACGCGGGGTGTTACTGAACAGTCCGACGGGGTCGGCGGCATCGGCGAGGGGCAGAACGGCAACCTGTGCCCAGTCCCAGCCACACATGGCAAGTTCGGTTCGCACGTGGTCTTTCTGCAGTCTGTCGAGCATCCCTGGGCTGATCAGTCCTTTGTCCGAGGTGGTAGCGAGCAGGACAATTTCTCCGGGGACGGTTTGAATCGCTCCACTGGCGGGAAAGACCTGACTGAGAGTAGCGAGGCACTGGCGGAGAGGTTCCGGACCGAAATCGGAGCTGCGGAATCGCTGGGCGAAGACGCCGTTGCTGGTGAGAGCTGTGCGGACGGCCGTGTAGAACTCCTGTGTGCAGAGTGCGGCTGCTGCGATGGAAGAGGCGGGCGGACCATTGCAGACGATGGCGTCCATGCTGGCAGGCCGAGTGCTGCGGACTGCCAGTTCGATGGGCTGGTGAGTGATGCGGACTCGATTGTCATCGGCGGGGTTTTGAGTGCCATGCCTCCAGATGTGTGCTGCTGCCAGTTTCGTGATGTGTTCGTCCTGTCGCACGGCGGTGATGTGCAGGATTGGAAAGTGTGTGCAACTGCGGAGTGCTGCGCCCGAGTCGTCTCCGAGGAGCAGGACATTGCCGGGCTGTGGATGATTGCAGAGTGCAAGGATGAGTGGGAGCACATCCTGCGGGGGTTGCGGAGTGATTTCGGGGCTGGAGCTGGCTGCTCCCTGAGCAATTCCGTTGCGGCGGAATTCCACGATGTTCCCACTCAGCTTCCAGACGGCGACTTCCCCGACAGAGGTGGTCTGTGCTTCAAGCAGTCTGGCGGGTGCGGACTGAGAAATCATTTCGGGAGCGATATCGCGTTGCAGTGCGATTCTGGTGCGTTCGGAGAACATCAGGCGGGAAAGCGGTGCTGATTCTGGCGTGCCGAGTGTGGCAGCGATGACAATCGTGGCCGTGATAACGGCCAGATGCATGCGCGGCAGGGGGCGTTTACGAACTGGCGACAGGGAAGTCAGGTCAGTCGTGATTTCCGGTCGGTTGAACAGTGTCAGGCTGGCCAGCAGCACGGCGGAAAGCTGAAGCTGCAGGAAAGGGGTCACCAGTTGGGCCGTAAGCAGGGCCACGGCTGATCCACAGGCCATGCCGGCCGTGATAATCATCCCGGTGGATTGTTTCGGTTGCCGCCTGTAACCGGACACAGCAATTGCGAGTGGGGTGCAGGCGACAGACAAAAGTCCCGTGATCTGCAGAATCTGCAGCCAGTTTCGCTGGTCGGTGGAGTCCCAGCGGAGGCTGGCGTGAACGATTGCTGGAAAGGCTGCTGGAATCACGATCAGAAAGATGGGGGCGATCAGTTTCAGCAGGAGCCGAGGTCCCGGGAGGATGTGTGTCAGCATGCTGACGACAGAGACGATGAACAGCGTCAGTCCGGTTTCGATGAACACCAAAGGCAAAGATGGCTGTGAGAAGGTACTGCCGGCAATGAGGGCGGAGGCAGCGACACTGCCTGTGATGCTGCTGCTGAACCAGATCTGAGCGGTGCTCTGCGGTGGAGATGGTTCAGCGGGTGAGGGACGTGCGGTTCGTCTGAAGACGCATGTGACTGCCGTCAGCAGACCACACACAGTGGCGGCGACAGCGGGGTTCCCAAAGAGCAGGCAGCCGATGACGGTGAGCAGACCGGCGAGTGCGCAGGCGAGGTGCGGATTTTGTGAGTGACGGTTTTCGTCACAGGTTTGCTGCAGCCAGATTCCGGGTGCAACGAGGGCAATGGCGACAGTGGCGGCTGGCATAAGAAACCGGCATGCATCACCGACGATGGAAGCTGATGAAAGTGACCGGGCTGCTGCATCGAGAGCTTCCGTGAGTACGGCAGGCAGCACAGAAAATGCGGCGACTGTCAGGAGGAGCAGCGCGGCTGGCAGGGTGAATGACGGTAGTCTGCCCTGCGATCCGGTGAGTGGTCGCAGCAGAGTGGCGATGGTCAGGGCGACCAGCATGGCACCGATCAGTGCGAGGAGCGAGGGAAGGCTGTTTCCGCAGACGGAAAGCCAGAGTGCGACGGTCTGGTACCCCAGCAGCACCACGGCTGAAACGGAGGCAGCGTGATGCAGGAGCGGACGTGAGCTGCGGATCGTGGAAACTGCGGATCTGAAAGTCATCACTCGCGTGGCATCCTTGCCGTGAAAGTCTTTTGGGCAGAGTAAGAAGGCAAGCCGGAGATTGGACAGGTCGAAGCCTGTCTGGCAGGATTCGTCCGTTTTTTATCTGAAACCCGGTTTTTGTCTCAAGACCGAAGGAAGCAGCGGGATGCATACGGCGCTGGAATGTTCATTGACCGGAGAAATCCACGATGCGGGCTGTCTGCAGGGGCTCAGCCGTGCCGGAAAGCCGCTGCTTGCCCGGTACGACCTGGCTTCATTGAGGGACTGGACTCCGGCTGTTGTACGCGCCCGTCGTGAGCGGTCGATGTGGAGATTTCACGAGGTTCTGCCGGTCAACGGGCTGTCGGAGGCTGTGAGTCTGGGTGAGGGGCTGACACCGTTTCTGAAGTGTGTGGAGCGTGGGGTATTTGCGGGGTTTGGCGATTTGTGGCTGAAGGATGAGGGATTCAATCCGACGCAGAGTTTCAAGGCGCGGGGGATGTCGGCCGCGATGACTCGGGCGGCGGCCTTTGGCGTTCAGACGGTGGCCCTGCCCTCGGCGGGGAATGCCGCAGGTGCGGCAACGGCTTATGCGGCGAGGGCGGGGATTCGTTGTGTGATATTTGTGCCCGAGGACACTCCGCCTGCAAACATTCTGGAGTCTGCCTGTGGTGGGGCTCAGGTTGTGCTTGTGAATGGTCTGATCAGCGATTGCGGGCGTCTTTGTCGGGCGGCCTGTGACAGATTCGGCTGGTTTGACCTGTCGACGCTGAAGGAGCCGTTTCGTCTGGAGGGTAAGAAGACGATGGGTTACGAGCTGGCCTTTGACCTTGCGGACGTTCGTGGAACGGATCGTCTGCAGTTGCCGGATGTGATTCTGTATCCGACTGGTGGTGGTACGGGTCTGATTGGCATGTGGAAGGCATTCGACGAGATGGAGCAGCTTGGCTGGATTGGTCCGGAGCGACCGCGGATGGTGGTGGTGCAGGCAGAGGGATGTGCGCCGATTGTGCGGGCTTTCGAGCAGGGTGCAACGTTTGCTCCAATGTTCCCCAACGCCCGGACGGCGGCTTCGGGTCTGCGTGTTCCGGCGGCGGTGGGTGATTTTCTGATGCTGGACATTCTGCGGAAGAGTGGTGGGACGGCGATCACGATCAGTGATGAGGAACTGATGCAGGGAGTTTATGAGTTAGCCCGTCTGCAGGGTGTGCACGGAGCGCCGGAGGGTGGCGCGGTCTGGCGGGCGGCGGTGCAGCTGCGTGATTCAGGTTGGCTGCGATCTGATGAGACGATTGTCCTGTTCAACACGGGGGCCGCAGTGAAGTACAATCATCTGTTGCGCTGCGAGGATGCTTTGAGGCTGGACCATACGGATCCGGATTCGCTGAATCGGCTGGAGCGCAGCCTGCTGGCGTCGGGATTTGTACAGTGCTAGCCCGGGGGCTCAGGGGGTGGTGGCATTTTCCTGCTGCTCTGCCAGTTGACGCTGTGCCTCGGCCTGTTCCGGGTTATTGAGTCCATTCCAGACCTGTGCAAGCAGTCTGTGAACTTTGGGGCGACCGCCACGAATTCGGATGGATTCTTCGAGGTCGCGGCGGGCATCGGTCCAGCGCTGCATGGCGACGAAGATTTCTCCGCGAGTTGACAGCAGCTCGGGGTTGTTCGGCACCAGTTCAAGAGCCTGATTGATGAGTGTGAGCGCGTTCTGCGTTGCTGAGCCGGGACCGCGGACCGTGGCCAGGGCGAGGTTATTCAGAATGACGGGGTTGCGAGCCATGCTGAGCGAATTAGCCTGCTGCAGCGAGTCGATGGCGATCTCCCAGCGCTCGTTGAGCATCGCAGTGGTGCCCATGACGACGAGCACGCTTTCGGCATCTGTGCCTGAGGATCTGAGTTGCAGCAGGAAGTCCTGGGCGCGCTGGGCAACGCTTCCACTGAGCAGGCTGACTCTGGCGAGACGATCAATGGCTTCCATTCGAGTGACCGGAATGGAGGCAGCAGTGCGCAGCAGAATCAGCAGACGAACATCTTCGTTGCCCCCGGGCATTTCAGGCAGCCACTGGCTGGGGACAGCCGGGTTTCTGGGCGGGCGATTGACCGCTTCGTCGAATTCACGAATGCAGGCGCTGCCGTATAGACGTTCGAGTTGCTCTCCTGACGGTCGCTCACCGTCAGCAGCCAGCAGTGTGCGAACTCTGGCGTACTGCCCGGCGGCCAGCAGGCATTGGGCTGCCAGTGCTTGATCGGTCTCAGTCATGTTTTCGATCGGCACATTATCGGCGATGCTGGCTGCTGCAGCCGCCGCTTCACTGCTGCGTCCAGCCTGCATCAGCCAGAAGATCACTCGGGCTTTTTCGTCCGGTCGCTGCTGACTGAGTGACAGCAACCTGTCAGCAGCTTCGGAGTATTGTCCGTCGAGTGCTGCGGCAAGGGCCAGTCCCAGTTGCTGGTCGGGTTGTGCCTGCTGATCGGGCACAGTTTTTTTCCAGTGGGCCAGCAGTTCTGCAGATTGCGCGGGAGGACAGATTGCTCCCATCTCTTCGAGGTCGACCGCGAGGTGCAGTGCATTCAGATTGTCAGGGTTGAGCTGCAGTGACTGCATGACGAGGCTGAGAGATCTGTCACGGTTGATGGTGCCGGTGTTCAGCAGTTGCCTCGCCTGCGCCAGCAGCAGTTCGCTGTGATAACGCTGCAGATCGCTGCTGTCCGCAATCTCGCGCTGTTTTTCAATCAGCAGCACCGCTTCGGCAGCACGGTTCTGCAGCGCCATGGTCTGGGCCAGTTTCAGGCGGAGCGGAATATCGCCGGGATCACGGGCAAGTCCGGCGGTCAGCTTCTGCTCGTATTCCAGGAGGCGGTCGATGGCAGTCTGCTGTTTTCCAAGCATCCGCTGCAGTTCAACGAGGGGGATCAGCCACTCATCAGCGATCTCGGCCGCCGACTGCAGATGCTGTTCTGCCAGCAGCCACTCGCGGTCATTCGTGTAAAGTTCGGCCAGCAACCCATGGGCCTCCGAGTTGCGTGGCTGCACTGCGAGCACCTGCTGCAGATGGTGCATCAGATCGTTGGCCGTGAGTTTTTTGAATGGAGTTTCAGACCGCGAGTTATTGACGATCCACATGTGGGCGTTCGGAAAGCCATGATCGCCGACCTGAGTGAGTGCGAGGAATTCCTGCCACGCTTCCTGCTGACGCCCCGTTTTCCAGAACAGTTCTGCCAATTGCATCCGGGCCGTCAGATCATCCGGCTTCAGGCCGATCAGGGCGCGAATGCACAGTTCACTTGTTTGCGCGTCGGCCGCTCGCTCGGCCCCGGCCAGGATCGTGCGATACGCATCCGCAGAGGTCTGACGATCCGCACTTCGACCGAAGATCTGAATTCCCAGCCATGCGGCCAGCGCGAGAAATGGTATTCCGCTGGCTACCAGAAAGGGATTGCGACTGAGAAACCACTCTTCAATCCAGTTTGTCAGCAGCGGAATCAGAACTGCCGGACGGAGCAGCACCAGTGGCGATGTTTCACGCTGTTCCTGACGCTCCACCCTTTCGCGAAAGAACTGTTCGCTTGGCTGATCGCCAAAACGTACTTCGTCGCTGAATGAGGCTTCCCATTCTTCATCCAGCTCAGTGCTGTTGTCGTGTGGAGTCTGCATGCGGTGTATCCAGTTGTGAGGTTCAGAAAATCAACCGGATGCACTGAGCAGTGACCACAACCGGAGACAGCCACAGGCAAATGGCCTGCAACGGACGAGGAATTCGAAAATCGGTGCGAGGCTCACAGGGTAATGGATCCATCGGCATGCTGGAGACGAGGGAATTCCACCAGTAGACAAGCGGGCTGCAGAGACTGCGCAGTGACGGTGAACGGCCCTCGTCGGAATCCGCCGGCTCCTGCAGCGGGATCGGCGCTGTCAGTCCAACCATGGCGGCTTCAGCGCTGAGCAGAAAGAACAAGGCGGGGAACAGCATAGTGAAAGTGGTCAGAAAGTACATGGCACTTGATGGTGGCGAACCACCCGGCCCGCCCAGCACTGCCAGTAGTACGATGCCCGAAGCCATATTCGCGGCGAATCCCGTGACCAGCACCACTGGCATCATCAGTGCGGCCTGGATGCACGAACGACGCTGCAGACTGCCCCAGAATAAAACGATCAGAGCGAGTGCCTGCCAGGAAAAAATCCCCCCCGTGATTCGCTCCATATCAACAGATCCTGTCAGGACAGACAGTTGATTGTCCTGCTGGAAATGGTGCAAGCCCTGCCGAGTGGCTGAATAGCTGGTCATTGAAGTCTGCAGATTGAGCAGACGCGGCCAGATTGCCTGAGAGGCTGACGCAGGCAGTGAAAGCAGCATCAGCGGGTAGGTCAGCAGGTAGCTGAAGTCACCCGTTTCTTTGCTGTTGACGCAGGACAAGGCCAGTGCTGCCACCAGACAGAAGACTGCTGCAGCGCACACCCAGTCAGAATCGGTAATGATGGCGGCCGTCAGTAAGAGCAGATCGACAGCGACCAGCAGGGATCCACGTGCAGTCCAGCGAGCCTTCGATGAGGGCGTACGAATTGCGAAAAACAGGGCAATCCCGATCCCGGCGAATGCCGGCCAGTAAAAAATGTCCTGCAGTCGGTCCCACACAAATCTGAGCAACAGTGGTGCATGTGCGGCCAGCAGAACAAAAATCGGAAAGCGACCCGTGGCAAACATCGACAAACCCCGCTGAAGACAAACACCACGGCACTGGCCGAGGCTCATTGTCTGTCCTATTCTTCACCACATCCGGGTTATTACCCAAAGAATGGGGTTTCCAATCAGGGTTTTCCATGAAATTCCGTCTGGGAATGCTGGTAAAATCAATCGAAATTATGATTTTTCTGGATTTTGCGGGCGATTCCCTCGTTGCGGCCGTCGGCAGCGGGTTCCTGGATGGACCTGACGGAGTTCATGTCACCGGCGTCAAGTGTTTGTCTCTGACCGGATGGCCAGTGGATGGTAAGTTCCAGGGGTTGCTCGTCGGCCAGCAGTCCGAAGTGCAGCCACGGCAGGTGAGTTGATGCGTAGCTGCCTCCGCCTTTCAACTGCCGCAGCAGGGTGCGCTGATCGGTCCGCAGTTCAACGATGCAGCCGACTGGGTGTCGGGGAGAACTGGTGCCGGACAGTATCAAAGTGAGCCATTGTCCCTGATGCGGAGTTTCGTTCTGCAGCAGAACCGCGGGAGATTCAACGGGAGTGGTAAGCAGGTCGAGTCGGCCATCAAGATTCCAGTCGAGCAGTGCCAGTCCGCGGCCATTGACCTGCTGCATCAGGGATTGTCCGGCAGTGGCAGTGGCTTCCCGAAACCACGCCTGTTCGATGTTCTCCAGCAGCAGCATCCGCTGTTTTGCGGGTGAGTGCTGTGGGAAGCGAACGACATTTCCGTTGCAGACAGCCAGATCTTCGTCTCCGTCCTGGTCGAAGTCGCCAAAGCCGGTTCCCCAGCCCACATAGTGGGCTCCGACAGCAGCGATTCCGGCCTCGTCACTGATATGTCTGAACATCATGCTGCCCTGATTGCGATACAGAGCAAAGCTTTCCATTTCGAAATTGGCGGCCCACAGATCGAAGCGACCATCGTTGTCGTAATCCGCCGCATCGACACCCATGCTGGCATCCGGTGAGCCGCGGCTGCTGACTCCTGCCCCGCTGGAAATGGATCGATCTTCAAACTGTTGACCGCCTGCATTGCGATACAGGAAGTTGATCATCACATCATTGCCGACGTAGAGATCGGTCCAGCCGTCGCGATCCAGATCGGCTGCCACGACTCCCAGTGCTTTCCCATCGGGGCGTACGCCCCACGCCTGCGTCTGATCCTGCCACGTCCCGTCAGCCTGGCTGATCAGCAGAAAATCCGGGCAGGGATTGAACAGTTTTGGGGAGCAGTTGTCCCGCGTGACAGCATCGGCGGCGAAGCAGGGAGGGTCATTTTCGAAGGACCAGTCCACGTAGCCTGCCACGTAAAGATCAAGACTGCCATCGCGGTTGAAGTCGGCCCACGCGGCTGAGGAACACCATGTGGGACAGCGAAGACCCGCAGCTGCGGTTTCATCGATAAACGTGCCGTCGCCCTGATTGCGAAAATACAGCACACCGCCATACCCCGAGACCAGCAGGTCGGGAAAGCCGTCGTTATCGGCATCAGCAACGGCCAGCCCATGGTGATACAGGCTGATTTCTGCGAGTCCGGCTGTGAGTGTGTGATCGCTGAAGTGACTGCGGCGGTTGCGGAGCACATAGACGGGTTTGCCGATGGGCTGTTTTCCCTCGAAGCTGCCACCACCGGCGACCAGAGCGTCCGGCAGTCCATCCCGATCGAGGTCTGCCGCTGCGGCTCCGGATCCGAGTGATTCCAGAATTGTGGCGTACCCGGCTTCCTCTCCGCGACGCGGAATGATTTCCGGAAAGCGGTCTGCGGGCAGCGGTGTGAAGCGGATGCGTGACGCGGGGCCGGCAGTATCTGCAGAACCGGCGGAAGTCAGCAGATCCTTCGCAGCAGCCTCGTACTGTGGCGAGGCTGACGACTGCTTCGGAGCGGTGTCTGCAGACGCACCTGGCGGTGGGCTGCCGCAACCCTGCAGCCCGGGGGGCAGGCAGAGTGAAATCAGCAGCATGACTGCGTGCAGCCGGGCAGCCGGGCTGTGTCTTACTGGCGACTCAGTTTGATCCATTGATCACGAATCCACAACTGCAGGGGCAGCAGGGTAAAAAGCCATGTCCAGAAGGCGGTGATTGTCCACGCAAAGAGCCGGCTGGGGCGATAGTTGTGAGTGATGGCGATACGATCAACCACATCCGGAATTGTCAGCACCGGTCCAGCAATCACAAAAAAAGCGAAGAACGACACCAGCACCGTCAGCGGGAGTGCCGCCCAGCGCGTGTACAGAGAAAACAGCGCCGCCACGTGGCTGCTGAAGATCAGCATCAGTCCCCAGACCACAATCGTATCCATGTCGACCAGTGTGGTGACGCTGGTGTGGGAAACCGCCAGAGTGAACATCGACCAGAAGACTGCTGGCAGCACGGCGATCAGGCAGCCGGCCGCTTTCTGCAGCAGAATGGACACAGCGGAGCACGGAGTCATGGCGATGGTGGACTGTGTTGACTGCCGCAGTTCCGAAAACAGTGATCCGGATGCATACAGCAGCACTTCGACCGTCAGCACAGAGGCGTAGACCAGCATGGCAGTCCACCCGAAATCATTTTCCAGCACAATGTTCCAGCGGCCGGTGCTGACCTGCTGGATGGCCACGAATGCGGCGTAGACAGCAAATCCTGCAAGAAACTTCATTGTGAAAAACGGCCAGCCCCCGGTGTAGAAGTGAAAATCCCGCCACGTCAGTGGCAGCTTCCAGCAGCGTTCCACGGGCAGTCTGCGTTTGGCCGGACCGGACTGGCTGTCGGTATCACTGGCATTGCGTGCCCATGCGGTCAATCGCAGTGTGCTGACGGCAAAGCAGGTGGCTGCCAACAGCAAACTGAGAGTGAACTGACTGCTGAAGAATCCCGTGTTCTGCCAGTCGTTCAGAATCTGGTCGATCCGCCGATAGGGGGAAACAATTTCAAGTGCGCCCGGCAGGTTGGTCAGGATGGTCAGGACAGCGTTTGGCAGGAGACCGGGAGGAATGGCTGCGGTGGTTGTGCGAGTGACAGCCGGCAGCAGAAAGAACAGGATCGCCGAAGATCCGGCGACGGCCGCCGCGCGTCCGGACGTGGCGCAGCGGGCGCTGCACAGCAGTGCAGCATTGGCCACAAGAATCAGCCATGCTGCCAGCGCACACCATGCGGCCAGCAACTGCTGCCACAGAACTCCACCCAGTGTGACGGCCAGAAAGGAAAACGGCACCTGAACGGCCAGCAGCATCAGTGAACTGACCAGTCGGGAGGTGGATTTTCCGAGTGTGATGGCCAGTGGCGACATGCCTGCCAGTTGCAGCAGAGCCAGCGTCCCGGCATCTTTTTCCTCAGTCACGGCCGTTGAAAAGTAACTGATACCGGCAACAGAGATGATGAGTATGTTCAGGCCGCAGATGGTTTCGAAGAATCGCAGTCCGATGCGTGTGGTGCCGAAGGCATCGGTCCATGCCAGCGCCAGGGTGAACAGCATCATGAAGGCAAAGGCACCGCGTACCACGTGGGGCCAGACGGATCGATTGTCGGCTCGCAGTGTCCACACAAACAGCGCTGTGGTTCCCGAAATCATGCCGGGACTCCGCGGGTTGTCAGGTCCATGAAGGCATCATTCAGGTGGCGACGCTGCAGGCCGAAGGAGGCCAGCGGCAGATCAAGCGACAGCATTTCTCGGAGCAGGTCATTTCCCGTCAGACCTTCCGCCGGTCGAATGATGAAATCACGTCCGCTGCTGAATTCCGGTTCCGTCACTTCCGCCACACCGGGCAGGGCTTTGATTTTTTCGATGATTCCGGGCAGCACAGTTGTCAGTCGCAGGTTCCAGAGCGGCTGCTGATCGGTGCTGTCCAGCAGCAGGTCCATCGGGCCACTGTAACGCACCTGACCGCGATCGATCACTGTGACGGCGTCGCACAGATCGGCAAGTTCACTGAGAATATGAGAACTGATGAAGACGGTCTTGCCGATCCGCCGCAGCTCGCGAAGGATTTCCATCAGTTCGATGCGGGCACGGGGATCCAGGCCACTGGCTGGTTCGTCCAGCAACAGCAGGTCAGGGTCATGCACAAGCACACGTGCCAGACTGACTCGCTGCTGCATACCTCGGGACAGCCCCGAGATCAGATCATTGCGTCGACCTTCCATATCGGTGAGGGTCAGCACATCGCCGATGACACGATCCCGCTGCTGCTGCGTCAGCCCATAGGCTGTGCCGAAGAAATCGAGGTATTCCGCGACGGTCATCTGGCGATACATGCTGAAGTGATCGGGCATGTAGCCAATTCGTCGGCGCACAGCAGGGGCATTCTGCCTGACATTGCTGCCGAAAATCTCGACTTCACCCCTGTTCGGCTGCAGCAGCGTGCAGATCATTCGCATCGTGGTGGTCTTGCCGGCACCATTCGGGCCGACAAATCCGTGCAGTGTCTGTGGCAGCACACAGAATGACACATTGCTGAGTGCCTGGTGGCCGCGAAAGGCGTGCGACAGCCCACTGACTGAAATGGCCGGTACAGTATCGCGAGTGATCGCAGGCATGGATTGCAGCTGGCTTTCAGGGACGAAGTCCTGGGGCGGTTGTGGTTGGTGAACGGCTACAGGGACGGTGCGAACAGCAGGAGTCTTCTGAAACCGCATTCTTGTCTGAAAAACTGAGAAAAACAACACGACGAGCGCAGGAAGGCGGGAGTTGCTGGCTGCGGGCTGGGCGAAGAGATCGCAAAATGGCCTGTCGCTCACTTCACCGCCACAGCATTTGCTGCGATGCTACGCGGTGTTTGCCGTTGTCTGCTGCAGTGAACCGGAGGATCGGATTGTGAGTTTTCTCTGGCAAATGTCGATTGCTGTTCTGCGATTCGGAATCTGTCTGGCTCTGTGCACATTGCCCGCTGCTGCTCAGACCGCAGTGCGTCCCAATGTTGTTGTGGTATTTGCCGACGACTGGGGCCGTTATGCCAGTGCTTACGGCCGACTGGAGCCGGGCGGGCTGTCCGACATTGTGCAGACTCCGAATTTTGACCGGCTGGCGGCATCCGGCGTGCTGTTTACACGAGCCTTTGTGAATGCGCCGTCCTGTACCCCCTGTCGCAGCTCGCTGCTCTCGGGCCAGTACTTCTGGAGGACCGGGCGTGGTGCGATTCTGCAGGGAGCGGTCTGGGACGAACAGATCCCGGCATTCCCGCTGCTGCTGGAAAAGTCGGGATATCAGATCGGGCATACAGCGAAGGTCTGGAGTCCCGGCAGTCCCGCAAATGCTCCGATTGGAGCTGGTCGTACGGCAGTGAAGGGCGTTGGTGGTCGGTTCAATGACTATTCCGAAGCACTGAGTGCCAGCGAGGATCCGGCAGCAGCCGGCGAGCAGTTGCTGGGTGAAGTGCGGGCCAGTTTTCGCACATTTCTGCAGGCACGCCAGCCGGAAACTCCGTTTCTGTACTGGTGGGGACCGACAACAACACACCGTACATGGGTCAGGGGGTCTGGAAAACGACTGTGGAACATCGATCCGGAGCGATTGCGAGGCAGGCTGCCCGGGCATTTGCCGGATGTACCGGAAGTGCGGGAGGATGTGGCCGATTATCTGGGCGAGGTGCAGGCTGTTGATGCCGGGCTGGGAGCGGTCCTTGAGGTGCTGGAAGAAACGGGCCAGCGTGAGAATACGCTGGTGATTGTCAGCGGCGATCATGGCATGCCCGGCGTGCCTGGCGGTAAATGCAATCTGTATGACACGGGCACGCGCGTGTCCCTGGCAGTTTCGTGGCCCGCGGCGGTACCGGCGGGCCGAGTGGTGGATGATTTCGTCAGTCTGCCCGATCTCGCGCCAACGGTACTGCAGGCTGCGGGTGTGGCAGTTCCGGAGGTCATGACGGGGCGTGGTTTGCTGCCGCTGCTGCAGTCGTCGGGAGCGGGTCTTGTGGATGCGACGCGAGATCACGTGGTGATTGGGCGTGAACGGCATGTTGCGGGGGCTCGTCCGGACTTCCTGCCCTATCCGCAGCGGGCCCTGCGCACCGCCGAGTTCCTCTACATTCGCAATTTTGCTCCTGATCGCTGGCCCATGGGTGTGGGGCCAGGATACGGGGCGCCCGCGGGGCCCTGGCCTGATGCGGATCGGCTGGCCAGCAGCACATTTGTGGCCTTTGCCGATATGGACGCCAGCCCCACCAAAAGCTGGGTGATTGAGCAGGGATTGAAGCAGCCCGAGTATCGCGTGTTTTTCGAGCGGGCGTTCGCGAAACGACCGGCGGAAGAACTGTACGATCTGCGACGTGATCCCGAGCAGATCCACAACGTGGCCGGCGCTGCGGACTATGCCGGGATTCTGCGGGAACACGGCGAACGGCTGACTCGCATTCTGCGTGAATCGGGCGATCCACGGGTGACGACCGAGCCATGTGTATTTGATCTGCCACCCTATGCGGGGGCACCTGAGCCGGCTGGCAATGGCAAGCGGGGTGGCAAGGCCGCAGGGCGGGATGGCGGGAAAACTGAACAGGGCTGCGGGATCAGGGGAACAGCAGGCTGACAAACACGATTGAGAAGAAGCCCAGCAGCATGGCTGTGGAGATGACGATGCCGACGACTGCCAGTGTATGGGATCGGCGTTCGGACACATAGCTGATGAGGCTGAGCACGAGGGCGACAATGTTATTCAGGGCGGCGCTGGCGGCCACGATCATCAGGCGCGACAGAACCGGGGCGTTTGTGGAGAGTTCGTTGAGTTCTGCCCGGGTTGTCGGCAACTGGATCAGCATTTGTCGGAGTGCCACGTAGAGCACAGCGGCAAAGATGGCGAATCCCACCCCGGCCCAGCCGAGATGGTCCGGGTAATCGGGCTGTTCTGAGACCGTCGAGTTTTCAGCGGAGCGGTCGGTGGACATGGCTGCGGAATCTTCCAGAGGTGGGCGTCGTGGACGGCGGGGATGGCAGGCGGGCCGACGAATGTTGGGGTGACACGGTAACGAATATTTCGCGGGAAGTCGAAGTGATTGCCGGGATTCCCGGCGAAATCCCTGGTGTTACGGCAGGGTGTTCAGCGGCATGTCTGTTATACTGCAGGGCGATCTCGGTGCGTTGTGCCGTGAATCACTGGTTCAGCGGCAAGTCAGGTGTTGGGTGGTGCGGGAAACTCTGTCATGGCTCGAACGGCGGTGCTGGGTGCGGGAGCGATGGGAACAGCCTGTGCATGGCTGGCGGCCCAGCGCCACAATACGCAGGTCACACTGTGGGCGCGCAACCCGGATCATGCCAGCACCATCGCGGAAACTCGCCGCAACGACCGTCTGCTGCCGCAGGTGAAATTACCGGCCGAGGTGCTGGTGACAGCGGATCCGGGGGCAGCACTGGCCGATGCCCAGGTCGTGCTGGTGTGTATACCGATGCGTGGACTGCGGCAGGCCAGTCAGCAGCTGCAGTCCGCGGTGCCCGGTTCAGCGATTCTGGTCAGTACGATCAAGGGTATCGAGAACGGGACGCTGCAGCGTCCCAGCAGTCTGCTCAGGCAGTTCTTTCCGCAGCAGCCCATTGTGGTGCTGGGTGGTCCCTGTCATGCAGAGGAACTTGTGCAGCGGATGCCGACGACAATCGTTGCAGCCTCCGAGGACAAGGCTGCAGCCGAGTGCATTCAGCAGCGGCTGGCGACTGAGTTTCTCCGGATTTACGCCAATCCTGATCTGCTGGGTGTGGAACTGGGCGGGGCGCTGAAGAATGTGATTGCCATCGCTGCAGGAATCTGTGACGGCCTCGGTTTTGGTGACAACGCACGCGCCGCCGTGATTACTCGCGGGCTCACAGAAATGGTGCGTTTCGGGATGGCGCTGGGGGCTGAGCCGGCCACGTTTTTCGGATTGGCCGGCATTGGTGATCTGGTGGCAACCTGTACCAGCGGTCACAGCCGAAATCGGCATGTTGGTGAGCAGTTGGGGCGGGGGCGTTCTCTGCAGCAGATTGAGCAGTCGATGCAGGCCGTGGCGGAAGGCGTCCTGACGACTCGAAGTGTACAGCAGCTGGCGGTGCAGCGTCAGATTGAGATGCCGATCGTGGATCAGGTGTGTGCCGTGCTGTTCGAGGGCAAATCGGCGCTGGAAGCGGCGATGGACCTGATGAACAGGCCACTGAAAGCCGAATCGTCGGCGGTCAGTGGCTGAGTTGGATTGTGGATGGCCAGGTGGACAGAGAATCATGAAGTCAATCGGTACAGCAGTGTTGAGCAGTGGTGGGCTGACAGTGCAGGTTGCAGGGCGATTTCTGCTGCCCTGCCCTGTGCAGTCTGCGGACGCATCCGTGGCAGAGTTGTGCGAGGCGGCACTGCGGGAACCGCTGGGATACCCCGAGTTATCGCGATGCATCTTTCCCGGGGACACTGTGGCTGTGGTGCCCGACCCGGAGACTCCGGCGCTGGCCGAACTGCTGACGGTGGTGCTGCAGCAGTTGCAGCAGGCTGCGGAGGGCACGGCCAGTATTCTGCTGGTGCTGTCTCCGGATCCCGCCGGCAGGCAGTGGGGCTGGCTGCTGGAGAAACTGCCGGTGGCTCTGATGCAGCGGGTGCAGGTGCATCACCATGATCCGGCAGACAGGAATCAGTCGGGATATGTGGCCAGCTCAGAGGGCGGGGAACGGTTGTATCTGAATCGGCAGGTGTCTGAGGCGGATACGATTGTCACGGTGGGCGTGGTCTGTTTTGACAGTGAGCTGGGGCTGCGTGGCACGTCCAGTGCGTTGTTTCCCGGGCTGTCGGACAATGAAACTCAGCAGCGGACCGGTTTTGTTCCGGGCCGGCTGGCCGACGTCAGTCCGCAACTGCGTCGCGGGTTGATTGATGAACTGGGCTGGTTGACCGGGACGCAGTTTACCGTGCAGGCAGTGCCGGGACCTGGGGCAGTGCTGCAGGTCCTGGCAGGCAGTCCGGAGCAGGTTCTCGAGCGTGGGCGATTATTGTGTGAAGAGGTCTGGGAGCTGGAACCGGAAGCGCCGGCGGAAACTGTGCTGTCAGCGGTGGATGGCGGGCCCTGCGGCTGGCTGGCGCTGGGGCGAGCGCTGGAAAATCTGTCGGAGGTTGTTGAGCAGGGCGGGCGTGTGATTCTGGTAGCGGATGTGGAGTTGCCGGAAGGGCCGGCCATGCAGATGTTGCGCAGGACTCAGGATCCTGAAAATCTGGTGCGACCGCTGCAGCGTGAGCCGCTGGAGGACAGTCGGCAGGCGGTGGCGGTGATTGAGGCCTGTCGCCGGGCGCGTGTGTATCTGCTGAGTCGACTGCCGGCAGATATGGTTGAGGAGCTGGGGATGATTCCGCTGAGCAGCGAAGCGGAGTTGCAGAAGCTGCTGGGGACGGTGAACGACGTCTGGTTGCTGTCCGGGGCGCAGTATCTGCGGTGTATTGTCTGAGTCGTGGGTCTGTAAAGCAAACAACCACGGTCTCATGACAGAGACCGTGGTGGAGATTGTTGGACCTTGAGTGCGCGTCCGGGAGTTGCGACTCGGCAACACCGCGTTTGGGGCGGAACTGATTCCGCCGACAGGCTATTTCTTGCCTTTGGCAGGTGCAGCGGCAGCAGCAGCGGCGCCTTCTTCGGCTGTCTTCTTCTTTTTCTTGCCGGACAGAGCCTTCTGCACGCGGACCTTGGGCAGGCCCAGCGGGCTGCGTCCCGGGGTGAAGCGGTCTTCTTCCTGCAGGCGGGCGATCCGTTCGCCACGAGTCAGGACATTGCGGGTGCGGCTGCTGCCGAGACGAATCTTGAGGGTCTTATCCAGAGACACAGAAACACTCCGATAAACAAAAAACGCAAAGGACCGTTGTGCGCTGTGAGAATGTCGCAGACGTTATCGGCGCGGCAGTGAACCTGGCACGGCGAATTTCCTGCAGAATCAGCGCAGTCCGAGACTGTAGTCGGAATTTGCTGGTTTCTCAACTGCCTGAACTGTGGATTCCCTGCACAGCGAGTGAAATCCAGGGGGCGAGAGAAGCTAACGAAGGTGGATCGCGGGCGAAAGTGAAATTGCTCGGCGAAGCTGGCGTTTTGGGAAAATTCGGCAGGTTTTGCCGGTTTTTGCAAGCGTTGTGGTTGGTTTACGGAGGATTTTGGCAGGAAACCAACGGTGTATAACGCTGGACTGATAGGATTTTTCGAGGAGATCGTCTGTCGAATGGGTGCTGTTGACCGCTGACGGATTTCTTGCAGGACCTTCTGGCGATGTTTTCTCAGGGGCTTCGGAAACTGCTGTTCTGTACGCTGCTGTGTGCTGTGCTGAGCCAGTCGCGCTGGGCTTACGGGCAGCAGTCTGCGGCTGCGGAGTCTGTGGCGGGGGGCCCTGATTCAGTCGCGGTGTTACAGCTTGTTGCCGATCTGGGGGCTGATGCCTTTGCAGTGCGGCAACAGGCCACGGCGGCGCTTCTGCGTCTGGATGAATCTGCTCTGACGGCCCTGAATCAGGCTCGCACTACAGCCTCCGGGGAAACGCTCGAGCGATTGCAGCAGGTGCTGCAACGGCTGACACAGCGCTGGTTTCAGGTGCGACTGCAGCGGCTGCAGGCTGATGCATCGGTATCGGTGGCAGACTGGCCCGACTGGCCGCGTTTTCTGCAACTGACCGGTGAGCCTCCGGTTTCCCCACAGCAGCAGCAGCGACTGCAGGGACTGTTCATCCAGTTGGTGCAGGCTGAGCCGGAATTGTTCACAGCCAGAGCCTTTGATCCGGCAGCACTGTCCGCTCTGCTGGAAGTCCGAGCGCAACTGTTTGCGGAAAGTTGTGATGGTCGGCAGGATCGTCCGTTTTCTGCTGCCAGTGGACTGGCACTGATGCTGCTGGGCAGTGATTCGTCGGTTCGTCTGATCCGCGCGACTTCGGCCTGTATCTCGCGGGCCTTTGAAGATCCGCGGTTCAGCGAACTGGTAACTGACGGGGTGCATGCATCAAGTGTTCGTGGAGTGGCTTCGGGGTGGCTGCTGCGTGCGGGGATCAGTGCCGATCGTCCGCTGTTGTTTGCGATTCAGCATCGGTTGCCGGCTGGGCGAGAGCTGGCGGTGCGTGTGCTGCAGTCCAATGCGCGGGGACCGCAACTGTACTATGCCTGCATGTGTCTGGCGGTCCTCGACAGTCGGCAGGATGTCGGGCTGCTGGAATCGAAGTTCTCGTCAACTTCGCTCATCTGGCCTGTCCGGGGCATTGCGGCTGCGGCGGCCGGTGAACGACCATCCGGATTTCAGGTGCAACTGCAGGATGCGGCTTTGGCGGCAGCAGTGGTGCTGCGAGGTGGTCATCCCACGGACGTGGGAATCCCGGCTGAGGATTCAGCGGTGATGCTGTTCCGCATGGATTCTGTGGGCAGCGTATCTGCTGCAGAGCGTGAGCAGCGACAGCAGCGGTATCGGGCGACCTATCCCGCTCAGCAGTAGGCTGTCTGGCTGGAACGGCCTGCTGTGCGATGGCCGTTACCACGCGGCCGTGTGTCGCAGTTCGGCCAGCCTGCGAATGTGTTCCGCCATCTGCCGCAGTTCTGCGGGCGGCCGCAGCAGGGCGGAGTGGTGCAGGACCAGCAACTGGTCTGCGACGCGAGTGGCATTTTGCAGTGTGCCACAGGTACGAAAGCGGGACTTCGCATGTGTGGTGTGCAGTGCGGTAAAGCCGGGGTGCAGCGGGATGCCCGTCCGAATGCAGGCCGCCGACAGTTCATCACGGGCTGTCCGACCGGCGTGCAGCAGCAGGGCGACTTTATAGAAAGCGGCGGTGGCAATTCCTTCGGCATTGACGGGGTTGCTGCTGAATTCGGGGGAGAGCAGCAGGGAAATGGCGGAGCTGCCTGCGAGTGCTGTCTGCAGTTGCTCAACTGCCGCGGCGCGGAGGCGATTCTGCTGATCCAGTTGCTGCAGTTGAGGCAGCAACACTGCGGACTGCAGCTCTGACAGTGGCCACGCATCATTACCACGTTGTGTGCACAGTGTGATTCGTTGTGCGAACTGAGGATTGTTCGTGAGTACTGCACCGCCGCGACCGGCCGTGAGCAGTTTGCTGCCACCGAAACTCAGGATCGCGACGTCTCCCCGGGCACCTGCGGGCTGTCCGTCAAGGCAGGCTCCCGGGTTCTGACAGGCGTCCTCAATGAGGGTGATGCGATGATTGCGAGTGATCGCAGAGAGTGCAGACAGCGGTGCGGCCAGTCCGTGCAGGTGGGATGCGATAACAGCGCGAGTTGCCGGAGTGATGGCGGCAGCGACTGCGGCAGGGTCGAGTACTGGCTGGTCGGGAACAGTGTCGACCAGCACCGGCCGTGCTCCCAGCATCAGTACGTTGATGAAGTTGGATTTGAAGTCGTAGGCGCTGAGAATGACTTCATGGCCAGCCTCGACTGCAGCCGCCCGCAGTGCCAGTTCCATGGCGGCGGTGCCACTGCAGCACAGATGGCAGTGCTGCCGCTGATGCCTGTGCAACAGCGTCTGCTGCAGGGCTGTGCCGTGTTGTCCGGAATATCGCTGCCAGGAACCGTCACCGACCAGTTGCTGAAAGATCTTCAGCAGCTGGTCGGCAGGCAGTGCCTGGGGTGGACTGAAGTCGAAGGTGTCATCCGGCATGTGTGCTGGGGGGCTGGCAGGAGGCGGCTGGTGAGGGAGTGGGGTTGGCTGTGGCGGTGGGAGACGGCGGGATGCGAACCTGGATCGCATCGCCTTCCACTCGCACTTCATAGCACGCGGTGCGAATGCCGCTGCGTGAGTTATCCAGCCACGTGCCGTCCTGCAGGCTGAATCGCCACGCGTGCCATGGGCACATGACAGCATTGTCTTCGACATGTCCCTCAGCCAGCGATGCTCCCATGTGGGGACAGAAGTCGTTGATGGCGAGGTAGCGTCCTGCCGACAGGAAGACCCCGACCATGGTGCCATTCACGGGGAACGAACGGCCCTCGCCTTCGGGGATATCGCCGACTTTGGCGACGGTCTGGAAATCCGACATGAAACAATGCTCGAAAAGGCCGCTGCGAAACGGAGGAGAATCGGGATTCAGGGAAGTCGACTGCAGTGCGGCGACCCCGCAGTGGCCTCGGCGGAATTCTAGGCCAGTGGTACAGGAAAACGAAAGTCGCAGAGCCCTCGCATTCGACGGCGAGAGAAAAGGTCAGTGGTGCCCCCTGGGAGGGCGAGGCTCCGGACGAGCCGGACGTCAGTGATCAGTGATCAGTGATCAGTAATCAGTGATCAGTGATCAGTAATCGCAAAGTTCCCCTTTGGGAGGGCTAGGCTCCCGCCGAGCCGGTTGCGTCATGTGCCTGACGACAGGCCCTCCCAAAGGCGTAAGGCTCCGGACGAACCGAGGGAGCGAGCGGCTTGGCGGGGGTTCGGCTCAGCGGGAGCTTCGCCCTCCCAAAGGGGTAAGGCTCCGGACGAACCGAGGGAGCGAGTGGCTGGCAGATGTTAGGCTCAGCAGGAGCTTCGCCCTCCCGAAGGAAGGAAACCGTGGTTTGCGGGGTCGTTTTGGTTCTGCGTGGACGTGTTTCTGTCAACACCCGTGGCAATGCAATCTGCGGGCCGGGGGCGGGTCAGGGGACGGGATGAGCATGGCAAGTCATTTTCAGGAAACCTGCTGCGGTTGAAATCCGCAGCAGTTTCAGTGGCCTGAGAAGTTTTTGCGCGTTAGTGGTACACCGGACGAGGCTGGGCTGTGGCAGTAGCTGTCTGCGTCTGTTATGCTGGGCGTTTGCGCGGATTTTCGGGATTGGTGGCTGGCAGAGTCTGCAGGACAACGCGGGAATGTTTGCTGATCGAGTAATTTTATACTGTCGTGCGGGTGACGGTGGCAAC
>Ga0255095_1000215_pt1 | contig 32474 bp, 21 predicted proteins | sample Colum_Law_RepC_8_2_FD_188435 | JGI IMG/M metagenome (GOLD analysis project Ga0255095, IMG submission 188435) | Freshwater microbial communities from Columbia River, Oregon, United States - Colum_Law_RepC_8d | ecosystem: Environmental > Aquatic > Freshwater > River | place: USA: Oregon...
ATCGAAGCGGAGAGACAGGGATTCGAACCCTGGGTACCCTTGCGGGTACTCCGGTTTTCAAGACCGGTGCGATCGGCCGCTCTGCCATCTCTCCGGGGCGGATGCTATTGAGATCTTCAAGGACTGTCAACGTCCCGGTGTTCGAACAGACACAAAGTCCGACGACTGGTTCCGTTCAAATCGATTCGATCGGCACAGACCATGAAAAAAGCGGAAGTCAAGGGACTTCCGCTCTGTTTCAGCAGAGACTGCTCCGGATCCAAAAACTACGCGGCACGGCGCTGGAGCTGGGCAACGGCCTTCGGGAAGACAAGGTTGGACTGGCGACCCAAAGCCATACAAATGCCTTCCACGACTTGCTCCAAATGAGAGGCCGGGAGTTCTGTGTAAATAGGCAGTGACATGACTTCCGCACAAGCTCGCTCAGCTTCAGGCAGATCGCCGGGCTGGTAACCGAGATATGCAAAGCATTTCTGTAGATGCAGCGGAATCGGATAATAGACGGCGCAGCCGATCTGTTTTTCCTTCAGAGACTTCATAATCTTCTCACGCTGTCCGCCCACAACTCGTGTGGTGAACTGATTGAAGACGTGACGACGATCCGGCAGGATGGTCGGTACTTTGACAACGTCGGAGAGACCATTGGCTTCGATCAACTCGCAATATCGTTCTGCATTGCGAGCACGACCTTCGGTCCACGCATCCAGATGACGCAGCTTGACGCGTAGAACCGCTGCCTGCAGTGCGTCCAGACGACTGTTGAACCCAACTTCCACGTGGTTGTAACCCCCGAGGTCGCCGTGAACTCGCAGTCGCTTCAGGCGTGCAGCAATTTCGGGGTCATCAGTTGTCATGATCCCGCCGTCGCCAGCTCCACCCAGATTCTTGGTCGGGAAGAAGCTAAAGCATCCGATCGTGCCTAGAACACCCGTCCGGCGTCCTCGGTACTCGGCACCAATTGCCTGAGCTGAGTCTTCGATGATTGGAATATCGTGAGCAGCCGACATTCTCCACAGTGGCTCCATCTCAGCACATTGGCCGAAGATGTGAACCGGCATAATTGCTGCCGTGCGAGATGTGATGGCCTGTTCAACCTTCTCTGGATCGAGGTTGAAGCTGTGAGGTTCGATGTCAACCAGAACCGGGATCGCCCCGATTCGGTGAATCGCACCGGCTGATGCAAAGAATGTAAACGGGCTGGTGATGACTTCATCACCTGGCTTCACGCCGGCGGCCAGCAGAGCCAGAATCAGTGCATCGGTTCCGGAGGCACAACCGATGGCAAACTGAGAGTCGCAATAAGTGGCGATCTCGGTTTCCAATGCTGCGACTTCGTCACCCAGAATAAACGTCTGCGACTCGAAGCAGCGATCCACTGCACTCTTCACTTCTTCCTTGATGGTCTGGTACTGAGCCACCAAGTCAATGAAGGGTACGGGTTCGCAGCTTTCTGTCGACGCTGCTCGTGGATGAATTACGGACATGAGCGACTCCATTCGCTTCTGATTGCCAGACGTTCGGGTATTTGCCCGAATTGAGGCCGGAAGTTAGAACCTCAAACGGGGCGTGTCAAGATGAAGGGACCGGCAAAGAATGCCGGTAAATGCTTGTCGAGTTGGAACTTACGACGTTCCAGTCGGCCGGGACACACTTCCTCGTTATCGGTCTTAACAGAAGTAGAGTTTGGATCGATTACACAGAATTTTCAGGGACGGGAACAGTGAACGTTTTGAAACGGCCTAAAGTCGCTCCTTAGAGCATCAGTCATGCCCTGGCAAAATGCTGCCGGAAGTCTTCCACAAGACCAAATCGTCAGGTTTTTTGAAGGCTCACGCGGTCAAGCGGCACAAGGCGGCGAGAAAATATCAGCCGCGCGGCCTATGATCCGATGTTAAGTCAAACACCCCGCCGCGATTGAGATGACCCCGTACTGACTTCTCCAAGCCGAGAATTCAGGCTCTGGATGTCCCCAATGCTCGGCTTCGGGAACCTGTGAATTCCAACCCGAAGTCACGCTCGGCCTGGGAATAACTCCAGCAGAAAATTTTTAATTTAGTGAGAGATTGACATGCCATTTGTTCAGCCAATTCTACCTGCAGACGCCCCGGAGAAGGTCGCTCAGGTCTATGACCGCATTCGCGAAGTCCTGCAGATTACGGAAATCCCTGAGGTCTTCCAGTATCTTGCGACAGTCCCGGCGTTCCTGCATGACTTCTTTATGAACTTTCGCAAGTTCGTTTTGACCGAAGGGAAGCTCAGTGAAAAACGCAAACTGTTGATTGCGTTTGCCGTCGCGGGACAGGCTGGCAGCAGACGCTGGATGGATTATCTGGAGACATTTGCCGCCCAGAAAGGGATCACCAGGGAGGAGATCCAGGAAGCGCTGGCAATTGGAGCAACAAACTCCATGTACAACGTGCTGTTTAAATTCCGCGATATCAGTGGAACGGATGTGTTTAACGGCATGAGTGTAGGGCTGAGAGCACACACATTTCAGTCGACATCACTGGATGATCACACGGTAGAGCTGATCAATCTGTCGCTGAGCGATATCAACGGTTGCAAGCCCTGCACCGCAGCGCATGTAGAGAAGGCTCGTCAGCAGGGTCTGGCTGATGAAGCGATCTATGAAGGTATCCAGTGTGCAGCAACGATGATTGCGGGAACGCAGTTTCTACGATCCATCGATGCGGATTAATACTGTTTAAAAAACTTCACGATCAAAGCGGGTGCTTCGGGCGGAAACTTGTGCCCCTGGGATGTCACAAACGTGATGACCGGGGCACTAATCTTTGATGGGAACTGAGTACACGTTTCTTCCCACGGTGTGCCTTCCCCGCACTGATTAATCTTCTTCACAGCATCAATCATCATGGTCTGCCACGCATACTTAACGAGCGGATCATTGTCGCCGGCTATGTGCAGCATTGGCTTAGGCTTCAGATTATTCCTGACCTTCAAGGCTGCCGACCCCGACGGAGCGAAGGCCGCAAAGACATCGGGACGCTCGGACCAAAGCAGATACGTGAACCCGCCACCGTTGGAGTGACCAGTCGAGAAGACTCGCTTCTCATCGACTTTGCAGTCCTGTTTGAGCGACTTCAGAACTTCGTCAAAGAACTGGAGATCTCTGTCCTTCTGATCTCCCTTTTCTTTCTGCCAGCCGGGTCGCTTGCCTTCTGGATCCGTAAGCTGTCCCGGAGTGTTTAATCCCTGCATGTAGACCACGATCGCTTGATCCCAAAGCTCATGGATGCGAAACGATCGAGCAACCTGCCGCATGTTGCCACCATGTCCGTGAAAGACAAAGACAAGCGGTGAAGGAACCTGTTTTGCAGAGTCCGGAACAGCGACAAGGGCCTGCCGAGTAACGCCTTCGATCATCCAGTCTCGCTGTTTGAGTTCAGCGGCATTCACTATGCCACTGGACAAAAGCAGAAGACTGACTAATACCATCAACAGGAGCTTTTGAAATCGCATGGCGGAACTTTCTGTTCAACAAACTGGCTAACGACGCCCGGCAATCTGTTCACGAAGTTTATCAAACTCATCCTGACTGAGTTGTTCGTCCTTGTCGGCATCACTCAGCTCAAAAAGACGATCCAGAAGGCCGGGATTGTCCCGCAGGCGAGGGACACGTTCTGCAGCTTTATTGGTTTCTTCTTTGCTCAGTTTTCCGTCAGCATCAGAATCCAGAAGCCGAAACAAGGCCTGCCCGTTCCCCTCTGATCCTCGAAGTGAAGGACGCTCCTCGCCGACCGCTACATAGGTCTCGACGTAGCCAATCATCATTTCTTCAAACGTTTGCTGTCCCCAATGAACAGTCTGCGATGGATCCGGGTTTGCCGGATTATTTTCACTGTTGTCAAATACAGCAGTCACTTTTACACGGCTCCCTGCAGGGATAACGCGCGGCTCACGATAGTCGTAACGCAACTGCCAATTGAAATCGTATCGCGGAATGTCGAGCAGTGTTTCTGTCTGCCCGTCTGACTTGATCAGTTCATAGTTAAACGACTTACCTCGCACATGCATGTGAGCCATATAGGCCATAACATTGACGTCCATCGGCACGGGACGAGTAATCGTTTCCACGTGATCCGCGGCACGAGGCGGGATATTCAGGTCCGTATCTGCCAGCGATAGCGTGGTGATCACATACTTCGGCTCCGACTTTGCAAACACAAGTCCCATTTTCAACTGATCTTCAGTCGCTGTTCCGGTGGGTGTGTAATGAATCTGAAAGCTAACCGTCGCGCCAGCTGGAAGCTTCCTCGCAAATCCATCCGGATAAAGCTGACCTGCGTTGCCCGGCACATAAGCGGCCCAGTAGCCACCAATTCCCTCTTCCCGATCACGAATGCGTCCCGCGCCTTTTTCGTGAACGTTGACGATCACGTGATGCACGACGCTGCGATCTGTCGGCACGATCTCATAACCCTGAACCCATTTGTCTTCGTCCAGCGTCGTCTGCGCCGTAACGAACTGATAGGGCATCGTTCCAGTGGCCTTCACTTTGATTGGTTCAGGAATCTGCACGACAAGGTCCGGCGTGCCGATCGTCCAGCCATCGACAAAGTGTCGCGTCTGCGGAGCATCTGCAGCATCTCCTTCAGGCTTGTCACTATCCAGCCATGCCAGCAGGTCGGCACGATCTGAATCTGTCAAAGATCGATCATTCGCCCAGAGGCTGGAGTGTTTATCCTCTGAGTTTCCTGCAAACCACGGCGGCATTGTGCGATCGTCAACAACCTGACGAATCATGCCCGTATGACCCACGAGATCCGCATAGGATTCCAGAGGAAACGGGCCAACTCCGCCACTGCGATGACACTCCAGACAGTTGGCCTGAATGATACGCGAGATTCGATTGTGATACGTCCAGCTCGACTCGACAGGACTGGCCTCGGCGTCATGTTCAATCGTGCAGCCCGGCGCGAGCGTAGCGGCGATCTGAGGTGTCTGGCCTGCCAGCAAGTCATCTAACGCGTCGGCAAGGAAGCGATTTTTGGGAGCATCCAGCGAGTAGCCAATTCCATACTGATCATCAATGGCACCGTGGTACACAACGGTGCGGGCTGGATCGAGCACTAAAACATCCGTCGTTGTGAGCGCACCAAAATGCTTTGAAAGAGATTCGTCGGCATCATGCGCGTAGCAAACAGATTCACCGAGTGATGCAGCGGCGGTCTTCATCTCATCCATGCGATCCGTGGGTACACAGTTGATAGCGATGAACTGAATATCCTTCGGCGAATACTTTTGAGATAACTCAACCAGCGAAGGCAAATACTTACGACTCAGTGGACAACTGGTGCTGGTCATCGCGACAACGACGTAAGATTTCTCTTTGAACTCTTTGAGAGAGCGCGGGGCCCCGTTGATGTCGGCAAAAGACACATCGGCCATATAACGTCCAACGCCATGGTCAGCCGGACGTAGAGTTTTTGCAGACTGACGCAGATCTCGTGCTCCTCCGCCAGCCATCTCGCCCGCTTTTGTCTTTGAAGAGATTGGATCTGGTGTCGGCTTCGCAGCTGGTTGTCCTTCTACTTCTTCACGAGTCAGCGTACCCGCTTTGAACGCGGCAGTGGCTTCGTCCAACGTAACAAAGCCATCACTGTCGGCATCCAGCTTCGTAAAAATCGCCTTGTTGGCCAGTTCTTCTGTGCTCAGCTTTTCGTCTGAATTTTTGTCCAGACTCTCAAACCGCTGCCGAAGAACCTTGCCTTCCTGAGCCAGCAACCTCCAGGAAGCACACGTGACTCCCAGCAAGACGACTGGCAACACAACGTGACGGGCGATACGAAATTTCATCGAATAATACCTCTGCAGATCCGGATCTGTTCAATTACCACTGCAAACCCCGACGTGACTTCCGCGAGTCGAACCGGATTGATCATTTTGCCGCGGAGACCACAAATCGACTACCTGGGAATACTGATTTCGTTCACGGTTTTAACAGACTATTGATGCGTTTCCGCTGCAACGGGACAAAAGTGCGAATTGGTTCACCATGATCATGGCGTCGTCAGGAACCCGAATCGCGCAGACCGATGCACCTGCCTGGAGACTTGCCTATTCGTACGGCGTTCGAATTCGTGAGAGAGAAAATGCCCAAAACCTACCAGTATTCCCGTGATTCTCGCGACTGCTATCTATCAGGTTCTCGGCCTATTGGATCACCCCCTGATTCGTTCGCCGCCCGTACTCATTGGATTTGCGACTGACAATAAGCCATACCGCAAAGCGGAACGCGCCAAGCGTTTCGGCTGTGACTCAGGAACGCAGCCCGCCGAGCGCCTTGGTGACTTCTGCTGCGATTTCGGGCCCGCAAGGTAACTGCCACTGAGCTGCCGCTGCACTACTCAACTTGCGCAAATCCGTTCACACAAGAATCTCTCGAATCACATGACCGTGGACGTCGGTCAGCCTTCGATCAATCCCGTTGTGTGTGAACGTAAGCTTCGTATGATCCAGTCCAAGCAGATGGAGGATCGTTGCATTGAGATCGTGAATCGACAGGACGTTCTCAACCGCTTTGAAGCCAAGTTCATCAGTCACGCCATGACTGACACCGCGTTTGACACCAGCTCCCGTGAGCACGGCCGTGAAGCCGTTCGGGTTGTGATCTCTCCCGAACGCACCTTTCTGAAACATCGGCATGCGGCCAAACTCTGTACACCAGACGACCAGCGTATCTTCCAGTAATCCTCGCTGCCGAAGATCGCGAATCAGAGCAGCGGACGACTGATCCATGATTCGACCGTGAATATCGTATTGTTCTCGCAGAGCCGAATGGCCGTCCCAGTTCAGTCGCCCCGCACTGGCGTAAGCTCCATTGAAAAGCTGGACAAATCTCACGCCTTTTTCGATCAGGCGACGAGCCAGAATGCAGTTGCGAGCATACCCGGTTTTGATCGGATCATTCGGATCATCTGCGCCGTACATTTTAAGGACGTGCTCAGGTTCGGTGGACAAATCACTGATCTCGGGAACTGACAACTGCATCTTTGCGGCCAGTTCGTAACTGGCAATACGAGCCGCCAAATCCGAATCGCCCGGATTCAGTTTGAGATGTTCCTCGTTGATTCTTCTTAGAAGATCGCGAGCCGCCAGGTCCTTGCCGCCACTGATCGATGCGGGTGGACTGAGATTCCGAATCGGCTGGCTGGAATTAAACGCTGTTCCCTGAAACACGGCCGGCAAAAATCCGGGCCCCCAATTGTTAATACTCGCCTGCGGAATTCCGCGCGGATCCGGGATCGCAACGAAGGAAGGCAGGTCCTGATTCTCACTGCCCAGCGCGTAGGTGATCCATGCGCCGATACTGGGGAAGCCGTCCTGCACGAATCCGGTCGAGAGAAAATTTTCCGCGGGGCCGTGAGTATTCGTCTTGCTGGTCAACGTGTGCACAAAAGCGAAATCGTCAACCTGCTGTGCCAGGTGCGGAATCATGTCTGACACCATCTTGCCCGTTTCTCCATACGGACGAAACTCATACTGAGGCTTCGCAAGATTTCCGGCGGGACCCTGAAATGTTACCGACGGACCTCCGGGCATCGGTTTGCCGTCTTGTTTGATCAATTCCGGCTTATAGTCCCACGTCTCAAGCTGGCTACATGCTCCTGCACAGAAGATAACGAGGACGTTTTTGGCCTTCGCGTCATAATGCCCTTGTCGCGGCGCGTGAGGCCGCGAAGGATCAATCTTTGGACCGCTCGCCGTATCCGCTGCCAGCAGTCCTTGCTGATTCAACATCTGCGTCAGCGCAATGGCTGAAAGAGATGACGCGGTCTGAGCAAAGAAGTCGCGTCGCTGAAGCAAACCGCGTCCGGCATGCGTGAGTGGTTGAGTGTTGAATTTCATAGATGTCACCAATGGTGGATTTCAACCGGTTCAAAACACGTCACGGAATAAACAGAAATTCGCTACTATTGAAGAGAACTCGACAAAGCGTCGCAAGTCCGTGATCACGAACAACGGCTTCCGCAGCAGTCTTCTCTGTCTCGGATGGCTTTCGTCCCACACTGATCTCAAAGGCGGAACTGACTTGAGCCTCAAGGCTGGTCGCTCCGGTCGCCACGATTCTGGCCGCAAACCTTTCCGATTGATCTGCCACAAACGGACTATTAAAGAGATTGAGTGCCTGAATGGCCGTTGTTGAGCGACCTCGACGAGGCATTGACTGACCGGCATCGGGACAATCGAATGCTCCAAACACAGGCACTTGTTCCATACGAACCTTGTGAGAATAAATCATGCGGCGCATTTCGTTGGGAGTAAACTCCTCCAGCGGCGGGAACCCATCCAGTCCGCCACGCGACTTGAAGAAGCTAAATCCCGGTCCACCCATTTGCAGATTCAGTTCACCGCTGGTCGACAACAGGCAGTCTCGAATCGACTCACTTTCCATACGGCGTGAGGTGAATCGCCAGAGTAGCTCATTGTCGCGATCGAGTTCTGCGGCCCGACTATCGATGAGACTTGCTTGCTGATAGGTCGCTGAGTTCAGAATCAGGCGGTGCATGTGCTTGATCGACCAGCCACTGCGAATAAACTCGGCAGCCAGCCAGTCGAGTAACTCAGGGTGCGACGGCTTTGCTCCATTCACGCCGAAGTCACTGGGAGTATCGACGAGTCCTCGGCCAAAATGGTTGAGCCAGATTCGATTGACCATGACTCGAGCCGTCAACGGATTGTTCGGCGATGCAATCCAGTTGGCCAGATTCAAACGACGCTGTTGCTCGGCCGTCAGTGTGCCATCGTTATTTGGTATTGCACCGCTGGGCGACGAGATGCTGTCCAATGTGGACTCTGCTGCCACAGAATTCAACGCTGCGAACACCACTGGAATCGCTGGTGTCGTTGCATCCATCTTTTGTTCCGGGTCGCCTCGTTGCAGAACATACGTCATGTCGGGTTCGCGAAATGTTCCGCCAAAAACCATCACAGGCGTCTCCAGAGCCGTCTTTTGAGATCGCAGATTCTCCAGTTCAGAAACCAACTCAGAAAGATTAGCCGGAGCGTCCGCTGGCTGACTTCGTACAAGAGCCTGCACGGCGTCGAATGGAACTCCCATGGGAACTCGATCTTCATGGCGAGCAACGGTGGTCCAGTTTTGACCGTCCAGTGATGTAGTAATCTCATATCGAATCGGAAGCCGGTCCGGGAATTTTCCGTTTCGATCACGTCCCCAGAAGACTCGATCAATCTCTGTCGCTTCCGGCAACTCCAGTTGAACCCAGCCGCCACCGTGCTGATCCGAGATCCAGCTATGATCGTTGCCGTACTGCCCGTCATTGATATGCGGCAACTGATGAATTCCAATGTCGGAATAGTTGCCGGAAGATGTCGGCTTTACGCCGGCCGAAGCCAGTGCCAGATTCCGTCCGGGAATTCTGCTCGAGTAAATCTCCAGCTCATCCAGGCAGGGTTCGTGCTGATTATTGTTGATGGTTTCAAAAGTCGTGAAGCGAACAAAGCGTGCCACCACCGGAGTGAAGTGTTCGATGTTCTGCACGGGACTCACTGGTGCACGAAGACCGGGTAGAGCATCCAACCAAGCCTTGCCGTCACCAGCCAGGCCCTGCGGCGGCACTTCCTGTAACACGATTATGTCCGCTGTGATTCCCGTTCCCGTATCACCACCGCGCAGGATGATCTTTGACGCTGAGGAAAGTTCGATTTGGCCGACGTTCTTCAGACCGCTCCAGAGCGGAACCTGTTCTGTATGTCCTTCGGTGACATTGGCGAGATAATACTGGTCGACGCGAGCCAGCTCAGTTTGATCTTCCTGGGTACTCAGATCGCCGTCCCGGTCCAGCACATAGCGAGCATCCCGAGTATGCACGCCGCTGCCGTGAGCACCCCACGAAAGCCATAACTGAAAGTGTCCGGCGACTCCGGGGTTGTAAGTCATGACATCTTCACCTGGGACATTATTCCACCAGGTGTATCGCCCCTGACTGATGTTGCCCACGCGTTCAAGCGTACCGGTCTCATCCTTGTAGCCAGGTTTTGTTCCGGCAGGATTTGTCCCCGGCCCGTTCTCCTGCTTCAGATAGGTCACGACGGCCTTGTTCTCTTCATCAAGCAGCAAAGTCCGTCCGGCCCGCGCAAGGGGTTCATAGGACTGCAACTGAGTTTGTAACTCGGCGATCTGCTGATTTAGCTCTGCGGCCTGAGATTTCTTCTTCTCAAAATCTGCGTCACGAAGCGGACGATCGCCGTATTCAACGCCCGCAAAATACGCCTGCAAGGAGTAATAATCTCGTGCGGTGATCGGATCAAACTTGTGATCATGACATCTCGCGCAGCCGATCGTGAGACCCAGCATTGTGCTGCTGGTCCCAACGATGATTTCATCGAGGGCATCCTGTCGAGCCAGACGTTTTGAGACATCATCGGCTCCGATCTGACCCGGCAATAGCACCGCTGAGGCGACCATAAATCCGGTGGCGGCGTCGGCGTTGAACACATCACCCGCCAATTGTTCTCTTACGAACTGATCGTAAGGTTTGTCTTCGTTCAGAGCACCGATCACATAGTCTCGATAGTGCCATGCGTTCTCACGCGGGGTATTCACTTCAAAGCCATGAGTGTCCGCATAACGAATAACGTCCAGCCAGTGCTGAGCCCATCGCTCCCCATAATGCGGACTAGCCAGCAGTTCTTCGACCAGATTTGACCATGCATTCGCACTGTTTTCATTCGCGAACTGAGCAATCCGGTCCGGCGTCGCAGGCAGTCCGGTCATGTCCAAAGTTGCTCGACGAATTAATGTTCTGCGATCGGCCGGAGCACTGAATTTCAATCCGTGTTCATACTGTTTCGCGAGCACAAAACGATCAATCTCATTCAGCCTGCGCCCCAGAACCTCTGCGCTCTCTGAAACTTCCGGAACAGCGACAGGCTGCACAGGCTGAAATGCCCAATGTTTCAGCCGAGGGTCGATTGCCGCTTCACGATCGTAATCCGTCTCCGGCCATTCGGCTCCCGCATCAATCCAGCGATGAATAAGTTCAATTTCATCCGGCGGAAGCGATGTCCCTTCCGGAGGCATCTTGTCGTCAGAACTTGTAGAGACGATCCTGCGAACCAGTTCACTCTCTGAGCTCTTGCCGACAACAACGACAGGCCCGCCGTCGCCGCCTTTGAAAAATCCATGGCGAGCATCCAGACGCAGACCACTCTTTTGAGTCTTCGCGCCGTGGCATTCGCTGCAATGCTTCTGCAGAATCGGGCGGACGGTTTTTTCGAAATCAATCGCCTGTTGTCCCGATACAGCGTCAGCCGTCGCCAGCAGGACCAGAATTGGCAGAAGTCGATTCATCAGATCGATGTTCCTGAGTGGGCAGGATGATCGGGAGGAAAACTCTGAATCCGCGTGAGCCGAGCCGGAGGGAATTTCGAGCGGCATGGCATTGTACCGCCTTTGCTTCGTCAGCAGCAACAGGCGAAGAAAGATTTACTCAGCGCAGCACGAATCAGTCTGACCAGCGTGATATCATCGCTCGCGGAGATTCAGCTGGCCGTCAGGCAAAAAAGAAGATCAAAGGTCCAACACTCAGCGAATGAGTGGCTTAAAGCGACCGCCGGCTGGACGGTCGGCGGCGTCACCTAGTCGTTCGCGGCGTTGTTGTTCGTAGATGCGATAATTGCCTTCGCACCAAACGACGCTGCCGTCACCTTCGAATGCCAGAATGTGAGTTGCGATGCGGTCCAGGAACCAACGATCGTGGCTCACCACCACCGCACAGCCACCGAAGTCGGCCAGACCTTCTTCGAGTGCTCGCAGGGTATCGACGTCGAGATCGTTCGTCGGTTCATCGAGCAGCAGCAGGTTACCGCCGGATCGCAGCAGCTTCGCAAGGTGAACGCGATTGCGTTCCCCCCCGGACAAGTCACCCACAAACTTCTGCTGATCGGAGCCCTTGAAATTGAAACGCCCGCAGTAAGCTCGCGCGTGGATCTTAGCGCTGCCGACTTCCAGCAGATCGTAGCCGCCGGAGATTTCCTGATAGACCGTCTTTTTCGGATCCAGTTCATCACGTGACTGATCGACATAGGAAATCTGCACGGTTTCGCCGATCTGCAAAGTTCCGGCGTCGGCGGTTTCCGTCCCCATGATCAGCTTAAACAGGGTCGTCTTGCCTGCTCCGTTCGGCCCGACAATCCCGACGATACCGCCCGGTGGCAGGTCAAAATTCAGATCCTGAAACAATAACTTATCGCCAAAGCTCTTCTTGAGCTTGTCCGCTTTCACAACCAACTTGCCGAGCTTGCGTGACGTCGGGATCTGAATCTGCGCCGCCTCGTCGCGTACATCGTACTCCCGAGAAACCAGCTCGTTATAGCGTTCCATGCGCGCTTTGTTCTTGGTGGCCTGAGCCTTGGGCGACATTCGCACCCATTCCAATTCTCGCTTCAGTTCTTTCTGGCGACGGCTTTCACGACGCTCGTCCAGTTCCAGCCGCTTCTGCTTCTGCTCCAGCCAGGACGTGTAGTTTCCTTCGAACGGCATGCCCTTGCCGCGATCCATTTCAAGGATCCAGCTGGCGACGTTATCCAGAAAGTAACGATCGTGAGTCACCGCGACGACTGTGCCCGGGAAGTTCTTTAGGAACTGCTCGAGCCATTGCACGGAGTTAGCGTCCAAATGGTTCGTTGGTTCGTCCAGCAGGATCATGTCGGGGTTCATCAACAACAGCTGACACAATGCAACTCGACGCTTTTCGCCCCCCGACAAATGTTCGATTCTTGCTTCGGCCGGTGGCAGCATCATCGCGTCGGCGGCAATCTCAAGAGTGCGATCCAGCTCCCAAAGATTGTTATGATCGATCAGGTCCTGAACCTTCGCCTGTTCCTCCAGCGTCTTGTCCATTTCTGCGGGCGTGAGATCTTCGCAGAGCTTCATGCTGATTTCATTAAAGCGATCGAGGATAGCTCGCGATTCTGAAACAGCTTCTTCGATACATTCGCAGACAGACTTCGAGGGATCCAGGCGAGGCTCCTGGGAGAAATATCCAATCTTGATCCCTTTGGCCGGACGAACCGTCCCCATGAAGTCTTTATCTTCACCGGCCATAATGCGCAGAAGAGTACTCTTGCCGGAGCCGTTGTTCCCGAGCACACCGATTTTTGCGCCGGGATAAAAGGACAGCCATATGTCCGAGAGAATCTCCTTCTCGTCATACATACGAGTCAGATTCTCGATCGTCATGATGTACTGCTGGGCCATGGAACAATTCCTTGGGATCAATTGAACGTTTTGAAGGGTCGCGCGAGTGGCTCGGAAAAGGCCTTTTCTGGACCGAGTGCCGCATGGTCCTCGAAAAGATTCGATCCCTCAAGGCACGACGCCCCAAAAACCGCCCCCTGGCCACGGGCGGGAGTTATCCAGCCGTCGCGGACGGCAAACTCCATGCAACTTTCGTTCGTAGCGTCGACTTCAGTCGACTGTCATTCGCACGTGGGCTAAAGCCAACGCGGCGAGGAAACCGTGCGGAAAGCCAGAAAACAGCGCGGGGCTTTCTGATTGCGTCCCTCTTTCGAGACCACGGTACGAAGAAACGACCAGGCCCCTTTTCCGCCCCTTCCTTCTGCCCTTCCCGATCAGCCGGCTGTGCTGAGGTTCAGCGGCTGGGACAGTCTGCTTGTCGAACTTGTGCCGACTACAGTAGCCATCTCGCTCCGCCGAGATGAGCCTTTTGCGATGCACGTGATGTCGCCAAAACAGGCTACCAAATCGATACAGCGTTGATAAAGTGGCACTAAGGATCGATCGGGAGTTTCCTCAGCCGCAGGCCGGCTGCAAGGACGCGTCTCGGCGGAGTGTTTAGGCCGGGGACAAGGGTAACAGCGGAGCGAGACGGCTACTTTAGCAACCAGCCAGTGCAAACATCGGTGCCATAAATTTGAAACTGGCGTTCCTAAGTGAACAAGCTCGAGGCGGAAGCAGAATTGCACTCACTTCGCCACAGTATCACACGCGGCTTGCCGTTTGGTGATGAAAACTGGACAAGAAGCAGTGCTGTGCGCCTTGGTCTCGAAACCACAATTCGCCCACGAGGAAGACCAAAGAAAGAGACCTGAGCCTTTTTTCGCCGGCTGCTCGGGCGTCGCGAACGGCAAACTTGAACGTATTCCTCTCGCGGGAACCTGCTGACTTGAGCCTGAGGCGCTAGCCAGTTTGGAGAAAGAATCGGCTAGCGCCTCAGGCTCAGCGGGAGAAAACAAGGTGGCGAGTCTCTCTAATTGAGTCTAAAAAGGGCCGACCATAGTAGCCATCTCGCTCCGCCGAGATGAGCCTTTTGCGATGCACGTGATGTCGCCAAAACAGGCTACCAAATCGATACAGCGTTGATAAAGTGGCACTAAGGATCGATCGGGAGTTTCCTCAGCCGCAGGCCGGCTGCAAGGACGCGTCTCGGCGGAGCGAGACGGCTACTTTAACAACCGGCCAGTGCAAAAATCGGTGCCATAAATTTGCCCTTTTTGCCCTCTGACGAATGCCGTTAACGGAAGTATCGCAATGGCACGTAAGCTGATAACAAGAAGGACCGTTCTATCCTGGGTGCTGTTTATCATCATGGTTTGTGCAGTTGTGTTCACCTTCCGGAGGTTTGAACGCCGATTCGTGCTCCCCGACATACGGGGAAATCCGCTTGCTTCAGACGCACTACGTGAGGAACTACTGCAGCTAACGGCTGACCAGGGGTTATACCAAACGTGTGCTGGCATTGAGGACTTGTGCGCACACAAACGGATAGGCGACCAAATTGAACCATTGGTGGCACAGAGATTTCCAGATGTTCGCTTTTTCTGGGTGCACCTGACTACGTATCATTTGTTCCGAACAAGTGCTGTTTCCGCACCATTTTCAGATGTTGTGATTGCGGTTGACTCACGAACTGGCCAACACTGGGCCTTTCATCATGATCGGATTGAACGTGAATTGACTTCGTTTCTGATTGCCCATGACTTTAAGGTGGAGTCTAAGGATGATGCTGCTCTCGTCTGGAGATTGTACGAATGCATTGTTCCTGTTACGGAGTTCGAAATTGAGGTACTTCCAATCCATGATGACGAATGGGTCGTTGAAGCCAAAATTGGAGAATCCATTAGCCATTTGCGTCTGAAGCTCGACTCCTCTGGCAGGATTCTTAGATTGGCTCTGGTCCAAGGGCATTGAAAAAAGGAAAAAAGGGGGCAGGTCTCTTTAATGCCATCCTGGAAGACCAAAGAAAAAGACACACCCCTTTCACGCGTCCCGACTGTCAATCGCATGTCGGCTAAAGCCAACGCTACGAGGGGACCGTGGGGGATTCAACAATTCCCTTCCTCTGGGATGAGTCGCTGTCACGACGCACACGGATTTCGCGGTAAAGCCATCGTAGGGTGCGTGAAGCGGAGCCTAACGCACCAACAGAAATGGTGGCAAGGGTGTGTTTCGCTCCGCTTCACACACCCTTCTGACTCGGGCTCTATGCCAGCAGCCAGTCCACGATCGCTTCGGCTCCGAGCAAGTACTTGATCGAACCGGACGCAGCTTTGAATGCCGCCGCAGTCACTGGTGTCGATTCCGCCGTTTCACCAGCAACGGCCAGCTTTGTTGGAGCACACAACGCCAACAACGCAGGAACATCGCCGTACTTGACGGCTCCAGGCAGCAGATTCACGTCGCGAATCTCTGTGATCTTTCCAAATCGGAATCCGGCTGTATCGACCGCGACAGAACTCACCGCATCTCCGGACAGAGCACATGCGGCCGCGACGATCGCACCGGCTCCGTTGACGCCCACGACATGAATCTTCTCGGGCTTCTCAGGATGATGCTTTGTGGATGAAGTCAGCGTCATCACATCGTGAACTCGCTGAGCAAACAACGGATGATTGTAACCCAACGTGAAGCCAGCAAACTCACGAGGATTCTTGACGATCGGCATCTGCGAAATCGGCTTGCCGTCTTCTGTGAACTCACCAGTCAGATACAGATCGACGCTTCCCAATGCGAATCCGGCCTTCAGCAAGCGAGCTGCAGCGGCACCAGGAGCACCATCGCCGGAGAACATCTTCGACTTGCCTTCGCCGTCAAACCACAACACAACCTGCTTGTTCCAGTTTGTCGGCAACAGATAAACCGTTGGCAGTTCTTCACCGTGGGCCTTCAGCTTGAGCTTTCCCGTGAACTGAATGTAACCGTCTTTGGAAACCTCATCGGTCTTCTCAAACTCCGTCGCACCGGCGCCCGGGAAGGCTCGGCCAATCATGACCTCCAGAGCGCCGCCGATCACACGTCGATACTCTTTCAACCCCGCCGCGTCCTTCGGAGTCAGAGCAGCAATCTGCTGATTAGATGCCGCGTCCATCGCTCGCAACATCGCGACTTCTGCATCCTCTGTCTTGGGCGGAGTTGGATGAGTCGCATCGAAAACGGTCGTTTCTTCGCGAGTCAGCGGGACATATTCACGCTCGGCGATGTCTTTGGCACCAAGATTCAGAGTTCGATTGAAGAACTCGTACATCATCATGCGGCTGGGCAGATTGTAGTTGTGCGGGAACTTCATGTACTTCGCATTCACGTTGTCGGGAACTCCCAACATTGCGTAATGCTGCTTCAATTCCGGCAGGCCTTTCGTTTCAATGTCCACCGTCCAGTCGTCAGCACCAGTCATGGCGATCGGGCGAGGAGCCGCCATTGCTGCGAACTCAATGTTCCCCGTGTTGACTCGCAGATAGGACGCGTTTTCACACGTACATCCGCCCTGCATTGCCGTCGAAACCATAACGGCCGGAAACGCAGCCTTGACGCGTTCGTCCAACGCCGTCAGAAGAAATGTTTGTGTTCCGCCACCGCTGGCTCCGGTCACACCGATGCGAGCCGTATCACAATCCGGACGAGTCATGATCCAGTCGAGAACTCGAATGGAGTTCCATGTCTGCATCCCCAGAATATTGAGGCAACGCAATTCTGACTGAGCACTGAAGATGCCCCAATGCTCGGGGGAACTCATTTCAGGACGCTGCTTGGAAAATCGATGAGCCAGGTCTTCCGTCAAATTGCCACCGTCGGCGTAACCGAGCATATCATAGATGAACACCATGCAGCCCATGCGAGCCAACTGGACACAGCGAGACTGCAGCGGATGGCGGCCGCCGACTTCCGAAACTTCTCCACCGCTCTCAAGTTGGCGTTTCAGTTCATCCGCGCCGTGATCATGAAAGCGACCATTGGCCCAGTGACCATGCGGGCAAAGTACGGTCGGAAGTTTTCCCGTGGCATTCTTTGGAAGATACAGACTGCCAGTGACGAACAGCCCCGGACTGCTCTCGAAGTAAACTCGATCCACGGTGTAGTCGTCACGTTCAACTCGACCATGAACAGTGGCCGTGATCGCGGGACGCTCCGGCATTGGCCAGAGTCCACAAGCGACTTTGGTCTGGCGTGTGACGAATTCCTTGCGAGTATTCCACTCGTCGATTGAGCCGGACGGCTTGAACGGGAAGTAACCGTTCAGATCCTTCAACGCTCCCAATCGAGCATCATTCGGGGCGACAAATGGGCCGGCAGAATTGACCGTCGCCGCAAACAAAACCTCAGAGGAGAGCAAACCGGCGGCCGTGGCCGAAGCGTACATGCGGAGCATCGAACGGCGGCTGAGCTGAAAATCGGACATGAAGAGCTCCCGGAGGATAAATGAGGCAGGTAGTTGGGGGCTAAGGGAAGATCCCCAGCCCAGCAGGCGACATATGAGACGCACTCCCGACCGTTTCGTCAATCGACACGCATGGCCTGCGATGCTGTCGACACTCTAAAGCGTAACGTCTCGAGCCGTCCGGTGAATGCCAACAATAAAGGCACGCGGTGTTATCGAATCGCTTAACGGCGAGCCGAAGGCGTCTGTGCTAAAATTCACCGACGCCTCCGGCTCGCCGTTAAACCAATGCACAGAATCCGCTAATCACGTCGCAGCCACAGCCGGTTCCGTCACAATCACATCGCCCGCAGGAATCGATGCGATGGCCTGGCGAGGAATCCGGCAAATGATCTGCACGCGAGCAGAAGTCTCGTCGGTGTACGTGCGGCTCAATTCCTGAGCGTGTCGCGTCAGCCAGGCGAACAACTTGCCATTGGCAACGCTGGCCTCAACCTGAATGTCGACATATCCGCCGGACAATCGCTCCGAGACAACCGCAGCCAGCTTGTCGATTCCGTCACCGGTCGCCGCACTGATCGTTACGGTATCGTCGTAGTGTCGGCGCAGGACGTCGACGATTGAGGGATCGGAAACGCGATCCACTTTATTCAGAACCAGCAACACGTTCTTCGCTTCAATACCGATCTCTTTGAGAACTTCGTACACCGTATGAATTTGTCGCTCGGCTTCCGGACTGCTTGCATCCACAACGTGGAGCAATAGATCTGCCCGGCGAGCTTCCTCAAGTGTTGAGCGAAACGATGCGACCAGATGGTGCGGCAGATTGCGAACGAATCCGACGGTATCGCTCAGCAGCACGTCGCCGAAGTTTGGCAGTTTCCAGCGGCGAGTTCGGGTGTCGAGCGTTGCAAACAGTTTGTCCTCAACCAGCACATCCGCGCCGGTGACAGCACGCATCAACGTACTCTTACCGGCGTTGGTATAGCCCACAAGCGACACCGTTGGCTGCTCATGACGCAATGACACCGTACGAATGCGGCGGTCTTCGACTTCCTTGAGCTTGGCTTTGAGTTCCGAGATGCGTTTGTCGATCAGTCGTCGGTCCGTTTCGAGTTGCTTTTCACCCGGACCACGACCTGCGCCCAACCCACCAGTGCCACCACCGCCCACGCGTTCCAGGTGAGTCCACATGCGCTTCAGGCGAGTTCGGAAATACATCAGCTGAGCCATCTCGACCTGCAACATCGCCTCATGAGTCTGCGCGTGCGTTGCGAAGATGTCGAGGATTACTTCGCTGCGATCAACGATCGGCTTCTGCAGTGACTGCTCGAGTGCTCGTCCCTGCGATGGACTCAGATTGTTATCGAAGATCACCAGTTGCGCGTCGGTGGTTTCGATCAGCTGCTTCAGCTCTTCCAGCTTGCCACGCCCAATGCATACGGATGGATGAGGCGTCTCGCGAAACTGAACCATTTCACCGACGACTTCGACCCCGGCCGTCTTGACCAGTCCCTTTAACTCATCCAACGCGTCGTAGCGCCCGAAGCCGTCATCCGGATGGAAGACGCCCACAAGAATGGCTCGTTGACTGCCGACTTTCAGAGTTTCACGTTTTGGATCACCCAACTGAACTGGTCCTTCGATCTGGATTTTGAATTAAAACTTCATTAAGAATTTTGTACGCGGGCCCTGTTGTTTCACGAATAGACTCGACTTCGGGTTGCCCGCGTGTCTGCCCTACAACACCCGAAAATGCACAGAACAAGTGAACACGTTCGCCGGTTCGGGTCATCTGGGCTCATTTTTCCACTTGTTCCCTCTGTCACTGTAGGGCAGTGTTTGCCGGGAGTCGAGGCCATGACAGGTTGCCCGGACTATTAATTTTTGACCTGGAGGGGCGGAATTTCAAAATTCCACACTTAACTCTGCAGGGGAAAGTTGCCATGATTTCCATTTCCGATTTTGGCTGGCTGAGCTGTTCCCGTTGCGGAGCACCTCAGTCATTTCTTTTTTAGGCTGCCGAACAACGCGAATTTCGTTGTTCTGGATTTTGATGCGGCACCATGAAGCATCTGACTTCTCTGCTGGATTTAACCTCCGAAGAACTCACAGCAATCCTCGACAAGGCTGCGGAACTCAAAGCAAAGTTTCGCAACGGAGATCGCCCACAACTGTATCCCGGTCGAGTGCTCGCGCAGTTGTTCGAGAAGCCTTCGCTGAGAACTCGCAATAGTTTCGAAGCCGCCATGATTCATCTGGGTGGCTCGGGAATCTTTCTGACCACGGCCGAAGCCGGCCTGAATGGTCGCGAAAGTCTGCCCGATGTCGCGAAGGTTTTAAGCTCCTTCAGTGACATCATTACGATGCGGACGTTTTCGCAGAAGTTGATCGAAGATGTCGCACGGTATTCATCCTGCCCTGTTATCAACGGGTTGTCCGACGAACGTCATCCGTGTCAGGCGATGACAGACCTGTTGACGATCCGTGAAACATTCGGACACCTGAAAGATTTGCATTTGGTCTTCGTCGGTGATGGAAACAATGTTTCGATGTCATTGGCGATTGCGTCCGCTATGACGGGAATGCGGTTAACACTGGCGGCTCCCAAAGGCTTTGAGTTTGAAGCAAGCTTCCTTGAATTGATGGCTGAGAAATTTCCAGCACATCGCGTGACACAAACGAATGATCCGAAGTTCGCAGTGAAGTCCGCAGATCTCGTCTACACCGACGTCTGGGCCAGCATGGGTCAGGAAGACGACGCCGAACGTCGCAAGAAAGCGTTCGCCAGTTTTCAGGTCAATGAAGCTTTGATGGCGGCCGCACCGAAGTCGGCAAAGTTCATGCATGATCTTCCAGCCAAGCGAGGCCTTGAAGTGACCGACGACGTGATGGATGGCAATCAAAGCATCGTCTTCCAGCAGGCCGAGAACCGTATGCATCTGGCCAAAGGCCTGTTCGTCTGGCTGTTGGAAAACAAGTAGCGATCGTTAGTTCGCGTGCGTCAGTGCGAGACGAATACAGTGTCGCGGATTTCGGTTGGGCTTGCCCACAACATGGAGCCAATGCCAAGTCAGTTCACATCTGGCCTGAGAATCATGGCGTTTCCAGTCATCGATCCTGCCGACTCTGTTCGCTTGTGCTCACACTTGTGACTTTGTCCGGTGCGTGGTCAGTCTGGCAGAAAGCCTCAATCACGATCGGCTGCCGTCTGCAATAACGATCGTCTGTAATCGCATCAAGAGGTTGTTTCGCGTCCCTGGGCGACGTGTACAACCACCAGATGCGGAAGAATACGCAGTGTGCGGGCAGTTTCTTATCATGCGGGCTTTCAGAGAGTCGTATTGAAGATTATCATGGGCATGCTGTGCTGTTCCGTTTAATAATCTGACTATTTGGCTCCTTGGACCCTGTCGCAATGGTTGTTGATTCATCCACAGAAATGCTTTCCGCTGCTTTGAGCAAAAAGATTGCTGACAAATCAGCGTTGGTGGGCATCATTGGGCTGGGGTACGTTGGGCTGCCGCTGATCAGTGCGTTCACGAACGCGGGCTTCAAATGTATCGGTTTTGACGTCGACCCTGAAAAGGTCCGCTTGTTGAAATCAGGCAAAAGCTACATCAAGCATATCTCGTCTGAACGAGTGGCCGACTGGATTAATCGAGGAGCGCTTGATCCCACCAACGATATGTCGCGACTTGCAGAAGCCGATGCATTGCTGATCTGCGTTCCGACGCCGTTGAACGCCAGTCGCGATCCGGACTTGCAGTACATCGAGTCAACCTCTGAATCAATCGCGTCTGTGCTTCGTCCTGGTCAATTGGTCGTTCTGGAGAGCACCACCTATCCCACGACGACTCGCGATGTGATGGTGCCAATTCTCAATCGTAATCCTTCGGGTCTGGTCTGCGGGAAAGATGTCTTTGTCGCTTTCAGCCCTGAGCGTGAAGACCCAGGCAATCCGGATTACACAGCAGCAGGGATTCCGAAAGTTGTTGGCGGTATCGATAACAACAGTGGCGATCTTGCCTGTGCGCTTTATGCTCATTCGATCGTAAAAGTCGTTCGAGTTGACAATGCTGAGATCGCAGAAGCCTGCAAGATCCTGGAGAACACTTATCGAGCCGTGAATATCGCTTTGGTCAATGAACTAAAGATGCTGTTCGATCGAATGGGAATTGATGTCTGGAAAGTCGTCGACGCCGCTAAAACAAAGCCGTTTGGATTTCAGGCGTTTTATCCGGGACCCGGACTTGGTGGGCACTGTATTCCGATCGACCCGTTCTATCTCAGTTGGCTGGCACGCCTGCAAGGCATGAACACTCGCTTCATTGAGTTGGCTGGCGAAATCAATTCCGGCATGCCGCGATATGTGGTTGGACGCCTGGCCGAGTTTTTGAATGAACAGTGTAAGCCGGTCAAGGGCAGCCGAATCTGCATTCTGGGTATGGCGTACAAAAAAGATGTGGATGATCCTCGCGAAAGTCCCTCGTTTGAATTGCTGGAATTGCTGATGGAGCGAGGAGCGTTGCTCAGCTACAGCGATCCACATGTGCCAAAGCTGCCAAAGATGCGGCACTATCAGCATCTGCCTCCGTTGACCAGCTGTGATTTGACACCTGAGTTCCTCGCAGCTCAGGACTGTGTATTGATTTCGACGGATCACTCGGCCGTTGACTACAACTTCGTAGTCGAGCATTCTCGGATGGTGCTGGACACCAGAAACGCCACCAAGAACGTGACTGGCGGACGAGAAAAGATCTTTAAAGCCTGATAGGTTCATGCAGAGCACGTCTGCGGATTCTCCAAAGCAGCGTATGTTGCCGACCTGAGTATGCCGCTGATAACAATGAATTTCGTCTCGAACCGCTGATGGTCTTTAATTGTCAGCGACGACCGTGTCGCTGAAGCCTAGTTCATCCTTCGGGTGGCACAGATCGATGCAGACTGTTCGCGGGGCGCACATTCATTCATTACTCAAATCGTTGCCACGTAAAGAGTAATCCGTGGCTTATCCTGCGTTCATTCTTTCCAGAATGACACATTATCAGAGTGGGACTGCGAGTGGACTTTCAGCGTCCTGAACCGAAAGCCAACGCATGAATAATGGCGTGAACCTGCCGGTGATCCAGTCTTGCAACGATTGCGCGGCATGCTGCATGAGAACACCGATTCCGCCTTTTCAGCCCGGTGAAGAGGCAGCTCTGGGAGTTCCCGAGGAGCTGCTGCTGCCGGTTCGACAACGAGTAGCCGCCGATCAGCATTTTGATCTGCTGCCATGTGTCTGGCTCAATCCCGAGACACGTTTGTGTCGGCACTACGAACTGCGTCCCCAGGCGTGCCGCGACTTTCAGATCAACAGCGATCTCTGCCGGCTGTCACGGTGGGATGAAGGCCTTGATTAAGCGGATTTAAAAACACCCTGAAGCCCCCGACCATGTAAACATGGCCGGTTTGCTCCGTGACGTCTCGGATAGGAGTGAAATCGTTGATTAGCCTGTTTCACTCTGCCAGACGACTTTGGTCTTGCTCATCAGATCATGCATCGCCTTTTTGTCGGCTCGAAAGAAGCACATGACGAAGCCGATGTACAGGGTGAGGATCGTTACGAACGCCGATGCAGCTCGACCGAAGGCCTGCTGGCGTGTCTGAACTTTGTTGTCATCACGCAGCACGATCATTCCGAGGCTCCACTTGCCGAGGGTCGCTCGAGCTGCTCCGGATTCTCCCGATGCGAAGTAGAATCCAAACAGTGCCAGACTCGCGACAGCGCCGATGCCCTGAGCTAGTTGGTCCGCAATGCTCCAGCCATAAAAGTTGAACAGCAAACCGAAAAGCATACCTACAAACTGACCAATGCCGCCCAGCAATCCCATGATGATGTAGTCGATCAGAAACGCCAGATAGCGTGGGCCAAAGCCAACAGGCTCCAGATCTGGAAACTCATTCACGATGGCCAGGTCTGCTCGGAAATACAAGCCGTACAAACCGATCACTCGCATCATGAACACTGCAGGAAAACTCATCAGAGAACAGATAACGCCGTAAACGATCATGGCTCCGATGAACACCATGGGCATCTGATAAAACAGAAATCTTACATTGCCCTCGCCAAAATCCATCACATTGGACTTCAACCATTCGAGTGCATTCGTTTCCTGGGTCGTCAGCCAGACTATGGTTTTTGCCTGCATGACAACAATCACCACGGTGACAACGATCGGAATCAGGAACACTAGAAATAAGTTCATCGCGAAGACGTAAAGCGATGGGCCAATCGTCTTGCCAAGGTCACGCAGCATCCAGGTCAGCAGCCAGGCTCGATGTGTGTACTTCTGAGCCATGTGCACCACAGCCGCAGGCAATACAAGCAACGGAATGATCATGATCAGGCCGCCAATAATCAGAGCCGCCTGGATGTTGAAGAATCCAATGGCCACTGCGATGAGAAACAGAGGCAGGGTCAGAATCACAGGCCAGACATAGAATCGAAAGCCCATGGTCAGGTTGCCAAAGAAGTCCAGCGTAAAGCGCTTGACCTTTTTCTCACCTGCCATCGTGACACCGGCAATCGTTGTGGCCAGAGTCCATGCCCAGCCGCCAAATCCCAATTGAAACACGAGGGTCATACCCGTCCAGAATAATGCCGGAGGCTCGCGCTGAGCCATCAGTCGAGGAATTGGCAATCTTGTCACAGACTTGGGAGTCGTATAGTAGGTGCCGTCGAACAGAACTTTTGCCCCTTTGTCATCAGGGACAGTAATAACAACGGTATTGCCTTCAACTTTAATGTTGGTCGTGTCGGCCGCAACCATCGCCTCAAGCGCGGCTGATCGAGTTGTGATGTAGTAATTCAGGGCGAAGGAACAGGTCGTGGCCATCGAAAGGCAAATCGTCCAGACAAGCGCAGTCTGAACTCCGAACTGCCAGTGCTTTTTCAGAAACTTCCAGCCATTGCCCCAGACCACTCCATAGAATTCGGCCGGTGGCGGTCCTTTCCGAGCGATCTTCAGTCGTTGCCTTTCACTGAGTGCTCCGGTTGCGATCGTGACGCCACACTTCGGACAATCGATGTCTTCTTCTCGGACCGGACGAGCGCATCCAGGACAGATTCGGCGATTGGTATCTTCAGCTCTGTTCAGATCGACGCCAAACAGAACATCGTCGGGATCTTCGGAAGTGGCTTTTGGTCTGCTTTTCGGACGTGGTCGTGCTGGGGCAGCAGCCTCGGACTCACCTCCGGGGATAAGAACCCGGCCGCCACACTGCTTGCATTTTACAGCTTTGCCGGCGGCTTGATCCGGCACATTCAGGACCGTTTGACAACCTTCACATCGTACCTTGATCGGCATATTCAATCTCGCCCGGCTCGTTTCGCCGTTTGGGGGCAATTGCTTCTACTATTTCGCTATTCTGGTGTTACAAAGGCGGTCCTCGAGCAAAAGGATGACCTCAGCCCAAAGTTCGCCAGAAACCACCAGAGGACGCGGCCCTGAATCGTACAGGACATCTTGTACCGGATCGGCAAAAGTCTCGTTCGGAGCACTCTGCCCGGACGTGAAATCTACCAGACCCGCATTCCCGAACAACATACCGCCGAAAGAAACCTCAGGGGAGACTTTTTTTTCGGTCCGGTGCTCGTGGACAGCATTCTCTGCTCTTAAGTAACGGTGAACCTGTCGCTGCAGCCCGCTCAATTGGCGATTATCGCGGCTATGATGCCTGAGACTGGCCAATGTTCTTGTCTCAGATTTTCAGAGCAACACGTATTCTGCCGGGAATTACTTGGTCCAGTTCAGGACTCTGTTAGAGTTCTGACGTGGTCGCAGGTTGGCCAGCAGAACGGTCGGACAGGGGAGTTTTTGTGGCAAATAATCCGTCTGATACGGAACTCATCAGTCGTGTTGCAAACGGCGACCAGAACGCGCTGGCCGAATTGTTTTCTCAACACCGCGACCGCCTCTGGCGTTTGGTGACGTTTCGCATGGATCCACGGCTGCATGGTCGAGTGGACGCGGACGACATTCTTCAGGAAGCCTGGTTGTCAGCGGTCCAGAGGATCGACCACTTTCTGATCGATGCGTCTCGCTCAATTTTCGTCTGGTTCCGCCTGATCACCTGTCAGACTCTCGTCGATATTCACAGGCGACATCTGGGAACTCAGAAGCGTAATGCGGGCAATGAGTTCTCCATTGATCGCGGCTGGTCAAGTTCGTCCACCTCATCGTCACTGTCGTTTCATCTGATGGATCATCTGACGACTCCCAGCGAAGCCGCTGTGCGTGAGGAAATGTCGCAGCAGCTCAACCATGCTCTGGAAGAGATGAAAGAGATTGATCGCGAAGTACTGGCGCTGCGGCATTTTGAGCAACTGACAAATCGCGAGGCCGCGCAGGTTCTGGGGATATCAGAACAAGCCGCCAGCGATCGCTACATCCGCGCTTTGGGACGACTGAAGACGGCGATGACGTCACTGCCAGGGTTTATGGCCGAGTAACTTTGAATCAGTCGGTCGCTCCTGTGATGAGTGCCACGGCTGAAATTCCAGCCGTCACAAACAGCGCTGTCTGGAAGACGGACTTCATCGAGCCTTCAGAAAAATGGGTCCCCATGGCTGCGACCACAAGCAGGAAGAGCAATACGATAAGACGTTTCATTAGGAGGCTCCGAAGAAAAGACCGCGGCGACTCACGACATGCCACACTTAACACATGGACATGGCAGAGCACGAAGACTAAAGGTCTCCGCCGAGAATCATCAGGAAGTGAGCGGCCGAAGAAGAAATGCAGGTCTCGAAAGCATGAAGCGACGGTTTCGCTTCTTCGTTTGACCTGAGGGCTCGCGACGCTGTGCGAACATCATTGGAGCGATGGAGCTGTTTCTGACAGCTTTCAGAAAATCGTCATGATGCGTCTGCATCGAGCTGGGAGGTTGCTGTCGGCGATGAATGCGATACCCCGGCCCGCTGTCGCCATGGTACCTGTACAGAGTATCAATGTCTGTATCGATCTGGCGGATTTGCCTGACGATTCCCATTGCTGCCCTCACCTGCGGCCTGTTACCTCGGTCGTATAGTTCCGAACTGCAGATCGCGGCCGAGGCAAAAGCTGTCGTCTCTGGCTCGGCGGTAAACGGGCTCAGGAAAGCTTCATTCGTACCCGGCGATTCACTTCAGCTTGCCAATGACCCCCGCTGTCTGGATTTGACGGCACGGATGTTGCGTTTTGTTCAGGCCTATTGTGATTATTAGCGTAAGGTGCCTAAACTCCGTGCACATGAGCACAGAAGTGCCCATTTCCGCAACAGGATGGCGATTCCCACTGCCAAATGAGAAAGATGCGAGGACGTGGTAACCACTTTTGATGAACTTTTGACCTCTGATGGAACTCCTCGACATCCGGCCCTGTCGGAATGCCTCTCATCGCTTTCCGCCGAAGTTCTCGCAGAACGACAGCGGCACGCCGAAGAAGAGCTCTTGGAGAAGGGGATCACGTTTGCCGTCTACGGACATAATGACGGCAATGAGAAAATCTGGCCGTTTGACGTAGTTCCGCGCCCTATTTCCTGGGACGAATGGGCCTCGATTGAAGCCGGTCTGAAGCAGCGTATCCGCGCATTGAATCTGTTTCTGGATGATGTTTACGGTGCAGGACAGATTTTCAAAGACGGAGTTGTCCCTGAGGATCTGGTGAAATCCGCCAAGACTTATCGTCCGGAATGTATCGGGTTCCGGCCGCCTAGTGGCGTATGGACTCATGTCGTCGGAACAGACCTCGTTCGTAACCATGACGGCACGATTTACGTACTTGAAGACAATTTGCGTTGTCCGTCCGGCGTCAGCTATGTGCTTGAGAACCGCGAGATCATGAAGCGAGTTCTCCCGGAAGTGTTCTATGGATCCACAATCGCCTCGATTGAAGATTATCCAGAACGACTTCTGGATGCTCTGCTAAAAACAGCACCGGCCGCCAGCTCTTCGACACCGACAGCCGTGGTCTTGACTCCCGGCGTTTACAACTCGGCGTACTTCGAACATTCGTTTCTGGCTCAGCAGATGGGCGTTGAGCTCGTTAATGGAACAGACTTATTCGTCGACCGACGCGATGTTGTGTGGATGAAGACGACTCATGGACCACAGCGTGTAGACGTCATTTATCGCCGTATTGATGACGACTTTCTCGACCCGGAAGCATTTCGCCCTGACAGCATGCTTGGTGTTCCTGGCCTTATGCGAGCCTATCGCAGTGGCAATGTAACTCTGGCGAATGCTCCCGGAACCGGAGTCGCCGACGACAAGGCCGTTTATCGCTATGTGCCTGAGATCATTCGGTATTATCTGAACGAAAACGCCATTCTGGAGAACGTGCCGACATATCTGTGTTCTGAACCGGATCAGTGCAAGTATGTACTTTCGAATCTTGATAAGTTGGTCGTTAAGCCTACGAATGAATCGGGTGGTTACGGCATCCTGATGGGCCCACAAGCCAGTCAGGCAGAACGCGATCAATGTGCCGAGTCGATCCGCAAAGATCCTCGCAACTACATCGCTCAACCGATGTTGACATTGTCTACAGTGCCGACGGTTCTGAACCGTAGTTTGGCTCCAAGACATGTCGATCTGCGACCGTTCATTTTGTTCGGCGAAGATGTGTTCGTCCTGCCCGGCGGGCTGACGCGAGTGGCTCTGAAAGAGGGATCGATGATCGTCAATTCATCGCAGGGCGGTGGAAGTAAAGACACATGGGTTCTCTTGCGAGACACACCGTTTGCCCGTCTGCATCGACCTTGAAGCGTAACGGCGAAAGCTTTCCGATGACGGTCTTGAACTTGAAGTTCCGTACAAGACCAACTCCAAAATGCCGTGCCGGCTCAACACCTTCACGGCTGATGGGAATCTCGCCGAGCTTTCAGAGCGTCAGCGGCGGCTCGGGCGAGCTGGCCCATTTTGGGGGGCGAGGCTTCCGCATGAACATCGAAACCGTTGTCGATCAGAGCTTCGGTGCAGGTCGGACCGATGGAGACGACGAGCGTGCGGCTTGAAGTCGCCGCGCGGAATTGATCGAGCACGCCGATTCGTTCGGCCACGGTTAAGACGCTGCTGACCTGATTAGCACTTGTGAAGAGCACAGCATCAACCTTGCCGTCGGCTGTCTGGCAAATGGCGGACTCGAGAGGCTCTGTGTTCTCCGGCAGGGCCCAGCGATAAACTGGACAGGCCGTGACGGTCACGCCTCGGTTCTGCAGTTCGTTATACAGTCGAGTATTCGGCAGGCCATATTCCTGAACGACAACTCGTTTGCCATTGAGTTCGAACTTCGCATCATCAATTGCAGTCAGCAATTCTCGCCACGTGTTCGGTTCTGGAGCCCGCACTACATACTTCAAACCAACCTTGCTCAACACTGCCGCCGGTTTTGGACCGCGAATAATGATCGGTGTTTTGGCCAGCACTTCAATAAGCGGATCGTACAACTCCTGCGACCGAGCGACGTCGAACAGGGCTTCAGTGCCAACGCCCGTGAGCAGAATGATGGCGTCAAACTTCTGAGCAAGAAACCCCTGAATGATTTCGATGGCCTCGGGGTTATGCTCGATCGGAATCTCACGCATGGATGGCGCAGACAGTGGTAGACACCCCTGGCGAGAAATCAGTGAACACATTTCCTCTGCACGACGACTCTCAAAGGTGCAGACAACAAACGGATTAGCTTCTGACATGCGGATCTTGCTTTTAGCTGAGGAAACAACTGTGCGTACTGAGTTTACGAAGAGCGATTGCTCATTGCAGGTCTGCTGCGAGAATTCTCAGTGAATCAAGACACGGGCTGCGAACGATTCCCTTCAACTTGCGTGGAAGTTTGCCTGCCCCGTTTGAATTCCAGGTTTTGTTTCGGCGGCCCCCGAACAACGCGTAAGAAGTGACTGAATCGCGACATCTGGCAACAGCGGCAAACATGGTGATTCGGCCATGCTCCCCCATCGTTCTTTGCGTGATCGGCAGAAAACCCGGCCCTTTCGCAGTCGCTACCGTCGATATTTTCTTCCAGCCTGTGTTGCTGGAGTTGCTGCGCTGTGCAGTTCCAGCTGACGGTTTGTTAATTGACTGCTTTCAAAGAGTTTCCGTTTAATCCGTAGCCGACAGACAGGATTGTTGTTCGGACTGGTTTGTTCGCCAGCGGTTAAACGACGAAGTCAACCGACCAGGCCATTGGTGTTCACTCGTGGTTCGGTTTTTCCGGTGGTGCTTGTGAATTCGAGCTTCGGCTCGATAAGTGGCCAAAGGTTTTGCCCCTTGTTTTGGGATGTTCATCAATGAACGCTCGAGTTTTCATGGTGTTGGTATTCTCTTCAATCTTCATGGGCATCTGGAATTCCGACCAGAGGGCGATGGACTCGACGATTGCAAGAAACAAACGCTTAAACAAACCGGTTGCCGTGGTTCCGATGTCATCGGTCGAGACTGTGCAGCGGGAGAACATGTTGCCTGTAGAGTTCTCAGTGCCAGAGCCGAGACCGGTGCGAATCGCCATGCGAGCCAGTGATAGCGCCGGGCAGAATGAGCCTGTGATTGAGCGTCATGAAGAGCAGATTCATCAGAACAATGCTGTTCAAGGTTCTGTCGTGAGTCTGACACCAGTTGCTGACGACATGCCAGTTTCTCAAAACACCGGCAATGAAGCCGTTACGATTTCTGCTGAAGAAACTGTCGAAGCTGTTAGTGCCGAACCCGAGGCAAGCGAGCCCGTAGTTCCGGAGTTGGCCATCACTGAGTCTGAAGAGGTTTCAATCACTGAAGCTTCAGTCGAGGAAGCCAGGACAGAAGAAGTAGCACCTTCTACAGAGTTGTCTGTTTCCAGTGAGTCTGTTCAAGGCGAGCTTGAGCAAGAGCATGCTACAGAGCCCGTTCGTAGCAACGCAGAAGTCACAGAAATCAAATCGGATGAGGTGGCGGTAGAAATGCCCGCGATTGAATCACAAGTCACGGAACTCGCCGCTTCTGAAACTCCTGTCGCACAGGTCGAGCCTGCAGCAGTGCCGGCTCCCAAAGATTTTTCGTTGCAAGGCACAGCAGACTCCCACGATGCCAATTCTTCAACAGAAACCACCTTAACAAAAGACCTCGCGACAGAGGAGACCGCTGTCGAAGTTGTTCAACCTGAGGCAGTCGTCAAAGCAGAGGTTGTGGCGGTAGTCGCTGAGAATTCAACGGACGAGACTGTGGCCGATCACTCCGGCGATGTTTCAGCTCAGAATGAACATCCAGCGGCCGAGTCAACCGAGGCTGAACTGTCTCAACCGGCTGATCCGATCAAAGAAGAATCTGTGGTACAAGCCGACTCAGCAAATCTTAATGCCACAGAATCAGTCACAAGTGATTCAATTGAAGACGAAAAATCGCTGGAAGAGAAACTACTTCAGACCGGCGAGTACGACATGCTCGATGTGCATGCAGAAGATGTAACACCCGGTAATGTGGAACCTGCTCTCGATGGTGGAGCGACCTGCATCCCGTTACCTCGCAATCTTGCTTCCGGAACATGGCAGGTGATTCATTCCTCCGGAGAGTTCTTCAAGATTACCGTTGATCGTGGGAGAAACTCATCAGGAAAGCATGGCAATGATGATGAGGACGTTTTGGAAACCAGTTTCTGCGTCACGACATCTCCTGATGGTGTACGCTGGTGCTTCATCCGATCATTTGTGGATTCTCCGGTTCCGATTCGCCGAGTCACCACTGAGTTTTTCTCACCAGGTCAGCAATAGTTCACCCCTGAAGTCGATCTTCTCAGGAAGATCGTCGAAAATCGCCCCGAAACCGCGATCCCCGCGGCTTTGTGCGTGACAACAACGGTGACGATTTGCTAGCCTGCATAGCCCCGTATTTGGTTATTCTGCGGGCGGCATGATTGAGGCCGGGTGTTTGCGGCATCTAGCTTTCAGATCACACCTCAGTCGTCGCCGCGCCCAAAATAATCCCTCCTGTTCTTCCTCGCTGTTTGTCCTTCCCAAGTCGAGCAACACTGTGCCACGACTACCCGCTTTTCCATCCATCGCTGCTGTGTTGTGCTTATGCAGTTTCTTGCAGGGCGCGTCGCTGATTGCTGATGAACCACCGATTGTGGATTTTGAAAACGATCTGCAGCCTATTCTGACTCGCTTTGGGTGCAACAGCGGCCCATGTCACGGGAAAGCTCGTGGTCAGGGTGGATTCCAGTTGTCGCTGCTTGGCTTTGATGCACAACAGGATTTCGATGCGATCGCAAAAGAAGGTCGTGGTCGAAGAGTATTCCCGGGGGCTCCAGAAAACAGTCTGATGCTCGCGAAGCCGGCTGGCACTATTCCTCACGGTGGTGGTCGACGTATTGATGTCGCTGGTCCTGAGTTTCAGACGATGCTGACCTGGATGCGCCAGGGGATGCCTCGCAAAGCTCCGAATGCTCCGGCCCTAAAATCGATTACCGTGAATCCCGCCTCTGCGGTTCTCGCTCCAAAGCAAACTCAGGCGATTGTTGTGACCGCGAAGTACTCCGATGGAACAGAACGCGATGTCACCCGTCTGACAGCTTTTCAGTCCAACGAAGCGCCGATTGCTGCTGTTGATGAAACGGGAGTTGTTACTGCGGGTGAAATCACCGGTGATGCTGCGATCATGGCTCGGTTTATGGGACAGATCGCTGTCTGTGATGTGATGATTCCTCGCACCGAAACGATTCCTGCCGACGACTACGCCGCACTTCCTCGCAACAACTTTATCGACGAGCTGGTTTGGCAGAAGTTGCAACGATTGAATATCACACCTTCCGGGATCTGTGA
>Ga0255095_1000216_pt1 | contig 32138 bp, 26 predicted proteins | sample Colum_Law_RepC_8_2_FD_188435 | JGI IMG/M metagenome (GOLD analysis project Ga0255095, IMG submission 188435) | Freshwater microbial communities from Columbia River, Oregon, United States - Colum_Law_RepC_8d | ecosystem: Environmental > Aquatic > Freshwater > River | place: USA: Oregon...
GCGAAGGACCTGAACGCGGTGTATCAGGCCCTGCAGGGCCGCCTGGCCCTCGAGACTCGCGAGACCGAGCTGTCTTTTGTTCTGGCCGCCCTGATGATGGGAATTTCGATGGTCGCGATGTTCCTGGCCTGGAAGGGCGCTCGGCCCCTGCAACAGGTTCGCTCGCTGAAGATCGCGAAGGGCGGGGTGGCATCGCCTCGGTGAGGTGAATGCGCAGCATCTGCCCGGCCACCCGAACCTTGCTCAGGTGCTTGATGATGCGGGCCGGCAGGGCTTCGGGAAGTTCAACCAGACTGTGTTGTTCGAGCACCCGAATACGCCCGATCTGACGGGCCTCCAGCCCGGCCTCATTGGCAATGGCCCCCATCAGGTTGCCGGGTTTGGCGCCATGGGCTTCGCCCACTTCAACCCGGAAGGTCTGAAAGCCACTCGAGCCGGGGCCTGATCGGGCCGGTTTGGCCGAGGCTTCCCAGGGTCGCGAAGACTCCGGTTCGCGTGGCTCACGCGGCGTCTTGGGTCGGGGGCGGGTATCGCCCTCACGATCAACCGGGCGATCGGCTGGGCGATCGGCTGGGCGATACGGCACGCGCGCCCCGACGCGGTCTGGGGTTCGATCCGAGGAAGAAGCCGGGGCTTCGGCAGCATCCTGCCCCTTGGCCAGCAACAGGGGCAGCCCGCCGCGCGACATGCGTGCGAGTGCGGCCGCGATGTCGATGGCGGCAACGCCATGCTCCTGCTCGTACTCGCTCACGATGCTGGCAAAGGCTTCGAGGCCACCCGCGTCCAGCGTTTCGGTGATGCGGTCCTTGAAGCGGGCGATGCGCACCGCATTGACAGCCCGCACGGTGGGCAATTCGAGCGCGGCAATCGGCTGGCGCGTGGAGCGCTCGATCGCCTTGAGCAACCCGCGTTCACGTGGCGTGACAAACAGAATGGCCTCACCACTGCGCCCGGCCCGGCCGGTGCGTCCAATGCGATGGGTATAGGTCTCGGCGTCGCTCGGCAGATCGTAGTTGATGACGTGGCTGATGCGCTCGACATCCAGGCCTCGGGCAGCCACGTCGGTGGCCACCAGGATGTTGATCTCACCCTCGCGCAACTGGGCGATGGTGCGTTCGCGCTGTTGCTGAACCATATCGCCATTGATGGCCGCTGCCGGAAACCCGCGGGCCTGAAGCTTTTCGGCCAGTTCTTCGGTCTCGAGCTTGGTGCGCGTGAAGATGATCATGGCCTCGAAGGCCTCGACCTCCAGGATGCGGGTGAGCGCATCGAGCTTGTGCATGCCGCTCACCAGCCACTGCCGTTGACGGATGTTGGTGGCGGTGGCGGTCTTGGCGGCAATCGTGATTTCGGCGGGCTCGCGCAGGTGCGTGCGCGCGATGCGGCGAATTTCGTTCGGCATGGTGGCCGAGAACAGCGCCGTCTGGCGCCCTTCGGGTGTGGCGCTCAGGATGCGTTCGACTTCTTCCACGAAACCCATGCGCAGCATTTCGTCCGCTTCGTCGAGCACCAGGGTTCGCAGGGCCGACAGATCGAGCGAGCCTTTGTCGAGGTGATCGATGATGCGCCCGGGTGTGCCCACGATCACATGCAGGCCTCGGCGCAGAGCGGACAGCTGGGTGCCATAGCCCGCACCGCCATAGATGGGCAGCACATGGAACCCGGGAATGGCATGCGCGTAGCGCTGAAAGGCCTCGGCCACCTGGATGGCCAGCTCGCGAGTGGGCGTGAGCACCAACGCCTGCGGCGCCCCGGCGGTGGGTTCAAGCTGGGCAAGGATGGGCAGCGCAAAGGCGGCTGTCTTGCCGGTGCCGGTCTGGGCCTGCCCGAGAAGGTCTCGCCCTTGCAACAGGGGCGGGATGGCCATGGCCTGGATCGGCGAGGGGGCCTCGTAGCCGACTTGAGCGATGGCCTGAAGCAGTGTGGAGGGCAGGCCGAGTTCGGCAAAGGTGGAGGGTGTCATATGCCTCCGATTGTCCCACGGGCAGGGCCCGCCCGCAGGATTTATGAAGCTGTCTCCACCGGGGCCCGCTTACTTCTTGCCCAGACCGAGCAGGGCAGCCCCCTTGGTGTAGAGCTCGATGCGTTCCTTCATGAAGGCATCCATCTGGTCGGTGCCCACATTCACCAGCTCAAAGCCGCTCTTGGCTGCGAGTTCCTTCATGTCGGGGTCATTGTTGAGCTGCATGAAGAGATCCGAAACGCGCTTGCGGGCCTCGGGCGGCGTGCCCTTGGGCATGCCGATGCCCCGGTAGGCGCCGTCAATCCAGTTGACACCGAGCTCCTTGAAGGTGGGTACGTCCGGCAGCAGCGGATGGCGCTTGTCCATGGCCACCGCCAGCGCACGCAGCCTGGCCTTGTTGTTGATCGCAAAGGGGGTGTAGGTCATGGCGCCATCGACCTGACTGCCCAGCACGGCCGTGGCCATGTCGCCCGTACCCTTGAAGGGCACATAGATGGTCTTGACACCGAAGGCTGCATTCATGCGCTCATGGGCAGCATGGTTGGCAGAGTTCAGGCCTGAGCCACCGAGGGACATCTTGCCGGGATCCTTCTTGGCCGCAGCGATGAATTCGGCAAAGGTCTTGATGGGCGAGGCTGCGGGCACGACCAGGATGTCGGGCGTGTAGTGAAACCAGAAGACCGGCGCGATGTCTTCGGTCTTGTACTGCACCTGACCCTCGATGGGCTGGAACACGATGTGGGGCAGGTTGATACCCACCACATTCAGGCCATCGGCCTTGAGCTGGTTGATTTGCGCCCACATCAGCGCGCCGCCCGCACCGGCCTTGTACTGCACCACGGTTTCAATGGCCGGGCACTGCTTCTTGAGCACCGTCTGCTGGTGGCGTGCCGACTGGTCCGACTCTCCGCCGGGCGGAAACGCCTGCCAGTACTGCAGGTTGCGCTCCGGGCAGAGCGATTGCGCGACGGCAGGCGCCGCGAAACCGACTGCGAGGAGGGACAGGCTCAGGGTGAGGGTACGCATCAGCTGCATGGTGTCTCCTGCGTCAATACGATTGAGTGGTTCGGTCAAGCCCCGCTGATTCAAGACAGCCTGCGGGGAGTCGGTCGGGGTTCATCCATGGGCCCGCAGGTAGGCACAGACCGCATCCGTGACCTGCTGCGTGGTGGCCTGCCCACCCAGATCGCGGGTGTGCAGTGCAGGGTTGGCCGTGACGGATTCAATGGCCTGCATGAGGCGCTCTGCGGCCCCAGGTTCGCCCACATGCTCGAGCAGCATGACCACCGACCAGAAGGTGCCGATCGGATTGGCCAGGCCTTTGCCCATGATGTCGAAGGCCGAGCCATGGATGGGCTCGAACATGGAGGGATAGCGGCGCTGCGGGTCGATGTTGCCAGTGGGCGCGATGCCCAGGCTGCCGGCCAGCGCAGCGGCCAGATCGCTCAGGATGTCGGCATGCAGGTTGGTGGCCACGATCGTGTCGAGCGAGGCCGGTCGGTTGACCATGCGCGCAGTGGCCGCATCGACCAGTTCCTTGTCCCAGCGCACATCCGGGAATTCAGCGGCCACCTGCTGGGCGATTTCGTCCCACATGACCATGGCATGACGTTGCGCATTGCTCTTGGTGACGACCGTGAGCAGCTTGCGGGGCCGGGACTGCGCGAGCGCGAAGGCATGCCGCAGGATGCGCTCGACGCCCACGCGGGTCATGATCGAGACATCGGTGGCGACCTCGATGGGGTGGCCCTGATGGGCTCGCCCGCCCACGCCTGCGTATTCGCCCTCCGAGTTTTCACGCACGATCACCCAGTCCAGATCCTTGGCGGTGCAGCGCTTGAGCGGCGCATCGATGCCCGGCAGGATGCGGGTGGGGCGCACATTGGCATATTGATCAAAGCCCTGACAGATCTTCAGGCGCAGGCCCCACAAGGTGATGTGATCCGGAATATCCGGATCGCCCGCCGAACCGAACAGGATCGCATCCTTGTCCTTCAGGGCCTGCAGGCCGTCGGCCGGCATCATGCAGCCGTGCGCCCGGTAGTAATCGCCCCCCCAGTCAAAGGTCTCGAACTCGAAGGCGAATCGGCCCATGGACTGGGCGAGGACCTGCATGACGGTCTGACCCGCAGGAATCACTTCCTTGCCGATGCCGTCGCCGGGAATGCTGGCAATGCGATAGGTTTTCATGGGGCGCTCTCAGGCTTGGATGTCGATGGAGCCGTCGTGCATCCAGGCCGCGTGCGCGGGCGCCCGGCGGGTCTGGCGCCACTCCTCGAGCATGTCCCACTTCACGGCATCGAGCCTGGCATGCATCTCAGGGGTGCCGCAGTCCCAGGCGAGCTCGAGCCGGTGTCCATTGGGATCGAAGAAATAGATGCTCTTGAAGATGGTGTGATTGGTCGGCCCGATCACATCGATGCCGGCCGCCTGCAGCCTCGCCTTGGCGTCGACCAGCTCCTGATAGCTGCCCACCTTGAAGGCGATGTGCTGCACCCAGCCCGGGGTGTTTTCGTCGCGGCCCATTTCGGGGGAGTTGGGCAACTCGAAGAACGCCAGCACATTGCCCCCGCCCGCATCGAGAAACACATGCATGTAGGGATCGGGTGCCTTGGTGGAGGGCACCTGGTTTTCGGCGATGGCCAGAACGAAATCCATGCCCAGGTGCTTCTGGTACCAGGTCACGGTCTGATGGGCGTCCTTGCAGCGATAGGCTACATGGTGCATGCGCTGAAGATTCATGAGGGGGCTCCGAATCAGAGATCGCGCAGGGCCTGCGCAATGAACTCGCGAAATTGTGCCGGATCGTTGGCCCGGCTGCCTGCCGACACCTGCAGGTCTTCGCTGAGAACCACACTGGCCACTCCCTGTTGCGCCAGCATCAGGGCCGCGACCAGGCCCGCGGGCCCTGCACCGACGATCAGGACGGGGACAGTCGAAGTGTCAGCCCGGGGTGGGACCCACGCCTCATGAACCTCATAGCGGTAGTAGAGCGAAGGCCGGGGTGCAGGTTCAGGTTGATGCATTGAGGTCGGCAAGGATCATTCGAGTGGCAGATCCTTGAGTCGCCGGATGTAGGGCGAGTAAACGGGCGCGTCAGGCTTGATTCTGCCGTCGGTGCCCCAGTCGGCCATGCGGTTGAAGGGGATCACGGCACGGGTATCGATTTCGGTCAGGGATTGCGCCCAGTCCTGGGGAATACGTGCCAATCGGGCCTCGATCGCCGCCGGGTCGGAATAGCGCAGCGTCCCTTCGACGCCATAGCCCACGAAGTGCTGCAGGACGGTAAAGCCGACATAGGCGAGCGAGAAGTTGATCGGCCAGAGCATGAGGTCGATGTCGCCGCTGCGTCCGTCATGCCCATAGGTGGCTTCACTGGTACCCACCGTAACCGAGAGCATGGCGCGCTTGCCTGCAAACCGTCCGTATTCGAAGCGCTGGTTGCTCCGGTAGACCTCGCCAAAGGCAAAGACCCGATCGAACCAGCCCTTGAGCATGGCCGGTGGCATGTGCCACCACAGGGGGAACTGCAGTATCAGCAGATCGGCCGCATCAAGATGCGCAACCTCCTGGCGAACTGCTTCAGGCAGTGCACGCTGTTGCGACGCATGGCGTTGCTCGGCCTGGGCATCGAAACGCTCCGGATGGAGCGCCGCGGGGTAATGGACCGCACGCTCGCACGGATCGAATCCCTGGGCGTAAAGATCCGACAGGGTGGTGGCCCAGCCTCGAGCCTGCAGAGCAGACTGTGCGGTTCGGGCCAGGTGCGCGTTGTAGGACTGCGGCTCCGGGTGGGCCAGAACGATATGGGCACGCACCCGGCCGATCCTTCAGGCTTCGAGTGCCGGGGCCTGGGTGGGGACCGACTGCGGCCCTCGAACCAGCTTGCCGGGCAGGGCGCCGGTGGGTTGCCCATTCTGGTAGGTGATCTCACCGGACACGATGGTGGCCACATAACCCTCGGCGGTCTGGCTGAGGCGGCGTCCCCCCGCGGGAAGATCATGGGCCACGGTGGGCACATTCACCTTGAGCCGATCGAAATCGATGAGGTTGAGGTCGGCCTTGAGGCCCACCTCGATACGACCGCGGTCGAGCAGGCCGGCCAGTTGGGCGGGCTCGCTGGTGAGTGCCGCGATGGCTTTGGGCAGCGCGATGCGCTCGGCAGGCGCTGCGTCGCGCGCCCAGCGGGTGAGGAAAAAGGTGGGAAAGCTCGCATCGCAGATCATGCCGTAGTGCGCGCCGCCATCGGCCAGACCCACCACGGACTGCGGATGGCCCAGCATTTCGCGCACGGCATTGAGGTTGCCATCGCGGTAGTTGGCGCCCGGCAGATAGAAGATGCCCGTGCCGCCGTTGGCGAGCAGCAGGTCGTAGGCATAGTCCTCAATCGACAGGCCTGCAGCCTCGGCGAGCCGATCCATGCGCTGCTCGGGCTTGGGTTCGTAATTGGGCTCGTTGTGCCAGGCATAGGCGAACTGGAAGGCCTTGACGGTCTTGAGGTTGACCGGGTTGGTGTCCTCGGCCTGTTCGGACAGCAACTGTGCCCGCACATGCGGATCCTTCATGCGCTGCACACGATCAGCGAGCGGCAGATCGCGCATGGCCTTGTAGGTCGGATGGTAGGCAAAGGGATGAAAGCTCAGGTCCAGGCCATAGAACATGCCCACCGGCCGGGGTGCCACCTGGGCACGCATCTCGAGCCCATCATTGGCGGCCTGGGCCAGGGCGTTGAGGGATTTCTTCCAGGCCTGCGGGTCGCCTGCGGGCATCTGAATGAGTGAGTAGGACAGGGGCCGGCCACTCTGTTCGGCCAGACGGCGCATCAGGGCGAATTCGGATTCGGCATCGCCCATCGGGGCCGGAATGATCTGCATGACGCCTTTGCCGGCATCCTTCAGGCCCTGCGCCAGTGCGCCGAGTTCGGCTTCTTCGGAGAACAGACTCGGTGCGAGCTCGCCCGCCTTGGTGCGATGGAGCATGTTGCGCGAGGTAGTCACACCCAGTGCGCCCGCTTCGATGGCCTCTCGGGTGAGTTCGCGCATGCGCTGCAGGTCGTGCTCGGTGGGCGGCTCGTGCGTGGCGGCCCGCTCGCCCATGACGTACACGCGCAGGGCCGAGTGCGGCAGCTGGGCTGCGATGTCCATGTCGTACCGGCGCGCATCGAGGGCATCGAGGTACTGCGGAAAGGTCTCCCAATTCCAGGGCAGACCCTCGGTCATGACCACCTCAGGCACGTCTTCAACGCCTTCCATGACCTTGACCAGCATGTCGCGTTGATCCGGTTTGCAAGGCGCGAAGCCCACACCGCAATTGCCCATCACCACCGAGGTCACGCCATGAAAGCAGGAGGGGGCCAGGCGCTGTTCCCAGGTGCTCTGGCCGTCGTAATGGGTGTGCACATCCACAAAGCCTGGGGTCACCAGCAGGCCACGGGCGTCGAGGGTTCGGGGGGCCTCACCCTGAATCGAACCGATGGCCGCGATCCGGCCCTCCTTGATGGCGATATCGACCTGGCGGGGCTCATTGCCCAGGCCATCATGAACGGTACCGTTGCGGATGATGAGGTCGTAGTGGGCCATGGGTCGATCTCCTGGATGGGGTGACGTTACCGGATCGGGCTGATTCCCGGCTTGATGAGTCGCGGCTTGATGCGTTGCGCCCTCATCTTATCCGGCCTGCCCTCGGGCGTCATGGGGCAAGCGGTTTCAGCGCGGCGTGGGTAGCCTGAGCCATTCCACGAATTCGCGTGCCATCTCGCGATATCCGGCCGGGGTGAGATGGATCAGATCCGGCGCCATCAGGGGCGGGCTGGCCTTGAGCATGGCCCAGGCGCCGCCCCGCTGTCGCATGGCGAGCGACATGTCCCAGGTCAGGCAGCCGTGCGCCGCCCCGAGTTCAGCTTGAATCCTGGCCGTCTGGGCATGTCGTTCAGGGAAGGTGCGCAGGTCGTACACGACCTGCCGAACAACCTGGTTGCGATTGCCCTTGCGCACGGTCTTGCGGACCACCTGGCTCGTGATCCGATCGCCGGGCGGGATCAGGATGCAGGCGGCGTCGGGATGGACCTGGCGAACCGACTGCAGCGTGTGTTCGAACTTCAACCGGTAGGCCACCGGATCCCATTGGGGTCCGGTCACGTCGTTGGTGCCATAGGCCAACAGAATCAGATCGTAGGACCGCAGCGTTTGGGCCTGTTTGAGCAACTCGGAGGGCACATGCAGCCAGAAGGCGCCCGAGGCCCCGGCGATCCCGAAATTGTCGAGTACGGCCCCCCGGCCCGTGTCGGCGTACAGGCCTACAAGTTTGACGGGTGCGTCACCCGTGGCCTGGACCATGAGCCGGGCCATCGGGGCGCGCGAGACAACCTGCACTGCGACGATCGCTCTGGGACCGATGGTTTCGACGCGGCCCAGCCGGGTGTGATCAATCCACAGGTCGAACGACCCCCCGGATTCCTGCTGCAAGAAATGAAGTGTGAGAACGGTTGGCTGCTGCTCCGCCGGAAGGGATTGCCAGTCGGCCTCAAGTTGAGCGCCGCCCTGGCTCACCAGGGCATACAGACCGGCTCCGGCATCCAGATCTGCCGATCCCGGTGCTCTGGGCGCAATTTCTTCCTTCCAGCCCTGCCGACACAGCACCGCGTCCATGGGCAGACGAATCCCGGGTCGACCACGGAGCAGGTGGGTATGACCGATTCCGCCTGCCCCCCACTGGATCTGCAGACTTCGCCTGATTTCGGTGGTGAAAAACTCGGCTGCCATGTGGCTGCCGCCCCAGATGGCGACTCGGGGCCCTCCACGGGTTGCCGCTTCGTTCAGAAGAGCCTGCAGATCGACCAGGCGGTCGGCCGGAGGCTTGAGTCGAGCCAGTTCCCGGTGATCGGGTGGGGCCAGTGCCTGGGCGAGCATGTCCTGCTCCTCGCCCGGGCTGAGTGGAACGATTTCCTCCTGGCTGCCCGCCGGTGCGGGCGCACCCGCACCTGGGGCCGTGGGGACGGTGGCCTGCGGTCGGGGCTTCGGACGAACAGGAGGCGGACAGCGCAGCATCGGCAGAAGTTGGCCGCCTTCAACCTCAAAGCGCTGCACGACCCGAGGCGCGGCCGCATTCAGGCCGGGGTCGTTCTGAGCATGGGCAAACATGGACAGGCTCATGCCGATCAGAAACACCAGGCCGGGCAAGACCGACTTCACGGTCCTGCTGTTTGCTTCGCCGATCGGATCGTTCATCGGTTTGGCCCGCTGCGGTGAGGGGCAGAGACCCCTCGCCAGTGCTCATACTCGGCCAGCAGGGCATCCGCGAACGCATCGCCCACCCTGGTCAGCCCTTTTTCAGTGAGATGAACCAGATCGGTCCAGGCCATGCCTTGTGCAAGCCACCGGCTGAAGGCGCCATTGCCGCCCATGAAGGACCAACTGTCCCAGAACGCACAACCCGCTTCGTTCGCCGCATCGCGCTGGACCTGGACCATTTTGCTCATGACCGGTTTGGAGCGCACTCTGCCATCCTCGGCCTGAAAAGCCTGATCCAGGGGGGCCATGACCAGGCAGGCGGCTCCTGGTGCGCCCCGTCGGAGCATGCTGAGGGCGTTCAGGTAGCTCTCGCGATAGATTCGACCGTCGGCAGAGGCCAGACCCCCATGGGTGGTCTCGTTGCCCCCCAGCATCAGCACGATCAGATGGGGATCACGCATGCGGGTCTGTGCGGCCAGGTGTTCGCCATTGAACTGACGCAGCGATCCCGAGGCAATGCCAACGACCGCTGTGGTTTCCCAGGTCAGCCCTTGAGCGAACTCACTGACGATGCCGTAGACCTCCAGCCCGGACTCGAGAACCGAAAGTTTGATCGACGTCACATCCTCGTCAGGGTTGATGCTCCAGTGCTCAAATCGTTCCAGACGATTGCGTTGCATCCCGTCAATCGTCTGGCCATTGATCTGAAGTCTCATGGGGGATTCCGAACGCGCCAGGTTGGTGTACACCTCGATCCTGCGTCCCAGGGTGCCCCCCTTGCGGTTCGCCACGGCATGTACAACCCCGAGACCGCGAGGCCTTGCGGACACGCCGCCCAGACCGTAGCGGCCCTGATTGCCTCCGAAAAGAATGGTGTGCACTTCCCACTCGCCGTCACGGCCGATGCGCAGATCGTCACGCCGCATCCAGCGGGCATCCATGCCTGCAACGAAGAACCCGGCTCCGCCATCGCCAAAGCGCTGCTTGAGCCGCGAGCGCACAGTCTTGGCAATCCCATCGCCGGCAAGCGTCGAGTCTCCGTAGTGCAAGACTCGCGTGAGTTCGGTCGATGACCGATCGAGACTCCTGAAAAATGCACCGAGGTGCTGCCCTCCTTCGATGGGACGAAGCACGCCCGCGCGCTCGGGTAGATCTGGGGCAGATGCAGGCTGATCGCTGCGCGCCGCGAAGGAGGACTCGGTGGCTGCCTCGGGCGGGCGAACCGGTTGCCTGGGTGATGCATTGGACATTTCACCCGCATCTTTTCCGGGGAGCGGGATTCCGGCTCGCGACGGGTCGCCTGCCACCCCAGGCTCCGACCGAGCGGAGTCTGCCGTCTCAGGGGGCTTGGCGGAATTGAAAGGCAGATGCACACCTTCGATGCCCAGTGCGCCCAGGACGCGACCTGGACGCAGGGATTGCGCATCGGCCACAAAATAGGTGGCCAGCACCAGAATCAGGCCCACCAGCCAGACCTGAAGCAGATGGCTGCGCGCCTCAGTGACATCTGCGGGCAGGGTCGGTACGGGCATGATCAGAATTGCCGGTAGATGAAGTGCAAGGCTTGACCATCGGACAGCGCGGCTGCTGTGATCAGCACGCCCGCAATCAGAGTGCCTTGCATGATGCTGCTGCCACGCATCCACCACGCATGAATGGCATGATTGGCGCGGACGGGAGCGAAGGTGACGGCCAACGCGGCGAGCAGACATCCCCAGAAAGCCAGCCCGAATCGCGGCAGGCCGGCCTGTTCTGCGGTCAGCCAGTACAAGCCAAATTCCTGGGCGGAGGCCAGATCCGGAGTCCGGAAAAGAATGCGTGCAATGACCACGAAGGCAAAGGTCAGGATCCATCCGCCTGCGCTTGCAATCATCGGGCGAGATCCGGTCCACCGAACCCATTCGGGCGATCTGAGCAGCCAGCGATTCAGACACACCGCGCAGCCGTGAAGCAGCCCATAGAGCAGAAAGTTGGGGGTCAACCCGTGCCACACCGCGAGCAGGATGATCGAGATCATCACGTTGCGATACAGTTTCCAGGCGGTGACCCGGTTGCCTCCCAGCGGACGGTAAACATACTGTGAGACCCAGGCAGACAGGCTCATGTGCCAGCGGCGCCAATACTCGGCAATCGATGTCGCGTGATAGGGGCGATCGAAGTTCTCCGGCATCCGAATGCCCATCAGTCGGGCGGAACCGATCACGACATCCGTGTAGCCTGAAAAATCCAGGAAAATCTGCAGCGTGTAGGCGATCAGCGCGATGCTGATTTCGGCCGTTGAAAATGCCCCTGGGTCAGAAAAAACCGGATTGACCCCGGCGCGGGCAATCACATCGGCAATCAGTAATTTCTTTGTCAGTCCACAGAAGATTCGCCAGAGTCCTTCGCGAACATCTTCGGCGCGTGCGGTGCATGGCTTCAGGATCTGCGCCATGAAATCCGAGGCGCGCAGGATGGGGCCTGCCGCCAGGTGCGGGAAAAATCCCATGTAGATCAGGTAGTGCACGCCGCCGTGGGCCGGTAACTGATTGCGCCATCGATCGACCGTGTAGCTCACCGCCTGGAAGGTGATCACCGAGAGACCCAATGGCGGCAGCCAGTCGGTTTCGGCGGGGAGCCCCGCCCCCACGATCAACACCGGATCGATCGACGCCAGCCACTCGACCAGTCCGGAGCGCAATAGCTTGTAGATGATCAGGGGCGCGACCTCGAGCACAATCAGTGCGGCCAGACCCGCGCGCGAGCCCGGGCGCAATCTCACCAGAAGGTGGGTGCCCAACAGACACAGTGTGAGCACCCCGGCAATGATCAGGGCGTCGGCGAGTCCCTCGAGCACAACGACTGCAACACCTGCGAGTGCAATGAGCAGCAGGCGTAAATTCTGCTGCCGCAAGGACATCAACAATGCCGCCAGCAGCGGCAGCAGCAGCAGACTGTTGGAGGAAATCACTGGAGCGCTCGGGCGAGAGAACCCGCTTATCGACTGTTGGTGCGTCTGCGTGCCGCGATCAGCACGTAGTTGCCATCCTTGTAGTAACCCACCCGGAAGTTCAGAGGACGGATGTCCTTGCGCTCATTGAAGGCCCGAGCCAGATCTCGATGGTAGGACGGGAACGCTCCATGGGCCTTTTCGAAGCGACCGTACAGGATCGTCTCGAATTGCTCGTTGAGGCGCGTGTACTTGAGCCCGGTCTCATCCTGCAAAATGAATCGTCCTTCGTCCAGCATGGCCTGTGCCACCATCGAGAAGGTTTTGTTCTGGGGCAGATGGGATGCCGCCTTGAGCAGGCTTGGATGCTGTGCCATCTGGCGCACGAAGGCATGGTTCCCTGGGGCTTGCGACAGACCTTTGTCTGACAGATCGATTCTCAGGTAGTCCAGGATGACCGGCTGACCGCCGCGAACCAGAGAAAAGCGGACTGACTGCCAGTCTCGGGTGTCGCGGGGCAGCAGCTCGATTCGGCCCTGTTCATCCACCCTCAGCGGCGTGATGTCGGTCACCTCGTAGCCTTTGAGTTGCAGGAATGTCAGCAAGAAGGTGCTGGCACCGATTCTCACGTGATTGCGTGTCAGGTAGCGGTCGAGGTACTCGGTCACAAAGAAACCATCCCGTCCAAAGTGACGCCAGGCATCCTGAAGTACTTCAATGGTCTGCTGGGCCGATTGGGGTTTCAGACTGAGCACATCGACGGGTCGCTCGGCCCGCTGCATGGCAATCATCACGTAGCGATTCGCGCTTGGAAAGACATTTTCAAGGGTGGCGAAATCGGGACCGGAAAAGGGGTAGAACACGGTGGCATTGGCCGCCGGAACCTCGGTAGTCGACCACTGCCGCATGGGTTGCGCCATCTGCTCCCGATACTGTCGCCAGTTGGCCTCGACCTCGTTAGCATAGGTCTGCCAAGCCAGTCGCGTGGCGTCGTCCTGGAAGGCGCGACTCGGTGGTTGTCCGGCCAGCGCTCGTCCGATCTCGTTCCATGGCGCACGGGTCTCCATCGATGGCCGTACCGACGTGACCGGATTCAATGGCGCCGTCGTGTTTGTCCGCTCCTGCGCTTGAGCGCCGGAGAGGGTCAACCAGGCCAGCGCATTCACTGCCAGGACCCGCATTGCAACCACTGTCTGAGCCCGAAAATAACGGATCAATGAAGGGCGAAAGGCGTCGCTGTGCAGGACGGGGCAGAGGCGTGTCAAGGTCGGTCGGGTCATTGAGGTGTCGATTTCAGGATGCAGTGCGGCGGCAGGCCGACTCAGGCCGCTTTGATCAGCCAGTCGAAGAATGTGCCGTGTGCATCCCGACCCGTGGTCGTCCTCAGGCTGAGACGGTGATTATGGGCCGCCAGGGCACCCTGCAGGAGGCCGTCGAAACTGGCGGCAACCGCCGGATGCAGGTGGGGAAGGTCATCCATCAGTCGCCAGCCCACCTGACGCAGCCCGATCCCTTCTCCGCTTCGGGCCGTCTGCTCGCAGGTCTCTCCTTGAGCGCCCACCAGACACCGAACGAAGTCGGCAAATCCGTCCGGACTGTCGTCTTCGTGATCAAGGCCAAAGGACTGACGCGTCTCGTGGTAGTGCTGCATGCCCACCAGTCGCAGGGTCAGATGCAAAAAGGGTTGCGCCTGCGGGGCGCCCCAGAGATCGATCGCCGCAGGCAGGCAGGTTCTCAGATACTCCATTGCGTAGTTGCGATGGGCCTTGGCCAGGCGGGTCTGTGGCCAAGTCAGGATGGACAGCTGTGGCGCCAGGGCAGGATCAAAGGCAGGAGCCTGCTCGGCGCGCGAAAATCTCAGTCGTTCATGAGGGGCGAGCTCCCGATCGTGCTCAAAGTAATAGCCTTCCAGGCCAGGATCGCCGTCGGTTGTCTGCCCGGTACACACAAAGCCCAGTCGGGGGTTGCCCAGCGAAATGCCGTTCTGGGCATGCCAGCCTGTCATCATCGCCCGTGAGACTTCCGTGGGCACTGCGCACAACGCAGTGCCCGACCAGACCCATCGGGGGGGCGGGTAGCGCACCCAGGCCTTGCGATCGCTCTCGGGCATGTACTGAACCGATACGCCCCCGATGGCATTGGAGAGGTAGTGATACTGCGCAGCAGCGACTGCGTGGGGCAGATGATCCAGTCCGAGTTTCTTCAGGCCGGGCAGAAAGCGCTCCTGGCGTTGGCGACTGAACACCTCATGGACCAGTTCCGCTGCGCGCGCGGTGCCTTGGCGCAGGATTGCACTCAGGATGATTCCGGTGAAGCCGCAGTGGTACCAGTTGGCCACTGCCTTCCAGGAAACGAGCTGGGCTGCACCAGCCTCAAATGAAGCTGGACCGGGGCGCGCACCGGAAGGGTCTTCTGAAACGGTCGGCTGAGGCATGGGGGCGATGTTAACTTGAACGCCCTTTCGACCCTGATCAGAGTGACGAGCAACACCATGCCGACCTTGACCGATCCCGATTTCGATCCCGCCCGCCATCAGGTGTGCGAGCAGCGCTGGTTTGACGATTTCAAATTAGGCGAGCGGTTCGTGCTGCCATCACGCACGATGACCGAAGCGCTTTTCGCCGCATTCCAGATGGCCAGTGGAGATAACCATCCGATTCATTACGATGTCGAATACTGCCGCAACCGCGGCATGCCCCATCTTCTGGCTCACGGATTTCAGGTCCTGATCCAGACGGCTGCGGGTGCCGGGCAATTCCCGCATGTGGTGGGTGAGTCCCTGAAGGCCTTCCTGGACCAGAGCAGCCGGTTTGTCGGACCAGTCTATGCCGGCGACACACTCTATCCGGCGCTCGTGGTCAGCGCCCTGGAGCCCGGACGAACCACCGGAGTCCTGACCATGGCCTCCTCCGTGCACAACCAGCGGCGTGAGCGCGTGCTGGAAGGAACCCAGCGTTACCTGCTTCGCCGCAGGGTCTGAGTCACATCGGGAAGACGGCCCGACCGCCCCATTCAGTCCTGCTGCGCCATGGTTTCGAAAGCCAGCCGGCCTTCGATGCGACGACCATCGCGGCCGAAGATGGAGTGAGCGATCCCCTGCGACGTGGTCCGGTACCAGCGCTGCATGCGTTGTGCCGCTTCAAGGGCGTCGCGCGGATCGAGGATGGCGGTGAGGGTGCTGGGGACGTTGGCTGTTTCGCCCAGCTCGAGATCGAAATCGCATTCGAGATCGAGGCTGTCCTGGGGGGTCTGCATATCGAAGGCCATGATCGAAGCTCCTTGAACGGGGCATGCGAGATGCATGCGTGGAGACACTTTAGCGACCCATTCTGGTTTGCAAAGGGTCGCCACACCGATCGGCGCCTGACGGCATCATCGCCCCGACGAATGGCCTTTTTTGTGTGGGAAAACACCGCGGTGAGGGGTGGCTTCAGCGCTCCAGAAGGGCGCGCGCGATGATTCCGGCCTGGATTTCAGCGGCCCCTTCGAACACATTCAGGATGCGAGCGTCAACCAGAACCCGGCTGATCCGGTACTCCATGGCATAACCGTTGCCCCCGTGGATCTGTGCGGCATTGTCTGCGGCTGACCAGGCCACGCGTGCCGCCAGCAGCTTCGACATCCCCGCTTCAAGATCGCAGCGGCGGTCCGCGTCCTTCTGGCGGGCCGCAAAGAGGGTGAGCTGCCGGGCAATCATGATTTCAACCGCCATCCAGGCCAGTTTGTCGGCCACCCTCGGAAACCCCAGGATCGGGCGTCCGAACTGCTGCCGGTCACAGGCGTAAGCCAGTCCGAGTTCGAGTGCGCTTTGTGCCACGCCCACTGCGCGGGCTGCGGTTTGGATGCGGGCACTTTCAAAGGTGCGCATCAGCTGCTTGAACCCATTGCCGCGCTCACCGCCGAGCAATGCGTTGTCGGGAATCTCATAGCCCTCGAAGGCGATTTCGTATTCCTTCATGCCTCGATATCCGAGCACCTCGATCTCGCCGCCGCTCATTCCTGCTGCCGGAAAGGGATGGTCATCCGTACCGCGCGGCTTGGGTACAAGAAACATCGAGAGGCCCTTGTAGCCCGGCGCGTCCTTGTCGCTGCGGGCGAGCAGGGTCATGAGGTCGCTGCGCGCACCGTGGGTTGTCCAGGTCTTGTTGCCGATGATCCGCCAGATGGCTCGACCGTCTGCCGCGGTTCCCTGCTCGGCACGAGTCCGCAGTGAGGCCAGATCGGAGCCGGTGTCAGGCTCGGTAAAGGAGGCCGTCGGAATGATCTGACCTGAGACCAGTCCGGGCAGCAGGCGTTCTTTTTGTTCCTGCGTGCCATTGAGCAGGATCAATTCGCAGGCGATCTCGGTTCGAGTGCCGAGGGATCCCAGGCCGATCCAGCTGCGCGAGAGTTCTTCCGTCACGACGCACATGGCCTGCTTGCCCATCCCGGCGCCGCCCCAGGACTCCGGAACGGTGAGGCCGAACACGCCGAGCGCTCCCAGTTCTTCGATGATCGAATCCGGGATCAGTTCGTTGCGCAAATGCCATCCATGAGCCGCCTCGGCGTGATCATCAGACCAGCGACCAAACTGAATCCGAATTTCATCCAGGGCAGGATCGTCATGCCCTGGGTTGCCAAAGGCGCGCGTTCCACGACCCTCGGCCAGCAAGGCGGCAATGCGGTGACGCACCGCTGGGCTGAAGCCTTCGGCGATCAGCCGTTGAACGGCGCCATTGTCACGAAAGGCCGCACGCGCTGCGCCCTCGGTGTCGATGAGTCCGGCCCGGAACATTTCCCCCTGGCTCATCGGCAGCCCCCCCTCGAGCTGCGCGAGATATTCGGCAAAGGCCGCCTGCAGCATGAGGGATTCAAGCTCGCCAAGTTCGCCGGCTGCGCTGAGTCGCCGGGCCCATCCAAGCATTTCATGCAGGGCCCGGACATAGGTCGTGCTCCATGCGAAACCATGCGCCCGTGCCTGCTCCTGGTTCAGCCCTTCGGGCCCTTGGGCAGCAAGGCGCGATTGCAGTTGGGTTCGCAGCGATTGGATGAGCTGGTCCGCTGCTGAGAGCGATTGCACGCACAGACCGTCGAGGTCGGGCAGGGCAGAGGAATGGGTCTGTGCGGGCAGACTGAGCGGCTCGGGCTTGTTCATGAAGGACCTCGAAATACGAATCAGGAAGTGTTGAGTGAACGGCCCTGCGACGAAGGGCCGTCTGGGGGATCAGGTCTTGGACCCGCCGATCGCGCGGGCGGCGCGCAGCGTGGCCAGTTGCTCGGGGGTCTGTCCCAGCACGCGTGTGAGTACGGCATCGGTGTCGCTGCCCAGAGTGGATGCGGCCGCCACGGGGGCGCGCTCACTTGAACTGAAGGACAACGGAGAGCCCGTGGTCAGGAAACGACCGTAGCCAGGATGATCGATGCGCTTGAACATGGGGTTGGATTCAGAAACTCGTGGATCTTCAGCCAACATCTGTTCAAACGTTCTGTAGGGTCCCCAAAGAATGGCCTTGTCGCTCAGGGCCTGGGACACCTGGGCGAGTGAGCGTTGTGCAAACCAGGGCCGCAGAACGGCTGAAATCAGCTCTCTGGCATGCCATCGGGCCATCTCGGAATCCAGGGCATACCCCAGGGCTGTTGCCGCGGCCTGCAAGCCCGAACTCACTGCGGTGGCCTTCAGGAGCGCCTGCCACTGGCGGTCACTGATGGCCACCACCATCACATGCCGCCCGTCCTGCGTCAGGAATGCGTCACCGTAGGCGCCGTACAGGAAGTTGCCATCGGCTGCGCGCTGGTTTGCATTGACTTCGACATCGGCGACATATCCGAGATTGGCGGTCGCGGCGAAAGCGACATCGGCCAGTGTCAGCGAAACCTTCTGGCCCTGGCCAGTCAGCCGCCGGTGTCTCTCCGCAGCCAGGATGGCCGTCGCCAGCGTCATACCGGCCAGCAGGTCCCACGCGGGCAGAACATGGTTGACTGGGCCGGTGCCCGGGCCGGTGACAAGCGGAAAGCCGGCTGCACAGTTGACGGTGTAGTCGACTGCATTGGCACCGTCCGGTGAGCCGGTGAGCTGGATCGTGATCAGATCTGCGCGCAGTTCGACCAGTGACTCATGGGCGAGATCGCCGTCCACGCCGAGATTGGTCAGAAAGATGCCCGCGCCTTCGCCGGGAGCGGTAATCAGTTCGCGCATCAGACGACGCCCTTCATCCGAGCGCGGGTTGATCTCCACCGAGTGCTTGCCGTGATTGAGTGAGGCCCAATACAGACTGCGGCCCTCGGCATTGACTGGCAGGCGTTCCGCATCGATGTTGCCCCCGATCGGATCGATGCGGATGACCTCGGCGCCGAGCTGCGCCAAAGCGAGGCCGCACGAGGGCGCAGCAACGAAAGCCGAAAATTCGATGATGCGCAGACCACTCAGCGGGGGCAGCCCGACACCCGGAGCGGGGTATCTGGGGCTGGATTGGGATGCAAGGGTGGGGGATGTGGCCATCGTTTCGGGGTCGCAATCGAGAGTGACTGGATATTCAAGCGACAATTCCATCACAAAGTGATCGCCTGTCATGGCCTAGCATCATCAAACCGATGCAGAACGTGACGCGTCTTGCCCTTCATGGAACCTTTCGAACTGCCGATGGCACGCATGACTCACCCGTCGAACGATTCTGCGACGGCGGGTCTGGGTGCCCGCGAGCCACTGGCCCGAAGTCTGGAGGCGGTCCTGGTGAGCGGACTGGAACTGGTTCGTCGGGCACTTGCCGATGGCGAATCCGGGTCACATCCACCGATCGAAGGCGGTGCAATCGCGCAGTCGCGTCGTCTGGAGCTTGAGTCGCCGGATCTGATTCGGAGCGCCATTGCCCGGTGGTACGAAGGGTCTTTCCTGTTGCTCGAGGCGGCTCGGCTGGGCTATCCAGGCGCTGACATTGACGAAATCGAACAGCGACTCGGGGTGGATCCCGGTCGTGGGGTCAGCATTCTTGCCGATGAGCTGTTTCATGTGCTCCGCGCTGGATCGGTGCAGATTCCTCAGCTTGATCCGGCCTGTGACCCTGCCACCGGGTTGCGGTGGTACTGCCTGTGTGCGGCGGGCGCTCTGGAGCAGCCCCTCAACTCGCGTGGCTTTCAGCCGATCGTGCGCGGGGTTGTTCTGGAGTCGTGGCCAGGGCTGATCAAGGAGTCGATGCGTCTGCTGGCGAGTGACACCCCGGGGCCTGCTCGCCATGCGGCCCCCCGCTCGAAGATCGAACTGCCTGATCCCCCGTCTTCTGCCGTACTGAGCATGGCAGGTCTTGGGCAACTTGAAGGGGCATTCGAGCAGGTGCGGGGCCGCGGGCCCTTGCCGCTGGCCCTTGAGCCCCTGCTGATGCGCCTGCGGCTGCCCTTTACCGTGCTCATGTCGCTCGACCCGGGCTTCCTGCGCGATGACCGACGCTCACTCGGGCGCTTCCTTGAGGCTCTGTGTGAGGCGGCGCGCCTCGCGCCCGAGCAGATTTCCGAGCAATCTCCATTGCTGCAGCAACTCGAGATGGCCGTACGTGCCATTGAGGTGATGGCGCAGCAGGCTCAGGTTCGGGCCAGGGTTCTGCACGGCCAGCTCGAACGCGAGTTGCAACGCACCTCGCATGGGGTGAGTACCGTTCTTGCCAGGCTCGAACGGGAGCGGGATCAGCTTCGTCGCTCCGACAGCAAGAGCAATCGCAGGGATCTCAGGCGCAGGCCGTCACGGGAAAAAGAGATTCAGGTGACAGACGCGGTGCGAAACATCTTGCTGCGCAAGATCGAGAACCGCCCATTGCCGGAGTCCGTGACCGCCTTTCTGCAGGAGGTCTGGGTGAGGCATCTGCGTACGGCGATCCTGCGCGACGGTGAACGCAGCCCTCAATTCCATCGTGCCCTTGGCGTGGTCGATGACCTGGTCTGGACGCTCGATATCCAGCAGCAGGGCACCAGTCGTTCACAGCTGGCGCGCCGCATCCCGGAGATCGTGCAGACCCTCAGTGTGGGCGCCCAATCGGTGGGACTCAGCGAGAGCGAGATTCAGCCGTTCATGGACGAGCTGTTCATGGCTCACCTGAGGCGCATGCAGCGCTCCTCGGCGAGAAAGGATCAGAACGATCGGAGTCGTGTGCCGGTTCAGCCCGATGAGCGATATCCCACCTCGCTGCAGGGCGCGCCTCGGGACGAGGCTCCAATTCATGGAGCCTCGGGTGAGACGGGCATTCCGCTGGTTCGAATCCTTCGCGAAATCCCTGTCGATGACTGCCCCAGAGGGGCCCGTCCGGTCTCGGTTTCGCCGCAGGAGCTGGATCGGGTGCAACCTGGGTGCTGGTTGCAGGTGCAGACGGGGTTGCAGCTCAGTCGGATGAAAGTGGCCTGGATCAATCCGGACCGGTCCGTGGTTCTGTTGGTCAGGGAGGGCGATCGCAAGGCCGTATCGTTGCGCGGGTTGGATCTTCAAGAAAGGCTCAGGCGGCGGTCTGCCATGCTGCTCGTCTGATCAGCCTCGCGCGAACGTCACGATGTGATCGGCGGTGAATCGAATGCCGATGGGGTCACCAATCCGGTGGTCGTGATGACTCGGCACGAGGGCCAGCAGGCGCTGCCCGCTTGGCAGTTCCAAGGTGTAGAGAAACTGCGCACCTCGAAACGCCCGCCGCAAAACACGAGCCTGAACCGGGCTGGCATCGTCATGTTCAATGTCGTCCGGGCGCAGCAGCACCTGCAACCGACCTTCTCCATCGGCGCATCGACGTGCCTGTTGGGCATCGTCTGGATCATGGACAGGCAGGCTTCCCAGTTCAAACTCGATCACCAGGCGTTCGCCCTGCTGGGCAAGGCGGCCGTCCATGAAGACACCCAGTCCAACGAAATCCGCCACGCTTCGGCTGCTCGGTTGGTGATAGAGCCGCCAGGCATCATCCCATTGAGCAATGCGTCCCGCCTCCATCACTCCGATGGAGTCCGCCATCGCGAATGCTTCGTATTGGTCATGAGTCACGAGCAGCGCAGTGGTGCCCTGGTCCTTGAGAAGATCGCGTAGATCAAGCGCAAGTTGCTCGCGCAGGTCGGGGTCGAGATTCGAAAAGGGCTCATCAAGCAGCAGCACGGAAGGCGCCGGGGCCAAGGCCCGGGCCAGTGCGGCACGCTGCTGTTGACCGCCGGAGAGTTCATGCGGAAACCGATCCGCCCAGGGACCCAGTCCGACCATGTCGAGCAGTTTGCGCACCCGGCTTGAGCGGGTTGAGTCCGGCTGGTTGCGCAGACCAAAACCGACGTTGCGGGCAATGGTCAGATGGGGAAACAGGGCGTAGTCCTGGAAAACCACACCCACGCCGCGATGCTCCGGGGCGATCGAGCGCCCCGGTTCGGCCACCGTTTGTCCGCCGATGATCACCTGCCCCTGTGCAGGCTGGACAAAGCCTGCAATGGTTCGCAGGGCCGTCGTCTTGCCGCAGCCCGAGGTACCCAGCAGACTTCCGATCTCACCTGGGGCAAGCTTGAAGCTCAATCCCTGCAGGACATGGATGGGGCCGGTTGGCGCAGCCAGCCGCACCCCAAGATCCCGGACCTCCAGGGCGCAGGAAGATGTTGCCTCTGGGCCGGGTGGATCAGAGGGCAAGGTCAGGGCTTGCATGGAGGTTCAACGATAGCCGGATTGACATGCCTTGATTCGCAAACCGCAGGGCGCGCCGAAGGACAGACAGGGTGTCAGGACACGACAGGGCACAATGTACGGGACGCAGGTTGCGATCTCCGGGCCCCTGCAAGTGCAGCCAAGGTGAACGCAAACCTGCAATGAGCCGCGATCTTAATCCCAACCCGCTCCTGTCCACACGGGCCGTGTCCTTCGTCTTCCCGCTCCAATCCGAGTTGCCTTGATGCGCCTGCCGCTTTCAAGTATGCGCCGCCGTGGTCCGGGGCTCGCCGGCTTTGCTGCCCTGATAGCTGCGATCGTCGTCGCGCCGCTGCTGGCCCTGGTCGGGGTGGCCTTCAGCGCATCGAGCGTGGCCGGCGACGAGCGTCTTGGTGCGCTGGGGCATCTCCTGGTCACCGTGCTGCCCGGATACACGGTGCAGACCCTGATGCTTGTGGTCCTTGTCGTACTGCTTGTTCTGCTCTTGGGCGTGGGCTCAGCCTGGCTCGTCGCCGCCTTCGAGTTCCCCGGCCGCCGTGTACTCGAGGTCGGACTGATCCTGCCACTGGCCATGCCGGCTTTTGTGATGGCCTATGTCTATACCGATGTGCTGGATACCAGCGGGCCGCTGCAATCGGTCTTGCGACAATGGCTGGGCTGGGAGGTGGGCGATTACTGGTTTCCGCAGGTCCGAAGCCTGCCAGGGGCAGCGCTGTTTCTGGCGCTTGCCCTCTATCCGTATGTCTACATGCTGGCCCGCAGTGCCTTTATCGATCGCAACCCCTCCATGGCCGAGGCCGCGAGATCGCTCGGTTTGTCGCCTCTTCGAGTCTGGTGGCAGGTCACCTGGCCGGTCGCCCGGCCCTCCGTGGCCGCCGGCGTTGCGCTGGTCACCATGGAAACGCTTGCCGATTTCGGTACGGTCAGTTTCTTCGCGATCGACACATTCAGCGCCGGGATCTACCGCGCGTGGCAGTCGATGGGGGATCGCGTGACGGCAGCCCAGCTTGCCCTGGTGCTGCTGCTGATCGTGATCGGGCTGGTCAGGCTTGAGCACCATCATCGCGGCCGCATGGCATTCCATGCGCGCGGGTTGCGGCCCGCAGAACGCAGCATGCTCGAGGGGAGGGCTGCTGTATTGGCCTGGCTGGCCTGCAGCGTCCCGGTCGTGTTCGGGTTTCTGCTGCCCTGTGGCTTGCTGCTTCGCAGCTGGTGGCTCGACGGGGCGGGCATCGACCCTCGCCTGGCCCAATGGTTGATGAACACCGCAACACTCTCGGGTCTGGCGGTGGTCATCACTGTACCCTGCGCACTGGCTGTAGCGTACGCATTGCGCATTTCAGGCGCCCGCTGGCTCAGCGCGGCCGCCCGACTTTCCGGGTTCGGCTATGCCGTCCCCGGGGTGGTGATGGGCGTCGGTCTGCTCGCAGTGCTTACGGCCTGGGATCGTGGTCCGGGCGAATTCACCGGGATGATGTTCGGCGGAACGCTCCTGGCGGTGGTTTATGCCTATTGCGCCCGATTCTTTGCCGTGGCTCAGCAAGGACTGGAGGCCGCGCTGCAACGGATCAGTCCCTCAATGGATGCCAGTGCGCGCTCTCTCGGGTGCTCACCGATGCAGGTGCTGGTTCGGGTGCACTGGCCCTTGCTGCGAGTGAGTCTGGCGACCGCAGCGCTGCTGGTCTTCGTTGACTGCCTCAAGGAGCTCCCCGCCACGCTGGTGTTGCGACCCTTCAACATGGACACCCTGGCCGTGGTGTCCTATCAATTTGCCTCAGATGAGCGGCTGGCGCAGGCCGCGCTGCCCGCGTTGCTGATTGTGCTTGCCAGTCTGCTTCCGGTGCTGTTGCTGGCCCGCACGTTCGCTCAATGGCAAGGGATGAGGTATGATTCGGATTCTGCAGGCGCGTAGCTCAGCTGGTTAGAGCACCACCTTGACATGGTGGGGGTCGTTGGTTCGAGTCCAATCGCGCCTACCAATCACTTCATCGAAAGTTCGCCAGACCTGGTCGTGTCCGTCATCCGCGTTACTCTGCCCGACGGCTCAGTCCGGTCCTTTGATGCGCCCCCTAGCGTGGCGCAGGTTGCGGCTTCGATCGGGGCTGGTTTGGCCAAGGCCGCCTTGGCTGGCCGGCTCGACGGTCAGCTGGTCGATACCTCGTTTGTGATCGAACGAGATGCCCAGCTTGCCATCGTGACCGACAAAGACGCCGATGGCCTGGAGGTCATCCGACATTCGACGGCCCATCTGCTCGCCTACGCTGTCAAGGAGCTGTTCCCTGAGGCTCAGGTCACCATCGGGCCGGTGATTGACGACGGTTTTTATTACGATTTTTCCTACTCTCGGGCCTTTACTCCCGAGGACCTTGAGGCGATCGAGTCCCGCATGGCGGAATTGGCCCGCAAGGACGAGCCTGTGCGGCGCGAGCTGTGGGGTCGCGATGAAGCAGTGAGTTTCTTCGAGTCGATTGGCGAGCGCTACAAGGCCGAAATCATCGCTTCGATCCCGGCCCAGGAAGGCATCAGCCTCTACCGTGAGGGCAGTTTTGTCGATCTGTGTCGCGGGCCCCATGTACCGTCCACTGGCAAGCTGAAGGTCTTCAAGTTGATGAAGGTGGCCGGCGCTTACTGGCGCGGCGATTCGCGCAACGAAATGCTGCAGCGAATCTACGGCACAGCCTGGGCTCGCAAGGAAGACCAGGATGCCTACCTGCATCGGCTGCAGGAAGCCGAAAAGCGCGACCATCGCAAGCTTGGCCGTGCGCTCGATCTATTTCATCTGCAAGACGACGCCCCTGGCATGGTCTTCTGGCACCCCCGAGGCTGGGCGCTGTGGCAGCAGGTTGAGCAGTACATGCGCCAGGTCTATCAGGACAACGGATACCACGAGATTCGCTGCCCGCAGATTCTCGACCGGACGCTTTGGGAGCGGTCGGGTCATTGGGAGAACTACAAGGATCACATGTTCTCCACCGCCTCGGAGAACCGCGACTACGCAGTGAAACCCATGAATTGCCCGGGGCACCTCCAGGTTTTCAACAGTGGTTTGCGCAGCTACCGGGATCTGCCCTTGCGCTACGGCGAGTTCGGTCAGTGTCACCGGAATGAACCGTCTGGTGCGCTGCACGGAATCATGAGGGTCCGGGGCTTTGTGCAGGATGATGGCCACATCTTCTGCACGGAAGACCAGATCCTCGATGAGTGCGTGGCCTACACCGAGCTTCTTCACCGGGTCTACAAGGATTTCGGCTTCACCAACATCCTCTACAAGGTGGCCACTCGCCCCGCCAAGCGGGTCGGCAGTGATGACCTCTGGGATAAAGCCGAATTCGCGCTCATGGAGTCGTTGCGCCGATCAGGCTGCGAGTTTCAGATCGCCCCCGGTGATGGCGCGTTTTATGGGCCCAAGATCGAATACACCCTGATGGATGCCCTTGGCCGGCACTGGCAATGCGGCACGATGCAGGTCGACTTCAACATGCCGCAGCGCCTGGGGGCGGAGTACGTCGCCGACGACAACAGCCGCAAGCACCCGGTCATGCTGCACCGAGCCATCGTGGGTTCGCTCGAACGCTTCATCGGGATCCTCATCGAAAACCACGCCGGGGCCTTTCCGGCCTGGCTTGCGCCCGTCCAGGCCATGGTGCTGAGCATTACCGAGGCTCAGGCCGATTACGCTCAGGACGTTGTACGCGCGCTGAAAAAACAGGGTCTGCGGGCCGAGTCCGATTGTCGGAACGAAAAGATCGGCTATAAGATCCGCGAGCACAGTCTTCAAAAGCTGCCTTACCTGGTTGTCGTGGGAGACAAGGAACGGCAGGCGGGCCATGTGGCCATCCGGGCGCGTGGCGGCGTGGATCTTGGATCCATGTCCCTGCAGGCGTTCATTGAGCGCTTGTCCGGAGAAGTTGCTTCACGTCAGGCCTGAGTCCACTCGGAGCTCCTGAGATTTCCCACGCACACCGGAGAAACCAGCATCGCTACGACCGAACGCGAACGGACACACCGCCTGAATGGCGAAATCAACGTGCCCGAACTCCGCCTCATGGGCCTTGAGAACGAGCCCCTCGGAATCGTCTCCACCCGCGAAGCCCTGCGTCTCGCCGAAGAGGCCGACGTGGATCTTGTCGAAATTGCACCGATGGCCCAGCCTCCCGTGGCTCGGCTCATGGACTACGGCAAGTTCAAGTACCAGGAGCAAAAGCGGGCGCATGAGGCGCGCCTCAAGCAGAAAGTGATCCAGGTCAAGGAGGTGAAGTTTCGCCCCGGCACCGATGACAACGATTACGGGGTCAAGTTGCGCAACCTGGTTCGCTTCCTGGAGGAAGGGGACAAGGCCAAGATCACGCTGCGTTTTCGTGGTCGGGAGATGGCCCATCAGGAGTTTGGAGTCCGCTTGCTTGAGCGTATCCGTACCGATCTCGACGCGGTTGGGCAGGTTGAGTCCATGCCCAGGCTTGAGGGGCGTCAGATGGTCATGATCATCGCGCCCAAAAAGAAAAAATAGTGCTATAGTTTTCGGCTTCGTTCGACATTCTTTTCAGAAATCGGGCGAAGTCTGAGTTGCCCGGGTCCCGAAAGCGTGCTGTTCCAGTCTGCAGCGCCACCTCGAGGCAGCCCCATCGGAGTGGCATCGTGCCCAAGATGAAAACCAAAAAGAGCGCTGCGAAGCGCTTTCGGGTTCGCGCAAGCGGCTCGATCAAACGCGGCCAGGCGTTCAAGCGCCACATCCTCACCAAAAAGACCACCAAGAACAAGCGTCATCTTCGCGGTGCTGTCCAGGTTCATGAGTCCGACGTGCTGAGCGTGCGGACCATGATGCCCTACGCATAAGGAGGGTTCAGCATGCCTCGCGTCAAACGTGGAGTCACCGCGCGTGCCCGTCACAAAAAGGTCCTGGCTCTGGCCAAGGGATATCGTGGGCGTCGCAACAATGTTTACCGTATCGCCAAGCAGGCGGTCATGCGAGCAGGTCAGTACGCCTACCGCGACCGTCGCGCTCGCAAGCGCGTGTTCCGTGCACTCTGGATTGCTCGAATCAACGCTGCGGCCCGGGAGCACGGAATCAACTACAGCCGCTTCATTGCGGGATTGCACAAGGCGGCGATCGATCTCGATCGCAAGGTGCTTGCCGAACTCGCCGTCAACAACAAGCCGGCTTTCGCGGCCGTTGTGACTCAGGTGAAATCGGCGCTCGGCGCCTGAGGAGTGGCATGAACCCCGCGTTCGCGGGGTTTGTTGCTCGCTCGATGGTTTAACGCTCGGGGCCCTGCATGGGCCCCTTTCCATTCTGGCGATGGATCAAGGTGGGGGACGCATGAACGATCAGTTGCAGGCCATGGTCGATGAAGCGGTCGCATTGTTTGCGGCAGCAGCGGATTCCGTTGCACTGGCAAATGCGAAGGCCCGGTTCCTGGGCAAGGACGGTCAGCTGACGGCCCACATGAAAGGGCTGGGCCGTCTGACCGGCGAGGCTCGAGCCGAGGCGGGCAAGGCGCTGAACGAAATCAAGCAAACCATCGAATCGGCCCACCTGACCCGCCAGCAGGCGCTTGATCTTGCCGCGTTGCAGGCTCGGCTGGCGGCCGAAGCCATCGACGTCACCTTGCCGGGCCGTGGTCTCGGGCACGGCGGCCTTCATCCTGTGACGCTCACGATCGAGCGCATTGAGAGCATCTTCCGATCAATCGGCTTTGATGTGGCCGACGGGCCCGAAATCGAGGAAGACTTCTTCAATTTCACCGCACTGAACACGCCTGACAATCATCCTGCGCGTTCAATGCATGACACGTTCTATGTCGAGGGTGAGGATGCGCGCGGTCAGCCGCTGCTGCTGCGCACCCATACCAGTCCGATGCAGATCCGTTATGCCCGCATGCATCGACCACCCATCAAGGTGATCGCTCCCGGCAAAACCTATCGGGTCGATTCGGATGCGACACATTCACCGATGTTTCACCAGATCGAGGGGTTGTGGATCGACGAGCAGGTGTCGTTCACCGATCTGCGCAATCTTTACACCACCTTCCTTCGGCGCTTTTTTGAACGGGATGACATTGATGTTCGGTTTCGACCGTCGTATTTCCCGTTCACCGAGCCCTCTGCAGAAATCGACATGCGGTTTGCCGATGGTCCGTTGGCCGGTCGCTGGCTTGAAGTATCGGGGGCAGGGCAAGTCCACCCGCAGGTGGTGCGCAACATTGGTCTCGACCCGGAACGCTACATCGGATTCGCGTTTGGCTCGGGGATCGAGCGCCTGGCCATGCTGCGACATGGTGTTGCCGATCTGCGGCAGTTCTACGAGAACGATCTGCGATTTCTCGAGCAATTCAACGACTGATCGGAGCGCTTGCAATGCGATTTTCTGAACGCTGGTTGCGTGCCTGTGTCGAAACCGATCTCGATAGCGATGCGCTGGCCCATGCTCTGACCATGGCGGGTCTTGAGGTGGAGGAGCGAACGCCTGCCGCGCCCGAGTTCAGTGGCGTGGTGGTCGCCCGTGTTCTTGAAGTCCATCGTCATCCCGATGCCGACAAGTTGACGGTTTGCTCCGTGGACATCGGTCAGCCCGAACCCGTGCAGATCGTTTGCGGCGCTCCCAATGTCACTGCGGGGATCACCGTGCCCTGCGCAGTTCCGGGAGCGCAGCTTCCCGGAGGGTTCAGGATTGGCGTGGCCAAAATGCGGGGCGTGCGCAGCGAAGGCATGCTGTGTTCGGCGCGGGAGCTGGGTCTGTCAGAGGATCATTCCGGCCTCATGCTTCTGTCCGAGGCCTTGATGCCCGGTCAGCTCCTGCGTGATGCCCTGGATCTCGATGATCGGATCTGGCTACTCAAACTCACTCCCAACCTGGCCCATTGCATGTCGGTCACGGGAGTGGCGCGGGAGGTCGCGGCCATCACCGGTGCAGCGCTTCGCTTACCCGACATGCCCAAGCTCGAGGCTCAGGTGCCCGATCGTTTGGCGGTACGCATCGAGGCGCCCGAACTGTGTGGGCGATTCAGCGGTCGCATCATTCGTGGCGTCAACGCACGGGCAGCAACACCCGATTGGATCCGTCAGCGACTCGAGCGAAGCGGCCAGCGCTGCATTTCCGCCCTGGTGGATCTGTCGAACTATGTGATGCTCGAACTTGGCCGCCCGACCCATGTATTCGATCTGGCCAAGATCCACGGTGGCCTGCAGGTGCGCTGGGGTCGGGCGAATGAACAGCTCAAACTGCTCAATGGCAGCACCATCGATGTGGGGCCGGATGGCGATGGATTGCGGGTTGGCGTGATCGCTGACGATCGGCAGGTCGAAAGCCTGGCAGGCATCATGGGGGGGGACGCCACGGCGGTGAGCCTGGAGACCAACGACATCTATGTCGAGGCGGCGTTCTGGTGGCCCGAGTCCGTCATGGGTCGGGCGAGACGGTACAACTTCTCGACGGATGCAGCGCAGCGTTTCGAGCGTGGCGTCGATGCCAGTACCACCGCTGAACATCTCGACTATCTTTGCTCCCTCATCATTTCAGTGTGCGGCGGTCAACCCGGACCCATCGATGATCAGAGCCTCGCATTGCCGGCTCGTCACCCCGTCAGGATGCGTCTGTCGCGGGCGATCAAGGTGATCGGAATGCCGTTGTCCCCTGAGGATTGCGTGCGTGCCTTCGATCGTTTGGACCTGCAGCACACCCAGCAGACGGTTGATGGTGATTGCGTCTTCTGGGTCACCCCGCCGGCGCGACGCTTCGATCTTCAGATCGAGGAGGATCTGATCGAGGAGGTTGTGAGGATCCTCGGCGTCGATACGCTTCCCGTGCGGGCGCCGACCATGTCTGCAGAGCTGGCCGTGGTTCCGGGAGCGCGTCGCAGCGCCTTGTCGATCAAGCGGCTGATGGCCTCCAGAGACTGGCAGGAGGTGATCAACTTTTCGTTTGTATCCTCCCACATGGAGCGTTCGCTTGCGTCGGGTTTCAGGCCGATCCTGTTGCGCAATCCGATCGCCGAGACCCTCGACGTGATGCGCACCACCCTCTGGAGTGGTTTGCTGGGCAATCTCAGACATAACCTGAATCGCAAACGAGATCGGGTGCGACTGTTCGAGGTTGGCCGGGTCTTTTTGCGCGATGAGCAGGCTCAGGCAGGCCCGCTCGAGGTCGCGGGCGTGAGGCAACCCATTCGTATCGCTGGGCTGGCCTGCGGCCCGGCCTCGCCCGAACAATGGGGGATCGCGGCGCGAGAGGTTGATTTCTTCGATGTCAAAGCCGACCTCGAGGTCTTGCAGTCCGACCTGCGCTTCGTCCCACAGAGCCACGCGTCTCTCCACCCGGGGCGAAGTGCCCAAATTCTCAGTGCTGAAGGGCATCCTGTCGGTTGGATTGGCAGTCTTCATCCCGCTCAGGTTCAGGCGCTCGATCTGACTCGAACCCCCATTTTGTTCGAACTCGACATGGATTGCCTCATGGCGAAGCGGGTGACGCAGACCCAAGGTGTCTCGAGGTTTCCTCCAGTGATCCGTGATCTGGCCTTCCTGCTTGCGCCCTCTGTTCTTGCCGGTGATGTGCTCGCTGAGATCGAACAGGCGCGTCAGCAGGATCCTCGTCTGAGCATGCTTCAGCATGTTCGTCTTTTTGATGAATATCGCGGTAAGGGATTGGAAAATAAGGAAAAAAGCCTTGCCTTCCGGTTCTGGTTGCAGGATACTGAGAAGACCTTGTCTGATGCTGACGCAGACTCCGCAATGGCTGCGATCACCGAACGCCTCGCCGCTCGACATCAGGCTCGATTGCGATCGGCCTGATCGCCGCTCTGGCTCCATTTTTTGTCTGTCCATGTCCCCGAACGACTCAGAATTGCGCCCGAGGGCGCACGAATCCCGCGGTGCGCTGCGTGACCTCGAGTTCGAGCTTGAGGGTGTCGATCCGCCGGATCGAGGATTCACGCTGACCAAGGCCGAACTGGCCGAGATGTTGTTCGAGCGGGTCGGCCTCAACAAGCGTGAATCCAAGGACATGGTTGAAACCTTCTTCGACGAGATCCGTGCGGCACTCGAGCGAGGTGACAGTGTCAAGCTTTCAGGTTTCGGCAATTTCCAGTTGCGCGACAAGCCGGAACGGCCAGGCCGTAATCCCAAGACAGGCGAAGCCATCCCGATTTCGGCTCGCCGAGTGGTCACCTTTCATGCGAGCCAGAAGCTCAAAACCCTGATCGACGGGTCCGAGCCTGAATGAGTTCAGCGTCATTGTCCGAACGTCGTGTCGAACCTCTGACTTCTGCCGAGTCGCGAGTCGGTGCCGAGGCTGGGGCGCTGCCTGCAATTCCGGCCAAGCGGTACTTCACCATCGGTGAGGTGAGCGAGTTGTGCGGTGTGAAGCCGCATGTCCTTCGTTATTGGGAACAGGAGTTCACCCAACTGCGTCCCATGAAGCGTCGTGGCAATCGAAGGTACTATCAACATCACGAGGTGCTGCTCGTCAGGCGCATCCGAGAATTGCTCTATGAGCAGGGGTTCACGATCAGCGGTGCGCGCAACCGATTGGGCGAAGGGACAGCCGCCGTTGCGCGTCGCCGGGAAGCCCCGCAGGAGAGGGCGGTGGTCGTGACCAGTCTTCCCGAGATCGCCCATCTATCTTGCGTAGGTGATCTGCGCGAAGAACTCAACCGACTGTTGGTGCTTCTCGAACCCTGAGGGACCCTCGCGTCTGCTATACTTCGCAGTCTTTCGGGGCGTAGCGCAGCCTGGTAGCGCACCTGCATGGGGTGCAGGGGGTCGCGAGTTCAAATCCCGCCGTCCCGACCATCTAAGCAAACGGAAAATCAAGGGGTTACTGCTCACGAGGCGGTAGCCCTTTTTCCTTTGCGCCAGCCGATCGGACTGCTGGTGCCTATTCGGTGCCTATAAGTCGCACGCTGCACGGCTTCGCGACGGTCGCCGCCCGCCCTTGCGTTGCAGGAAAAGTCCTTCGCCGCAGGCAGATTGTCTTGTGGAACTGCCCCCGCGTCTCGCCCGTACGCTTCCTGAGCAGCCGGCCCATACCCCCCTGCCGTGGGTCCAATCGCTCGAGCACCCTGTCCCGGTCGACCTCTCCCTCACATCGGAAGGTCAAAATTTATGCCTGTAAACCTACTTAACACTCAGGCTCGAGCGTTGCTACCGCCTTCAGCACGGGCGCGAAGCGCCTCATACAGCTGCGCTGGCCCGAGGAGGATGTCTCTCAACCCGTCACGGACGCGCTCGGAACCAAGGGCCTGCGAACTCATTGCCTGATGTGCCTCGAACGCCTCCATGATGGCGTCTGACAGCGCCTTGCTCAGGTCAGGCGAACTCGCGAACTGCTCTTTGCTGTTGCTGGCTGCCTGCTGCATCAAGGTTTCGTTCTCCAGCAGCTTTCCCTTGAGCACGCCGTTGACG
>Ga0255095_1000217_pt1 | contig 31982 bp, 27 predicted proteins | sample Colum_Law_RepC_8_2_FD_188435 | JGI IMG/M metagenome (GOLD analysis project Ga0255095, IMG submission 188435) | Freshwater microbial communities from Columbia River, Oregon, United States - Colum_Law_RepC_8d | ecosystem: Environmental > Aquatic > Freshwater > River | place: USA: Oregon...
AATCTTCGACGAACTCGTGGCATAAAAACTCTCCAGGAACTGCCACGATACCCATTCTCCATGCCGCAATTCCAGCGATCCTCTATCCACCTTAATTGCTGGTCCGAAAACCGGGGTCCACTTCAGTTTTGTATTTCCATGCTTCAAGAGTTCCAGGTAAATGAACATGAATATCTTCTGGTGGTTGATCGCAAGCCATTCCAGCCAACCCCATGTTTTATGCTCATACATTCTCTGAGCCAGCAAGCCCCAATCTTTGTGGAACACTCAATTGTGTCCATTTATGACAAAGCTTCAGCAGCTGGGATTTTGCGATCGGCTTTGTTGCATAGTCACTGCATCCGGCTTCAAGACACTTTTTTCGATCCTCCGCCATTGCATGTGCGGTGAGGGCCAGAATCGGGCCCATGTATCCCTGCTCCCGCAAACGTCGAGTTGCTTCGTACCCATCAAGAACAGGCATCTGCATGTCCATCAGAATAAGATCGTAGCCACGAATCGACGAATCGGAGTCTCCATTTCGCTCCATTGAAGCGGACACTTTCTCAAGTACAGACACACCGTTCTCCGCAACATCGATCGTTGCGCCAGCACGCCGCAAAATGGTCTCCAGAAACCATCGATTGACAGGATTGTCTTCGGCAAGCAGGAACCGACCATTCAGCCTGAGATCGCCCGCGACAACCTTTTCCAGCCCCGCATCAGAGGCCGCCAGTTGAAACGATGCGGATTCCAGCAACTCTGCCTCTCCAAGCGAGCCCATTGCGACCGAGACGCTGAATGTGCTGCCTAATCCCAGTTCACTCGTTACGCTGATGTCTCCATCCAATAAGCGAGCCATACGACGGCAGATCGAGAGACCTAATCCAGTTCCGCCGAATCGTCGAGTAGTCGATGCGTCGGCCTGCATGAAAGGCTGAAAGAGCCCCGCGAGTTGATCGGGATCCATACCGATTCCCGTATCGGTGACGTCGAATGCCAGTCGGTCAATTCCATCGGCGGACTTCGGAGCGATGCGAACAGTCAGGTTGACACTTCCCGAATCCGTGAACTTGATGGCATTTCCGAGCAGGTTGATGAGAATCTGGCGAAGTCGGACCGCATCGGACACAATGACTCGGGGAATTGGCCCTATTGACTGGGCTTTGATAATGAGATTCTTTGCGAGTGCCTGAGGCTCCAGGGACGATAAGACTTCCGCAATGAGCTGAACAGGAAACACTTGCCTGAACTCAAGTGTCATTTTGCCGGCTTCGATCTTTGAAAGGTCCAGCACATCATTAATGATCGTCAACAAATGATGCGCAGAAGACTGGATCGTACTGACATGACTGTTCATTTCTTCCGCGTTCAGGCCGGGTGAGGACAGAAGCTCCGAATAGCCCAGAATCGAGGTGACCGGAGTTCGAATCTCATGGCTCATATTCGCCAGAAACTCACTCTTTGAACGATTCGCGTTATCCGCAGACTTGCGGGCTGCAATCAGCTGTTTCTCCGCCTCTTTCCGCGCAGAAATGTCTGCCATTGTGCCCAGCATTCGCCGCGGATTCCCGTCTTCATCTCGTTGCATCAAGCGGCCACGAGACTGTACCCATCGCCACTCGCCGGTCTTCTGGAGTACTCGAAACTCAGCTTCAAAAATAGGCGACAGACCGTCGAAATGATTCTGCGCACGGGTCTGCACGTCAGAAATATCCTCGGGGTGCACTCGCTTCACGAACGTATCGATATGCGGATCAAGATCTGCTAATTGCTCACCCAATAAACTGGCCCAGCGAGAATCCCAGATCTCTTCGCCGGTCTGAATGTTCCAATCCCATGTTCCCAGCTCACCACCGGTCAATGCCATGTCGAGGCGTTCACGTTCGAATCGCAACACTTCAGCGGCATTGCGAGAATCCGTAATGTTCGTCGCAATCCCAATGAACCCATCGATCGCATTGTGTCTGTCACGGGTGGCCGTAACAACAAGCCTGACGATGAGGCGGCTACCATCCTTTCGGATATAATTCCAATCAGATTCGCTGTGCCCACCGTGTCGAGCCTTGTGAACAAATGTCTCAAACCCTTCGATCGAATAACCGAACTCAAGGCTGAGTTCCTGACTGCGACGCTTCACTTCCTCGTGACAATGAAAGATCGCAGGGGTTTGCAGACCAATCATTTCTGAGGCCGAATAGCCCAACATCTGCTCGGCGCCGGAGTTAAAGACTGTGATCAGGCCATTAACGTCACTGGCAATAATGGAAACATGGGTCGATCCCTCCACAACCGCCTGCATCCGCGATCGCGAAAACAGCAATTCTTCGCGAGCATTCACCTGATCTGTCGAGTCCATGATGTAGCCGTGCCATCGCACTGATCCGTCAGCCTGACGACAGGGAGCTGCGTTGCCGAAGCACCAACGAACGGCACCGTCAGAAAATCGAACACGGTATTCATGACGCCACCGCGTGAGATCATTCGCCGAACGTTGAATCGATTCAACAACTGCCGAATAGTCATCCGGATGCAGAATGTTGAATATCTTTGCAGCATCATGCCGAACATCTTCCGGTGAAACTCTGTAAATCTCCCGAATGCCTTCGCTCGCGAATGGAAAACAACTAGTTCCATCAGCACGGAGTTCAAATTGATAGACAACGCCCGGAACTTGTGCGGCGATCTGGTGTAACCGATCGTGAACTTCCTTGAGTTGCGCCTGACTGCTCGTCAAAGATCGATTGAGTCGTCGAAGCTCCAATTGAGATGTAACCTGTAGTGCCAGCGACTGCAGATCGTTTATCTGCTGGTCCGAGATTTGACGTGGCTTCGTGTCAATGACGCAAAGTGTTCCCAGTGCAAATCCATCTGCTGTTTGCAAAGGCACACCTGCGTAAAAGCGAATATATGGTGCCTCGAGCACTAACGCGTTGTCGCATGTGCGAGGATCCGTCAGTGCGTTGGTGACGATCAGGGGTTCAGTGCCAAGAATTGCATGCGCACAGAACGCAGAATCTCGATGAGTCTCTTTCGCTCCGATGCCATGAGCTGACTTGAACCATTGGCGTTCGGAATCCAAAAGACTGACCAGAGCAATTGGCGCTTCACAGAGCCGTGCGGCGAGTGATGTCAAATCGTCAAAGACTCTCTCGGGCTCGGTATCGAGGACGCTGCATTCAATCAACGCACCGAGACGTTCGCGTTCATTCAAGGGAAGACATGCACGTGGCATTTCGACGGTCCGGAGTATCAAGAGGCATCAACGTGGTCGACACAAGGGGAGATCGTCAATCGCGAGCCTGAACAGAGTGGACACGGTGTGACAATGCAACCTATGCTTGAAAACAAGCAACCGTCGGACGTCAAAGTTGCTTTTCCCGATGCAAACACTGGCCACTCACTTTGCCAGTCGTCATGGTCAACATCATCGAAACAAAGGTTCCCCGCAGGGTAGGGAAATTGCTCCGAGAAATACTCCTGCTGCGTCTCTGCAATTTGCCCTGGTTCTTCGGGAGTTGATGCCGCTGTTGATCATTCGCTCTATTCGCCGATCGACGATCTTCCCGATCTAACAGAATAACTCGGACGCGAGTCACGGTATGCCAGGACTTCGCCGCCGGGGTGTCGAAAGGAAGTCGGCCCGGAGTTGGTCGGCCCTGAACAGACTCGATTTGCCTGAACGCTACCTATGTACTACTGAGTGTTTCTCTGACGGAGCCTGGCACTTACGCGATTCAAAATTGCCAACTCACGATCAGACAGTGCTTCGCGACCTTCGGTGTGCAATTTTTCGAGGATGATATCCAGCTGCTGCTCATCCATTTCGCGAACTTCGGATTCGCGCACCGCACGCTCGTCGTCGCGACGGCTTTTCCAGCGTTCCAGAATCCCGAAGCTGGAGTCTTCGTCCTGGCTTTCACCATCTGAAAACTCAGTTCGATTCAGACTGGTATAGCCTTCTGAAAAATCGTAACCCATGAATGAGTCATCAGGCTCCGGCGGTGGAGTCCACTGGCTCACCTGATGAATATGCAGAATCAACAGGAACGAGGACAACGCTACCAGACTGCTGATGTCGAATACGAAGCCTGCGAGGATTCCGAAGAGCGAAACGACCAGTCCGATTCGCAGCATCAGGTCATTAGTTTCTGACTCCACAAATCGCAGATTCAAAAATGATGAAGCGATCTGACCAGCATCCAAAGGACGAACCGGGATCAAATTGAACAATGACAGACAATAGTTGACAAGGAACGTTACTCGGAGACAGTTCTCTGCGAGTGTCAGTTGGGATCCAATCGAAAAAACTTCGAAGGGGTTCAACAAGTTGCCCAGCAGACCGAGTTCCTGGAGACGCCAACCGCACCCGACCGCCACAGAAGCATTTATAAGCGGACCGGCTAGTGACTGAAACAACGATTCGCGAAACGTTAGCCGCGAGCCACCCTCGGACATTCCACCCAACGGCCACAACACAACAATGCCCGGTGCAGAGTAGTTTCTTCGGGCCACCAGCAGATGAGCGATCTCGTGTCCCAGAAGACTCAGCAACAGAACCGCGCTGGTGATCGCTCCGAAGACAACGTCCTGCATTCGCCACATCAATGCAACAGCAACGACTGGCATGAGAAAACTCAGCCGAAGCGGAACTCCCAGCAGTCGTCCCATTGGGAACGAAAATGTCAGTAAACTGTCAGTGCGATACATGATTAGGATTGTAAACACGCCATCGACCGCAAAAAACACCCGAAGGCAGATTTTTTTCTCACTGCTGGAAGTCCTCCAAGCTTCACGCGGGCACCATGAACACAGATTCTGAAGCCCGGCAGGCATGAGCCGTGTGTACTTCAGTGCGTAATTCTCAAGGAGAATGGGCCAAAACAGCTGTTTCAAAATGTTCTGCCTGTACACCCGACTACAGCGTGGAATGGGCTAGTGAGGGGGAAAGCGACTGCTTTCTGACGAATAGTAGGGTCTCATGCTCAGTGATTTTTGGGTTTGACGCTGTGATCCGGCCTGGTCGCTTGTTTTGAGCGGATTGCCCTGGTCCAATTCGCGTTCTGCGTGCAAATCAGGTCTGGTTGAGCTTTTCTCGCCGGACATGTGCAGCCTGCGGTCCGCCTGAAGTTGTTGCGAACGGCGAGTATTTCCACCTTATTTGTGTCAGACAGGAATTTGAAAGATGGCGGTTAAAGTTTATTACGACGACGATGCAGACCTAAGTCTCCTCAAGGGCAAGACGATTTCCATCATCGGTTATGGAAGTCAGGGCCATGCACAGGCTCAGAACCTTCGTGACAGTGGCTGCACCGTGCTTGTTGGCCAGCGTCCCGGCGGTGCCAATTATGATCTCGCCATCAGCCACGGATTCAAACCCGTCTCAGCTGCCGAAGCTGCTGAAAAGGGAGATCTGATCAACATCCTGCTGCCAGACGAACTGCAGGGCGACGTTTATCGCAACGATATTAAGCAACACCTGAAGCCAGGCAATTTGCTGATGTGTTCACACGGCTTCAACATCCACTTCGGTCAGGTTCAGCCTCCGAAGGGTGTCGATGCCGCACTTGTTGCACCAAAAGGCCCCGGCCACCTGGTTCGCAGCGAGTACGAAAAAGGCGGCGGTGTCCCGAGCCTGATCGCACTCAGCGAAGGTGCCTCGGAGACATCCCGCCAATTGGCTCTCGCCTATGCTAAGGGCATTGGTGGTACTCGTGGTGGTGTGATCGAAACAACGTTTGCTGAAGAAACCGAAACCGACCTCTTCGGCGAACAGGTTGTTCTCTGCGGCGGTGTCAGTGCTCTGGTCAAGGCTGGATTCGAAACTCTGGTCGAAGCCGGTTACCAGCCGGAAATGGCCTACTTCGAATGTATGCACGAACTGAAGTTGATCGTCGACCTGTTTTATCAGGGCGGTCTGAATTACATGCGTTACAGCGTTTCCAATACGGCTGAATACGGCGACTACACTCGCGGTAACCGCATTGTGACGGAACAGACCAAGGCCGAGATGAAGAAGATTCTGGAAGAAATCCAGAGCGGAAAATTCGCTCGCGACTGGTTGCTTGAAAACAAGGCCGGTCAGGCTTCGTTCCTCGCAACTCGCCGTCGCGAACGCAATCATCTGATTGAAACCGTCGGCAAGCAACTGCGCAAGATGATGAGCTGGATTTCCTCTAAGGAAGTTTGATTGCCCATCTGCTGCTGATCTTTTGAAGCCCGCCTGTTCATCCCGGTGAACAGACGGGCTTTTCTCCTTTTTACCGGTTTACCGGATGCGCGTTTCACATGGCAAAGAAGCAGGTCGACGTCTTTCCAACCAAACTGATTCGACAGCTTGGCAAAGCGACAGATGCTGCTCTGGCCGATGAGTATCAGATACCAATATGGCGAGTCCGCTCGGAACGAGTGCGTCGAGGTATCTCGAGAGCCCCATCAGGCAACTGGACTCCCCAGCAGATCGCTCTGCTTGGAAAAATGTCCGATAGTGAAGCCGCGCGACACGCAGGATACACCACAACCGCAGCTTTCGTTAAACGCACTTCTCTGGGAATTGCCCCGTTCGGAAAGTCTCTGGAGGAAACTCGTTTTCAGTGGAAGGCTTCCCATCTGAAAAAATTGGGAAAGGTTTCTGATGCAACACTGGCTCAGGAACTGGGGATTTCCGCCAGCGTGGTGGCCAGCAAAAGATATTCATCAGGAATCACCTCTGGAATTTTTGAAGCGACGATTCGAAAGCCCTGGACCAAAACAGAGATCTCGATGCTGGGCAAAAAACCAGATACCGTCGTTGCAAAACTGACAGGAAGAGGACGCCGACATATTCGGGCCAAACGCGAATCTCTCGGAATCCCGGCCTTTCAAATTCAACGCTCCATCCCGTGGACGAAAACGATTCTCAAACAACTCGGCACAATGCCGGATGCGGAACTCGCAAAATCTCTTGGCGTCTCGCTGGGAACTGTCGCATTGCATCGTCGACGCCTGGGAATCAAACCTTTTGGACGTTCAGCAATTGACGATCGACGCTGATATTCTTCGGGCGGCGGAGTTTTAGGCCGAGGTTTCGCGGAATGTATCATTCCGATCATTACCTCAATCGTGGCCGCGAACAGAATAAATGTTTTACTTCAGTCAGAAGTTCTTCCGAGAACACTCATGAGTTTCATCGAAATCCAACCCGTTGACTCCCCGATCAGAGGCTCCATTCGCCCGCCGGGATCGAAAAGCATCACCAACCGCGCCATGATCCTGGCTGCGCTGGCTGATGGACCGACAACACTCACCGGAATGCTCGACAGCCAGGATACTCGCGTCATGGTGGAGAGTCTTCGGCGGCTTGGCTTCACGGTCGATCAGGACGTTGCCGGATGCCGCTGCACCGTGAATGGCCTCGCGGGAAAAATCCCGGCGAAACAAGCTGATCTCTGGCTCGAAAACAGCGGAACCAGTATTCGCTTCCTGACCTCTCTTTGCTCACTCGGAAGCGGACAATATCGGCTGGATGGTGTTGAACGTATGCGACAACGCCCCATTGGAGATCTTGTGCGAGCACTCCAGCCGCTGGGGGCCAATATTCGTTATGAAGTTCCCGACAGTGACTGTCCTCCGATTATCGTCGACGGTCTGCTCAGCTACTTCACCGGTGGATGGACTTCGATTCAGGGAAGTATCAGCAGTCAGTTTCTCAGCAGTCTGCTGATGACTGCCCCTGCGTGCCAGAAGGACGTTCACGTTCGCGTTGACGGCGAACTGGTTTCAAAGCCCTACGTCACCATGACTCTGCAAATGATGCAGGCCTTCGGCGCAGAAGTGTTTTGGCCTGATGATCTGTCTGAATTCCACGTCAGTGCGAAACCATATAAGGCTGGCACTTACGATATCGAACCGGATGCGTCGGCAGCCAGCTACTTCTTCGGTGCTGCAGCCGTAACGGGTGGTGAGGTCACTGTCACGGGGCTCTCGCGCAATGCTTTGCAGGGAGATGTGGGCTTCGCCGGAGCTCTGGAACAAATGGGGTGCGAAGTAATCTGGGGCACTGATCGGATCACCGTAAAGGGGAAACCTCTGCATGGGATCGACATCGACATGAATGCAATTAGTGATACGGCACAGACGCTTTCTACCGTCGCTGTGTTCGCTGACAGCCCCACAACGATTCGCAACGTCGGCCATATGCGACACAAGGAAACCGATCGCATCGCAGCTGTCGTGACGGAACTCAAGCGAGCCGGCATCCGCGCGGAAGAACATGCTGATGGGCTCACAATTTTCCCCGGAATGCCTCAACCGGCCGAAATTCACACATATGATGATCATCGCATGGCAATGAGTTTTTCATTGCTGGGGCTGCGAGTTCCCGGCATAAAAATTCTGGACCCGGGCTGCACCGCCAAAACGTATCCCAACTACTTTCAGGACCTCCAGACTCTCTGCACGGGAGAGCATCTGGCAGGAACCAACTTATGAGCAATGGCGGATGGCCGGAAGGCAATCGATCGGGAGATCGAGGAAGACGACCTCAGTACGGGAACCGAGATCAATCAGGTCCACGACATCGACGTCCTCAACACGGCGCCAATCCGTGGGACAAATCCCAGAACTCTCGCAGCAGTGATGAGCCAAGTCTGGTTGTTCCGGAACCTTACATCAATGGTCGCCATCTGGCTTATGCGGTGTTGCAGGAGTACGACCGCTCGGATCGCTTCGTGCAGGATCTCTTTGCAGAGCTTGATCATCGTCATCAATTGTCATCACAGGATCGCGCGCTGGCGGTGGATGTTGCCTCCGGAGTTGTTCGCCGCAGCAGAACGCTGGATGTCCTTCTGGAATCCCGTATGACTCGCCCACGTCATAACGTGGAACCTGATCTTTGGCGTATTCTTCGAGTTGGGGCTTATCAACTGTTGTTCGCACGCACCCCGGAACATGCGGCCGTGGATTCGACGGTTGATCTGTGTCGAGATTTGAATCGAGCCCGCTGGACGGGTTTTGTGAACGGCGTGCTTCGCAATATTGGACGTCTTTTGGCCGACACGCCGTGCAATGGACCGTCAGCCACATCACTTCCGACAGTCAACGGGCTTTGGCGTTCACTCAACGAATCCGTATTCGCAGATCCAGCAGTCGATCCTGCTCAGTATTATGCGGATGCGTTTTCATTACCAATTTTTCTGGCCAAACGCTGGGTCACAAGATTTGCCAATTCGCCGACGAATACCGATTTGCTGGCGATCTGCTTCCAATCGATTAGTCCTCCATCGACGTCGCTGCGAGTCAACTCAATGAGATCGACTGCGGCGGACATACTGACTTTGCTCACGGAAGCCGGATGCAAGGCAAGCCTCGGACAAGTTGCCGGCAGCATTCATCTGGATCAGTCTGTTCGGCTTGAATCGCTGCCAGGTTATGCCGACGGACTGTGGAGCGTTCAGGATGAAGCCGCGATGTCAGCCTCACAACTGCTGAATCCGCAACCCGGTGAACAAATTCTTGACATGTGTGCGGCTCCCGGTGGCAAGACAACGCATCTTGCGGAACTCAGCGGGGATCAGGCTCACATCACGGCGTGTGATGTTGCAACGGGGCGACTTCAGCGAGTGCTCGACAATGCCGCGCGGTTGCAACTGCATTCGATCAATCCGCAACTGATCGGGAAAGATGGAAACAGTCTGCCTGACGGACCATTCGATGCAATTCTGGTCGATGTTCCCTGTTCGAATACCGGTGTTCTGAATCGTCGTCCGGAAGCCCGCTGGCGGTGTGATGAAAGCTCCCTCCAGGAACTCGTGGTGCTTCAGACGCGACTCCTGCTGCAGGCCTGTGAGCGAGTTCGCTCCGGTGGTCGCGTGGTCTATTCAACCTGCAGCCTTGAACCAGAAGAGAATCGTGGTGTCGTGGACGCAGTGCTGTCAGCCATGCGCGAGTTTCGTCTGGACCGCGAATGCCTGCATCTCCCGGGCCTGCCTGCTGACGGCGCTTATCAGGCCCTGCTGAAGCGAAGTTAGGGGAAGGGAAAGAGTTTTGATCAGTGGCGCGTTGACCACGGAGCCGGAAGCGACGGCTTTCTGGTGCCGTCGCTTCCGGCTCCACAGTAAAAATTAGTGCAATAGCCTGCCAACGCGTTTCAGTTGACGTTTCGACAATGTCAGATTTTTGCGAACATGGTAGTACCCAGCCTGTATCCACTGTGAGCCACTATCGAATCGAAAACAATGTTCATCCAAATCTCGCTGATCGCCATTGCAGCTCTGTTGACAGTTACCGTCGCAGTTCTGATCTATCGTGCCGCACGATGCGATGCGGGATGGCGTGCCTGGATCTGCTACCAGGTGGCGATGATTTACAATTTCGTGCTGCCTCGTTGCACATCAACGAATGAGTGTACTTTTCCGGAATACGGGCCAGCCATCATCGTGGCGAATCACACTAGCCCAGCCGACCCTGTTCTACTCTGGATGCGGCATTTTTCTCAGTTCAAAAAGCCACGCCTGCGCGTCATCGGCTACATGATGGCCAAAGAGTATTACACTCGCGGCGGACTGCTCACATGGATCTGCAAGGCCATGGAATGCATCCCGGTTGAACGAAACGGACAGGACATGGCGCCGATCAAGGAAGCTCTCCGCCGACTTCAGGCTGGGCACTTGCTGGGCTTGTTTCCTGAGGGTGGCATTAATATAGAATCGCCCAATGAGCAACTGCGAGCCGGAGGCGTTGGAGTTGCATGGCTAGCACTGCGTTCCAAAGCACCGGTTATTCCAGTGTTTATCTCTGACGCACCTCGATCCGAATCGATGGTCCGCGTTTTCTTTCAACGCACTCGGTCAAGACTGACCTATGGAGATCCCGTCGATCTGTCTCCATGGCAGAAGGATAAACCCAGTCACACAGACCTGATCGAAGCCACCGACAAAATCATGCAGAGCATCGCCAGTCTCGGCGGTCTTCAGATTACTCCATCGCTTACTCGCGCGACTCGTCAAGCGAAGGCAGGCCCGGAGCAGGATTAGTCGCACCTGCGTCCTATATCTTCGGCTGAGTGCTGTTGACGATACTCTGAAATCCTGAACAAGGGCTCTTCAGACGGAAAGAGCAACGGCTCAACCAGACACTATCGAACAAAAGCCATGTAGTAAAACAACAGGCCCGTCACGGACGTCAGCGTAATGTCGATTGTCGAGGCCCAGCCAAGGAGCGAGTGAACTCGACTGTGTGGACCGGGCTGAGGATTCTTGCCAAATCGTTTCAGAGCCAGAACAATGGTAGCGACCCACAGAACAGGAGTCGTGATCGCAAACACCAGATGCACTAACAGCCACGGTCGGACCGCAGAGATTTTTGCGGCGAATTCTGCTTCGGGCAACTTCTGCTGAGCGACAATGTTTTCCCAGCCACCGTGTACCAATTGCACGTCGACTTCAAAGGCCGTCACCGCCACCAGAAGGACCAACCCGAGCGTGAGCTGAAGCTTCATGTGCCCGGCATAGTTTCTACGAAACTTCACCAGCCAAAGACTGAACAGCAGCAGAGGCACGATCAGCACGAGCGCACAAACGACGAAGTCCAGCATGAAGGTCGTGGGATAACCCAGAAAACCAGTGCGAAACATTTTTCAACCTGCCGGATGTTCTGCAAAACGGAACAAAACCGCCCGACCCTCAACGGGCCGGGCGCTAAATCGATGTGACCGGACCAGAAGAAATCCCCTCAAAGGGATCAAGTCCAGCCTTCACTTTCTGAAGAGGCCTTCAGGCTACTTCTTCAGTAGTTCAAGCACTGCAGCCTGAATGCCATCAGTATCAATCCCCTGATGCCCCATCTGCTGCCACAAGCCACCCGAGCCTTCACGATGCGTCCCAATGTTGTTGTAACGGCCCTTGAAGCCTTGCTTCAAAAGTTCTGTGCCAAACCGCGAACCCAATCCAGTATTAACGTTGAATGATTCGGCCACCAGCACCATCGGAGATGCAGCCAGTTTCGCCATCATGGCTTCATCGTAAACATTCAATGTGGCTTTATTGATCAAGCCGACATGCACCCCCTGAGCCTTCAGCTTGATCACGGCATCAAGCGCTCGATAAACGGTTTCGCCGAATGCCACAATGTAACCATCGGTGCCTTCACGAATCACTTCATCTCGCCCTGTGACGAACTTGTAGTCGTCGCCATAAATCCGAGCACCATTTTCGTCGAGCAGGTCAGGAACACCCGATCGTGTCGAGAAAATAAATCGTAGTCCGGCATCTCCGAAGATCTTCTTCATGCATGCCTTGAACTGATGCTGGTCAGCCGGGAAGTAAAGTCGTGTTGTGTCGCGACCTTCATCCGGCAATCCATTCGCAGCGTACATGTTGTTGAGACCGAAGTGGCAGGTGTTGTCTGCCATATCATCACAACCAGCATGCGAAAAATGAGCAAGAACGTTCGACTGGTTCAGTCGAGCCATCGTGATTTCAGAAACGACCATTTCCAGAAACGCAGAGAACGTTGCAAATACACCCTGCTTGCCGGACTCATAGCCAAAACCCGCCGCTGCAGAGTAGTTACCACGCTCCATAATGCCGCCGCGAACGAAAACTTCCGGATGCGACGCTCGAACGTGATTCAGACCGCAGGAACCTTCCAGGTCACTGTCGAACACCCGAACGCTGGCGATCCGCTGAGCCTCGGACATACTGTCCAGAATCTCGTTGAGGATCTTACCGAACAGGTCACGATTCTTGCCAACACTCTTGGTGCAACTGCCTTCGTAGGTCGGCCCTGATGGACCTTTCTTGACGTTGTTCAGATAATCAACAGCAGCCGTGCGTCCTTTGGCTGTCAGATATTCTTTTGCGACGGAGACTTTGATCACGTCATGACCATGAGCACTGCCTTCGAGACCTTTAATGCCGACGCACATTTTGCGGCGATTAATCAATGCAATTGGGCCGTCCGTGGTCACAGCGGCACACATGCGAGCGTAAAGTGCGTCCAGATCCTCGCCATCACCGATGTCGATCTTCAGTCCATGTCCCTCCAGAGTACGGGACACATCAAAGCCCTTCAGATAATCTGAAGGATGACCGGCGATCGTGACGTCATTGTCGTCAATGAGCAGCTTGACGTTCAACTTCTGAGCAACAGCCAGACGAGCGGCTTCCGCGTCATTGCCTTCCATCTGAGATCCATCGGAACCCAGCATGAAGACAACCTGCCCTGGATTCGCAATGGCCACACCATTGACGAATGGCCACATATGTCCAAGGCGGCCCGAGGAGAATTTGACTCCCGGAGTAAATCCGCGTTCGGGATGTCCCGGCAAATGGGACAGGTATTCGCGGTAGTGATAGAGCTTTTCGACTGGAAGATCGCCTTCCAGAGCTGCCATGAGATACTGAGTCGCTACGCGATGACCAGCTTCGTCGAAGAAGATCGGCAGTACAGAAGGCTTTCCGCCCGCTTCTGAAAACTTCATGAAGCTGTGCATGATGCAAACTTCAGGAACCGTGTCGAACGGTCCGCCGGTGTGTCCGCCAAGTCCCTTCGCATCTGCAATGGCCGTGAAGAAAACAATCGCATCACGACAGATATCGATGTTCTTCTTCAGAGTGTCCCGCTGTTCCGCAGTTAACTTCGGGCTCCTCGGATCAAGAGGCAGGGCTTTGTACTGGTCGAGCGGAATCGGGAACTCGGCAACCGCGGTCATCGTGATGATTCTCCATCATTAAAGTCGGACAGGAAAAGGGCGATCACACTATCCGGGAACCGGAAGTTAGAAAGCAGCAGGGGAAAACAGCCTGTTTTCCGTTCAGACCAGAACAGGTCATCTGCAGTTGAAGGGGAAGTATGAAGCCACGGCAGGGAATTGCAATTCCAGAGTGTTCCCACCCGCATTCCGGCCTGCTTTTCTCATTTGGACAGCAGCAATTACCGTCGCCGCCAAAGGGCACGGTAGATGGCAAGACCCAGCTTCCGCTTTTTCCGTTCAAAACTTGTGTGGTAATCCATGTCGTGGTCTGCATCACGCTCGGGCGGAGGAGGGCAGATTTCAAAATCAGCATGACCATCCATCAGCCCGCGGACCATTTCAAAATAGTCGGCCACGTCAGTCCAATGGTGTACAAACCCGCCCGGCTTCAGGATTCGAGCCAACAAGTGCGTAAACTCGAAGTTAAAAATACGTCGTTTGCGATGTCGCTTCTTCCACCATGGATCCGGAAAGTAAACATGTGCGGCCTGAACTGTGCCCGGTTCGATCATGCTTGCGAGCACAGATGTGCCATCTCCACCAATGACTCGGGCATTGGGGAGGTTCTGCTTCATCAGTCGAGTCGCCGTGCGTCGACCTTCTCGGTAATCAATTTCCAGGCCGACAAAATTTGTGTCGGGAGTCGTCACGGCGGCATTGAACAGGAACAACCCGCGACCGCAGCCAACATCCAGTTCTACCGGCAAATCGTTGCCAAAGAACTCATTCCAGCGCAGGTGAGGACCGATTTCGGGCACCGTCTGAAACCACGGTTTGATCGGTTTGATAGGCGCAGTTTGCATGAGTGATCTTTGATGAGGCCGCTTTGTTCAGTATCCCTGGAAGCTCTTTGGCCGGCTCTATTTCCCTAACCAGCTTTGTTAACAGTCACGCCAAGCATCTGACCTTCAAACATCAGTTCACCATCGACAAAACCCTGAAAGTTGAACTGCGCCAGACGACGAGCCATCACTCGGGTCACCTTGGCAATCATGTCCAATCGTGAACCGGGGTAAATCGGCTTGCGAAAGCGAACTTCATCCATCCCACCGAAACCCAGATAGTCGCCGCCAATCAGATCATACTTCCGTGCATAGAAGCCTCCAAGCTGTGCGGCGGCTTCGCACTGGACAACGCCCGGCATCAACGGATACCCGGGCATGTGGCCGCGAGACCAGAACTCGGAATCTGACACTTGTTTGTAGCCAACAATCAGGTGCTGAGACTGATCGACATGGACGATGGCGGTTAACTGCTCCATCTCAAATCGCTGAGGATTTACGGCCCGAATGCCTTCGATCGTAAACAGAGGCTTGCTGAAATCCAGCGCCTTCAAATCACAAATGGGTTCCGAAGCCATCGACTCAATACTCCAACACTCAATAACTCAAAATGAACCTTGGAACACGACAAAGTAAGGCGTTCCTCTGACCGTCTGAACGGTTCCGTCGCAAAGTTCGCGAATTGCAATAGGAACGAGCCGCTCTCGCAAGGCACTCAGGGATTTACGGTCGACATTTTTCAACTTCTGTGCGGATTCTGTGCTGAATGTCGCACCCTGAGACAGCCTGATCCAGGCTGTGCTCCAGAAATCCACTTTCGACCCCGGAATTCTGCCGTGGCACACTTGTTGCCATTTCCTACACATGCTGCGTTGATCCTGATCGGGAACTGACTTGGTTCCCACACGCAGCCTCGATTTGTTCAACCATTGCCTTCGAAAGCCTCCCGATGCGGAAGAATGACCCTGTTTCTCACGTCATGACGAAAGACGTTATCACATTGGATCTGAATGACTCGATCTCCAAGGCCCGGCGATTCTTCGAGGATTCCGGAATTCACCACCTGCCTGTTCTGAGCGGTGGCGAACTTGTCGGCCTGCTGACCTGGACCGATTTCCTGCGAATCAGCTTCGGAGAACTTGGCAACCAGGACGTTCGCAGCCTCGACGCTATGCTGGATCACACCTACCGCCTCAAGGACGTCATGAAGGCTAATCCTGTTACGCTTCCCACGTCCAGCACAGTGCGTGACGCCGCACAACTGCTGAGCACGCAGGGGTTCCACTCAGTGCCAATCGTCGAGGGCAAGAAATTGGCCGGTCTGGTCACGTCGACAGACCTGATCCGCTACCTCATCGAACAGTATTGAGCCAAAGTCAGTCCAAAGAACCCGGATTCCTGAGATCGTGGTCTAAAAAGGCTCCGAAATCAGGTTTCCGGTTCACAATTTCGCTCTCCTTTGTTAAACCTCTTGTCTCACGCATTCCACGCAGTTTCAGAGAATGCGAATCCTGAGGCAAGGACGTTGGGGATATGGAATCAGCACTCATCTTGTTCTTCATGGGCGTTATGGCCCTGATGCTGCTGGGGATGCTGTACGGTGAACGCCTCAGCATGCTGGCGATTTTTGACGGCGACTGGCTCGGGCCAATCGGTTCTGTCTTCGAAAGGCTCTGGAGCGGACTTGTCCAGGGTTTCGACGAGTCGCTTGAATTTGTGCTGGCCCACCTTTCATGGGTTGTCGCAGCCGCCTCAGGAACAGCCGGCCTGGTGATCATCGCTTTCCTCATGGGTGGCGGTCTGGCCTCTGATGCAGCCGCCTACCATCGTGACACGTTAACACCTCTGCGTTCTGGCGGCGTGATCGACAAAGTCACGGCCGTGGCTGCGCGAGCATCGCAGGCTCCGATCATCCTTGCGAAAGAAGATCGCGATGACTCCCAGCTGGTTTCGCAGATCAGAACAGCCGACTACATCGTGTTCGGTCGTCCTGAGTACACTCCAATTCGCCCGCGTCCTCGACGTCCCATCGACGGCTCGATCAACTATCCGCCGAGTTCGATTACAGACATCCCAATGCTCGACGTCACGTTTCGTCGTCTGGGCAGTTCCGTGATTCGTTCTGAGATGAATCCCGATATGGTGACTCGAGGTCGCTTGGTTGACTCGTTGCCTGACACCTATTTCATCGACCGCATCGTGCGCAGATTGCGACAGGATAACTGGCGTGAAGCTCTTGGCTTGCCCGGAGATGATCTCGGACTGCCTCAGGATAGCCTGCCGGAGTCACCTTTGGCTGACGTCGAGGATCTTGAATCCCGCGTCAAAGTCACACCGGGAGCGTATGTCTCGACGCATGATCTGCGAGTTGAAAAAAGCGTTCCTGAAGAAACAGCGTCAGGTGACGTCACGATTCAGGTTTCGCTGTCGAACCTGGGGGATAAGACAATCGACGGACTGCTCGTTCGTGAAATCCTGCCATTTGATACGGTTGTTCGCGGAGCAAGTCCGAACGCAGTCTTTCGCGACGATACTCTGACGTGGCTCGTCGATGATTTACGTCCGGCTGAAGAATACGTCCTGCGGTTCACGGTCGTGGCTCCCACGGGCTTCAGTGTGAGTGGTGGACGTCGTTCGCTGTTCGAATCGCTGACCGAAGTCTCAGCCGCAACGGCCGTGGCAGCGCGAACTCGGGTGACCGACGAGAGCCCGGTTGTCGATCCATTTCCGTCCGAGCGACGGCGTCCAGCACCGACGCCGGCACCATTTCCACGAAGAGAAACCACACCGCGACGAGAACTGGCAGGTACACCAATGTTGCGTCTGTCAATTCAGGACCAGCAGGAGATCGCTCAAGTTGGCGAATGGACGCAAGTGATGTTTTCCCTGACCAACAGTGGAACAGCGGACGCAGATGCCGTTCGACTGCGACTTATTCTGGATGAATCTCTTGACCAACCGGATCTGTTGCGTCTTCCGGTTGAAGATCGCGTTGTTTTCGTTGACGTGGATAAGGTCGCTGTCGGGCAAACTCGTCGCTTCCGACTGGAAGTGCGTCCGAACTCCAGCGGAGAAACGCTGTCAACCGCCGAAGTCCTTCTTGAGGGAAGTCGAGTCGATCGACGCACATTTCGGCTCGTGGCTCGAGACGCCGACGAGTCTCGCCCACGTCCTGAAAATGTTATCCGTTGAATGAGGACGCGGCCTCCCGTTGCTCCGGCAGCACCAGCGATGAAGCCCAAGCCTGCAGCCCCGCAGTCTATATCCCCGCCCGTATCCGTTTCTGAGGTTCAGAATCCGCAGACTCTGCAGACCAAAGCGAAGCGAACTGAAACGCAGCCGCGTCGCGTCACAGCTCCGACGCGTTCAACATGGCCAGTCCGTGAAGTGGAAGACTGTCCACAAAGGTGGCATCTTCCAAATGACTTACCAGCTGCCGGCCGCCGCCTCCTGAGACAAAAACCTGAGGACGACTGTTCTCCGCAAACTGACTCACAGCAGACAACGACAAACGGGCAATCAGTTCTTTGACCGCGCCGAGCTGACCGACAAACAGACCGGCTCGCATCGCCGCCTCCGTATTCCTGCCTGGCAACAACGGAAGCTCTATCAGTTCTTCATCAACATTCAGCAGCGGCAATCGTGCGGTGTAGTCATGCATCGCATACGCCGACAATCGCAGTCCCGGCAAAATGCTGCCACCGCGAAATGTTGCATCTGAAGTCACAAGATCCACGGTAGTTGCCGTTCCGGAATCCACCACAATCACCGGTCGACCTGGTTCGCTCATCCGAAGGCCAGCGAAGGCATTCAACAACCGATCAACACCCACTCGTTCCGGAAAATCAACGTCCACTTCCACAGGGATCTGGCGGAAACCGAAGACTGTAATCGGGCGACAATCAGGAATAGGCCAGCCCTGCAACAGCAGATCACGCGTTTCCGGATCACTAGCCGCGACCATAGCCACTGGTGGTGCATCGACGCCCAGACTCAGCCACCAATCGTAAAATGCCGAGGCCACGTCAGCAGTCTGATTGAGAATTCGCGCAGCAATCTCCAGAGGTTCAGGATTCTTCGCTGACGTCTGTCGAAACAGCCCGAACTTTGCGCGAGTATTCCCGACGTCAATTGCGAGGATATGTTTTCCGTCAGCCATGGGAGCCTGCGGGAATTAAAAAATTTCGAACAGACTCTGAGCTACGACACCTTAGAAAACTACAGAAGCCCTGAACCCAACTCTATTTCTTCGGTCGAGCTGCCGCTCTGGCAATCCAGGTCTCGGGATCTTCATCAAAAGCAGCTTTGCAGCCACTGCAGCAAACCCAGTATGAACGGCCTTTGAACACAATCTCGGTCGTTCCCAGACCCTCAGAAATGATGCAGGTCTTCTCTGCATAGTCCGTGTCACTCAGGGCAAACGAAGTTCCCTCACGCTGAGTTGAAACCGTGTCATACCTCGCGAAGGCCGCGTTGCCGCGTCGCTTGGCAACTTCCAGAAGGTAGCGATTATTCTCCTGCTGCTCGAACGACAACTGCCACATCTCGCCGGAAGCTTGCCCGGACTTGTCAATCTGATTGAATTCCAGTCGAAATACTTTATGGAGCTTGTCGTCGCTTCCCACAATCTCGTGGACCGGGTCTGTAAAGTCGCCAACAAACTCTCGCTTTGTTCCGGCAGTATCAGTGGCCGTCAAAGTGAATTTCTGGTCGTCAACATTCCAGCTCAGTCGTCCCTGCTTCAAGTACGGGCTCTTATCGGAGTTGATCGTCAGAGCCGGATTCTTCGCATCAGTGCGTAAGTCCCAGACCCATTCGTGATTGTCCACCGCCTTGAAGTTTTCGTACTCCCGGCGAGTCGTCCCGCGCCATTGCCCTAATAGAATCTGCAGGGGTTGCAGATGCGTGATTATCGCCTGAATCTGTTTTTCGGTATCAGACTTCCCGCTCGCAGAAGCATCATCTCCACCAGCTCCTTTGGAACCGGAGAGACCGCTTAACGACAGTGGCTTCAGTTCAAACGTCTCTTCGGTCTGCTCGGCTTTCACCATCCCATCTGAGTTCCTGGCCTCGGTAGATGGGGACTGCTCAGAGACTGGTGTCACGACCTCTGACGTCGCAGCAGTATTGCCGCCCGCAGTCCCGTCTTCCCCGCACCCTGCAGAAATCAGAGCACCCGCGAAAGCAGCCAAAGTCGCGTTCTTAAGCCGTATTTTCATTGCCATATCCAATTCTGAAACTTTCAGACCCGAGTTGATCGCGTATAGCGATCGTCCCATTCTTTCATGCCCCGCGATACCTGTCTACAGAGTTTCTCCAGATCGGCTGCTCCGACGCCCTTGGTCGCTTTTCATTTGACCACTTTCTGAACACGATACGAAAAAGCCTGTCGACCCTCATACCGGGTCACCTGCGGTTTTATTGAGGCAACCGCCTCTGTCCCAGCTTTCCTGATCAAGCCGAAAGGACCGATTTCTGATGTTGCGATTTTCAATCCTGAGCCTAACCCTGATGGCTCTCACCGTGGCTCCGCTCACTCACGCCGACGACGACAAGTGGGTAAGCCTGTTCGATGGCAAGACCCTGAACGGCTGGAAAAAGGCCGAACACGGGAAGGCCACCTATGAAGTCAAAGACGGCACAATTCACGGCGTGACCGTTGAAGGCAGCCCGAACACATTCCTAGCCAGTGAAAAAGAATTCGGCGATTTTGAACTTGAGTTCGAAGTGAAGGTTCATGATCAGCTCAATTCCGGTGTGCAGATCCGCTCGCGTGGAAAGACTGAAGCCGATGTTGATGCTAACAAGCAGGGACTAGGAGTTTTCCACGGCCCACAGGTTGAGATCGAAGCAGGACCTGGCCAGGCTGGATACATTTACGGAGAATCAACCAAGTACGGCTGGCTCTCACCGGAACCAAAAGACGAAAAGCACACTCACGATTTCTTCAAGAACGGTGAGTGGAATCAGTATCGCATCGTCGCCAAGGGTGCTCGAATCCAGACCTGGATCAACGGGCACATGGTTGCTGACCTGACTCACGAAGAAATCTACAAGACTCATCCAAAAGGCCACATCGGCCTGCAGGTTCACGGTATCGGCGCCGGCACCGGCCCGTTCGACGTGTCATGGCGTAACATCCGCATCCGCGAGCTGTGATCTCGTTATGCCGCAATTCCAACGCGAGCCGAAAGCCCGACCTCCAAGAGTGTCGGGCTTTTTTGTTGCGCGGTTCGCCGTCATGCGTTGTTCAGACAATCGTCGACAAGCATGCTGTGAATCACACATCTGCAAGTTTAGCCTGCAGACTATCGCCTAAAGCGCTTTCACATCAGGGAACAGCATGCTCACGCTTGTGCGGTCGTGGATTGAGCGGATGGCCTGAGCAAACAGCGGAGCGACAGAAATCACTTCGATTTTCTTGCCGAGCGGCTCAATGGCGGGCTCGACGGTATCAGTGATGAAGAGGCTTCGGATCTCGCTGTTCTCAATGCGAGCTACGGCACCATCCGAAAGAACTCCATGGGAAACCGCCGCGTAGATGTCTTTCGCTCCGCGTGCCTTTAGCACTTCCGCCATGCTGACAAGCGATCCACCGGTAATGGTGAAATCATCGACCATCAACACATTGCAGCCGTCAACTGAGCCGATTACTTCCAGGACCTGAGCACGCTCCGTGTGATCTTTTCGCTGTTTGTTTCCAATGACAACTGGTACACCCAGCAAATTGGCATATGCCGACGCAGATTTTGCAAAACCAACGTCCGGGCTACAGATCACCAGATTGGGAATATTCATCGAGCGAATATGGTCGCAGATCACTTTGCGAGCATACAAGTGGTCGACCGGAACACTGAAGAACCCCTGAATCTGCGGACTGTGCAGATCCATCGTCAGAACTCGATCTGCGCCGGCTGCTTCAATCGCGTCTGCACAGACGCGGGCTCGAATTGAAACTCGCGGCTCGTCTTTCTTGTCACCCTTGGCATAGCTGAAGTAAGGAATCACAGCCGTTACCTGCGATGCACTGGCGCGTTTCAGGGCATCAATCCAGAACAACAACTCCACAAAATTATCATTCACCGGACGATGGACGCCCTGAATCACGAATGTGTCTCGCCCGCGGACATTCTCGAGAACTCGGACAAAGACATTGCCCTCGCTGAAGATCTGAGCCTGACAGGGAGCCAGCTTGACTCCCAGTGCGTCAGCAATTCGCTGAGCAAAAATCGGATTGCCCGAGCCCGCGAGGATCGCCAGATCGCCCATCGGAGAATCAGTCATCGGTCGGAATTCTGGTTTCGTGTTCGAATCGGGAGACATGAGAAATGACGGTTCTGTTGGATGGAGAACTGGGCGACCGATTCACAGAAAACTGCGCCCGGCGACAAGTTTGATGAAGCCACAACCAGCCGGAACTTCCAATTTCCGTCAGCTGCCGAGAGAGTCACTTAGAACTTTGCCAGTAGTCCCAGCAGTTCGAGCTTTGATCGGCATTCGTCGCGTTCACGACTACGATTCAATGAGACCCACGAAGGATCCTGCGCCGCAAGAAACTCTTCGTTCGAATAAGGAGGAGCAGATTTCGCCGCTGCCGCATTGGCTGTGAGCCGCTGAATGACTTCGCGATCAAGTCGAGTCAAAAACATCGACTGCATGCGATAGTCCAGAAATGCTTCCCAAACCATCGGGAACAGCGGAGCAACAATCTTCTCGCCAATGGTCGTTGCATAATTCCGAATCTCCAGCTGAGCATGGCTATCCATTCGCAAAGCAAGGAAGTGCAGCAGATTATGCAGATCGATTTTCCAATAGGCTTCGGTGTAGGTGGAAAGCGGCAGATCCTTACGAGCCTGCTCGCGAGCAACTCCGGTTTCAATTCGACTTTGATACACCGAGCGAATCTTCTGCTGAAGTTCCTGCTCTTCAGTCGTCAGCTTTGCTCCCAGATCGACCGGCAGAGCATCACCGCTTCCCTGACGATTGGATTCCGCCTGTGTCCGCCACTGGTCTTCCGGCGTCCCCTGTGCGGCTTCAATGGCCAACGAGTAGCGTGTGCTGTATTCATTGATATTGGCCGTACGATGTCGAACCCACTGCCGCCAGCAGTCCATGGGAACTCGCACGAGAAACTTGATCTCGGCCATTTCAAATGGCGTTGTGTGACGATGCCGCAGCAAATAACGAATCAGAGTTCGGTCGTCACTGACTTTCTTCGTTCCGTCCCCATAGCTGACCCGCGCGGCCTGAACAACACTGCTGTCATCTCCCATGACGTCGACCAGACACACAAATCCGTCATCCAGAACTGAAAACTTCTGCCACCGCAGTACGTTGACCTGGACGAGACGATCGTTGGCGGATTGCCGGGATTCCGGCGTTGAAGTTTCCTGTGACATGGGCCGTTCTGTTCAGACAAAGTCAGTGGTGACGGAGAGGAGATCAGAAATGCGTGCGGTTGCATTTTCCAACCGCAAACGCGAACTGTAAGCTTACTTGCACCCGTTTCCAATGATCGGCCGCCATTCTCAGATTCCATTGCCGCAGAGCTGCCAAGCATGTTTTACAGCCACATGAATGATACGCCTGTTGGTCACCTCCTGATTGCCGGTGATGACAACGGTTTACGGCATGTTTCCTTCGCAAAAACGCACTTCAGTTCTCGGGAAATCGCTCCAGACGAGAGCTGGGAACTCAACGAACGCAGGCTGAAGGAACCCCTCCGCCAGCTAGAAGCCTACTTTGCGGGGAAACTGAAAGCCTTCGACCTGCCTCTGGCCGCTGACGGGACGGATTTCCAGAAACGCGTCTGGGATGCTCTTTGCCAGATTCCTTACGGAAAGACGGCCAGCTACGGGGAAATCGCCCAAGCTGTTGGCAATCCCGCGGCCTCGCGCGCAGTCGGCCTCGCGAACGGCCAGAATCCACTCGCCATTATTGTTCCCTGCCATCGCGTCATCGGCAAGAACGGAAAATTGGTAGGCTACGGCGGAGGCGTAGAGCACAAACAAACGCTGCTGAAGCTTGAAGGCGTCAACGGCTATTGATGGTCTAAAGCGGCGTAAAGAGCACGAGGCCCGTCGGCGGAGCGACGGGTGTACGGTACACCCGTCGCTCCGCCGACGGGAACACTCAAGCCCCCTGCAAGTGCTGGCGCACCGATTCGGTCGTCGGCGACTGAATGATGCCACGTTCCGTGATGATCGCGGTGATCAGTTCAGACGGAGTCACATCAAACGCCGGATTGTAGACCGCGATTCCGTCCGGGGCCGTCTGCTTGCCAAATCCGTGAGTGATCTCCTGCGGACTTCGTTGCTCAATCGGTATCTGACTACCGTCTGTGATCGCCAAATCAAACGTGCTGGAAGGGGCCGCGATGCAGAAAGGAATTCCGTGATATTTCGCCAGCACGGCCACGCCGTAAGTTCCGATCTTGTTGGCTGAATCTCCATTCGCCGCGATGCGATCGGCACCCGTGATCACCATCTGAACTCGACCTTCCTTCATAACCTGCGCAGCCATATTGTCGCAGATCAATGTCACCGGGATTTTTCGTTGCTGAAGCTCCCAAGCCGTCAGGCGAGCTCCCTGGAGCAGTGGTCGAGTCTCATCAGCAAACACGTGAATCTGTTTGCCTGCGGCAGCAGCAGCAAACATCACAGACAGAGCAGTCCCGTCGCCGGCGGTCGCCAGTCCACCAGCATTGCAGTGAGTTAATACCGACATTCCGGACGTCAGTAACTGGCTTCCATGTTGACCAATCGCCAGGCACATTTCGCGATCTTCACGATCAATCTCTGCAGCCTCAGCCAGCAGTCGATCGTGCAGAAGTGCGGATGTCATTCCTTCTACGATGGCCTGGTCGTTAGCAACAGTCCGCATCCGATCCAATGCCCAGAACAGATTGACGGCTGTAGGGCGACTCGTCGCAAGATATTCCGCAGCGCCCTTGACTCGATTCAGAAATCGAGCCAGCGGTTCGCTTCGATGCGACTGACATCCAATCACAAGACCGTAGGCAGCCGACACACCAATGGCCGGCGCACCTCGAACTCGAAGGGTCTTGATCGCTTCCCAAACTTGTTCAACCGAGCGACACGAAATCTCTGTGAATTGCTCGGGCAGCAGAGTCTGATCGATCAGGCACAAAGTCCCAGAAGCACCTCCCTGCCATCGCAGGGTGTGATACGCCGTTGTCATTCGTCGCCTGACTTACTCTTGCACATAGTGAATTGAGGCCGAGTGTTCGCGGGATTAATCAGCGACACAGCGGCCTCAATTGTGGATACGAGCGGAACAGATTCCGCACTTGTAGAACTACGCAAACAGTTCCATCGCCGCGTCGTACTTCACCATTTCGCGAGGCTGATTCAGGTGATTGTAGACGGTTCGACGTGGATACAATCCGACGGAATGGTAAATGGACGCCAGCAATTCGCCCGGATGAATTGGGCCATCAGCCGGAGCCGAAGCCGTATCGTCCGACTTGCCATGGACATAACCACGCTTCATGCCAGCACCAGCCACAACGCCCGTGTAGCAGTATGGCCAGTGATCTCGACCGTCGTCGCTATTGCTGTTTCCGGAGGTGCTAACACCGCGTTTTGGGCTGCGTCCGAATTCACCAACCGCGACGACCAGCGTATCTTTCAGCAGACCTCGCTCGTCCAGATCTTCCAGCAATGTCGCCAAAGCCGCATCCAGCATAGGTGCTGACTGAGTCTTCATACGAGTGCTCAAGCCGCTATGCACGTCCCATGAATGATTGTCGCTGTTCGCAACTTTCGGCCAGTTAACTTCAACAACGCGAGTTCCCGCTTCGACAAGACGACGAGCCAGCAGGCAGCTCTGACCAAAGGTGTTCTTGCCGTACTTCTCTCGCAGTTCGTTTGATTCTGAACTGAGATTGAATGCTTCGCGGGCCTGGCCAGAAAGAACAAGACCCAGAGCCTTATCGTAATACTCATTCAGAGCATACTGATTGACGGCACGATCGAGATTCTTCATACCAGCGTTAACGGTGTCTCGCAGTGAGGCACGACGCTGCAGGCGGTCGAGAGGAACGTCCTGACGCAGCGTCAAATCGTCAACTCGAATGCGTTCCATCTTGGCCATGTCCATATCGTCGCCGGACGGATACAGATAGTAAGGATCAAACGCACGACCAAGGAAACCGGCTGTGCCGGCCTTGCCGATCACATTGCTTTCCTGCAACGGGCGAGGCATCATTACGAATGGCAACATCGGTGTCTGCAGCGGCTTCAGCTTGACGATGTTCGAGCCAAAGTTTGGGAAGTCTTTTGGGCTTGGCGGCTCAAGCTGACCAGAAGGGCTTACGTTATCGGCGGTATAGCCGGTCAGCATCTGGTAGATCGCTGCTGTGTGATTGAAGAGCCCGACCGGCGTGTAACTCAATGAGCGAATCAGGGTGGCTCGATGAATCTGCTGAGCCAGCTTTGGCAGCAACTCCGTAAACTGACAACCAGGGATCGAAGTATCGATCGGGTTGAACATGCTCTTCACATTGTCAGGAACATTTGTCTTCGGGTCCCACAGATCCAGATGACTTGGACCGCCCTGAAGATAAAGCATGATGACGCTCTTCGCCGCGCCGAATCCTTTGCCGCCGTAGCGAGCTTCTTCGTCGCTGACTTCGGCACCTCGAGCTGCATTTTCCAGCAGCGTCGCGACGCTAAGTCCCGCCAATGCCGAACTACCAACTCTCAGGACTGCTCGGCGAGAATATCCGTCGCAGGTGTCTTTGCCATATCGTCCGGGAATAACAAGCATCGTTGGCTCCTGAGTTTTGGGCGGGCGAAAGTTGCGGGTGGAGAAGCAATTGACCGACAAGAATGCCGGTCCCTTCTGATCACGGGGCTCCGCAGTTTACGGATCCCGAACCAGAATTGGCAATCGTTTCCGGGGCAGAATGAGGGATTGAGCCCGTTGGGAGGACCTTAATTCTCCGAAAATACCCGGCTCTGTGGAATCATCGACACAATTGCCCCCGCCTGATGAGGCCCGCTGACGGACATTGCCCCGCAAATCACGGCCTCAAATTCAGTCGTCCGGATTCGATCAGCTTCATCGTCAGCCCCAGAATCGCCAGCGCATCACGGACGTGTTCGGTTCCTTCCAATTCTGAACGTCGCCGAGCATCCGTCAACCAAAATCGCCCCGAGGCCGTATCCGCATGGGCCGTCACCTGCGAGGACTGCGAATGAATAGACGCATTGATGAGAACAGCGAGACGTTCAGGCGTCACGTCGGAATGGTGATCATCATTGATCACAAACTGCCGATCATCTTCGAATACAGTCATTGAAAAGCGACATGAAGGAATTGATACATCGTCGCGCAAAGCTCGAACATAGAGCTCTATTCCCGTCTGCTCAGCCAGCGAGGTGGCTCGTTCCTGAATCAACGGATCATCCGACCGCAGGAGCACTCGCAGCGAACTTTCCTGCGGGTACCACCGAGTCAGCCATTCGCGATACCTGGGTTCAAAATTTACGACTTCGTGCTGGCCTGAGTGACGTGATAATCGCCCCGACCACCGCACTCTGTCTTCAATCGACGGCAGCCACAATCGCAGGTGAGCCGTCGATGGCACTCGCGGCGTCGCCGCTTCAGTCTCTCCGCGAATGCGTCGCAACACTTCGGAGAGCCCGTCACTCTCGGCATCAGCACGGTTTGATTCCCCCGGAGCGGCAGTCGAAGGACTCGATGTCACGTGTTGCAGGCGAACTCCAAAGTCTTTCCAGACAACGGGCACGGATTCCCCGTGAGCATCCATTACATCAAGACCAGTCCAGGACGCGGGCTTTCCAGCTCCCGTCACGAACATTATTCCGGCACATCCTTGCAAACTGCGAGCAGCCTCCTGAATCGACGCGGCTGTGCAACGACCAATATCAATCACTGACAATCCCATCTCGCGAACCGCCGCTGTGACTCCGACAAAGATATCGGGCGATGAACTTCTGCCATCGTAGCCCACAACAACCGCATGAACGTCGATTAGTTTTGCCGGCACCGCAGACTCAGGGGTCGCGTTCGTCACGGGCCGATACTGCTGCGGAGCCCGAGCAGCCACTATCGGGGCGGGCTGCTGATCCCCAGCCATCGCCAACTCGTTCACACAACTCGCAAAGATCCGCGCAACATCTGCCGCCGTGCGTCGATCGAGCTCATTAATGTATGGCCCGCGAATTCCAAACTCTGTTCGATGCAGTCCTGCTCCGCGGTGATCTCGAATGCGTTCCGTCGCCTGCAGTGTTTTCTCCGCAAGTCCCTCGGAGTCTGTTCGCCACTCGCAATGATCACATTCCGACCAAGCCGCATTGAGTCGCGCCAAATGCACCGCACGACTGACGGCCTGAGTACTTCCGGGGCAAACATAAGGCGACTCGTGGGCGCGAGTCAGGCCCGACGTGGAGAACCCCGATGTGCGTGTTGAGTTCGCCGGCAGCGATTTGTCAGCCCGCTGATCCTTCGCGGTCATGTCGAACTCCATTCGAGCAGGAATCGGGCTAACTTGAGCTTTGGAAGTCTCAATATTAGCCGCTAGCCCACGGTTCAAAACCGGACGCTAACGGGGTGTCGATTTAGTGGTGTATTGGGCGTTTTCGTTTAACGGCGAGCCGCAGGCGTAGGCGAAATCGGGCGACGACGCCTGCTGCTTGCCGTGAAACGACTCAAATCAACGGCCTGCTAACGCGTTCCGGCTGATAACGTTAACCCAACTTCTATAGTTAAACAAAACACACCCTCAGCGGCTACTCGTCCGCTTCTTCCGTGTTATAGGCAATCAGACTGTTGACCTGCAGACCGTTCAGTCTCTGCCGAGCATTCAGGAAAGCCAGCTCGATTACAAAAGCCGCCCCGACGATCTGCGCGTTCTGTGCCTGAGCCAACTTCCAGCAAGCCTCAACCGTGCCGCCCGTAGCGAGAAGATCGTCGACCAGCAACACTCGATCATCCGGACTCACGGCATCGCGGTGAATCTCCAGCGAGTCAGAGCCGTACTCGAGATCGTAACTGAACTTATGAGTCTCGAAAGGTAGCTTGCCCGGCTTTCGAACCGGGACAAATCCTGCCCCCAGTTCCATCGCCAATGGAACTCCAAACACGAATCCGCGTGCTTCCGCAGCCAGCACGGTTGTGATTCCGGCATCGCGAAATGGCTCAGCCAAACGGCGAGTAACTTCCTTCATTGCCGCTGCGGACTTCAGCATCGGCGTAATATCACGAAACATAATGCCGGGCTTTGGAAAATCCGGAATGGATCGCACATAGTCTTTCAAATTCATCTCAACCCTGACTCTTCAAGGAATTACTGGAAAACATCTTTTCAAAAATCACGCCGCGTCTGTATCACTGCTGACCGCAACAACCGGTGCCGGCGGCCGAACATATCGCTGCCACAGTGCTCGCACCGGCGATGAAAAGGCAAATGCACAGAACAAGACCGGCAAAGCCATTTCTCGCACCACAAACACCAGAACCATCGCAAACACGATCTGCAGAATCTGGTTTCGACTGCGACGTCCGCGAATCATCTGATTGAAGACGTGTGCATATCGGATGCGAGAAACCATCAGCACGGCGGCCGCGAGCGTAATCAACGGCAACAGAATCGCCAACGTAGGCTGAAGATATTTCGAGATCAAACTGGCGGAAGTGAACTGTTCGTTTAGTTCACGAATGCCAATTGGAAAAGAAGCCACAACTCCAGCTGCTGCCGGAGAAGGCAGCCCACTGAAGAACTCATGCGAATCTTCCTCATCGGATTCGACATTAAACCGCGCCAGTCGCAAAATAGCACACGCCATAAACAGAACGGCGATGGCCCACAGTAGTCGTGGGGGAAATGGAATCGCAGTCGCCATCAGCAGTTTGTGATCAGGATTTGCCAACTGCAATAAGATGAATCCCGGAGCGACCCCAAAGCTGATCGCATCGCAGAGACTATCGAGCTGAGCCCCAAAGTCGGAGGTCTGATTGGTGAGCCTCGCCGCGCTTCCATCGAGCATATCGAAGAGCATCGCGAGGAAGATCAACTGAGCGGCCGTCACCAGCAGTTCTGTCCCGCTGATCTGTTCAGGACCAATTTTGGCTGCAATCGTGATCGCCCCAAACCCACACGCCGCATTGCATAGCGTCAGCAATGTTGGCAGCACCGCAAAGACCTTCTGCCGGCGCGTCTTTCGCGGAGCGGTTGTCGGACTGATTCCAGTCATGAACGTTTGTTTCTCGAAAAGTAAGCTACCGAATTTGAATCAACGAATTGGCCTCAGACCATCTATCACCGGCCAGCAGATCCAAATCGTGCATGGCGGGATTTCACGCATCTCCCCACGAGAGAGATTGCACTTTTGCTCGTAAAGTCACCGCATTATCCAGCCAATCGACCGATTTGCAATTCGCATCCGCTCCAAAACAGCCCGGCAATCGGTTCGCTGTGAGAAATTGGGTTTAAAAAGCGGTATCGCTCATACATTCAAAGTCTGCGACTTTTCCAGACCAGAAGTCGACACTCGCCGGGTTCGGAGACTAAAGTAGGCCGACCTCGCAAGCCAATTGTCTGGCTGAGAAGCCACATTTCAGCGGAGCGATAATGCAATGCTCACGATGACTGGACGATCAGTGCAACTGTGTGACAAGAGACCTCGTCGGGATTTCCTGACGGTCGGTTCACTGGCTCTTGGGGGATTGTCGTTGCCTCAATTGCTGCAGGCAGAAGATCGCGCCGGAGTGCGCTCGTCGCATAAGTCGGTGATCATGATTTATCTCACCGGTGGTCCACCGCATCTGGATATGGTTGATCTGAAGCAGGGTGCTCCGGCGGAGATTCGTGGTGAGTTTCAGCCGATCTCGACCAACGTTCCAGGCGTTCAGATTTCTGAGTTGATGCCGCGAGTGGCGTCGATGATGGACAAGTTCTCGATCATTCGTTCGCTGGTTGGTGCCGAAGAACGTCACTCTTCTTTTCAGTGCGTGACGGGGCGCATGTTTCGTGCGCAGCCTCTCGGTGGCTGGCCCGAGATTGGTTCCGTGTTGTCTCGTTTACGCGGGCCGGTGGATTCCGCTGTGCCGCCTGCCATCGATCTGTCGATGGCGATGGAACACCAGCCGTACAATTTGCCTGGCGCTGGATTTCTGGGAATGGCGCACACGCCGTTCAAACCATCAGGCGACGCGCTGCAGAACATGGTGCTCAACGAGATCGACACCACGCGACTGGCGGATCGTGGATCACTGCTCGCGGGACTGGATCGGTTCCGCCGCGAAGCTGATCAGAGAGCAGGACTGCTGGACAACAGCTTTGCTCAGCAGGCTCTGGGGATTTTGAGTTCCAGTCGACTCGTAGAGGCTCTGGACCTCACTCGAGAAGATCCGCAGGTCCGCGCGAGATATGGTCAGGATGATCCGAACTGTTTACCGTATTCGTCAAAGGGCTATCAGGCACACATGTCCAAGTTCCTGGCTGCTCGTCGACTTGTCGAAGCGGGTGCTCGATGCGTGACCGTTGCTTTTGCGGACTTTGACTGGCACGGGGCAAATTTCGCCAACGGCCGAAAAGTAATTCCATTGCTCGATCAGGGCCTTGCCGCGCTGGTGAGCGATCTTCATGAACGAGGTCTGGACAAGGATGTGTCGGTCGTTGTCTGGGGCGAATTCAGCCGCACTCCTGTCATCAACAAGGATGCCGGCCGAGATCATTGGCCGAAGGTCACCTTTGCAATGCTGGCTGGTGGCGGGATGAGAACAGGCCAGGTGATTGGCGAAACGAATCGTCTGGGCGAAGAGGCCATTTCGCGTCCGATCGGATATCCCGATGTGTTCGCCACACTGTACCACAATCTGGGGATTGGTCTCGGAAACACAACGATTCCCGATCTCACCGGCCGCCCGATGTATCTCTGCGAGACGCATGAGCCGATTCGAGAATTGGTTTAGCGGGAATGGGATTTGTGGATCGGTCGAACGGACCAGGCAACATTCACTGGTCAAATTGCCGGAGATAGTCCGATACGCGGTCACGAAAAAGGCAACGTCCTGTTGAACGCATCCCGCAGACACTCGACGTCAATTCGCACGTTGCGGAAAATACAACAAAGCCCACTGACTTTCCTGCGCCCGTTTCCTACTCTGCCCACCAACTTCAGCCAACTTTAACGCTATAGGAACCACGATTCATGGTCACTGACTCCCTGAGAAACGCAAAGCAGTATTACGGTCTCGGGGAGCGTATCGCGAAAGCTTTGCAGTATCTTCAGGAGCATGATGGGACCCGTTTACCGCTCGGAAAAACGCCCATTGATGGCGATCAGATTTTCGCACTGGTTCAGGACAACACGACCAAGCCAAAAGCGGAAGGTGTGTGGGAAGCGCATCGCAAATACATTGATGTGCAGTTTGTGGCGGCCGGCGTTGAGCAGATGGGATGGGCGAAAGTGGACACACTCACGGTTAAGAAGCCGTAC
>Ga0255095_1000221_pt1 | contig 31622 bp, 22 predicted proteins | sample Colum_Law_RepC_8_2_FD_188435 | JGI IMG/M metagenome (GOLD analysis project Ga0255095, IMG submission 188435) | Freshwater microbial communities from Columbia River, Oregon, United States - Colum_Law_RepC_8d | ecosystem: Environmental > Aquatic > Freshwater > River | place: USA: Oregon...
TGGAACGGCGGGAAAGTCGCGGGGTACATTCAAGATCTGACTTCCCGACGCCACTCGAAGAACAGCGCAGCCACATTCAGGTTCGCTGCGAGCGCGCAGGGTAGGGTAGGGTAGGGTAGGGTAGGGCGGACCGAACCCAGGTGTCTGCACCTGCGTTTGCACACTTGATTCTCAGCAGAATTCTGAGTGAAATCGAGGGATAGACCGCCCGGACGACACAGTTTTCACAGGCTCAACCTGATGACTCACACTCTGATCACGCTGCTGCTGCTCCTGTTTATGCAGGCCGGTGGTGGCGGAAATTTCGGCAGCGGTGGTGGCGGCAGCGATGGCGGCGGGTTCGGTGGCTCATCGGGGGGCGTTGACGTCTTCTACCACGGTAACTCAGGCAGCCATTCAGCACGCCCGCTCAGTCGGCTCGAAATGGTGCTGTTCGCTTTCGTAATCATGGCTGTCCTCGGCTTCAAGCTCTTCGAGTTGTGGCAGTCCGCACAGGCTCCGACAGTGACGCGGGAAGTTCGTGCCGGACTGAAACGTCAGAATCGCAAACGACGAGAATCGCTGCTGCTCGAAGTGCAGCAGGCAGACCCGCTGTTCTCCGAACAGCAGTTCCTCGACCGCTGCTCGCAGGCGTTCGCTCTGATTCAGAAGTGCTGGGCACTGCACAATCTGGCGGACTGCCGCGCCATGCTGTCCGATGCCGTGCACGCCCGTTTTCAGCTGTACCTGAAAATGCAGCAGGCCGAACAGGTGCATCATCGCATTGACCAGTTGGACGTGATCGACGCCCGCATCGTGGCGATCAGCACAGACCCGCCATTTGATACCATTCACGTGCAGTTCACCGCGTCAGCACTGATCCGGGAAGAACCGCTGGATCAGATGCACAAATCCGCATGGAATGTTCCACGAAAATCCTTCTCCGAAGTCTGGACATTTGTCAGACGTCGCGGAGCTCTGACATCCCTGCAGCGGTCACTGCTCACAGGTCAGTGTCCCCACTGTGGTGCGCAACTTGTAATCACTGACAGCAATCAGTGCCCCCACTGTCAGTCCTTCGTGCATGCGGGTTACGACGACTGGGTGCTGTGCGAAATCACTCAGGACAGCGAATGGATCGTGACCGAATCGGCAGCTCAGATTCCCGGCTGGGACCAGTTGCAGCAGCGCGATCCTGCACTCAGCCTCGCACAGATTGAAGATCGGACATCCGTCGTGTTCTGGCGCTGCCTGCTGTCACTGTACTTCCAGGACCCGCAGCTGTCACTGCCGGTACTCTGGTCGAACAGCGCCGGATTTCCGCAACCGTGGCAGGTCGCAAACAATGGCTTCTGGAAACTGCCGGCAGTCGGCTCCGTGCAACTGCTGCGCTGCCTGCCGGCAGTTCAGGAAAGCGACGAAGACCGCGTGGTGGTCCTGCTGCGCTGGTCCGGCACTCGTGCCTGCGGAGACCGCTCCAGACCACACCTGCTCAGCCGACAAATGCTGTTTCCGCACGAACTGACTCTGGTGCGGCGACGCGGAGCACTGTCAAAACTTGAAGACACCTTCCACACATACAGCTGTCGTGCCTGCGCCGCCCCGATTGATATCGCAGCCACTGGCAACTGCCGCTGGTGCGGGAAATCGCTCAATGACGGCAGTTACGACTGGGTCCTCGAATCGGTCGCCCCACAGAGCCTCTGGCAGACTCCACCCCAGCTCGATCGCACCATCACAAAACCAACCACACTCGCGGCTCCGGATGTCGATCCGGACCATATTCCACCACACCTGCCCGCATGGCAGCAGAATTCCGCATGGCAGTCGACCACGATGGCTCCGGAACAGATCATCGCCTGCACAGCCGCCATGCTGCAGGCCGACGGACAACTGGTGGAAGCCGAACAGCGGTTTCTCAGGGAACTGGCCAGCCGGCTGAGCCTGACAGATGTACGCTTCGATCAGGCGCTCACGCTGTCCGAAACCGCCCTGCAGCAGCCACCCTCAACCACTCAACTGGAACTCTTCCTGCAGGATCTGATTCGTGTTGCGTTTGTCGATGGTCGGATGACCCGCGAAGAGCGCGCGATTCTGAAACGCATTTCAGTACCCTTGAAATGGTCCAGCACCACCCTGAATCAGCAGATTCAGGCCGTGCGTAACAGCATCATTCGCCGATCGAAAACCTGAGTCGCCCTGCGGCCGGAGGGATTGCAGTGGCTGCCACACTGTCGCCTTTTTTCAACAAATCCTCAAATTCTGCCCGACTCCCGGCCAACCCACGAAACCCGCTCGGATTCTCATTGCAATCATGAAAACCTCTGTTCCATGGCAAACTGATCTGCCGAAACCCGGCAGTTTTCGCTAACATTCGCAGCCGGGTCGGCACACGAAATTCCGCGTTTCCTCCATCACTTGCAGCGTATCTGAACATGGCTCGGATTCTTGTCACCGGTGCGGCGGGTTTCATCGGCATGCACACGTCCGCAGCCCTGCTGGCTCGCGGTGATCAGGTTGTCGGCATTGATAACCTGAATGACTACTACTCGCCACAACTGAAACTCGACCGACTGGCTCAGCTTTCAGGAAAAAACGGCTTCTCCTTTCAGAAGCTGGCTCTTGAAGATCGCCACGGGATGGAACAACTGTTTCGGCAGCACCAGTTCGATTCCGTCATCCATCTGGCGGCTCAGGCCGGCGTCCGCTACTCGCTGTCCAATCCGCACGCCTACGCAGACTCCAACCTCACCGGCTTCGTCAATATCCTTGAAGCCTGTCGGCACCACCGCATCGCTCACCTCACTTACGCCTCTTCCAGCTCCGTCTACGGTGCCAACCGGAAATCGCCGTTTTCGGTCGAAGATCGTGTGGACCATCCGGTCAGCCTGTATGCCGCAACCAAAAAGGCCAATGAACTGATGGCTCACACGTACAGCCATCTCTTCGGGCTTCCAACCACCGGTCTGCGATTCTTCACCGTCTACGGCCCCTGGGGCCGTCCGGACATGGCTATGTGGCTGTTCACGGAAGCTATCCTCGCAGGACGTTCCATCGACGTTTTCAATCACGGTCGCATGCAGCGCGATTTCACTTACATCGATGATATTGTCGAAGGCGTCGTTCGCACCAACGATCTGATTCCACAGGCTGCTGATCCCTCAACCGTGGAAAACTCCGGAACCGCCGCCCCGTGGCGGGTCTATAACATCGGCAACAATCAGCCGGTTCAACTGCTGCGACTCATCGAAACTCTGGAACAGGCCATCGGTCGCACAGCCGAAAAAAGATTTCTGCCGATGCAGCCCGGAGATGTGGAATCGACCTGCGCCGACATTCACGCTCTGCAGGCTGCCACAGGTTTCCGCCCGGATACTCCCATCCAGACCGGCGTCCGACGATTCGTGGACTGGTACCGTGATTATCACGGCATACCGCGCTGAACCGCACGCGATTCCCGATCATTCAGGGACGTTCTGTGTTTTCCACAGCACGGAAAGTGGTATGCTGTACCGCACCGTCGCCAGACGGACCACCCACCACGGTTCTGCCCGGATAACCCCCCATGTCTCGCCCGGCAATCCCTCGCGTTCCTGCAGCCACTGGGTTGCTTCTGCTGCTCACACTGCTGCTCAGCCCGTCGCTCCCGGCCACCTCGGCTCAGGATTCCACAACTCCTGCCTCGGTCGATTTTGATTCGCAGATCGCACCACTGCTCGCAGCCAACTGCCTCGGCTGCCACGGCACTGATGACCCCAAAGGGGGCCTGAATCTGACAACTCCTGCCGGATTTCGCAAAGGCGGTGATTCCGGCAGCCCATTCAATGCCGATCAGCCAGACAGCAGTCTGCTGCTGCAACGAGTCCTGCAGGGTGAAATGCCGCCCGAAAAACCTCTGACCGCCGCTCAGCAGCAGATGCTGACACTGTGGGTCCGTAATGGCGCTCACTGGGGTACCGACCCCATCGACCCCCATCGGTACTCCAGCGAAACTCGCGCCGGACTCGACTGGTGGTCACTTCAGCCACTGCAGACTGTCCCCCTCGAAAATCCCACCACAAAACACTCCATCGATGCATTCGTCGATGCTCAACTCTCTGAACATGGCCTGCACCGCTCCCCACAGGCCGATCGTCGCACCCTCATTCGTCGACTCTCCTTCGACCTGCTGGGACTGCCACCCGAACCCGCGGAAGTTGCAGCCTTCCTGGCTGATGACACTCCTCAGGCATGGGAACGACTCGTCGACCGCATGCTGGCATCACCGCACTATGGCGAACGCTGGGCACGGCACTGGCTGGATGTTGTGCGTTTCGGGGAAAGCAACGGCTTCGAATATGACGAACCCAGGGATAACGCCTGGCCCTACCGCAACTGGTTGATCGACGCTTTCAATCAGGACCTGCCCTACGACCAGTTCACCAGACTGCAGATCGCCGGCGATGTTATGCAGCCACAGGATCCACACGCAGCAGCGGCCGCCGGATTTCTTGTTGCAGGAGCACACAATACGACACTGCCCTCCAGCGAAAAAATGCGACAGTCCATGGCGCAGGATGAAATGGAAGACCTCGTGGGCACAGTCGGACAGACATTTCTCGGACTCACTGTGAATTGTGCACGCTGCCACGATCACAAATTTGATCCCATCTCCGCACGTGAATACTACGGCTTTGCCGCAGCCCTCGCAGGCGTTCGACATGGCACGCGCGACCTGCAGATCCCGCCCTCCTCGGCCCAGCAGCAACTGCTGCAGCTGACGGAACAGACCCTGCGGTCGACTGCAGAGCAACAGCAGCAATTGTTGGCCCCGGTGATCGCCGCCATCCTGAAAAAACGACAGCAGGGACAGCCCGCCACAGTCACTCCACCGCAGCCCATGGCAGCATGGGAATTCAGCGGCGATCTGCAGGATAGTCTCGGCAGCCTGCATGGCACTGCCCGCGGAACCGCCACCGTCAGTGATGGCAGCCTGCACCTCGATGGCGCAGGCTCCTTCGTTGAAACTCCCCCACTACCGCAGGAAATCCGCCAGAAAACCCTGGAAGCATGGGTGCGGCTGAAAACATACGACCAGGGCGGTGGTGCTGCCGTCAGTCTGCAAACCACCGATGGCAGCGTCTTCGATGCCATCGTTTACGCAGAACGCGAAGCACGTCGCTGGATGGCCGGCAGTAACGGCTTCGCACGAACCGCACCATTCAACGGCATCGACGAAGTCGAAGCACAGGACCGCTTCATACACGTCGCCATCGTCTACCAGAATGATGGTTCCATCATCGGCTACAGAGAAGGACAACCCTACGGCACGGCCTTTCGGCCAGGTGATCTGCAGATCTACGCTCCAGGATCCGCACAGCTCGTTTTCGGACTCCGACACGGACCTCCGGGAGGCAATCGGCTGCTGCAGGGCAGCATCGATCGAGTACAGTTTTATGATCGCGCACTGACACCCGACGAAATCGCAGCCTCAGCCTTCGCCCGTGGTGCACAGAGCGTGCCCAAAGCAGAACTCCTCGCCGCCCTGACAGAGACACAGCGCAGCCGCCTGCTGGAACTTGAACAGCAGCAGCAGTCGGCCCGCTCGCTGCTCCGCAGCCTGCAGGAACAGCAGCAGACCTCACTCTACACCTGTGTTTCCGCCGATCCCGGAATTACTCACGTGCTGAAACGCGGAGACGTCTCGCTGCGCGGGGATGTCGTCGCACCCGCCGGTCTCCGCGCCGTCCCCGGGGCCCCCGCCGATTTTCAGTTGCCACCCAATGCACCCGATCACGACCGACGAATTGCCCTCGCCGCATGGATCACACACCCCGAAAATCACCTGTTCGCCCGTGTCATGACCAACCGCGTCTGGCACTATCACTTCGGACAGGGAATCGTGCCAACCCCCGGAGATTTCGGATTCAATGGCGGACGACCCAGCCACCCCGAACTGCTCGACTGGCTCGCTGGTGAGTTCCAGCGCAGCGGATTCCTGCTCAAACCGCTGCATCGACTGATCGTCACCTCCGAAACATGGAAACAATCATCACTGCCACGGCTTGAGGCACGATCCATCGATGCAGACAATCGCCTGCTGTACCGCAGAACTCCACAACGCCTTGAAGCCGAGTCACTGCGGGATGCCATGCTGGCTGTCGCCGGAGTACTTGATCGCACGGTCGGCGGACGCGGCTATCGGGATATGCGACACTTCAAATTCAAGGGCAGCAACTTCTATGACCCTTTGATCGAAGACGGCAATGCGGGCTGGCGACGAACCATCTACCGGTTCGTACCGCGTGGAGGCCGCAATCCGTTCCTCGATACCTTCGACTGCCCCGATCCGTCTGCAGCCGCCCAGCGTCGCCCGGTTACCACCACGCCGCTGCAGGCCCTCGCTCTGCTCAACAACGACCTTGTATTTCGACTGGCCGACACACTGGCAGAACGCGCTCACCGCGAAACCGCTCAGGACCAGCAGGCTCAGATCGCATGGATCGTCAAACACACACTCGGACGCGAACCCGAACCGCAGGAACTGCAACAGGCCCTGCAATTCAGCCGCGAATTCGGACTGCCGGCGTGGTGCCGAGTCCTGCTGAACAGCAACGAATTCGTTTACATCCGCTGAATACTACTCCCCCACGCCCCCAAACTGACTCCAGTCCACCAGTTGGATCTCCGGCTGGAGAATCTCCACAAAATTTGTCCGCGAACTCGTTTTGACGCCACGCCCACCACGTGAACTGACCTGATACTTCGTCTGACCGAAACTCAGCACACTGTCATTGTCATTTCGTACACGCAGACAGTCACTCGGACGCGACAGCTGCACAATCCCCAGCACCTCGTCCCCGGCCTCCAGCTTCAACCCGCGAACACCCTTACCCGCACCACCCAGCACAGGCACCTCGTCAATCCGGAAATGCAGCACACGCGCCCGCTTCGATGCCATAAACATCGTCTCGGCCTCACGCACCAGCTCCACCGCAACCACCTGATCGCCCTTGGCCAGTCGACAGTACTTTCGCCCAGCCTTCGTGGACGCCGTGCGGAAGGATTCAAACGGCAGACGCATGATGTTGCCACCGCGAGTCGCAATCAGCAGAGTCAGGCCGACACCGTCACCCGTCGACGCCAGTTCCGGCACAAAACGCGAATCCGTCGGCAACGCAGACATCACGCTGACACCATCCTGCATCTTCGCCCGCTTCGCCAGCGGTTCACCATAACCCGATGACACAGGAATCTGCTCAATCGGCAGCGTGTAGGCAATGCCGTCCGAACAGAAAAAGACAACGTGATCCAGCGTACTGCCAGGTACCACGGTCAGCACCGCATCGCCCTCACGCACGCGAGTTCTGGAGACACTGCTGAGCTGCCCTACACGCTTGATCCAGCCGTCCTTCGTCACCACAACATTCGTGTTTTCCCGCACTATGTACGCCTGCGGATCATACTCCACCACCTCCTCAGCAGAACCCAGCTCGCTGCGCCGCCCATCCGCAAAGTCCGTTGCCACCTGCTCAAGTTCGGTTGTGATCAGCTTCCACATTTTCGCCTTCGACTTCAGCGTCGCTTCAATCCGCGCAGCCTCCGCCTGCTTTTCAGCAAGCTCCTCCCGAATCCGCCCGATCTCAAGCTTCGATATCCGATACAACTGCAATTCCAGAATGGCGTCCGTCTGCAGTTCGTCCAGAGGAAATTCAGCCATCAGCTTTTCCGCCGCATCCCGCTTCCCACTGCTGGCTCGAATGATCTTCAGGGCCCGGTCCAGACCGTCAAAGATGATCGCAAATCCCTCAAGAATGTGAATGCGACGCCGCAACTGCTCAAGCTGATACTGCAGCCGACGCTGCACCGTGATGAATCGGAAGTCCAGAAAATACTGCAGCAACTCCTTCAGACTCAGGACCCGCGGAACCGTCTGGCCATTCTCACCCGGCACCAAACAGGTGGCGTTGTAACTGAAGTTCTGCTCGAGCGATGTGTGCTTGTACAGATACGCCATCACTGCCTCAGCATCGGCCCCCGGCTTCAGCTCGATCGCAATCCGCAGCCCGTTCTCCTCATTCGTCTCATCGTTGACCGACTCCAGCTGCGGCAGCCTGCGCGCCGCGATCAATTCACCAATCTCCGTCATCAGCGGACCCGTGGCTGCACCGTACGGGATCGAATGCACAATGATCCGATTCTCAATCCGCCGACGGCCCTCCTCGTCAAACTTCCACTCGCCGCGAATCCGAATCGAACCACGACCCGTTTCATACATCTCCCGCAATTGTGCCCGATCCGTGACAATACGCCCGCCCAGCGGAAAATCAGGCCCCTTCACGAAACGCATCAGCTGAGCCACCGATGCGTCCGGATTTTCCACCAGATGCACAGCCGCCTTCAGCACCTCGGCCAGATTGTGAGGCGGCATGCTGGTCGCCATCCCAACCGCAATCCCCGATGAGCCGTTGACCAGCAGAGCAGGGAATCGCGCCGGCAGAATCACAGGCTCCTGATCCGCGGCGTCATACGTCAGCCGCATGTCCACCGTATCATAACGCAGCTCATTCATCAGATTCTCGGACAGACGCGTCAGACGCGCCTCCGTATAACGACTGGCTGCAGCCCGCAAACCCATGATCGAACCAAAATTCCCCTGACCCTCCACAAGGGGATAACGCAGTGTGAAGTCCTGAGCAAGGCGGACCAGCGCCTCGTACACAGCCACCTCTCCATGCGGATGAAACGAACCCGTCGTGTCGCCGCAGATCTTGGCACATTTTCGAGTTTTTGCGTCAGCGGTCAGCCGCAGACGGTCAAACATCACGTACAGAATTCGCCGCTGCACCGGCTTCAGCCCGTCACGGACATCAGGCAACGCCCGGGATGTGATCACCGAAAGCGCGTAATTCAGATAACGACGTCGAGTCTCGTCACTGATCGGAACAAACTGTACGCTGGCCTCCGGATCAACCGCAGCACCTGCACCATTACCCCTGCCAGTCGTCTTTCTGCGAGCCACTGCGGCTTCCTTTGCCTGCTGATTCCATGGGATTCCTTACACACAACCCCGTCGGCCACGGCCGAAGCCGGATAATAGGCAATCCATCCACAAATCCCCAGATCGACTGGCCGAGTGAACATGCGAAAACAGGAAAACCAGGCAGACTTTCCCGACTGCGAAAGATATCTGGCGAACAGGTTTTCTGCTGTCTTTCCCGAGCAGACAGCCCTGCGATTGATTCATTACGCCCCCGCAACCCGGCCGAATATCTACACAGGACAGATTCCAGGGGCAGCGCGCAGACCGTGTTTTCCCCTGAAAAAATCGTCGTTTCTCAGGTTCGGAAGGATTCCGAACAGTTCTGATACAGCGACGCTGGGCGATCCATGGAGGGGGCCGAAATGTTACGCAGTAGTTTGGTCGCACTGGCCGTCGGTGTGCTGGCAGCAGGCAGCCTGCCGGCTGAGGAAAAGTCCTCCGACAAGCCGGCACCACAGGGCATCATGGGCTGGCTCCGTAACCGCGGAGACAGCAGCACTCCCGCAAAAGCCCGCAGCAGCCAGTCGCAGAAGCCGGGCGTGGAACGCGCCGTCGTCAGCGATGCGGAACGCCAGGCAGTCTCCATCCGCCGAACCGCCGGAAGCCCACAGGATAACAAACCGGCCACTCGCTCGGTTTCAGCTCCCGCTCCAGCCGCCAAACCCGCCGCCAAACCCGCTGCTGAAAAGGCCGAACAGCCCCGTCCCATCCGACAGGCCCCGGTCGTACCCAACGCCAACACCGTCTCCGGCCCGCAGTACTTCAGCGCTGCAGCTCCCGGAAACAGCGCCAGCATTCCGGTCCACCCCGGACGCAACTGGCAGACCTATCAACCCGCCGTGCCCGCTCGACAGACCGCAGCCACCACCTTCGCCGGAGTTCAGCAGGCACCTGCCACCGCCGGCCCCGCTCAGCCACTGCCCGGATATCCACAAACCAACGCCAGCCTGTATCCGGCCCCCGTTGCCGGCATCCCACAGCAAATGGGCGGGTCCGTCATAACAAACCCCGCCCTGCAGCCCCATGAAATGCTCTACTCACACCAGTACAAAGCCCTTTACCCGCCGTACTACTACGAGGTCAATGGGGGCTGGTTTGTGACCCCCTTCGGTGTCTGGTCTCAGGAAAACTGGAAACTGAAAGGGACCCAGGTGGATGTAAAGTATCGCTCTTCCATCAGCCCGTTCGCCTTCTTCACACCCCCGGTTAACTGATCCGAACAGCCCGGCAGATCACACCCCGTTTCTCAGCGGCCCATTTCCATAGCTCTCACTCCGCTCAGGTGGCTTATGATTTCCCCGAAGTTGATGTTGCACACCACAGTAGCCGCATGCCTCGCCTCAATGGCAGGACTCGCCTCCGCCGATGATGAAGGAGTTGTACGGATTCCGAACCGGGGCCGAGTGCATGGAGCCGGTACGACATCTGTTCAGCAGACGGCCTTTCTGAACGGTGAAAAATGTGCTGAAGACGGGAAAGGTGGCCCCTGTGCCGAAGGTGGCAAGGGCGGGCCCTGTGGAGATTCAGGGGCCGGTGGACCGTGTGCCGAAGGCGGTGCTGGAAATGCGTGTGGGGAAGCTGCCGGCAACGGGCCATGCGGAGAAGGGCTCGATCCCAATGCCTGTGCTGAATCCAGCCATAGCAATGGCCGTACGAAAAAGGGACTGTTCGGCGGCAAAGGACTGCTGGGCGGTGGACTGTTCGGTGGCGGAAACGCCAAAGAGAGTCACGCTGGAGCCGGAAACCGAGCCGGCAATGGCTCGGCTGCAGGCCATGGCTCCAGCCACGGCAGCAATGCCGGCAGCGGCCACGGCAGCCAGCCCGGTTCCGGTCACGGACCGGCACACGGAAACACGCACGGTCATGGCAACGGCAGCGGGACTGGCCACGGTTCAGCCCACGGAAACGGCCTGATCTACCGCCCAACTCATCCAAATGATGCAAATCACGGTGGATTTGGGAACGGTGGCCGACTGTTCGGTCAGCATGGATCCGGGTATTCTTCCTCACACAGTGGCTGGAACTCCGGTCCCTACGGGGGACCTGCTCACACTGGGAACGAACTGTGCAATTGTCTGTTCGGATGGGCAATTCCGTCAGGAAACTGTGGACAAGGCCTGCCCCTCTTTGGAAAGTATCACACTGTGTATGCGGATAATCCGGGTTATGTCAATCCGGCAGACACGCAGCTGTATGCAACTGGTGCCAACGGGTTGCCCGTCGTCATCCCGACGGCTCCCAATGTCAACTACCAGTACAACTACAGTTCAGGGATGCCCTCCAGTCGCATCACAACACTCGGGACCTGGAATCCCCAGACGGCTCCGCAGCGTATGAAGTTCCAGACATGGTGATCTCACCAGACAATGTGTCGTATTGACCGAACAGGGAAGAATGGAGCTTCTCAACAGATTCCAGAATGGATCAGTCAGCTTTTTCCGGAGCGTGGCGTTATGAAGATGTTCTCAGCAGCCTGCCTTGCAGTCACCACTGCACTGACATTTGCAGGCTCTTCCATGGCTCAGCAGCCCGCCGGAACGGCTCAGGTTCAGGCCATGTCTGTCAGCCACAGCAACTGCCAGCACTGCCAGAACGGCCAGCAGCACGCAGGACAATGCAATAATCCGTCCTGCCCGCTCAGCCGATTCCAGATCTATCCCGACGGGGGCTACAACCCGCCCGTCAATATGCCGGTCAACCATAACTGGGCGCAGTATCAGCAGATTCTGCCCGCTCACCCCTATGGAACCGCTGGGGGTGGCTTCACAGCCCAGTATCCGATCGTGGCAAATCCCAGCGATACTGCTCAGTCCGGATACTACCTGCACAAAGTTCCTTCGTGGCAGCCACAACCCGGGATGATTCCGCCAACGCCCAATCCAGCCCTGTTCCATAACCGAGTCTGTCCGGTTCCCGCTCAACCCGGCGTGATTCACCAACACGTTCAGAAACTGCACGCTGCAGACACTCGGACGGACAGCGCTGAAGGTGTCGTACGAATTCCGGCTCGGCGGCAGGCTCGACCTGTCAACATGGCGGCCGCTCCAGTGCCCCAACGCGTCGAGGCTCCGAAACCCGTTGTGACGGCCCCGCGCCCCGTCCCCGCTGCCGAAACACTGGCCACCAGCCAGCCACCAGCAAAAGCCACTGCAGCACGGCCGCAGCAGACCACGAAGTCCGTCAGCGCCCACGGGCCGACCAAAGCGACAGTTCGCCCAGCCACCAAAACTGCCGGCCCGGCCAAAAAGCCCGCCTTCCGGCTTTCTTCACTGTTCGACTGAACAGATATTAATCCTCCTCCGCATCAGAAAGCTCTGACAGGGCTCACACTGTCAGAGCTTTCTGAATTTAGACGGAGCCAGATTTTCCCAGCATATCAGCCAGCCTGTGATACTGCCGCCGCACCCGGTCGCAACAAAGTATCCACCGAAATCACCGCCGGTTGCAGGCAGACCGCAGCATGCTCACAAATGCGACGGTCGTACTCACCCTGGTGCACGCTCCTCGCCATATTGTGCCGAGCACCCGCCACAATCCAGTGCTTGGCCCCTGCACCCACCAGACGGTGCAGCCGTGCAGCAACGTCCCCTGATACATAAGTATCCGCTGTTCCCGAGATCAACAGCACACTCTCGGACTCCAGCCCGGATACTTCATCCTCAAGGTGCACAAATCGACAACCTTTTCGCCGCTCGTTGTAGGCCATCGCCTGACGCAGTGTTCGCTCCACGTGCCAGTTTGGCACCAGACGATACAGCCACCGCGGCAACACCAGATCAGCGAAGCGATCCGCAAAAAAACGAATCATCGTCAGCGTACCAAAGGCACTGTCCGCAATCACTCCGCGAACCTTCGGATAGCGAGCCCCCGTCAGCAGTGCACCCACTCCACCACGACTGACACCAAACACCAGGATCGGCAGAGTACTCAGACGAGGATGCGATTCGATGAAGTCCATCGCTGCACTGATGTCCCGCATCTCCAGTTCCGTCATCCAGTGACTGGCAGAATACCCCGCCGGACGATCGCTCTCACCCTGACCACGAAAATCAAAGGAAAACAGCGCATAACCCTCATCAATCAGGGCCGCACAATACTGCGGGGCCATCCAGTGGTTGCCCTCCATCTCCGGCAGGTAAATCACCAGCCCGGTCGCCTCTGACTGGTCACCGTTCCAGACACTGCCCCTGAGCGTTAAGCCGTCTGATGTGCGAAATTCGACCGGTTGAGCACGCCGGTCAGGCTTCCCGAGGGTAACGCGAAACGCAGGTGCCTTCTCAAGAAAACCCGCAATGGACGGAACCAGCAGACGCCGAGTCGCCAGCATCTCCAGTACCGCCAGGGCACCGAGTATTATTACAGCATATAGCCAGATCAAGGGGAACACTCCAGCTGAGTTGTCAGCATCCATCGAGTCGTTCAGGATTCGTCAAGCACGTCACCGCGGTCCGACCGCAGGCACCAACACAGAATCCATCCGAATCAGAGCCCCTGCAGCCTCTGATCCCCCCCTTCCTGCACCCCCAGGCCAGTAACATCGCCAAAACAGGCTCCGGATCAGCCCGTAAAGCCCCCCAGTATCAAAGCCACATTCTGCCCGCCAAAACCGAAACTGTTGGACAAGGCGGCCTTGATCCGAGTCTCCCGAGGCTGATTCGGGATGTAGTCGAGGTCGCAGTCCGGATCCGGAGTTTCATAGTTGATTGTCGGAGGAAGTACACCGTCTCGAATCGCCAGCAGGCAGGTGATGGCCTCCACCGCGCCCGCAGCAGCGATCAGATGCCCCATCATACTCTTGATGCTGGAAACAGGAGTCTTCCACGCGTGTTCACCCAACCCACCCTTCACAGCCATCGTCTCTACCTGATCGTTGACGCGAGTGCTTGTCCCGTGAGCATTCACATAGCCGATTTCTTCCGGATTTTTCTCTGCATCCTGCAAAGCCATCCTGATACACGCCACCGCACCACGCCCCTCCGGATGAATGTCGGTAATCCGATAAGCATCAGCAGTTGAGCCATAGCCCAGAATCTCGCCATAAATTCGCGCACCACGCGCTTTCGCATGCTCGAGCTCTTCCAGCAGCAGCATGCCCGCACCCTCACCCAGCACGAAACCGTCACGGTTAAGATCAAATGGACGCGAAGCCGTCAGCGGAGAATCATTTCGCTCAGACAATGCAGTCAACAGGTTGAAACCCGTGACTCCGAACGGGTGAATCATGCTGTGCGCACCACCCGACAGCATCATCTCAGCCTCACCTCGACGGATAATCTCAGTCGCTTCGCCGATCGCCTGACTGGAAGCAGCACACGCGGTCAAACAGTTCAGATTCGGGCCCTGAGCATTAAACAGGCTGGACAGATGAGCCGCCGGCATGTTCGGCTCCAGCTCCAGTTCGTAACGCGGATTCATACGACTGATAAAACTCTCAGTGAAGTTCCGCAGGTCAATGCGACCATCCCGGTACGCCTCTGAAACCAGCGACATGAACTGCAGAAAGTTCTGCTGCCCCTCACCCGCACCCAGATACACCCCGAAGCGCGCAGGATTGAAGCCCGGCGAATCATGAATCCCCGAATCATGCACAGCCTGTCGAGCAGCCCCGATGGCGAACCGAATATTTCGCCCCGCATCCGCGAATCGCGCCGGATTCTCCACCTGCACATCAAAGTCGTAGTCCCGCACTTCGGCAGCAAACTTCGTGGGGAAATTCGTTGCATCAAAATGAGTAATCGGGCCCACACCATTTCGACACTGAAGCTGGGACTGCCACATCGTCGACACATCATTGCCCAGCGGCGTTACCGCCCCCAGACCAGTTACCACCACGCGACGCTTCATTCCACAGCCTCCCCACGCCGTCCGTCCACACCCGAAACTTCCGCAGGTGCACCCGAACCAGCCTTCCCCACCGTCAGAATGTCCAGCAGATTCATCCGAAACACAAAGTTCTTCTGGTCAATCCGACTGAACTGAGGATCGTCGGTCTTCAAATGCGCAAACACAATCTCGGCTGTGGCCACTGCACGATCACCCACCGTGGCTTCGACCGAGACACTGCCACCCTCCTCACGCGCGTCCAGCAGTTCGGCAGAGTAAATCAACTGGTCGCCAGGACAGGCCCAACTGTGAAACACAACCTTCGGGACCTTCGCCAGAATCACGTTGTAGCGAAACCCGAAATGCTCGCCCAGCAGAATACCACCAGTCTGAGCCATCCCCTCAATCATCAATGAACCCGGCATCACCGGAAAACCCGGAAAATGGTCGTGCAGATGCTCCTCCGCAAGACTGACGTTCTTCACAGAACGCGCCCGTTTCCCGGATTCAAACTCGATGAACCGATCGATCCAATACCAGCGCATGCCACTGCCCGCCGATCAGAATAAGGCCCCCGGAACACGCCCGGGGGACCGACCGCTACGCCAGAAATTCAAGCGAAACCATCCAGTCCGCTCTACTTCAGACGGGCCGCAATGAAACGCACAATCATGCCGACAGTAAACAAATCGGAAATCCTGCTCAGGACTGGATCCTTCGCAAATGACTCCACATCTGCATGCGGCATCTTGCGACGCAGCTCCTCAAGACCCTCAGCAGTCACCTTGCCCCCAGCCACAAAACCAGCATCCGCCGATGCCAGATTCTCAGGGAACAGCTCGCCACGCGGAATCTTGATGTCAAACGACTTCTCCAGACGGAACACAATGTCCAGAAAGTCAATCGACTCAGCTCCCAGATCCCCAATCAAAGTTGCCGTTGGTGTGACCTCGTCATCGTCCACACCCAGTGCGTCCACCAGTGTCCCGCGAACTTTGTCCAGGATTTCTTCTTCAGAGGGCATCGAACAGTTTCTCCTGAGCCGGAAGCTGAACTTCCTGCCGACGTCGCCAATCCAAATCAACCCGTTCCGAATCGGCAACGTGATTCAGTACAGGCACCCAGTTGCCGCCAAAGCTATCGCCCTGACGATCCGAAGCCGATCAATCGGCCCCCAAAGAAACTCCCCAGCCTCCCCTGGCCGGTTTGTCCCCAAACTCCTATTGTTGCCGGAAAACCGATCCACTTCCAGACATTCCTGCCCAGCAACCAGCTACTAAGATCAATCTCTGCCATTTTGGCAGAAAAACTCCTCAAAATCGGGAAGCTTCCCCAAACGCGAGACTTCGGTAAGGACCAAACAACTTTTTCAGCCCTCCCAAAGCCACAAATACACGTCACAGGCCCCCCAACGTCAGTCCGCCATCCACCTTCAAGACCTGACCCGTGACATACGATGACTCGTCAGCCGCAAAAAACATCACCGCTCCGGCAATATCCTCCGGACGCCCCAGACGACGAACCGGGATCTTCTTCTTGATCTCGTCACCCGCAGCGTTCACCACAGCCACCGTCATGTCAGTTTCAATAAACCCCGGAGCCACCGCATTCGCCGTCACGCCCCGACGAGCCAACTCAGTCGCAATACACCGAGTAAATCCCTCGACTCCACCCTTGCTCGCAGCGTAATTGGCCTGCCCCGGATTCGAAACATCCGCTGCCACACTGGACATGTTGATGATCCGACCATAACGCTGCGACATCATCTGACGAGTCACCGCCTGACAGAAATTGAACACGCTCGTCAGATTCGTGTCGATCACATCCTGCCACTGCTGAGCATCCATCATCGCCAGCAAACCATCCCGAATAATCCCGGCGTTGTTCACCAGAATGTCCAGACGCCCCCACTTCTCCACCACGTCGGCCACGACCTTGTCAGCCGCAGGCTTCGAACGCACATCCGCCTGAATCGCCCAGACCTCGTGACCTTCCGCCTGCAATGCTGCAGCCACAGCTTCCGCCGCCGCAGAATTCGAGTTGTAGACAAAAGCCACCCTCGCCCCGCCACGAGCCAGCGACTCCACAATCGCACGCCCAATGCCACGACTACCACCAGTAACCAACGCCGTACGTCCAGCAACCGTCATCGCCCGCGCCCTTCCGTCTTCCGGATCCTGATTCCAGAACTTCCAACCACCCGACAACCATTGCCGGTTCCGTCGCTACAACGATCTCACGCACCAATGAAAACTGAAAACTGCCCCACACTACTGAACTGCAGCCGTCGCAGGGACCCATAACTGAGCCCACAGATCACGCATCGCCGCTTTCAAACGCTCATCATTGTCCACCAACTGCGGATTCCGCTCCGCCAGATTCTGCTTCATCAACAACAGACGACCGCTCACCGCAGACTGACCATTCACTGTGCCCGACACCATAAACTCGCTCTCGCCAACACCGGACGACTTCAGCGTCGCAGACACCAGCAGCGACTCACCAGGCTTCAGAAAGTTGTTGAATCGCACCGCCCGCGCCTGACGCAGCAACACCGTGCTGAACGCAAAATCATCGGTCACACGCGACAACCATGCACAGCTCTGCACCATGCACTCCACCATCAGTACGCCAGGAAAAACAGCAAATCCCGGAAAATGATCCTGCAGATACTCCTCAGCCAAAGAGACCTGCTTCACCGTCTGAATCGACTCCCCAGGAACTACGGACAAGACTCGATCAACCAGACAAAAACGCATCGCCCGCATTCTCCGCAGAACTGCCACTTCAGCCTGAACACCAAAAACGTATCCGACCCACCCACCAGTCTAAACCGCCCTCACCCCGCCACAAAGTAAAGGGCCCACGCGAATCCGGAATTGGAGAAAAACCGGTCCGTCTGACCGCAGGCTTTCCCCACCCGCCACTGACCACGCTGCAAAGCTGCAGCCGCTCAAAAACGCAGATTTCGCAATTCCTGTTTTTTTTTCCACACCCATGCATTCACAAGTTAAAATGAATAGGATACACATCACGTCACGATTGCGCAGCATGGAAACCCACGGAAAAACAGAGAACTAAACGGATTTGGGGCAACCTCGTTGATTGCCGGTCATTGCTTGAGAAAAACCCCTCAAGTACTGCACACCTGAACCCCTATAGGCTCCTCCTGGTCTCCCTCGCTGGCCCCGCTGATGTCTTTCGTTCCCCCGGCTCAACAGATCTCTGCCTGACAAAAACAGCTCGGGACAAACTGCGGCGAATGGTTCCCGCAGCCCGGCTTCGTACCCCGAAGTAACTGCTCTTCGGTCCTGTAGGAGTGTTTCCGCATGCGTCTTGTTCTGTCATTCGTTCTCGCCTGCTCGCTGGCAGCCTCGGCCGAGGCCGGCGGTTGCTTCGGCAGGAAAACCAGCCACTGTTGCTCAGCACCCTGCAACACCGGTTGCACCCCCGTCGCCACTCCCTGCAACGGAACGTGGGAAACCGTCATGCACAAGGTCTGCGTGCCAGAAATGACGACCGAAAAACGCGTCGTCGAAGTCTGCACACCAGTGGTGGAACATCGCCAGATAACTCGCACCGTCCACAAATGCGTCACGGAAGAAGTTGAGCAAACGTACACCGTGATGGTCCCGGTCACCGAAGAGCAGGAAATTCGCCGCAAGGTCTGCAAGCCCGTCGTTCGCGAAGTGGAACGGACCTACGAAGTAATGGTCCCCGTTCAGGAAGAACGCGAAGCCTCCAAAACCGTCTGCGAAGCGGTTACGAAGGAAGTGGAAGAAACTTACACCGTCATGGTTCCCACCACCGAAGAACGCGAAGTCACTCGCACCGTGTGCAAGCCCGTGGTCGAAGAAAAGGAAGAAACCTACACCGTGCTGGTCCCCACTCAGGAACAGCGCATGGGCACCCGCACCGTTCGCCAGATGGTCCCCGTCACGAAAACACGCAAAGTATGCCAGGACCAGGGACACTGGGAAGAACGTACCGTGGAAGTTGCCTGCGGCCCCTGCCGCAAAACCACCCGCACCTGCCGCGTATGGGTCCCCAAACTGGTCGAAACCGAAGTGGAATACTGTGTCCACGAATGCCAGACCAAAGAAGAGCAGTACACATGGAATGTAACCGTCTGCAAGCCCGAAACTCGCACTCGCAAAGTGTGCACCACTAAGCACGTCACGGAAGAAGTTAAGGAAAAACACACCGTCACAGTCTGCAAGCCCGAAACTCGTACTCGCAAGGTGCACCACACCGAGTACGTTCAGAAAACGGTCCCCTGCAAATACACCGTGACGGTCTGCAAACCGGAAACTCGCACCTGCAAGGTGCAGGTCACTGAGCATGTGGAAGAGGAAGTCGTGGAGAAATGCCACGTCACCGTCTGCAAGCCCGAAACTCGCACCCGCAAGGTACACGTCAGCAAAATGGTGCCCGTTGAAGAAACCTGCACCGTCGCTGTCTGCACAAACAAAGTCGAGAAGAAGGAAATCGAAGTGCAGGTGTGCCGCATGGTCGAAAAGGAAGTCGAGTGCAAGGTCTGGAAGCCGGCAGCCTGCTGCCACGAAAACGCTCCACGAACCCGACACGCGAAGAAAGCCTGCTGCAACTGACCCAACACACGGTCACCCCAAACCTCCCAGTCCCCCGATTCCACCAAAGGCAATCGGGGGACTGTTTTTTTGTCCGCCCAATGGTAAAAACTCTCCCGATCGGTGTAATCCCTGCGATCGGCTGAAGTCCTGACACCACGCCTCCCGATAAGCCCTCTGTGGAAGAGTGCGCCCGAATTGCCGCGCGCTTGACCCGGGCTCAGGCAGAACATTACAAAACCTGCCAGTCCCGTTGTTTGCTGAGTCCGGCATCCGCCCCGAACCGGATCCGAACTCGAAGCCCTGCCCGGAGGATGTCGTCGTGAAATCATCAGCACTGTGGCAGAACTTCCTCTGCCGCCGGTCAACGGCAGCAGCATTGCTGCTGGCGGCGACCGCCTCTTCACCGGCGACTGCTGCCGATGAAGTGCAACGACTCATCACAAACTCCTACCGCTTCGAAATCCCCTTCGAAGTTGATGTGGATGCCGGCGAAGAGCCCAATAGCCAGGCCATCCTTTACAAGTCGCAGAATGGTGGCAAAACCTGGGAGCGTGAACAGACCGCCCCAGCCAGCAAGGGTGCCTTCGTCTTCACCGCCCCACGGGACGGAATCTACTCCTTCGCCATCCGCATGACCGACGCCAGTGGAACACTACTGGCCCCCATCGAAGGCAGCCCGCCCGAACTGGAAATTCAGGTTGATCGCTCCGAACCCATCGTAAAACTGGAACTCCTCGAAGAGTCCGAACGCATGCTGACCATCAATTGGTCAACAGACGATCCGGGTGCCGTGCCGGAATCACTGCTGATCGAACTTACCGACGTCAGCAGTGGAGTTCGCACGCGGCTCAAAACTGAACCGGCCGTTGCCGGTACAACAACGGTTCCCTTCCCGGACAGTGGTGCCGTTCAGGTTCGCGCTTCCATCGTCGACGCCGCCGGAAATAAAGGTGAAGCCCGCAGAAAGCTGGAAAGCGATTACGAACAGCCCGCAGAATCCCCGGACAATAAGTCCCCGTACGCAAAACCATCGGAAGAGCCTGCCGAACAGCCTGCTGCCACCCCCGAACCGGAGCCAGCACCAGAACCGATGCCTGCCACTCGAACAGCACCGCGCACACGGCCGGCCCCCGTCATTCCGCAACAGCCAGAGCCGCCGGCTGCCACTCCTGCCCCGGAATCCAAGCCTCTGCCCGGACCGATCGCCACACGACCCCCGGAAATCCCCCCGGCAACTCCGCCACAGCCCGTCGATGCAGATTACGGTAACCCTGCCGAGTCACCCCTGATGGTCAACAATCGCGTCTTCGATATCGAATACCAGGTCGATGACGTTGGACCGTCCGGAATCAGTGCCGTTGACCTCTTCGTTACCGAAGACAACGGTCGACAGTGGTTCCGATATGGAACTGACGCTGACCGCAAAAGCCCATTTTCAGTGGATGCCATGGCCGAAGGAACATTCGGCTTCGCTGTTCGCGTGCGAAACGGAGTCGGTGTCAGCGAGATTCCTCCGCAGCCGGGAGATCCACCGGAAATCATCATCACCGTCGATCAGACCGCACCCGCCATCGAAATGGCTCAGCCCGATGTTCGCAGCGAAGGACAGGGATCTGTCCGCTTCGCATGGCGAATTCGCGAAACTCACCCCGCTCCGAACTCCGTTCGACTCGAATATGCCGCCGCCGCCGCCGGACCGTGGACTCCGGTTTTCGACTGGCAGCCCAATCGCAACAGTTACGAAATGGCCCTCAGACCCGGCATGCCACCCGCGGTCTATTTTCGCCTGACCGCTCGCGATCAGGCCGGCAATCTGGCGGCCGCACAAACACCGCAGCCCGTTGTCGTGGACCTCAAAAAACCCACCGCCAGACTCATCCGAGTTCAGCCGGTCCAGGTCCAGCAACCCTGAACTTCGCTGCCATCAGTCCCGGGCAAAACGCACCAGTAATGCTCGCTCCGGAGAACCCGGAACCAATGCATCGGCACGCTGGTCGACCCTGCCCGGTGCCAGCCTCCGTAAATCGACTGCCCACAGCGATCCTGGCCTGATACCTCCCACCGCCAACTCACGCCCCGGAATCGCCAGCTCCACACGCCAGACCGACTCATCGTGATCAACTGCCACATGCCACTGCGGATTCCAGCTCGCCAGTGACCAGCAGCTTTCCGATGTGCGACCGCTCTCGTCCACACACAGACTGAAGGCTGTCGACAGATCGCGGTCCGTATCAATTCGTATCTCCAGACGGTCCCGATCCGCATGCTGCTCGTCATAGTAGCGATTCTCCGCCAGTGCAACTTCCGCCTCCCCGGCTGCACGCGGAATTCTGGCCGTCAGATACAGATACTGCTCGTCCCACGCGAGGAGCACCAGACTGTCTTCAACTGGCTCCCCGGAGTCGTCCGAAATCAGCCGCACCTCCTCCGCCTGCTCCCAGATCGGTTCGGCCAGTCTCCCGTCCAGCACAGGGACAGACTCAGATGCAGTAAGCACCAACTGACGGAACTGATCTGATTTGCCCCCCTGCGTCAGCAATTGCTCAGACCGAGCCCAGTGGCCCCAGACATCCGAACGGCCTGACAACCCGGCCAGCAGGCTCGTCGCAGCCCCAAACTGTTCCTGACGACGCAGCGTCACGGCATGTCGCAACACAGCAGCCGGAGAAGGATCCCCCTCCGTCGCTCCGTCGGCACGCTGTCCCAGCAATCGCCACGCGGTCAGCTCGTTGGCATCCCAGAGCTCCCTCAGTGCATCCGCCTGCGCTGATCGCTGACCACCAAAACCAGACGCCGCTGCCGCCTGAACCACCGGCCGAACCACCACGCCAGCTGCTTCCGAGTCGCCACCCGGAATGCCCACACCCTCCACTCGCGCAGCACTCCGCTCGGACCGCCGCAGCAACTGAAGCTCCGCTGAACCATACGCCAGCACCAGCAGTTCAGCCGCTGCATACGCCTCCGGAGTCCCCGGAAAACGCCGAATCAGCTCCTGCTGTATCGCCAGCCACCCCTCCAGATTTCCCCGCTTCAGCCCCGCAGCTGCTGCCGCAGTCAACTGCAGCTTCGCCAGTGACGCCGGAAGCTCCGCTCCTGACTGCTCGAGACCAGCCACAAATGACTCCGCAGAATCCGCCGCGCCCGCAGCTCCTGCAAGTACGCCAGTCTCCAGTCGCCATTGACGCACTTCACTCGCCGCTCGCTGCAGCTGATCCCGGTCCAAAACCGTCCGCGGTCGCCTCACCGCAGAGGTCAGAAAGTCACCCAGACCCGAAAAAACCGACTTCACCGAACCCTGACCACCGGCATCCATCAGCACTTCATAGACAGCCTCGTCGCCCACGTTCTCAGACATACCCGAACCGAATTTCACCGCAGGGCGAATGGACAGCGCCGCCTGCTGCAACAAACCAGTCGTCGTGCCCTCATGACGCAGCAGATCCGCAGCCGAAAACACCACCGATGAGACGCGTCCGTCAGCTCGCCTCTGCAGCACCCGCTGCACTCGCCACGGCCCACTGCCAATTGCCGCCAGTCGCGGATCCGCAGCGTTCGCTGCCAACTCAACCGCCTGAGGCACCAGCCGCCGCAGCAACTCCCCCACACAGTCAAACTCGCCGGCTGACTCAATCACCACAACCACCGGTTGATAACACCGAATCTGCCTCGCCAGACGCAGCGTCAGCAGCTCCTCCGCACGGCCATCCGTCTGACGATTCCAGATCTCCAGCAGACGCTCAGCCGTCAGCTCAGAAAAACGCTCGTTCACAGGAAACTGCCAGTCAGCACAGTAGTCTCCGCCCCCCACCGCCGCTGTTGTCGCCGGCCCCAGCCACTCCTGCTCCTGCACCAGACTCTCAGAGGTTTCACGACCTTCCATGATCGCCGGTTGCCAGACAGCACTTCGCATTCCACCATCCGCCGCCAATCCCCCCAGCAGCAGCCACGATTGACCGGCCAGCGTTCCCGTGCCAACAGACAATATGGCAGCATGGCGACCGGCACCGCGCACACACTCCCAGTCACGACCATCATCCGAAGTCAGAATCTGACCAAAACTCCCGACCGCCATAAAACCCGCATGACCAAGCCGCCGTATTCGACTGATCCGCCCCGAAGCCGGCAGCACAGAAAACTGCCATGATCGACCACTGTCACCCGAATACACCAGCATTTGCCCCGGATCACCGGCAGCCACCACCACAGATCCCTGATGACAGATCGCTCGGAAGTCAATCAGGTCCCCCGCATCCGCCGGCAAATCACCCTCCGGCACCGTCCACGTGACACCCCCGTCCTGCGTCCGCAGGATCGTACCGCCGTCACCAGCCACCCAGCCGGACTGGTCTCCCCCGGACGAAACCGCTCGCAGACTCCGCAGGCCACGCACAGCCTGCTGCAGAACTACAGCCTCACTGGCAGTCAGTACGCCCAGCCCCTGGCGAAACCCCGCCAGAACCCCCTCATCGACACCGCTGAATCCCGCCGCCAGCCACAGTCCGCCAGCTCGATCCACAGGCTGCGGCTCCCACACATCACCACCGTCCACCGTGCGAAACAAAGTTGCCCCCTCGTCCGCCAACGCCGGCAAAGTCAACGCGATCGCTTCCTCGACCCCGAAATACTGCACCTGCAGAATTCCCGGTAAAGTACGCTCCGCACCAACCACCGTCTGCCACGACTCACCTCCATCCCGAGTCATCAGCAGCACAGCAGAACCTGATGCATCACCACTCGCTCGAACCCCGGCAATCCAACCCCGCCGATTCGTCAGAAAACACACGCTGGTCAGACGACAGTCAAAGGGCAGGGCACGAGTCCGCCACGTCCTGCCACCATCCTCGGAATCACAAACCACACCCCGATCACCCACCGCCCAGCAGTACCGCCCAACAACCGCTGCGTCATTCAGACACGCGTCATCCAGTACCTCCGAGCAACGCACCGCTGCAACTGCAGACAGCAGTTCCCCCGGAACCTCCTCAGAAATCAGCCGCAAACTGCCTGCCATACCCTCAGCAGACGCAGCACCTTCCGCCTGCATACCAAAGCACTGGCTGCGACAGCACATCGCCAACATCAGCCACGATACCGCGACCACCAAACCTGTCCGTCGCATCCCTGCACGCTCCAGTGAATCCTGCAATCCCTGCAATCAGCCGAATTCAGACGGCCAATTCACTCACTCCGCCTTCAGCTCCACAAACTGCTCCGAACAACACCCCGAAGTACGCTCCGCTGAAACCCCGTCACCAGCCCCCGGCAGATTCAAAAATGGCGCCGCCGTCGCCCGATGATCGTGCCCCGCATACACACCGAAATCGTTGAACAAAAATCGCTTCGCCAGCCTGTAATAAAAATTCTTCTCCGGAATCTCATGGCCCGGATGATACTGCGAAGTTCGCGGTACCATCGACCGCAACTCACTCAGGGCTGTACCGCGAGCCGTCGAATCCTTCGCACCATGCTGCACCACCAGTTGCTCAAGCAGATCCGGACGCTCCAGCACAATGCAGCCGCGAGTCGTCTGCTGAGCCAGACTGCGGAAACCCTCCAGAAACTTCGACTCGGTAAACTTTTCGAAAAGCGAACGGGAATCACCGTTCGCATGAATCGACTCACGCGAAAACTGCACAATCGGACACGGCTCAATATCACCCCACGGGTTGATATGATGGCTGATACCGTTGGCCGCAGGACACAATGCACGACCCTCGCCGTCGTAGTACGCGTCAATGATCACGATCGGCTTCTTCGCTCGCATGTCCACGACAAACTGTCGAGCACGTCGCTGCTGCTCAGGTGTCAGACACAGCTCGGTGCTGGCGTCCGGACCCATCGGACGATACACGTGAAACCATGTGTAAAGCACACCCATCTCAATCAGACGATCAACCCACTCCTCCGTCAGCAGATGATCTATGTTGGATTTCGCCAGACTGGTGCAGACACCAGTCATCACGTGATGCTTCAGACAGTTCTGAATGCCCGTCAGAGTCCTGCTGAAGACACCGTTCCGACCACGCCGCTCGTCACTGATGATCTCGTTGCCCTCAACACTGATCAAAGGAGTCACATTACCGGCACGATGCAGCCGCGCCGCCACCTCCTCGGTGATGAAGTGACCATTCGTAAACACCTGAAAATAGCAATCCGGGTGCGCCTCAACGATCTCCAGAATTTCCGGATGCATGAAGGGCTCACCCCCCACCAGCCCGAAAAACGAATTTCCCTGAGCCTTCGCTTCACTGATGAGCCGATTCATCGCCGGCAGATCGATCGTTGACTGCTTGTGGGCCACGTCCACCCAGCAGCCCTGACATCTCAGATTGCAGCTGTTGATGATCGACACATACAGGAACGGCGGAAAAAATACCCCCCTCTTCATCCGCGATCGATGTCGCAGAACTGACAGAGAACCACGCACACCCAGATTCCAGACCAGCTTCCAAAGCAGACGCTTATCCGTCTCAAGAAGCATTCGCCGGGCCATTTTCAGAGTATACATGGAAGTCCTGCCTGTCATCCTGTCGCCATTCCCAAACCTGCATCTGACTGCCACTGATTCTATCACCGAATCCGGAACAAGTCACTTCCCCGGCCACGTTTTCACGATTCGCCACCTGCGGTTGGTTGCCCGGCAGACTCTGAAATTACCAGCCAGACACCCTCCACACTCCAATCCTCAGACGGCTCCACCGCCACCTCAAACTGCACCTCGTTGAATGATTTCAACAGACTGATCGGGATCCTGCAATAACGCTCAGACAACCGCTCCCCGCCCAGGAGATTCCCACGCCGCTCCGCTTCCAGAGACAGGACCTCGCCATTCAAGTGCACCACAAACCGACCGCGGCCCACAAACGCCAGCCGCAGCTGCGAAGCACCGGAAAGCCGCGACGGAGCATGAAATCCCCGGATCAGGCGAGTCTTTCCCGCTCCCGACACCCCGCTACCCGCCAGTGGCAGACGCTCCATCCGCTCAAGCCCGGACTGCCCCGACATCCGGAACCGCCACGGACCGGCCAGCCGAATCCGGTGCTCAGACATAACTCCCGCCTCCCGTTGAATCTCCCTGCCCCCCGAAACAGTCTCCCAAAACACTGCACAACGCCCGAAAAATTCGGCGGGCCAACACCACAGTCACGCCACGCAGTCACTCCGATTTTCCGGAACCGCACCATCCCCCGCAGGTTCCTGCCTGGAATTCACAGCCTGCCGGATACGGTATTGAACAGTCAACTGAATTGCGAGAGCATCCGTTTGCGGATAACCTCCCCCGGAATTCCCGAAATTCTCCATCAGGTCATCGGAACGTCCGATTCATGAGTGATTCTTCAGGCAAGCCCGGAAACTCCGGTAATCAAAAGCCCCAAAGCCCCCCCGGGGGCGACCCCCGCAGGGTCAACTTCAGCTCCATGACGCTGGTCCTGCTCGTGGCTGCAGTGCTCGTTTCCATCTTCACATGGACCAGTCTGCCCAAAAACCACGGCAACACCGTTCCATACTCGTTCTTCTACAGCCAGTTGCAGAAGGATCAGGTCCGCAACGTAACCTTCCACGGCGACATGCTGATCGGACGCTGGAAACAGATCCCCACAGACACCCCCGAAGGCGTTACCGGGACACTCGTCGAGCAATTCAATACGGCACTGCCTTCGGTACAACTTCCGGAACTCGAACCGGAACTGCGGAAACGCAATGTCCAGTTCAATTCCGTGCCCGTCACCGATGTCGGACTGGGCAACCTCTTCTTCTGGGTCCTCCTGCCACTGCTCTTCGTGTTCCTGATGTGGAACATGATGCGGCGATCAGCCGATCCATTCGGCGCCGGCGGTATGATGGGGGGCTTCATTCGCAGCCCCGCTCGAAGGTTTGAAAAAAATGACAAATCCGCAAAATTCGACGATGTCGCCGGTTTGAAATCCGCCAAACAGGACCTCCAGGAAGTTGTTGATTTCCTCCGCGACCCCGGTCGCTTCACGCGACTCGGCGCAAAAATTCCCAAGGGAGTCCTGCTGGTCGGTCCTCCCGGTACCGGAAAAACCCTGCTGGCCCGGGCCACCGCAGGTGAGGCCGGAGTCCCGTTCTTCTCAATCAATGGCTCCGAATTCATTCAGATGTTCGTCGGCGTCGGTGCCACGCGCGTTCGAGACCTCTTCAAGACCGCACGCGAAGCGGCCCCCTGCATCGTCTTCATCGATGAAATCGACGCGGTGGGCCGGGTCCGCGGGGCCGGTGTCGGCGGCGGTCACGATGAACGCGAACAGACTCTCAACCAGATTCTCAGTGAAATGGACGGCTTTCAGCAGGGTGAGACCGTCATCGTTCTGGCTGCCACAAATCGCCACGATGTACTCGACCCCGCACTGCTGCGACCCGGTCGGTTTGATCGCCATGTCACCGTCGACCTGCCCGCACGCGAGGGACGATTGGGAATCCTGCGAGTCCACACCCGCAAAGTGCCACTGCACGATGATGTCGATCTGGAAGTCCTGTCCCGCACCACCATGGGTTTCAGCGGAGCAGAACTCGAAAAACTCGTTAATGAGTCCGCACTCAAAGCCGCACGCGAAAATAAAAAACGCGTCGAGATGAGCGACTTCAGATACGCCATCGATATCGTCACCATGGGTGCACCACGCGACGAAAAAGTCGAACAGTCCGAAAAGGAACTCACCGCATGGCATGAAGCCGGACACGCTGTCCTCGCATGGGCTCAGGAAGGCATCGACCCGGTCCACAAGGTTTCCATCGTGCCTCGCGGTCGAAGCCTCGGTGTCACACTTGTCATGCCCGAAAGTGAAATTCATAACCTCGGCGAACGAAGACTGAAAGCCCGCATCGTCATGATGATGGGTGGACGAGCCGCAGAAAAGATGATCTTCAACGAGTACTCCGCCGGAGCACAGAACGATATCGAACAGTCCACCTCGCTCGCACGACGCATGGTGGCACGCTGGGGCATGTCAGAAATCATCGGCCCCGTTTCCTTCAAACAGTCCGAAGAACACCCGTTTCTCGGGAAGGAAATGCACACCTATCGCGAATTCAGCGAAGAAACCACCAGACAGATCGACAGCGAAGTACAAAGAATCATCAAGGAATCTGAACACCGCGCCATCGAACTGCTGACCCAGTACCGCGATCAGATGAATCGACTCGTCCACGCCCTGCTGGAATCCGAAGACCTCGTCAGAGAGCAGATCGAGCAGATTCTCGGACCTCGCCCCTTCCCCACAAACCCAGCCACCTCCGCAATCCCGGAAAACTCAACAGCAGGTGATTGATCCGGCAGGTCTCGCCAGGAAACGCAGCCATGACGGTCTGGATTCAAAGGCAACTCCTGCTGCCGGAAATGCCCCGTGGATGTCACCTGATTACCGCGCATGTGCTCCGCGAACTTCCGGAACTGTCGCTCTGCAGTGTGGGCCTCCTGCACATCTTCATCCAGCATACCTCCGCATCCCTCACAATCAATGAGAATGCTGATCCGGATGTCCGCACTGACCTCAATCAGGCTCTGAACCAGCTGGCACCCGAAAACGCCCACTGGACACACACCTGCGAAGGTCCTGATGACATGCCCGCACACGTCAAACACTCACTGCTGGGAGCCTCACTCTCCATACCCGTTGCAGATCACAGACTCCTGCTGGGAACATGGCAGGGAATCTGCCTCTGCGAACACCGCAACCGCGGAGGTCGACGAAACCTGATCCTCACGCTCCACGGCGACCTGGAGAGCCGCTGAATGGCCAAGGTCTATTTCTACTACTCCTCCATGAATGCCGGCAAATCCACCACTCTGCTGCAGGCGGCATGGAATTATCGAGAACGAGGCATGCAGCCGCTGCTGCTCACACCCCGATTAAACACCCGCGACGGGCTCGGGAAAATTGCCTCACGCATCGGCCTTGAGGCTAACGCACACTCATTCAGCGAAAATGACTCGCTGATCGAAATCTTTCGCGGTCAGCATCGCAGCACTCCCATCGCCTGCGTCTTCGTCGATGAAGCTCAGTTCCTCACTCGCCGACAGGTCTCTGAACTCTGCCGCATCGCAGATGATGAATCCGTTCCGGTACTCGCCTACGGTCTACGGACAGATTTTCAGGGTGCACTCTTCGAGGGCAGCCAGTACCTGCTTGCGTGGGCTGACGTGCTGTCAGAAATCAAAACCGTCTGCCACTGCGGACGCAAAGCCACAATGGTCCTCCGAATCGATGCCAGTGGCAGACCTGTCAGAGCCGGTGAGCAGATTCAGATCGGCGGCAACGAAAGCTACGTGTCCGTCTGCCGCAGACACTTCCACCAGGGCCTCGCCGAACGCTCCGAACCTCAACTGCCCTTCAACGACCTCGATGATGACTGAACGGTAACCACCTGTGCAGCCTGTACACTATGCGCATTTCATGAGCACATGTTGCACAATTATTCACGACCATGAAAAACTTGTTACGGACAAATCGTGAGTACCGTCAGCTTCGTTACTCCTTGACACCACGATTCGGCATTTTCTGCCCCTCCGTCGAATTCCGGCAAATTCCGCTGCAGTCGCCTGGCGATACCTCAAGGGCACGCCTGCCGGAATACTGAAACGCAGCTTCCACAGGCAGCGCAGGGCGTTGTCTGCACAATCGATGCATTTGCGTTTGCTCCGAGTTTCCCCCCCTGAATTTGTTTTCGGAAGACAGCATCATGAATCCTCGTACGCTGATCGGAGTTTCGCTGCTCGCGGGACTCGCGGTGGTCTTTTTCGGGATGCAGATCCTGATGGTCGGCCCGCTGCAGGGACGCCTGCAGAACATTCAGGCCAGACTTGACCAGTCCGACCGCAGCATGAACAAGCTCGTCAACAGCAGCTCAGCCGCAGCTCAAACCAATGATCTGCTGTCGGCACTTGATCAGCAGGCCAGCAGCATCGAAAAACTGAGCAGGAATATTGCTGACATCCAGGCCCTTCGACACACCATCTCCACTGAAGGGGTGGCCGCAATTGATGCCATGCAGGCAGTCGAGCAGATCGCTGCTGTTCAGGACCGTCTGATCGCCGAAAACGAAAGCACCGCTCGTGCCCTGGATGCAGTTGATGGACTCGAATCACTGCGACGGTCGATCCTCGAGGGCAGCGCTGCCACCGAAGTTGCTGACTCAGCCCTCAGCGGCATGAAAGCACTGCAGGAACGCCTGATCGCTGCTTCAAACGGTTACGAACAGGCCAGCAACAGTATCACGCGAATGAGCAATCTCACCGAACGCATCATCGCTGAAGACAGGACAATCGAGCAGGCCGCCGCGGATTTCGACAGATTCCTGCAGTTCCGCGACTCAGTCACCGCCGCCGCAAATGATCTGGACACAGCAAAAGCCGGTGTGGTTGCCTTCACTGATCTGAAGAATTCCGTGATCGCAGCGGCCGGCGATCTCCCGGCCGCCCGCACTGCCGCTGACGCTTCCGCGGAAATCACCAGCATCCTCAGCCAGCAGTCGCAGCAGGTCGTCACCGCTCAGCAGAATCTCACCCTGCTGCTTTCGATTCAGGACGCCCTCGCCGCCGGCACCGAGCAGGTCGCCAGCGCAGTACAGAACCTTGAAATCCTTGACGAATTCCAGCACGAAGCCGCCCGACACATCAACTCCCTCGAAGTCCTCCGCCGGACTCTGATGGAAATCGCTTTGATGGAATCCAGCATTGCCCGGGTCGCTGGTGTCATTCAGCCGCTGACCGAAATCGTGAATCTGCGGCGACTCGGTGATGATGAAGTTCGCGAAGCCGCTCGCGTCGTACTCGATCGTCGTAATAGTCGCGTCAGCCGCGTCGACAGCGATGCTGACGCTGTGCAGAAGCCTGCCAGCGAAACAGACGGCAACGTACCGAGCCCGGTTGAAACTGCACCGGCCAACTGAATCACTCATTAGCCGGTCTGAAATGAAGCAGGGCCCTGCCGGATCTGATCCGACAGGGCCCTCTCTGCTTGAACGAACTCGACAGTACTGCCGTCAGTTGTTCAGTCCGTTTCCGCCCAGACCCCACAGGAAGTTGAACTGGATCAGGCTCAGGAACACATTCCCGACCTCTTCACCCAGTGTGTACTTCAGGACGATGAAGTCCTTCGGCTGAATCAGAATCCGTTCACCCGGATTCGTCAGGGCTCGATTCAGATTCACCTTGATCGCGATCTGGCTGCCACAGGGCAGTTCAC
>Ga0255095_1000222_pt1 | contig 31584 bp, 24 predicted proteins | sample Colum_Law_RepC_8_2_FD_188435 | JGI IMG/M metagenome (GOLD analysis project Ga0255095, IMG submission 188435) | Freshwater microbial communities from Columbia River, Oregon, United States - Colum_Law_RepC_8d | ecosystem: Environmental > Aquatic > Freshwater > River | place: USA: Oregon...
GGCCCATGCAGACCAGAACCCAAGGACATGCAGGGGCGCCCTGCGCGGGCAGGGTGCGTAACAGGGTTCCTGCCCATCGGGCCACCGCACGGGCAGCGCGTTGCATGAGAACACCCGGACCCGCCCGCTCGATTTCGCGAGCTTCCAGGGCCTGCAATTGGGGGATGCGCAGCAGATCCACTGCCTCAGCGTTCAGGGCCCATCAATGCATCGGGCAACCAGGTCACGATGACCGGAAAGGCCGTGATCAGGGCGATGCAGATCAGGAGCATGCCAAAAAAGGGCAGGGCGGCCCGGGCGATCCGGTTGCTGTCAATCCCGGTCATGTTCTGCAGCACAAAAAGATTGAAGCCCACGGGTGGGGTGACCTCGGCAATCTCCACGAGCAGCACGATGAAAATCCCGAACCACACCAGATCAAACCCGGCCTGCTGGATCATGGGCAGCACCACCGCGGCGGTCAGCACGATCATGGAAATGCCATCAAGGGCCGTGCCCAGGATCAGATACACCACGGCCAGAACGGCAATCAGGGCGTAGGGCGGCAAATTGAGCGCAGCAACCGACTCGGCCAGCAAGCGGGGAATCCCGGTGAAGGCCATGGTCTTGGTCAGGAAAGCCGCGCCCGCCAGGATGAACATGATCATGCACGACACCCGGGTCGCGCTCATCAGGCTGTCGCGAAAGCTCACCCAGGTGAGCGAGCGACTCGTGGCTGCAATGACCAGCGAGCCCAGCACACCGTAGGCGGCGCATTCGGTGGCGGTGGCCCACCCGGCCACCAGCACCCAGACGATGAAGACAATCAGCAGCGCACAGGGAATCAGCTGCCCCGAGCGACGGAATTTTTCGAGTAAGCCCGGGACCGGATCGGGCGCCGGCACGCGGTCGGGATGGCGCAACGACCACCAGCCGATGTAGCCCGAGAAGAGCAGCATCAGGATCAGTCCGGGAATGAAGCCCGCCAGAAAGATCCGGATGATGGAGGCGTCTGCTGCCACGGCATACACCACCATGGTGATCGAGGGTGGGATCAGAATGCCCAGTGTGCCTGCCGTGGCGAGCGAGCCCAGGGCCAGTTGCTCGTCATAGCCGCGCCGCTTGAGTTCAGGCAGAGCCACCTTGGCAATCGTGGCGCAGGTGGCAGCCGATGAGCCCGACACCGACCCGAAGATGCCGCACCCCAGAATGGTGGTGTGCATCAGCCGGCCCGGCACACGGCCCAGCCAGGGCGCGAGCCCCTCGAACATCTGCTCCGACAGGCGGGTTCGAAACAGGATCTCGCCCATCCAAATGAAGAGTGGCAGGGCCGCCAGCTCCCACGAGGCCGAGGACCCCCACATGGCCACAAAGAGGTTCTCACCCCACCGGGCGGCCTGCATGTCGGTAAAGAGCGCCATGCCGATCCAGCCCACGATGGCCAGCGTCATGGCAATCCAGACGCCGCCCGCCAGGAGCATGAGCATGACGATCAGCAGGAACAGGCCCACGCCTGCGATGCCCAGGCCTTCCATCAGACGTCTTCGCTGAAATCACCCCGGGCATGCCGCTCCTGCACGGCCCGGACATACTCGGGGGTCTGCCCTCGCAACACCCACCAGAACTGCTCCACCACGGCCAAAAAGAGCAGCGCGGCTCCGATCAGAAACGACAGCTGGGGAATCCACATGGCCACCACCAGCAGCCCATTGGACATTTCCTGATAGAGCCAGCCGTTATAGACGTAGAGCGCCACCGAAGCGAACAGATAGCTCGTAAAGAGCGCCGCAATGCCCAGGGCCATGAGTTCGGCCCAACGTCGGCGGGCGGGTGACAGACTTTCAATCAGCAGACCGACCCGCACGAAGTCGCCATGCCGGAAGGTATGGGCCAGGCCTAGAAAGGCTGCGGCTGCCGTCATCCACGACACCAGATCATCGGTGCCACCCGTGCGCAGACCCAGCTCGCGCATGACGGCCGCGCCAAGCATCACGAGAAAGATGCCCAGCACAAAGCAGGCCGCCAGAACCCCGGCCGCGTAGAAGAGTCGATCGAGCAGGATGCGCACAGGGTCAGAGCGATTGAATGGAATCGGTGCGACAGGGCTTCAAGCCCGTGGCCGCACCGATCGCCGCAGGAATTTACTTGCGGAAGGCATCGACCACGGCCTTGCCCTCGGGGCCGGCCCGCTTGAGCCAGTCGTCGAGCATGATGCCGCCCACCTGACGGAAGTCACTGGTCAGCTTGGCCGGGGAGGGCATGATCTTCATGCCTTTTTCGGCCAGGGCCTTCTTGTACCAGTCGTTTTTCTCTTCGGAAATCTTCCAGCCCCGGGTTTCGGCTGCAGCGGCTGACTTCAGGACCGCATCCTGGGTGGCCTTGTCCAGCGCATCGAAGGCCTTGCGATTCATGAAGACCGCGTTTTTGGGCAGCCAGGCCTGGGTGTCGTACCAGTACTTGATGTGCTCATAGGTTTTGGTGTCGTAGCCGGTCGAGCCCGATGACATGTAGGACTCCACCACACCGGTCGCCAGCGCCTGAGAGAGTTCGGCCGCCTGCACCGTGACGGGCTGAGCGCCGATCAGGTCGGCAATCTTGGCCGTGGACGGGCTGTAGGCACGCCACTTGACCTTGCGCATGTCGGCCACTGAATTGATCTCCTTTTTTACATAGAGACCTTGCGGGGGCCAGGGCACCGAGAAGAGCAGCATCATGCCCTGCTCGGCCAGTTTCTTTTGCAGGACGGGCTTTTGGGCCTGATACAGCTTCATGGAATCCTTGTAGCCGGTGGCCAGGAAGGGAATGCCATCCAGTCCGAACAGCGGCCACTCGTTTTCAAAATTCACCAGCAGCACTTCACCGACCTGAGCCTGCCCGGATTGGACGGCGCGTTTGATCTCGGGGGCCTTGAACAATGAGGCATTGGCATGCACGGTGATCTTGAGCTTGCCTGCGCTGGCTTTTTCAACATCCTGCGAGAACTGCACCAGGTTCTCGGTATGAAAGTTGGTCGCGGGGTAGGCGGCCGGCAGGTTCCATTGGGTTTGGGCAACGACACTCGATACGCCCAGGGCGAGGGCGGCGCCAGCAAGCAGGGATTTCATGAGAGGGTCTCCGAGGGGGAACTCGAATCGACGGCAGGCCTTGGGCCTGCAGCGGCGACTGGTTGAGCGGCCATCAAGGCTTCAGAATGGCGCTGATGGACAGGTGCGCAAGGTTAGGGGGGCAGGGCGTGGGCGTCAACCAGAGCGTGGCGGGGCCTTCAGCCCAAGGCGATTCCGGGCATCCGGCCTCTGCAAAGGAGAGCACTCCGGCGTCGAGGGCCCCGGGGGCATCGGAAGGATTCATTGGGCTGTTGCAGCTGCAGACGCGGTTTCCCAGACCTCCGGGCGATATTGGCCATCCGCAGACCTTTGATTTTCCGGTGGTGCGACGCATCGTGTCGCAGGCCACCGCGCAGGCGGTCGTGCGTGACGATCCCACGGCCCTGGCACAGCGATTCATCGATGCGGCCCTCCAGTTGCAGGCCGAAGGAGCGCGGGCCATCACCACCAGCTGCGGCTTTCTGACCCTGATGCAGCACGACATCGCACAAGCGCTGCGCGTGCCCTTTGCGGCCTCGGCGCTGTCGCAGGTGGCCTGGATCACGCCAATGCTCGCTGCGAATCGGCGGGTCGGGGTACTGACGGCCGATGCGGCCGCACTCACGCCTCGTCACCTGCAGGCCGTGGGTGCTCCGATGGATACGCCTGTTGCGGGCCTGGATCCCGCGGGCGAATTTTCGCGAACCCTGTTTGAAGATCGCCTCACGCTGGATCAGGGCCGAGCCGAGGCCGAGGTGCTCGAGATGGCCGGTCGTTTGGTGAATGCCCATCCGGAGCTGGGCGCTCTGGTGCTCGAATGCACGAATCTGCCGCCCTACCGGGGGGCCATCCAGAGAGCCACGGGGCTACCGGTCTACGATTGCAATACGCTGGTGCGCTGGCTCTGGCTGGGCGTGAGTGGGTTCCGGTAAGAAGCGCTTTCAATCCTTGCGGCGCGGGTCTGCGCAGCTTTCTGAGCACGCTGATGCTGAGCGCCCTGATAAGGTCCTTCACTCTTTTTCTGTTTTCAAGCCCTTACTACTTTCTCGTCTGCGATGGCCCCGATCTCCGATTCCTCGACCCTCAAGCGCTGGCAGTTCTGGATTGATCGGGGCGGCACCTTCACCGACGTGATCGGTCGCAAGCCCGATGGATCCCTGGTCACGGCCAAATTGCTCTCCGAGAATCCCGAGCACTATCCCGATGCAGCCACCGAGGGCATTCGGCGATTGCTGGGCCTGGCCCCGGGGCAACCGGTGCCTGCCGGCCTCATCGACGCCGTCAAGATGGGCACGACGGTTGCAACCAACGCGCTGCTCGAGCGCAAGGGTGAGCCGCTGGTGCTGGTGGTCACGCGAGGTTTTGCCGATGCTCCCCGGATCGCCTACCAGAACCGGCCTCGCCTGTTTGATCGTCAGATCGTCTTGCCCGAGTTATTGCACCGACGGGTGATCGAAGTGAATGAGCGGGTCGATGCGCAGGGCCAGGTGGTGGCACCGCTCGACCGAGCGCATGCCCAGGCGCAACTGCAGGCCGCCTTCGATGAAGGCCTGAGGGCCGTGGCCATCAGCCTCATGCATGCCTATCGGCAGCCCGCCCATGAGGCCATGCTGGCCGCGCTCGCCCGCGAGATCGGATTTACGCAGATCTCGGTCTCTCATCAGGCCTCACCCCTGATCCGCTATGTGGCCCGAACCGACACCACCACGGTCGATGCCTATCTTTCGCCGGTGCTGCGTCGCTATGTGGATCGGGTGGCCCAGGGCTTGCCCGGTGTGCGTCTGCAATTCATGCAATCCAATGGCGGCCTGACCGATGCCCGCAGTTTCCAGGGCAAGGACTCCATTCTGTCGGGTCCGGCGGGCGGTATTGTGGGGATGGCCCGGGTGAGTCAGGCAGCGGGGCTCGATCGCGTGATCGGCTTTGACATGGGCGGCACCTCAACCGATGTGTCCCACTTTGCGGGCGAGTTCGAACGGGAATTCGAGACCCAGGTGGCAGGGGTGCGATTGCGTGCACCCATGATGAGCATTCACACGGTGGCTGCGGGCGGTGGATCCATCCTGCATTTCGATGGCGCGCGCATGCGTGTGGGGCCAGACTCGGCAGGTGCCAATCCCGGGCCGGCCTGCTATCGGCGCGGAGGCCCGCTCACGGTGACTGATGCCAACCTCATGGTGGGCAAGGTTCATCCCGATCACTTCCCCCGGGTGTTTGGCCCCAACGCCGACCAGGCGCTTGATCGCGAAGTGGTGGTGCGCGGGTTTACCGAGCTGGCGGACCGCATTGCACAGGCGTCCGGCCAGCGCATGAGTGCCGAGCAGGTCGCCCAGGGCTTCATCGATATCGCCAACGCCAACATGGCCAATGCCATCAAGCGCATCTCGGTGCAGCGCGGCTACGACGTCACTCGCTATGCGCTCACGGTCTTTGGCGGCGCCGGCGGGCAGCATGCCTGCGCGGTGGCCGATGCCCTGGCCATGTCAACCGTTCTGGCCCATCCGCTTGCCGGCGTATTGTCGGCCTACGGCATGGGCCTGGCCGAGCCGGCCGCCCTGCGTGAAGCCTCGATCGAGGCGGTTTTTGATGCAGCCGGCGTGCAGCAGGCCAAAGACCGATTGGCCCGGCTGGAGCGGGAGGCCCGCGACGAGCTTGAGCAGCAAGGTGAGCCTGCATCCGCACTGAGAGCCACCTTGCGCCTGCACCTCAAGTACCAGGGCACCGATACGGCGCTCACCGTGGTCCTTGATGAATTGCCGGCCATGGTGCACGCCTTCGAGGCCGCCTATCGCCAGCGGTTTTCGTTTCTCCTGACCGGCCGCCCCTTGGTGATTGAAGCGGCCAGCGTTGAGGTCCGCAGCCCCAGAGCCTTGGAGGAGGTGGAGCCTTCGGCGGTCGGGGGGCAGTCAAATGCAGCCAAGGCTGAGGCCGGGGCGGCATCGGATCAGGGCGCCGAGGCCCGGGCTGCACTCACGGTTCCCATGTTCAGTGAGGGCCGCTGGGTTCAGGCCCCGATGCATCAGCGCACCGACCTGCAGCCGGGCCATTGCGTCACCGGGCCGGCCATCGTCTCGGAGGCGACCGCCACCACCGTTGTCGAGGCTGGCTGGCAGGCGCAGTGCACATCGCGCGGCGATCTGCTGCTGCAACGCGTGAGCCCGCGCCCCCAGAGTCAGGCCCTGGGCACGCAGGCCGATCCAGTCATGCTCGAGATCTTCAACAACCTCTTCATGTCGATTGCCGAGCAGATGGGCTACCGTCTGCAGAACACCGCGCATTCGGTCAACATCAAGGAGCGACTCGATTTTTCGTGTGCGGTGTTCGATGCCCAGGGGGCTCTGATTGCGAACGCCCCGCACATGCCCGTGCATCTGGGCTCGATGGGTGCGAGCGTGCAGGCCGTGATTGCCGACAATGCCGGTTCGATTGCGCCGGGTGATGTCTTTGTGCTCAATGACCCCTACCGGGGCGGCACGCACCTGCCCGATGTCACCGTCATCACGCCGATCTTCGATGAGGCCGGCCGTGAGGTGCTGTTCTGGGTGGGGTCGCGAGGCCATCATGCCGACATCGGCGGACTGACCCCGGGCTCCATGCCGCCCGACAGCCGCCATGTGGATGACGAGGGCGTGCTGCTCACCAACATGCGTCTGGTGCGTGATGGGCAACTCCAGGAGGCAGAACTGCGCGCGCGACTGGCGGGGGCCCGCTATCCGGCGCGCAATCCGGATCAGAACGTAGCCGACCTTCAGGCTCAGATCGCCGCCAACGAGAAGGGGCGCGAGGAGCTGAACCGCATGGTGAGCCAGTTCGGTTTGCCCGTAGTTCAGGCCTACATGCGACATGTTCAGGCCAATGCCGAGGCCTCGGTTCGGCGCGTGATCGGTGCGCTCAAAGACGGCCACTACACCCTGCCCATGGACAACGGCGCCGTGATTCAGGTGAAGATCACCGTGGACCCGGTGGCCCGCACGGCCTGCATCGACTTCACCGGCACCTCGGCCCAGCAGGACAACAATTTCAATGCGCCGCTGGCCGTGACCACGGCGGCCACGCTCTATGTCTTCAGGACGCTCGTTGACGACGAGATCCCCATGAATGCCGGCTGTCTTGCGCCCCTGCAGATCATCGTGCCGCAAGGCTGCATGTTGAACCCCAGGCACCCCGGGGCTGTGGTGGCCGGCAATGTCGAGACCTCGATGTGCATCACCAACGCCCTGTATGGCGCGCTCGGCGTGATGGCAAGCGGGCCTTGCACGATGAGCAATCTCACCTTTGGCAACGATCGGTATCAGTACTACGAAACCATCTCGGGAGGCTCGGGTGCGGGCGGTCGCTTCAATGAGAGCGGCATCCTGATCGATGGATTCGCCGGAACCTCGGTGGTGCAGACCCACATGACCAACTCCCGGCTGACCGACCCCGAGGTGCTGGAGTTGCGGTTTCCGGTGCGCCTGGAGGCCTACACCGTCCGCCGCGGATCGGGAGGCACCGGGCGTTGGCCCGGTGGGGATGGCGGTGTGCGGGTGCTGAGGTTTCTTGAGCCCATGACGGTCTCCATGCTCGGCAACAACCGGGTCACCGCGCCGGCGGGTGCCGGCGGGGGGCAGGCAGGCGCGCGGGCTCACAACTATGTGCTGCGTCAGAGCGGTGCGATTGAACCCATGGGCCATATCGGCAGCGCGCAACTGCTGGCAGGCGATTGCTTCGTGGTCGAAACACCCGGCGGCGGAGGGTTTGGAGGGGGGCCGTTATAATTCGCAGCTTCCTCCCTGTGGGTTCGCCGGCGGTCTGATGCTCTGGGTTGCCTGCCACCACATCCCGTTGACGGCGGGTCCGTCCAGATTTTCCTCGCGGTGACTTGCGCATGCCCGAAGCCCTCCTGTTGCGCGGTGGCGCAGCGCTGACCGATTTTCGCCGTGATCGTCTGCTGACCGAGTTGCAGAAGGTCGATGCCTCGGTGGTCGGCCTCACGGCCTGGCATATCCACGTGGTGTTGTCGGAAACACCCCTGTCCGAAGACACGCGAGCCCGCGTTGCAGCCCTGCTTGACGACGGTGTGGCAGCGGTTGAAGCCCCGGCGGGTAGTACGGAGTTCTGGGTCTTGCCGCGCCTGGGCACCATCAGCCCCTGGTCGAGCAAGGCCACCGACATCGCGCGCGTGTGCGGCCTGCATGAGGTGTCACGGATCGAACGCGGTACGGCCTATGGCCTGCGATTTCGCAAAGGCGTGGGCGGCTTCATTGCCGGTTTGCTGGGAGCGGGGTCGCGAGGCCAGGCCGAGCAGGCGCTGACGCAGACCCAGGCGCTTGAGACCCTGGCGCCGCTCAGCCGACTGCTGCACGACCGCATGACCGAATCAGTGGTGCTGCCGCAGACTCTATCGTCTGCACTGGCAGCCCTTTTTGCCGAACTGCCCGGCAAGCCCTTGCAGACCGTGCCGGTCTTGCATGATGGTCGTGCAGCACTGGAGGCTGCCAACCGCGACATGGGTCTGGCCCTGTCCGACGACGAGGTGGACTACCTGCTTGAGGCGTTCAGAGCCCTGCAGCGCGACCCCACCGACGTCGAACTCATGATGTTTGCGCAGGCCAATTCCGAGCATTGCCGCCACAAGATCTTCAATGCGAGCTGGACGTTCGATGGCCAGGCCCAGGAGATCTCACTCTTTGGCATGATCCGACAGACCCATGCGGCGCATCCGCAAGGCACCGTGGTGGCCTATGCCGACAACGCGGCCGTGCTCGAGGGCGGGCCTGTGGAGCGGTTTTTTGCAAGGGGTCAGGCCGGTGCAGCCTACGGCTGGAAGCCCACCCTGCAGCATGCGCTGCTCAAGGTCGAGACCCACAACCACCCGACCGCCATCTCACCGTTTCCCGGTGCGGCCACGGGATCGGGCGGTGAAATCCGCGATGAAGGCGCCACGGGGCGAGGTGCACGACCGCGCTACGGGCTCACCGGGTTTTCGGTCTCGGACCTGCGCATCCCCGGGTTCGAACAGCCCTGGGAAACCGCTCAGACCGTCACTGCCCCCATCGATGGCCGCCCCGACACGGTACCCGCGCTGGGCGGCCCGGAGCGCATTGCCTCGCCGCTCTCCATCATGATCGAGGGCCCCCTGGGTGGAGCGGCCTTCAACAACGAGTTCGGCCGGCCCAACCTGCTGGGCTACTTTCGCACCTATCAGCAAACGCTGGAGGGCCTGACCCGGGGCTATCACAAGCCCATCATGATCGCGGGTGGTGTGGGGGATCTCGATGCCGACCACGTGGGCAAACAGGATCTGCCCGAAGGCTCGCTGCTGATTCAGCTCGGCGGCCCGGGCATGCGCATTGGCCTGGGCGGAGGCGCTGCCTCCAGCATGGGTGCAGGCAGCAATACCGAACAGCTCGACTTTGATTCCGTCCAGCGCGGCAACGCCGAGATCCAGCGTCGGGCCCAGGAGGTCATCAATGGCTGTCGTGCCCTGGGTGATGCCAATCCGATTCTGTCGATTCACGATGTGGGCGCCGGGGGCCTGTCCAATGCCTTCCCCGAAATCGTTGATGGATCCCACCGGGGTGCGCGCTTCGACCTGAGCCGCATCCCCCTGCTGGCCAGTGGCCTGTCGCCTGCCGAAATCTGGTGCAACGAGTCGCAGGAGCGCTACGTGCTTGCGATCGCACCCGATCAGCTGCCCGTGTTTGATGCCCTGTGCCAGCGCGAGCGCAGCCCCTATGCCGTGGTGGGCACCGTTACCACCGAGCGTCAGCTGGTGTTGGCCGATCTCACCCACGAACACGGCCACGATCAGACGCGCCCGGTCGATCTGCCCATGGAGGTGCTGCTCGGAAAAGCGCCACGCATGCATCGCACGGGGGCTCGCCGCACGCGGTCCGATCCGCCGGTCGAGGCGGTGGGGTTCGAGCTCGAGGACATCGCAAAGCGGGTTTTGCGACTACCGGCTGTCGCGAGCAAATCCTTTCTGATCACCATCGGTGATCGTACGGTGGGTGGGCTGAGCAGCCGCGACCAGATGGTTGGCCCCTGGCAGGTTCCGGTGGCTGATTGCGCGATCGGACTGACCGATTACCGAGGCGTCACGGGCGATGCCCTGGCGATGGGCGAGCGCACGCCGATCGCCGTGATCAATGCTGCGGCTTCGGCTCGCATGGCCATCGCCGAGACGGTCACCAACCTCATGGGCGCGCCCATTGCGGCGATCGATCAGATCAAACTCTCGGCCAACTGGATGGCCGCCTGCGGTCCGGCCGATGAAGATGCCGACCTGTTCGAGGCCGTTCAGGCCGCGAGCCAACTCTCGATCGCGCTCGGGCTCGCCATTCCGGTGGGCAAGGATTCGCTGTCCATGCGCACGCGTTGGACCGATGCGCAGGGCAGGGCTCAGGAAGTGGCCTCGCCGGTCTCGCTGATCGTGACGGGCTGGGCTCCGGTGGCGGATGTGACCCGCGCGCTCACGCCCCAGTTGCGCACCGATGAAGGCCCGACCGTGCTGATCCTGCTCGATCTGGGCGCGGGACGCCAGCGCATGGGCGCGTCCGCATTTGCGCAAGTCACCCAACAGCTCGGCGATGCTGTTCCTGATCTGGACGATCCTGCGCTGCTGGCCAGTGCCTTTGCCAGCGTGCAAAGCCTCTCGGCCCAGGGGCGTTTGCTGGCGCTGCATGATCGCTCCGATGGCGGACTCTTCACCACGGTTTGTGAGATGGCCTTTGCGGGCCATTGCGGCGTGACCCTCAACCTGGACATGCTCACCATCGACCCGCATTCAGCGGACTGGGGTGACTTCAAGATTCGCCCCGAACAGGTGGCCGTGCAGCGCAACGAGCTCACCCTCAAGGCACTGTTCACGGAAGAAGCGGGTGTGGTGATGCAGGTTCGCCAGGCCGATCGTGATGTCGTGCTTGGCGCATTGCGCGAGGCCGGGCTGGCTCGCCATGCCCATGTGATCGGCCGCGTGAACGAGCGCGACGCGATTGAAGTCTGGCGCGATGCCAAAAAGATCTGGTCGGCGAGCCGCGCAGAGCTTCAGTCGGTCTGGAGTGAAACCTCCTACCGTATCGCGGCGCTTCGCGATGATCCTGAGTGTGCTCGCGAGGAGTTCGAGTCGCACGGACAGGGTCGCCAGAGTCCGCTGCTGGTATCGCTGAGTTTTGACCCGGCCGACGACATCGCGGCGCCCTTCGTGTCCCGCGGCATTCGCCCGCGGGTGGCCGTACTGCGCGAGCAGGGGGTCAACAGCCATGTTGAGATGGCGGCGGCCTTCGATCTGGCCGGATTCGAGGCCCACGATGTGCACATGACCGACCTCATCGATGGCCGTGTCGAGCTCGATGCCTACTCGGTTCTGGTGGCGTGTGGCGGATTTTCGTATGGCGACGTGCTGGGTGGCGGCTCGGGCTGGGCCCGGACCATCCTGTTCAACGCCCGTCTGGCCGAGGCGTTCTCACAATTCTTTGCCCGCTCCGATACGCTGACCCTGGGCGTATGCAATGGTTGCCAGATGCTCTCCCAGCTCAAGGCCATCATTCCCGGCGCACAGGCCTGGCCACGATTCCGGACCAACCGCTCCGCCCAGTTCGAGGCCCGATTTGGCATGGTGGAGGTACTCGACTCGCCCTCGGTCTTTCTGTCCGGCATGGCGGGCTCCCGACTGCCGATCGCGATTGCCCATGGCGAAGGACGTGCCGTGTTCTCGTCCGAGAGCGACGCCGCTCAGGCGATTGGCGCGCTTCGGTTCACTCAAGGCGAGGGTGAGGCGGCCATGCACTATCCGGGAAATCCCAACGGCTCGCCCGGCGGGCTTACGGGCTACTGCAGTGCCGACGGACGGGCCACCATTCTCATGCCCCATCCGGAGCGGGTGTTTCACATGGCTCAGTGGTCCTGGCGACCGCAGTCCAGCCAGCAGGGCCATGCGCTGGCGGCACAGGGCTTATCGCCCTGGATGCGCCTGTGGCGTAACGCCCGAAAACAGATCGGTTAAGCCTCCTGCATCCGGTGTCCACCGGATGCAGGGTTGGCGCGTTGAGCAGGTATCGGTCCGATCGGGTCTTGCCTGTCAGAGTCCTTTACAGGCACTGCCCCCCGGATTGTCCAGGGCCTCAACCACAACCGGATGCCTGCCATGACCGCCCGAAAAACGCTTGTCACACAATCCCGCGCTCGCCTGGCGACGCTTCTTTTGACCGGCATCGCTGCAACGGCCAGTCTGCCTGCCCACGCAGGAGGCGATGTCGTCGTGGGCACCCTGTTCGGTGCGGGCGCTGGCGCGCTGGTGGGTCAGGCCTTGGGCGGCAATCAAGGTGCGGTGGTGGGCGGCGTGATCGGTGCCGTTGCCGGCAACGCCATCGCGTCTTCAGACCATCGACCGGTTCACTACGGTGGCTACGCTCAAGGCGGTCACGCTGCTTACGGCGCCACGGTCCACTATCGCCAGCCTGGCTGGACCACCTACCATGCTCCAGCACCCCAGGTGGTCTGGGCGCCCCCACCGCCCGTCCATTACGCACCGGCGCCGGTTTATGTGGCGCCGCGCCCGATTTACTACCCGCCGCCCGCTGTGGTGTATTCGCCGGCGCCCCATCACTATTACCGGGGTCATCATCACCACAAGCGACACCACTGGGACTGAATTCGACAGATAGCTGGCCCCGGGTCGGTCTGCACGGCCCGCGGAATCAGGCCTGTGGGCCTTTGATATGGATCAGGCCGACGGAATGAAGTCCGGGTCGTCCTGGTGCTTGCGTTCAAACTTCAGAAAGTCGTAGTAACCGCACTTGGGCCCATCGGGGTACTCCCTGCACACACTGGGCCTGGCTGCATAGATCGTGCAGCGGCGCTCATCGGTATCAAAAAACCGGCAGATCGAACCATAGACCGTGTCCTTCTGATGGCGAAGGATGCGCTCGGTCTTGTCGTACATGCGGGTGAATTTGCGAGCGGCCTCTTCCGGGGTCAGATCAAAGTGCTTGGCCAGCCGCTTGAGGTCGCTGTCCTTGACCTCGATGCGCGGATAGCTGCAGCAATAGCCGGGGCATTTCGAACAGTCGTATCGAACGGCGGGGGTGCTGGTCTTTGCAGTCATGAAGGGGGAGTCTCGAAGTGATGTGGAAGGTTGTTTGCGGCCGAATCAGAAAGCGTTTTTAACATCAGCAAGCGTTTGGATCGTCAGCACGCGGTTGGATCGTCAGCAGGCGCTCGAAACCGATCGGCAACTGTTGGTGTTGTTCAATGAAAAAAGCTTCGACCCCTCGGAATGAGTTTCAGCCTGCAACCAGCCCCGTCGCCCACAGAATGAATGACACGCTCGCGGCGGCGAGCACGGTACCCAGTGCCAAGGCCGCACCAATCGGGCGCACATTCACCCCGTAGCGCTGCGAGAGAATGAACACATTGCTCGCCGTCGGTAGGCCGGCGCCCATGATGCCAACGGCCGCCAGGCGCCAGTCCACCTGCAGGATCCACATCAGCAGGGCGACCAGCAGCGGGTGAACCAGAAGCTTGAGCGCAACCAGTCCGCCGGTGGGCGCATCGAGCTCGATCTTGCGCTCACCGAGTGAGGCGCCAATCGCAAAGAGGGCACAGGGGCCAGCGGCCTGGGCGAGGAGTCCGATGAAGGATTCTGCGGTTGCGGGCACCGGAATCCACCCAGCCGAAACCACCACACCAGCCACGAGCCCAAGGATCATCGGCGTGCGCAGCAACCCAAGCAGGGCGAGCCGGATACGTGCAGCCGTGCCGTCAGTTGCTGCGGTTCCAGAGGCTGTTCCGGAAGCCGCTCCAGAGTCTGCTGTGGAGGCTGCTCCGGAGCCCGTTGTATCGGCACCTCGATCCTGAGCAAGGCTCTGGGCCTGACGGCCCCATTCAAACAGCAGGATGGTGATCACGATCACCATCAGAATATCGACCAGCAAGGCCATGACCATCGCCGGCATCAGGGTCGGGTCGCCGAGTTGTGCGGTCAGCGGCAAACCCATATAACCGACGTTGCCGTGGGTTGCCGCAAAGGCCACGCCGGTGCGCTGTTGTGGATTCGGCGCAGCGGACTTCGGCGCCAGCCAGCGCGAACCAAACAGCATCAGCAAGGCGGCAATCGCAAACGCGGCCAGAAAGCGCAGATCGGCGAGTTGGCCAGGCGACTGCGTGCTCGCCGCCCGGTACATCATGGCCGGCAGAGCGAACATGAACACGAACGCGTTGATCCCGCTGGCCGCCTCCGGGCTCAGAATGCGCCGGCGCGCCGCGATCCAGCCGCACAACACCAGTGCGAAGACAGGCAACGTGACATGCAGAACACTCAGCATCTGGGATCGGGGGGACGGACGACCGGCAAGCGCGCGAGGCTACGCAAGCCCGAGGGCCTTCGTCAAATGAGGCGTACCCGCTCGCAGCGAACGCTTGAGAAAACGTCCCGGGTCAATCGCCCGGGCGAGTCGTTCGTTGAGCACCGACGGTGTATTCGAGAGACAGGCCGCCACATGCTCGGCCGCTGGCAGACACCACAGCAGGCCTCGACCGCCCAGCCCTGAAATCATCCACAGGCCTTCGACCCGAGGCAGGGGCAGACGGTCGTTTCGAAGCAGAGCCGGCCACTCGCGCTCGAGCGCGAACAGATCCGGGACTGCACCGACCATGGGCAGATGGTCACGAACCGAGGCGCGCGAGCCCACAGGAAGAGGATCGAACAGGGGCTTGCTTGATTCGCTCGCTTCACCAGCAAATTCTTGGGTCTCCCCACCGCTTCCTGCACCCGCTGCATACGGTGCATCCGCAGCATCCGGCGCATCCGGTGTATCCGCTGTATCCAGCGAACGAGAATCCGTACGAAGCGGGCCGTCCGGTCCGCAGAGCAGACGCCCATCGGGCAGAGGAATCTGATAACCCTCACCCTGCAGGCCGATCACCTGCCGGGGCGCGTTGATCGGCACCTGACTGATGCTGCTTTGCGCCTGGCGGACCTGCCAACCGCCTGCGGCAAGAAGGGTAGAGGGGGCAGCGTTGTGAGGGCCGACGATGTCTCGCAGCAAGTCCGAGCTTCGCACCCCGGCGCAGACGACGGCCACGGATGCGCTCACCCTCTCGGTTTGATCGTCCGATTGCGCCAGCCAACCCTGCGCATCGGCGTGCAGAGCATCGACGGTAAAGCGCCGGATCTGCAGCCGACCGGTCTGCATGGCCTCCTGTTGCCAGCGGCCCAGCAGTGCGTGCGGCTCCACGGCACAGGGCTGACGCCACAACAGCCCCTCAGGCTGAGCCTGAAGCGGCCCATCGGGCCAGACCTGGGCCAGGCGCTGAGCCTGGTCCATGGGCATGCGTTGCAGACGAGGGAGATTCATCCAGCCGCCCGCCAAAGGCTCAGCGGTTCCAGCATCAGCGGCGAGCAGGGCGAGCGCAATTCTCGACAGGCCGCTGGCCGGGGAGTCATCCGGTGAATGCGCGGGATGAACCGCCAGCGCGGGCTGTCGGCTGCCGGCCTGCGGGTCCTGGTCATCAATCAGGGTGACCTGCCAGTCGCGCCGCACGAGGGCGCGTGCGAGCGCCGTGCCAGCCAGGCCCGCGCCCAGGATGAGTGCAGATCGTGGGATCATGCCGACATGATGCATCCATCGTTGATGCATCAATTGTTGATGCACCGATCGTTGATGAGTTCATCATCGATGAATCCTTCGTTCATTGGAGTCGTCCGTGCCCGATTCGACCGCTCATGCTGAAATTGCTCAGACCCCGCAACAGGCCCCGCAACAGGCCCGGTCTGAACAACTGACAGACACCGCCTCACAGCCGATCAAGGACCACGCACGCGACCGACTGCTGCAGCGCACCGGCGCTTGGTTTGATGAAGGCGGACTTTTTACGGTGCTGGCCCCGAGGGTGGCCTGCCCCTCCGAAAGCCAGGATCCGAAGGGCGCGCCTCACCTGCAGACCTATCTCTCAGCCCACCTTCAGCCCGCACTCGAGGCGATGGGTTTCGCGGTTGAAATCCTGCCCAATCCTTCGGGCAAGGGAGGGCCGCTGTTGATTGCCGAGCGCATCGAAGACGCCACCCTGCCCACGGTTTTGGGCTATGGCCATGGCGATGTGATCCGAGGCCAGGACAGCAGCTGGACTCGCGGCGAGGGGCCCTGGACATTGTCCGCTGATGGGGACCGTTGGTATGGCCGCGGCACCGCCGATAACAAGGGCCAGCACAGCATCAACCTGTGTGCGCTGGAACAGGTGTTGCGTGCCCGGGCCGAGGAGCAGGGGCTCGCGAGTGCTGACTGGGCCAAGGCACGGTTGGGCTTCAACGCTAAGTGGCTGATCGAGACCGGCGAAGAAGCGGGCTCCCCGGGCCTGCATCAGGCCTGTCGCACCTGGCGGGATCGGCTCAAGGCTGATGTGCTGATCGCCTCCGACGGCCCGCGTCTGCAGCCCTCACGGCCCACGATGTTCATGGGTTCACGGGGCGCCATGAACTTTGATCTGGTGGTGGATCTGCGTGAAGGCGGGCATCACTCGGGCAACTGGGGTGGGCTGCTCGCCAACCCGGGGCTGATCCTGGCGCACGCGATCGCGAGCATTGCCGATGAGCGCGGCAGCATCCGGGTGCCCGAGTGGCGCCCCAATTCACTGACGCCCGCGGTGCGCGCGGCGCTCGAGGGGTTGGAGGTTGATGGGGGCGAAGGCGGCCCGAGCATCGATGCCGACTGGGGCGAACCCGGACTCACGCCCGCCGAGCGGGTGTTTGGCTGGTGCAGTTTTGAGGTGCTGGCCTTCGAGACGGGCAACCCGGCCCAGCCCGTCAATGCGATTCCGCCACGCGCTCGGGCGCACTGCCAGTTGCGCCATGTGGTGGGCATCGATGCCACCGACATCCTGTCGGCCTTGCGTCGGCACCTTGATGCTCATGGCTTTGACCAGGTGCGGGTGGAGAAATTTCCCAAGGGCGAATTCCCAGCCACGCGCCTCGACCCGGACCATCCCTGGGTGAAGTGGACCGCACGCTCGATTGAGCGCAGCACCGGTCAGGCGCCTGCGATCCTGCCCAATCTGGGCGGCTCACTGCCCAACGATGCCTTCAGCATCGATCTGGGCCTGCCCACCGTCTGGATTCCGCATTCCTACCCGTCGTGCTCGCAGCATGCGCCCAACGAGCATCTGCTCGCCTCGGTGGCACGCCAGGCCCTCACTCTGATGGCGGGGGTGTACTGGGATCTGGGAGAGGCGTCAGCTCGCCCACCCGCACCCCGAGCAGGCGCACCGGCCGCCTGAGCTGGGCGCGCTGCAGGCATTCAAAGGCCAGCAGCGCGATATCCCCGGTCTGATGCAGGGGCCGGTCCACGGTGCGATCGCGGGTCAGACTGCGAAAGTCGGAGGTTCTGACCTTGATCCCCACCGTGCGGCCCGCATAGCCGCGCCTGCTCAGATCGGCGCTCACCTGTTCGCATAACCTGAACAGGGTGGCCGCGAGCGACGCGGCATCGCGTTGTGGATGCAGATCCTGCTCAAAGGTGGTTTCGCGGCTGCGGGACCGGGGTTCAGGGTCGAGCTCGAGCGGTCGATCGTCCTCGCCGCGGCTCACCCGCCAGAGCCAGTGGCTGTAGCGGGGCGTGAAATGCTGAGCCAGCCAGGCTTCATCTTTTTCGGCCAGCTCGCCGATGGTGCGAATCCCCAGGGCTTCAAGGGTCTGATCGGCCTTGGGACCCACCCCGGGAATCTTGCGCGCAGGCATCGGCCACAGCCGGGTCTGGAACTCCTGCGGACCCACAATGCTGATGCCACGAGGTTTGTCGAGGTCGGAGGCGATCTTGGCAATCAGCTTGTTGGGGCCGACACCGATCGAGCAGGTGAGCCCGGTGGCTTCGAGCACGGCCTGCTGCAGCTGCTGCGCCAGGCTGCGGGTGGAGCCGGGCAGGCCGGTGAGATCGAGATACACCTCATCAATGCCGCGATCTTCCATGCGCGGCGCGATGGCCAACACCGCCTGCTTGAACCGGCGTGACATCTCCCGGTAGCGATCAAAGTCCACCGGCAGAAAGATCAACTGGGGACACAGGCGCGCAGCCCGCGACAGCGCCATCCCCGAATGCACGCCAAAGGCCCGCGCCTCATAGGTAGCGGTGGTGACCACGCCCCGCCGCGTGGGGTCACCTCGCCCGCCGATGGCAACCGGCTGGCCGCGCAGGTCGGGTCGGCGCAAGAGCTCCACCGACGCGTAAAAGGCGTCCATGTCCAAATGCCCGATGCGGCGAATCGATTCCCAGGGCTGCAAGCCGTCCATCCAGACATCTTGCTACAGTCTGCGCATGCATGACTTTGAGGCGCTGCCCACGGGCCCCACCGACAGCCTGACCGATGTCTTCGGTCTGAGCGTGGGGCACTTCACCGATTCCCGCCGACCCACCGGCTGCACGGTCGTCCTGTGCCCCGAGGGTGCGGTGGCGGGTGTGGATGTGCGCGGGGCCGCTCCGGGCACGCGCGAGACCGATCTGCTCGATCCGGTCAATACCGTCGACCGCGTGCATGGGGTCTTGCTGTCGGGGGGCAGTGCGTTTGGCCTGGCCGCCGCCCAGGGCGTGGTGGACTGGCTGCGCGAACGCGGGCACGGCTTGCCGGTGGGCCCCACGCAGGTGCCCATCGTGCCGGCTGCGATTCTGTTTGACCTCTGGATGGGGGACCCCGCCATCACGCCGGATGCCGCCAGCGGGCGCGCGGCCTGCGAGGCGGCGCATACCGGGCCGGTGGCCCTGGGTTCGGTCGGAGCGGGGGCGGGTGCCAGCGTGGGCAAATGCTTTGGCATGCAGCACGCCATGAAGGGCGGCATCGGGTCGGCCTCCCTTCGCCTGGGGGATGTGACCGTGGCTGCTCTGATTGCGGTCAATGCGGTGGGCGATGTCCGTGATCCGGTGAGTGGCCGGCTGATCGCCGGAGCACGCTCGAACCAGACCCTGCGAAACACGGCGTTTTCCTTGCTGGCGCAGGCGGCAGGCCTCAATACAGAGGCAGCAGGCAAGGCCATGGAGCCCAGCGCGCTTCCGGGGCGGGGTGAAGCGACCACCATTGGCCTGATTGCGACCGATGCTGTGCTGGACAAGGTGGGCTGCACCCGCGTGGCCCGCGTCGCTCATGACGGCCTGGCCCGGGCCATCGACCCCGTACACACCGCGTGGGACGGGGATACCCTTTTTGCGCTCTCTACAGGCCATCTGAGGAATCAGTCCGCGCAGGCCGGATCCTCGGGCGCTGAAGGCAGCCTTGCCGTGAGAACGGCCAGGAAAGAGGTTGCAACTTCGATCTCGCCTCTGGTGCTGGCCATAGCCGCAGCCTGGGTCACGGCGCGCGCCACCGTACGAGCCGTGCAAAATGCCACCCGCGTGAGGGGGCCGGGGGTGCCGGACCTTCCCACTTTCGTCGATCTGCAGCGCTCAACTTGATCGTTCGTCTTGATCGCTTGATTTACCTGAACCGTTTGGCCTAATCGCCTGCGAAAATTTGATTCGTATGCTTTGTAGAGCCACTGCATTTGGCTCGTGCGCTTCGGAAAACCGCTGTGAGTGAGAGCGTCAGACATGACTGAACCGACCCCCCGCCTGAGCCCGCGCGACTGGGCCAGTCATCCGCCCAGCCTGAGTCCGGCCTATGCCTCCAGTGTGCTGCGCTCGCCCACGCGGCCGCTGATCCCGATCGCGGCCAGCCTGGCCGAACTCGCTCAGCCGGTGTACGGCCACGACATGATCGGCGCGCTCGACCACGATCTCACCCGCAATGCCGCACGCAATGGCGCGCCGCTGGGCGAGCGCATCATCGTGGCCGGCCGCGTTCTGGATGATCAGGGGCGGCCCGTGCCGCACACGCTCATCGAGGTCTGGCAGGCCAATGCGGCAGGCCGCTACATTCATCGCATCGATCAGCACGATGCGCCGCTCGACCCGAACTTTCTGGGGGCAGGGCGTACCCTGACCGATGCGCAGGGACGCTACCGCTTGCTCACCATCAAGCCGGGGGCCTATCCCTGGGGTAACCATCCCAATGCCTGGCGCCCTCAGCACATTCATTTTTCGCTGTTTGGCGCCCATCTGGGCTCGCGCCTGGTGACCCAGATGTATTTCCCGGGCGATCCGCTGCTCGAGCTGGACCCGATCTACAACAGCGCTCCGGCCGGCGCCCGCGAGCGCATGGTGGCGCAGTTTTCAATCGACCTGACCCAAGAAGGCTTCGCCCTGGGCTATGTCTTTGACATCGTGCTGCGCGGCCTGCAGGCCACCCCGATGGAGGCAGCAAGATGAAGCAGACGCCCTCTCAAACCGTGGGCCCGTACTTTGCGTATGGCCTGGTGCCTTCGCAGTATGGATACGAACTGAACAGTCTGTGGGGGTCCGATATCGCCGAGCCCGGATGCGCGGGCGTGCCCGTCACCCTCATGGGCCGCGTCTTCGATGGCCAGGGCGAGGCCGTGTTCGATGCCCTGGTTGAAATTCAGCAGGCCGATGCGCAAGGCCATCATCTGCACAGCCTGGAGCAGGCCAGAACCACGGGCTTTCGGGGCTTTGGCCGGATGGGCACTGGCTCGCGCGAGGATCGCTGCTTTGTGTTTCGCACGATCAAGCCCGGCGCCAGTGCCGATGGCCATGCGCCGCATCTGGACGTGATCCTGACCCTGCGCGGACTGCTCAACCATCTGTACACCCGGATCTATTTCGAGGAAGACTCGGCGCAACACGCACGCGACCCGGTGCTGGCGCAGGTGCCGCCCGAGCGGCGTGCCACCCTCATGGCCAGGCCTGATGCCACCGGTGTGTACCGGTTTGATATTCATCTGCAGGGCCCTGAAGAAACGGTGTTCTTCGATGTCTGAAGCTCGCACGCAAGTCGTCATCATCGGTGCAGGCCCGGCCGGTCTGCTGCTCGGTCATCTGTTGCATCGCGCGGGCATCGACACCCTGATTCTCGAGCGCCAGTCCGGCGATTACGTGCTGTCACGCATCCGGGCGGGTCTGCTCGAGGCCGGAACCTGCGAGCTGCTGACCGAGGTGGGGCTGGGCGAGCGACTCGCCCGCGAGGGTCTGGTGCACGAAGGCATCGAACTGGCTTTCGCCGGCCAGCATCACCGGATCGATCTCACCGCGCTCACCGGCAAGCGGGTTACCATCTATGGTCAGACCGAAGTTACCAAAGACCTCATGCAGGCACGCCAGGCCAGTGGCGCGCCGGTGGTCTATGAAGCCGAATCCGTGCGCATCGAGGGGCTGGGTGAGGGCCCCGGACATGAGCGCCCGGTGGTGCACTGGCGCCATGCAGGCCAGGACCATTCGGTGCGCTGCGACTATGTCGCAGGCTGCGATGGCTATCACGGCGTGTCGCGTGCCAGAATTCCTGCCGATGTGTTGCGCACCTATGAGCGTGTCTATCCCTTCGGCTGGCTGGGCATCCTCACCGACACCCCCCCTGTGTCGGACGAACTCATCTACGCGAACCACGAACGGGGCTTTGCCCTGTGCACCATGCGCTCGCGCACCCGCAGCCGCTATTACCTGCAGTGTGCGGTCGAAGAACGCCTCGAAGACTGGCCTGACGATCGCTTCTTTGAAGAGCTGCGCCGCCGACTGCATCCCGAGACGGCGTCTCGCCTGATCGAAGGGCCGTCCATTGAAAAGAGCATTGCGCCCCTGCGCAGCTTTGTGGCCGAGCCCATGCGCTACGGCCGGCTGTTTCTGGCGGGCGATGCGGCGCATATCGTGCCGCCCACGGGCGCCAAGGGACTGAATCTTGCGGTCGCCGATGTACGGGTGCTGGCCCAGGCCCTGGAGGCTGCAATCCGGCATCACAACGACCTATGGCTGGATCGCTACTCCGCAACCTGCCTGGATCGCGTCTGGAAGGCGGTGCGGTTTTCGTGGTGGTTCACGATGATGATGCACCGCTTTCCGGAGGATTCGGATTTTGATCGACGCATGCGCGATACCGAGCTGGCCTACCTCGTGGGCTCAAAAGCGGCTTCGACCTCGCTCGCCGAAAATTATGTCGGCCTGCCTTTCCCTGTTCTATGAGTCGACACCCTCAGTGCAGGCTAACTCATGATGCGTGTCGATCCATCACTAAGGACGATCCATAGCGAAGGTCGATCCGCCTGTCAGATCCACTCGTCATTGCTCGCGGCGTGCTTTCCAGAGCAATAGCGCAACGCCGCCCGTGATGAGACTGAAGACATAGAAGGTCACGGTCAGCCCCACCAGGGCGGCCACCAGACCGAGCAGCACGGGCGAAGCGATCTGCACCAGACTCACCAGGGTCATGCGCAGACCCGAACCCTCGCCTGCACGGCCCGCCGGGGCCGCCATATGCAGGGCCGACATCAGCAGGGGCTGGGCCACGCCCGGCCCGAAGCCCAGCACGAACGAGATTGCCATCAGGATCTGCAGTTCGCTCGCCTGAGGCAGCACCGAAAACCCGAAGATCACCAGCACCATGGCGATGCCGATGTAGCGTGAGGGTGTGGCCCAGCGGCTGATCCAGGGCATGAGGATGCGCACGGTGAGTGAGCCACTGGAAAACGAGGCGATGACCAGGCCGACTGACGACGCGTTGAGCTCGATGCGATGGGCATGCAGGGGAATCAGGAACTGAAAGGCATCCCAGACCGCCGAAAAGAGCAGGGAACTGACCAGCAGGATGCGAAAGGACCGCGTGCCCAGGAGCTCGAAGGCTGTGCGCCAGACCTGCAGCGGATTGCGTGAAGGGGCTTGTTCCACCGGGGCCGGGCCACTGGCCCGTCGCCCGCCCTGGGGCAGGTGCTGTTCAAACCCAAAGCGGCTGCAGGCCAGCCAGACCACACCCGCAAGCAGCCCAAGTACGGCAAACGCCATGTCGTGCCCGGCATGGTCGATGACCCAGCCCGCCAAAGGAGGGCCCACCATGCCCGAGACCGAAAACCCCATGGTGAGCAGATTGAAGTTCGCGGTGCGCTCCTCGGGAGATCGGCCCATTTCGCCCGCCGAGTGCTGCATGCCCAGATGAAAGGCCATGTTGCCCAGGCCAATGCAGGCTGCCGCTAACACGAAGGTGGGGGCATGGGGCATCAGGCCTGCGATGGCCGAGCCCGCCACGACCAGCAGGGCACCGACCATCATGGGTTTGCGTACCCCCAGCCGATCGATCAGCTTGCCGCCACGCACGGCAAAGAGCAAAGGCATGAGGGCGAACACCGCCATCAGCGGGCCGATGATCGCGGGCGAGAGCTGGGCATGAACCGCAGCCAGAGCCGTCGTGAGGCGAGCGCCCACGCAGGCGGTATACATCGTCGCCCCGATCAGAAAGAGTCGGCGCATCGGGATCGACGCGCGCGGTCGCACGGCCCCGCTCACCGGCCCTTGAACACCGCGGGCCGTTTGTTCAGAAAGGCCTGTACGCCCTCACGATGGTCTTCGGTCTTGACGAGCAGTCGCTGAAGCTGGGCTTCCATCTCCAGCTGATCGGCCAGGCCATTGCGATCGCTGGCCACCAGGGCCTGCTTGGCCGCCTGCAGGGCCAGCGTGGGCGAGCGCGCCAGACGAAGCGCGATGGCCCGGGCCTCGCTCATCAACTGATCATCCGGATAGACCTTCCAGAGCAGACCATATTCACGCGCCTCCTGGGCGCTGATGCGCTCAGCCAGCATGATGAGGGCGCGGGCCCGCACATCGCCCACCATGCGCGGCAAGAACCAGGTGCTGCCGCAATCGGGCACCAGGCCAATGCGGCCGAAGGCCTGCAGGAAGGTGGCTGATTCGGCCGCAAGCACAATGTCGCAGGCCAGCGCCAGACTCATGCCGCCGCCTGCAGCCGTGCCATTCACGGCGGCCACCACCGGTTTGCCACACTGGCGGACGGCCAGAATCACCGGGTGATAGCGCTGACGCATGGCGTCTTCGACATCCTGATTCGTCTGCGACGACAGCCCATTCAGGTCGGCGCCTGCGCAAAATCCGGCACCCGTGCCGGTGATCAGCACGCACCGCACCGCATCGTCGTTTTTGGCCTGGCTGATGCCATCGAGCAACCCCTGGAGCAGGGCAGGGCTCATGGAATTGAGCACCTTGGGGCGATTGAGGCGCAAGGTGAGCACGCCATCGGTCAGATCCGACACCACCACGGTGCGGGGATCCTCGGTCAGGGTCTGAAGGGGGGCGCTGGTCGACATGCCTGGGATCTCGCTTGGGTTCTTGGATGTGGGAGGTTGATGCGGCTGGATGGCTTGGCGGTGGCCTGGATCAGCTGCGGGGCACGATGCCCATGGTCTTGGCGATGATGCCCATCATCACCTCATCGGCGCCGCCGCCAATCGAGCCCAGGCGGCTGTCGCGCCAGTAGCGGTTGACGCGGGTCTCTTCCATGTAGCCCATGCCGCCCCAGAACTGCACGCACCAATCAGCCACTTCGCGGGCCACGCGGGCGTTCTTGAGCTTGACCATCGAGGCCAGCTGAGTCACGTCCTGGCCACCGACATAGAGCGCCACCGCCTTGTGGAATAGGGCGCCCAGGGCCTCCACCTCGGTCTGCAGCTCGGCGAGCTTGTACTGGATGTACTGGTTATGCAAAAGCGGTTTGCCAAAGGCCTCGCGGCTGCGCAGGTAGTCGATGGTTTCGGTCAGCACCAGCTGGTTGCTGGTCCAGCCCGCCCCGGCCCACAGGCGTTCTTCCTGAAACTGCTGCATCTGGTAGACAAAGCCCATGCCTTCTTCACCGATGCGCCAGCGCTGGGGTACGCGCACGCCATCGAAGTGCAGCTGGGCCGTGTCCGAGGAATTCATGCCGGCTTTCTTGAGCTTGCGAGCCACCGACACGCCGGGGGTCTTCATGGGCACGCAAATCAGGGTCTTGTTGCGATGCCCGGTGCCTTCCGAGGTGTTGGCAAGCAGACAGATCCAGTCGGCCTGGGTGCCGTTGGTGGTCCACATCTTGCCGCCATCGATGATGTAGTCATCGCCATCCTTGCGCGCGGTGGTGCGAATGGAGGCCACGTCTGACCCGGCCCCGACCTCCGACACCCCCAGGCAAGCCACGTAGTCGCCCGAAATGGAGGGCGCCAGAAACTCCCGGCGCACCTCATCGGACCCATGGCGGGCGAGTGCCGGCGTGGCCATGTCGGTCTGCACCCCGATGGCCATGGGCACGCCGCCGCAGCGGATGAATGACAGCGCCTCGGCCATGGCACAGGCATAGGAATAGTCGAGCCCCTGGCCGCCGAATTCCACCGGCTTGTTGATCCCCAGAAACCCCAGCCGCCCCATCTTGCGGAACAGCTCATGCGCCGGAAAGATACCTGCCTGCTCCCATTCATCCACAAACGGATTGATCTCGCTGTCGATGAACTTGCGCAGGGAATCCTGCAGCGCACGGTGCTCCGGGCCATACAGGGTGGCGGCTGATGCAGTCATGAAAGTCTCCTCCTCGGCCCCGTGACTATACTGAATGCCACCCGTGGCCCATCCGAGGCCCATCGGTTGAAAGGCTCCCGAGGCTTGTCGGGGCATCCAGGAGACGGAGAGATTTCATGACACACCGCATCCGCATTGGCGGCGCATCGGGCTTTTGGGGCGACACGGCCTCGGCCGCACCCCAACTCGTCGAGCACGGCGACATCCAGTTTCTGGTGTTCGACTATCTGGCCGAAGTCACCATGTCGATCATGGCCGCCCAGAAGTCCAAGGATCCGCAGGCGGGCTATGCCACCGACTTCGTGCACATCACCATGAAGTCGCTGCTGCCGCGCCTCAAGGAAAAAGGCATCCGCGTGGTCTCGAATGCCGGTGGGGTCAATCCCCAGGCCTGCCGCGAGGCGCTCGCCCGCGTGGCCGAGTCGCTGGGCATCCCGCTCAAGATCGGCGTGGTGCTTGGCGATGACCTCAGCGCACGGGTCGATGAGCTCCGTGCTGAAGGCATCACCGAGATGTACAGCGGCGCGCCCATGCCAGCCAAATTTGCAAGCATGAATGCCTACCTGGGGGCGATTCCGATTGCCCGGGCTCTGGATCAGGGCTGCGACGTGGTCATCACCGGGCGGTGTGTGGATTCGGCCGTGACGCTCGGCGTGATGATGCACGCCTTTCAGTGGCAGGCGACCGATTACGACAAGCTGGCCCAGGGCACGCTGGGTGGCCATCTGATCGAGTGCGGAGCCCAGTGCTGTGGAGGGCTCTTCACCGACTGGGACACCGTGCCCGACTGGGACAACATCGGCTTTCCGGTGCTCGAGGCGAGCCCCGATGGCAGCTTCGTGGTCACCAAGCCGCCCGGTACCGGCGGGCTGGTCACGCCGGCCACGGTCTGCGAGCAGCTGCTCTACGAGATTGGTGACCCGCGCGCCTATCACGTGCCCGATGTGGCCTGCGATTTCACGCGGGTGACGTTCGAGCAGGTGGGCGAGCATCGGGTGCGGGTCTCGGGCGCCCGCGGACAGGCACCCACGCCAACCTACAAGGTCAGTGCCACCTACCCCGATGGTTTTCGCAACATCGCGCTTCTGGTGATCGCCGGAGATCAGGCGGCTGCCAAGGCAAGGCGTACGGGCGAGGCCCTCATGACCCGCATCGAACGCATGGCGGCGCAGCAGGGCCTGCCCGCCCTGACCGAAAAGCGCATCGAGGTGGTGGGGGCCGAGGACATGTTTGGCAATGACGCCCGGCCCGATGCCCGCGAGGTGGTACTCAAGATGGCGGCCCGCTCGCCCTCCAAGGCCACCCTCGATCTGTTTGCGCGCGAGTTCGCGCCAGCGGGCACCTCCATGTCACCCGGCATCACGGGATTTGGCAGCGGCCGGCCCACGCCTTCACCGGTGATTCGCCTGTTTTCGTTTCTGATCGATAAATCGCGCCTGGCGGTCACGCTCGAGATTGATGGCCAGGCCCAGCCCGTGGCCATTCCAACCGATGGGGGGTACTCCGAGGATCGGCTGCCCCCGGATCGGGTGCATGCCAGCGCCGCGCTGCCGGCTGCGATCGCGGCGCTGGCTCAGGGCAATCCACAGGCCGCTCGACCCGGCCCGGACGGGCGCACTGCAGGTGGCATTGCGATGGTGCCGCTCATTGAGCTGGCCCATGGACGCTCGGGTGACAAGGGCGACAAGGCCAATGTCGGCATTGTCGCCCGTCGCCCTGAATGGTTGCCGCTGCTGTCGGCCTGGCTCACCCCCGAGCGGGTGCAGGCCTGGTTTGCGCACAATGGTCCGACCCGCGTGGAGCGCTTCGATCTGCCCGGCTTTGACGCGATGAACTTTCTCATTCACGACACGCTGGGCGGCGGCGGCATGGCCTCATTGCGCACCGACAATCTGGCCAAATGCTTTGCGCAGGTACTGCTGGCCATGCCCGTTCCGGCGCCCGAGCAATGGAGCGCCTGAAGGCCACGCTAAAATGCAGGGCTGAATGAATGGCTCTGAACAATCGCTGATCAACAACTCAAGGAGAACCGAGCAATGGGCGACATGATGAAAGACAAGGTGGTCATTGTGACCGGATCCGGCCGGGGCATTGGCCGTGACATCGCTCTGGCCATGGCCGCCCAGGGCGCCAAGGTGGTGGTCAACGATCCAGGCGTAAACACCGATGGTCAGGGCGGGGATGCCGGCCCGGCCGCTCAGGTGGTTGAAGAAATCCGCAAGATGGGCGGCACCGCGGTAGCCAACACCGACTCGGTGGCCGAGTGGGAAGCCGCCAACCGCATCGTCAAGACAGCGGTGGATGCCTTTGGCACCGTGCATGCCGTGGTGAACAACGCCGGCATTCTGCGCGACCGCATCTTTCACAACATGTCGATCGAAGAGTGGCACGCCGTCATCAACGTGCACCTGAATGGCTCGTTCTACATGTCCAAGGCCGTTGCATCGATCTTCAAGAGCGAGGAGCGGGGCGCCTTCGTGCACATGACCTCCACCTCGGGGCTGATCGGCAACTTCGGTCAGGCCAACTATGCCGCGGCCAAGCTCGGCATCGCCGGCCTGTCCAAGTCCATCGCGCTCGACATGCAGCGCTTCAATGTGCGCTCCAACTGCATCTCGCCGTTCGCCTGGTCGCGCATGATCGGCACGATCCCGGCCGACACCGCCGAGCAGCAGGCCCGCCTCGAGCGCATGAAGGTCATGGAGACCAACAAGATCGCGCCGATGGCGGTGTATCTGTGCAGCGACCAGAGCAAGGTCAGCGGGCAGATCTTCGGCATTCGAGCCAACGAGATCTTCCTGATGGGCCAGAGCCGGCCGCTGCGTTCGGTGCATCGTGGCGAGGGCTGGACGCCCGAGACCATTGCCGAGCATGCGATTCCCGCCCTGAAGTCGAATTTCTATCCGCTCGAGCGCTCGGGCGACGTCTTCAACTGGGATCCGATTTGAGTCAAGACGCAGGCAGCTCGCCCGACGTCGCTCTGTCGAGTCCGGCCGCAGGGCCGGGCCGTCATGGCCTGACCTATCCCTGCGAGACGCCCGGCGATGGTCGCAGCCTGCCCGTGGCCGAGGGCGTGCGCTGGATTCGCATGCCCATGCCCGGTTCGCTCAAGTACATCAACCTGTGGGCGATTCGGGACGACGCGCCGGGCCAGCCGGGATGGACGCTGGTGGACACGGGCCTGCAGCTGCCCGACACCGCGGCCGCCTGGCGGCGTGTGCTCGCGGAGGATCTGGCGCCGGGCACGCCCAAACGCATCATTGCCACCCACATGCATCCCGACCATGTCGGCATGGCGGGTTGGCTGGGCAAGAAGTTCGACATCGCGCTGTGGATGACCCGGCTCGAGTACCTCACCTGCCGGGTGCTGGTGGCCGACACCGGCCGACCCGCGCCGCAGGATGGTGAGCGCTTCTATCGGGCTGCCGGCTGGACGGATGATCAGATCGAGGTCTATCGCACCCGGTTCGGCGGCTTTGGCAAATCGGTCTATGCCTTGCCCGACAGCTATCGACGCCTGCGTGATGGCGAGGTGATTCGAATCGGCGATCACGACTGGACGGTGGTGGTGGGCACCGGGCACTCCCCCGAGCATGCCTGCCTGTACTGCCCGGATCTCAAGCTGCTGATCTCGGGCGATCAGGTCTTGCCCAAGATTTCGTCCAATGTCTCGGTACATCCGACCGAGCCCGATGCCGATCCGCTGGGTGACTGGCTGTCCTCCATCGACAAGATCCGGTCGCTGGTGCCCGACGATGTGCTGGTTTTGCCGGCGCACAACGAGCCCTTCCATGGCCTGCATGCGCGGCTCAATCGGCTGGCGGCAGGGCATGCACGGGGCCTGGAGCGACTGCTTGAGCGTTTGCATGAGCCGCGCCGTGTGATCGACGTATTCGGAGCCCTCTTTGCGCGGCCGATCAACACCGACTCCCTGATGAGCCTGGCCACGGGCGAAGCCCTGGCCCACCTGAACCATCTTCTTGCCCAGGGGCGCATCACCCGCCGCAGGGACGATGCGGGCGTGCACTGGTATCAGGTGATCTGAGGGCATCGCTCGGGCGTTGCGCCCGAGCGCGTGCTTCTCCGCCTTACTTCCAGGGCGCCTTGCTCTCGTTTTTCATGAAGAGCTTTTGCATGCCGCCAAGCCAGCGATCGTAGTCTTCGGTCTTGCGCCGCATGTACTGCAGCACCTCCTTGTGCGGCAGCACCAGGAAGGTCTCTTCACCCATCACGCGCACGATTTCATCGGCCACCACTTCGGCGCTCAGAATGCCGTCGCCGCCAGCCGAGCCGCCGTCGCCCGGCACCATGCCCGTGCGAACCGCCTGCGGGCACAGACAGGACACCCGCAGGCCCTTGCGACCATAGGCAATCGAGAGCCACTCGGCAATCGCCACTGCGGCATGTTTGGTCACGCCGTAGGCGGCGGACTCCACGATGTTGAGCAGGCCTGCCGCGGAGGCCGTGACGAGGAAGTAGCCCCCATCGGGCTGCGCACACATCTTGTCGGCCAGCGCGCGGGCAGCCCAGACATGGGCCATGCCGTGAATGCGCCACATGCGATCCCACATGGCGTCGTCCGGGTCGAGGCCATTGCTGTTGCCGATCCCGGCATTCGAAAAATAGATATCAACGCGCCCGTAGCGCGCCTCGGCAGCCGCCACGAGGGCTTGAATGTCGGCTTCACGACCGACATCGGTGCGAACGGCCAGCCCACCCACCTGATCGGCCACCTGCTTGAGCGCCGCCTCGTTGAGGTCGGCCACCACCACGCCCGCAGCGCCTTCGGCGTGAAACTTGAGCGCCGTGGCCCGGCCGATGCCACTGGCCGCTCCTGTGATGACTGCAATCTTGCCGCGAACATCCATGCTGGTCTCCTGATCTTCTGGTCGTTGAAATGGTTCTGTGGAGGGCGATCCGGTGCGTGTGAGCCTGTCCAGGCCCCTGCCGGTTCGCGCGTTCCCTGCGCGGTGGATGCTACCAAGGTCGCTGCATAATCGACGTTTGAAGTCAGAGGAGATGACCGTGTCCGCAATTCCCAGCCTGCCCGAGCCCGCACTGCCCACGCCCATTCCGGGGCGATTTCTGGGGCGCAGTGTTCTGATCACCGGCGCGGGCAGCGGCATCGGACGTGCGACCGCGCTGCGATTTGCAGCCGAAGGCGCGCAGGTGGTGGCCAGCGATTACAACGCCGCCGCGGCGCAACAAACCGTGGCCCTGTCGGTCCAGGCGGGCCATGAAGGCCGCGTCGTGGCGCATCGGGGCGATGTATCGGTAGAGGCCGACAACCAGGCGATGGTGCAGGCCGCCCTCGATGCCTTTGGCCGACTCGACCATGCGTTTCTGAATGCCGGCGTGGGCGGAGCGTTTGGTCCCATTGAGCAGACCACGGTCGATGAGTGGGACTACACCTTTCATGTGCTGGTGCGCGGGGTGTTTCTGGGATTCAAGCATGCCGTGCCCGCGATTCGTGCGCATGGCGAGGGCGGCGCGATCGTGCTGACCTCCTCGATTGCCGGCCTGGTGGGTGGCGCAGGCTCACATGCCTATTCGGCTGCCAAGGCCGCTGCCGTGAGCCTCACCCGCAGCCTGGCGAGCGAGCTCGCAGCCCATTTCATTCGCGTCAATGGCGTGGCGCCCGGCACCATCATGACGCCGTTGCTGCATCGAGGTCGCCCCGAAAAGATTCAGTCCCAACTGCCGCCCCAGCCCTGGCCTCAGGCCGGCCAGCCGGAGCACATCGCGGCCGCGGTGGCGTTTCTGTGTTCCAACGATGCGCAGTTCATCACCGGCGAAACGCTGGTGGCCGATGGCGGGCGTATCGGCCAGGGCCTGGCCCTGTTTGGCAGCGGTCAGGCCAACGTGCTGACCCAGCGAGCGGGCGTGAATCGGGGCAGCACGGGTGAGCCGAGCGAGGTTCGCGGATGAGCTCTGGCAAGCCGCAGGCCTTCTTCGAGGCACTCGGCCCCGACAGCGCCCGTGGCGCTCAGCGGTTCAGGCCCACCACGGCCTGCATTGGCCCCTGGTCGGCCGAGAGCCTGCATGGTGGCCCTCCGATTGCCTTGCTGGGTCGGGCCCTGCGACTGCATCCGGGCGATGCCTCGATGATGCTGGCCCGCATTACGGTG